>Ga0172380_10003146_pt1 | contig 23459 bp, 36 predicted proteins | sample Leawe162metaG_FD_119747 | JGI IMG/M metagenome (GOLD analysis project Ga0172380, IMG submission 119747) | Leachate microbial communities from a municipal landfill in Southern Ontario, Canada - Leachate well 162 metaG | ecosystem: Engineered > Solid waste > Landfill > Unclassified | place...
CAATCGTATAAATATACTGTTGCTGCTGCTGATGCTGCTCGTGCTGCTGCTGCTCGTGCTGCTGCTCGTGCTGCTGCTGTTGATGCTGATGCTGCTGCTGATGCTGCTGCTGTTGCTCGCTATGCTGCTGATGCTGCTGCTGCTGCTGTTGCTCGCTATGCTGCTGTTGCTGCTGCTCGTGCTGCTGCTGCTGATGCTGCTGCTGATGCTCGTGTTGCTGCTGCTGCTGATGCTGCTGTTGCTGCTGTTGCTGCTGCTCAGGTCGAGCAGATCTTATTTATCCGCAAATGTCTTGGGGGGCTGTTTGATGAGTGAACAAACCAAACAAAAAACGGATGATGTGCAAGCCGTGATTGCTCGAGTCAAGAAATTCAAACAAATTGAGAACGCATTGACTGAAGAAAAAGCTGAGATTCTTTCCATTTTAGGGGAACTCTATAATGGTGATTTGAAGGAGCAATTGTGGGGAAAAGCGTTTAGTTATACCCCCAACGGTTCGCTTGTCGACGAGTCAGCAATGATTGCCCAATATTGTCTCGAGAATAAACAAGCAGAAGAGTTTTATATGGCTATTCAAGATCGGAAAGCACAAAATAAGATTGCTGAAGATAATTTCGTGCAAGCTGCATTAGTCTGGCATTCAGAACAAAAGAAAGAGATTCCACGGAAACCCCGAGCGGCATCGTTCAAATTGAATAAAGGAGGAATCAATTTTGCCAACTAAACATTATCGAGCGCTCTCGCATCTTGATCGTCGCTATCTCTTGCAGAACGGGATAAAATCGGTGAATATCTCACTCAATATCACGAAATCAATGAAAGAGTGGATCGCTCAACAAAGCCTTATTCAACAACGACAAGTGTCTGCAATCTATCGAGATGCGCTAGAACTCTATCGTCAATTCCTTGAACCCCCGTCAAAAGCAATTCGGGAGCAAATCGCAGAGCAGATCGGGAATGAACTTCATTTTAGTGATGGGCGAATCTTGAAACTCAAGGAGTGTTCACAATGAGCATCTGTAACGTTTTAGAGCGGATTGTCGAGGATCTTTATCGGGAATGGAACGAATATACCAAACATAGCCCCGATGTCCCCGTGAACGAACACAGTAACGAGATTGAGAAATTGTTTGCAATCTACAAAAAACTGAAATATACGGGAGATCTGATTCAATGAACTATATTCAACTCGATCCCACGTCCCACACCATCTTATTGTGCTTGCAAGTCAATAAACAGTGGATGACGGCTCTTATGATAGCCAAAGCCACAGAAATCCCCATCTGGAAAGTCAAGAAATGTTTGATTCGGCTTATGAATGTGCATGAAATCATAAGCGGCACGAAATTAAACGGCTTACGGGGCAATCCCGCTAAAGTTTACTGTTATGTCAAATATAGCAAGGAGCTGAGTGTCTAATGCCTATATTATATCTAATCTCGAAATATGGTGGTCGAGAAGCCGAATCCATCGAAGAGAATAATCATGCGGTCGCTCAACTCTTGGAGAAAGGCTTTATTCCCTTTAGTCCAATTGTGAATTCGCATCATTTTGATCTGTGGTTGAAAGCATATAATGAAGCCAAATATTTAGGACAAGCAATGAATGGATATTATAAAATTCCAAATTATTACGAGTATGATCTGGCCTTGATGACGGGCTGGTTACATAATGATGGTGGTGATTGTTATCGAGAATGGTGTAATCAATGCAATAAACCCATGATGTCTATCGATGAATCTCGTGAACACGGACAACATAAAAAAGTCATTCGAGATTGGATACAATATGATAGCGGCTTCGTGGCGGTCGTGTTACCGTCTGCATATGAAGATTTTGGAGTTAGAGTCTGGCTGTCCAAAGGAGCCAAACTGGAATATGAGTGGTGTAAAGTGCATCATGTCCTCGTGATTGCCCTCGAGACCGCCTTAACGATTCCTCAAGAACAGTGGAGAGACTACGCTTTATGATTACCTTCATGCAATACCTCCGAGAACATCGGGAATATGCCCCCCTTTATCGCTTTTTTTATATGGAATTGTGGAGGTTAGAATATTGAATACAATTCTGGTTGACACTCGAGAGCAAAAAACCCCCGTCAAATTCGATACTTATCTGATGAATCATCCTAATATTGCGAAAGAATTGCTCATACTCAATCATGTGCTTGAGGTCGGGGATGTTGCAGGGTCCGATCAACTCTTTGAAAACAAATGGGGAAATGATCTGCTCACATCGTTGAATTCGAAACATTTAGCTGAGCAACTGCAAAATATGCATCTCTTTTGCATAAAAAACAATCTGATCGGGCATTTAATGATTGCCGATACTCCCAAATGTCATATTACGACTGTCGATTTAGCCCGAGCGGTCACACTCGCCCAGAAACACGGGATCTGGGTGCATTATCGGGGATCAATACTTGATGCATTAGAATATATGGTCAATATGATTCGAGATCCACCTATCCAACAATTAGTGGCTCTCCCGATTATTGAGACCAAGAAATCTCAATTATTAATCAGACAATTAGCCCAGATTCCGGGAGTCACAGCCGAATTAGCCGAATTTATACTCCCCGAGCATGTTAAAGCTTATCATGAGTTATATGATCTCCCAATTCCCTACTGGGATGAGAAATTAACCGAATATTATAACGGGAAAAAAATGGGAGCGTTACTCGCTCGGATTGTAGAATCACTCTAATTTTTTATTCTTTTTCGTTGTATTTGTCGAGCAGATTAGAGAAAAACTTAATCATTGCTCCTACGACCACAATATTGAACGAGCGTATCAGACTAATCAAGAGATTTGTGAATGCAATCGCATCCCAAACCAGTCCGACACTCGCTAAATATTCAATCGCAATCATCAATGTCGCTGACAAGAATTGCAGCCATGCGACCACCCAAAACACTTTTTCGAACGTGAATTTTGGGGATTCTTTCATACCTAATGCTTTCGCAGCATTTTTCGTTTTTTCGATTTTCGTCACAGATGCGATCTCTTCTGTTTTAATCGCAAAAGGCGATGGCATTATAGATTTTTCTTCTTCACTCATAAGTTTCATCTCAAGTGCATGCACTCGTTCAGTTAAGCCCATCAGTTTTCCAACTCCTCGATCCGATCTTCTAATTCAAGTAGTTTTTTCATGATCGATTTCATTGAACAATAATGTTTGTTTTCTGTATGTTGACAAACGGGACAAATCCAGTTCTCATTTTGGGGATTGCGAACTAAAAGCGTGCCGTTATGACATTCGACACATTCGGGTTGACTCAATTCAATTAAGCATTCGCTCCGTGTTTGTCCCATTTTTAGATCGCCCTCGTGTATGTAATGTAAAATGCAATACCGCACGCCTCTCCCCACGAATCTCCCCCTCCATTTCGCTGCATCGTGAAACGGAGTTTATCATATGCTGCAAGAGTAATATTGTCTAACACTAATTGATGTTCAAATTTATTGTTAGGAGCACCATCAAGTGTGGCTGTAAATGTAAATGTATCGCCCGCTTCTTGATTCCAGTTATTGATGATTATGAGCGTGGAATCTTTGACAAAGCGATAAAACGACACAGCAGTCAGTTTAATCGTCGTGCCGATATCTTTTGTATTATAGACGATCATATATAATGTGGCGGTCGTGCCAGATTTATAATCGGGGGGAATCATACACTGAAAATAGGCCACATCAGTATCATTATCATTTAACAGTGCAAACCCGTTTATGCTAATATTATTTGTGCATCGTTCTTCGATCGGTCGTAATTCCACTAATCCTTTGCTCGTGATTGCAATCAGATCAGTCATAGTTCCCCCCGCTTTTGGTAGAGCAGCATCGGCGGTGGTTTTGACTTCATAAACAGATTGGGAAGAGCAAATTCGATCCGCATTATTCGAAGCTGCATCTTCAAATGCAGTGACTGTCCCAAAAGTGGAATCCATGTGATATGCATCCGCATTACCCGCAATGCCCAGTAATGCATTATGGCGGTTAGTGGGGGTATAGGTTGATGTCATACGCACGATTTTCTCTTGCATGAGTTGTTTTTTAATCGTTTCAATATCCTTCGGGATTTTCTCTTCAGTCGGGGTTGATCCTAACCCTAAACTCATCGAGATTTCATAATACTCATCACTGCCCGAATTAAACATCGTAATGCGGCGAGCAGGCAAATCCTCGTAGGTGGTTGTTGTGCCATCGTCATTATATAATGTGACATCATATAATGCCCCCAGCTGCGGCGGGGCGCCATTGGCAACTAAACAACTGCCCGAATATTTTAACTCGATTGCATATGTGAGTTGAGCATATTTAGTTGCATAGATCGTTGCCCGTGCTTTCGCTTCAGCTTTCGTAAGAATATTTTCCTCTTGAAATTTAATCAACCCTTTTGCTCCAGAAACCCCCGTCGCCGCATAAACGTAGCCATCTTTCCACACCACACAAATCGTGGCGGGACTATACTGTTCGAGTTGAGCGACTGATCCAACAGCGGGCGTGTTTAGTGTGACGGCAGCTAACATATGAGCGATAGAATCAATATTGATTGTAGCGGGATTATAATTTGCCCAATAATGAAAATCGATGTCTTTTACTAATCCTTCCATCATTTCAAAGCCCGTCGCTCCATTAAAACGCTTGGCAATTCCTTTCCCTAAACTCGTCGATTGATTAATAACATAGCGTAGATTTGCAGGAAGACTGGTTTCTGCCTCAGCTAAAAAACAGCGAGCTAACGCTAAATTATAATCAATCCCGACCATCCATCGGTCGTTTGCCGTGACGCCTGTGGCTCCATAATCATGCGCCGTCCCAATAGTATCACCCGCTTCTGTAAAAGTGATTGCATCATTTAACGTGTCAAATGTTTTCGTTGTATGAGAAATCGAAGCTTTGAGGGCTTGCCATTGAATTTCAGTGTAGGGAACATTTTCAGTATTTGCGTTAATTCCCCGACTCCAATAGATAGATAGGCGGAATGCTCCCCCTGTATAATTTGGCTCGCCTTCTGTAAAACAGTTCGGATTTTTTATATCGAAGGCAAATGGAAGCAAAACGGGTCGATCAATAATCGCGGTTCGATTTCCATATGACCAAATCACGGTCGTATTTCCATTTCCATACAGCGTCAATCCTATGAGAAAATGGGATTGGATGTTTTCAAATGCCATCAGTTCAAACCCCACCTTCACATAAACCGTGCCTTCAACGTGCAGATTCGTCAGTGTTTCAGTGATCGCAATTCCATAATTTTCCAATCCCAAATTGATTGTCATGAAATAATTTGTATACCAATCGAGCGCCCCTTTAATTGCAATCACTTTCCAGTGATCCTCATCCGCTGCGAAGGATGCATTATCCACTTTCGTATAATCATTCGTTTCTGTCCCCCATGCGGCGGGGCTTAATTCATCCGAATATCCAATCCAATTATTGGCTCCATTTTGTAAATTCAAGACAGTTTCTTCTTTTGTAGCGTCAGACACAATCAAATAATGCTCCGGATAAGATGGATTGGGATTTGCATAAGGGGCTGTGTCAGTAATCGCAACACTATCATTATCATAGAGATCCAAACGGGTTCCATCACCCGCGTTCACTTGTTTGACAATCCCTTCATCTAAAATCGTGGTCGTTTGATTCTCTTCGACCATGTACCATTCCATTTTTGCAACAACGCCCAGACACGTCACTAAGCGGGGATGGTTGGTCGAGATAGTTTCAACAAATCCTTCGAAGATCCCATAGTTTGTTTCATCGTAGGAATATTCACAATAAATATCTTCCTTTTGTGTAATCGTGGTTGTGCTATCATCGAGTTGAAAAGTTAAAACATCTTTGCCATCCAGTACTAAAATTGGGCTAATCTCTGATGCGGTTAAGAGTGTGCCTGCATTAGATGTTCCTTGATAGACCAAAAATGGCATTAGAGTCCCCCCCGATATGCCATAAAATATTTTCGAGTATGCGCGGCGGCGGCTTGTGACATTTTCATTTGATAACGCAATCGTTGCATATCAATAATCATAATCTGCATACTGGCAGCAATCCCTAACTGAAAAATCCCTGCTCCGACATTCCCTGCGCTTATATCGGATATCCCTCGCTTAACCGTCATAGCGACGCTCATTTCAGCACTCGCAATAGAAAGCCCTTCTTGGAGGATTTGCATCCGAGCCCCCATTTCTGTGCCTTCCATATTCCGAGCGATATAATTCGCCCAAAGATTGGCCATATGCATCCCCCATTCAAAATAACTTGAGAGTCGTTGCTTGGCATTTTCAACTTTACTGATCGCTTGAGTCGCTTGATTATTAACTGCATTCGCTTGACTGGAAGCGGTGGATGTATCTAAAACCAGTTTCGCTGTGAATGTTTCTCCCATTTTTTACCAACTCGCAGTATGCCCATCTTTTGAAGTTACTGTGCAGCCCGACCCGATCCATGAGACTACTGCTCGATCCGTCGCATCATTAAGCATATATTTGTCAGACATATCATAGATCGACATAGTAGTTGAAAGTTGAAGGTATTTTGTCGCATCGATAGCTTTTGAGAGTTTAAACACGACAGTATGACCCGTGCCCGCATCTTGTAGAGTGCGGAGGGCTGTAATATCCCCTTTCAGATTTGCAATTAATGTTAGAATGATCGGTTCCGTATCAATAAAGCCCCGATAGTTCCCGCCGTTATTACCATATCCCCGAATATTATGCGCAATTGTAAACGAGAGCTCTTCAATTGTATATGCAACACTATTAGCTGTAAATGTCGTCATAACATCAAATACCCCCGTTTCGGCTGACGGAAAAACATCACTATGAATTGTCGGGGTTTCGGTAGAGACCGCATTGCTCATGCCCTTAACACTACTCTGTATTGAGAGAGCATTCCCGAGTTTATATAGTCCTTGTAATTGGGTTGAAATACATCCGACAGCTGCTTTCTTTTCTGTCGTGGCTTGCCCTTGGCGGAATAAGGTGCGTGAAGGTTTGGCAGTAGTGGCATGGGCAGTTATAGTATGCACGCCTTCACTATACGAATCCGTGCCAAGCATGAAAAAGAATTCTGCTGAGTTGACGGGAATAAAACTCAAGTTCGTTTGATCGTTAAATTTACTCCCTTTTGTAAATGTCGCTGTGCGAGTGCCCATCGGCATTGATTGATGTATTTCTTGATTGCCAGGAAAGGTAATCGGAAATTCATTCGATTCGGGTTCAACCCCGAGTTTATACATATTGGCATACACGCCCGTGCCGCGGGTGGTTTCTTTAATCCATAAATTATCTGTTGCAGTCATGTTAATCTCATCTCATGGTTTGATATTAGTTTGTGTGCCGCCAACAACGGTGACGGCTCCGCTTTGTTTTTGCATACTCATTGTTAATTTAATTCGCAAGCCCGTGAACAGATTCCGTAATTGCATCCGCCCTTCTTGGATGGCGGCTCCATGCACATAAGGAATCGGATCATTGACGGCTCTCGGATCATTTAATGAAAAAAGATGGCCCCCTTGTGGCCCTATGGCGATTAATTGAGCATTGGGGGGTTTTAAAATAACGGGTAAATCGGGTAATTTAGAATGCCCAGTGGATGGCCATGTGTGGGATACATTTCCTTTAATTGGCCACGGGCGATCCACGGGCCAACGATTATAAAAGCGGAGCATGTGGCGGGTGTTATAATAATGGGAATTGCTCATTTGCATAAAGCGAAAGATATAATCATAGAGATGACCCGTGCGGACGGGAAAGTATTTCCAAGTGTTTCGCATAATGACTTCTCGAATCGTGCGTTGATTCATCTTATCGGCAAACATCTTATCAAAGACTTGCACAAACATTCGTCGAATATCGGTCCACTTCATTCCAAATATTGCTCTGGCTGCGGCTACTTTACCCGAGGTAACCCCAGGCATGAGTTCGTAAAACGATCCCTTCACTTGAGCGGTAGATTCCACGAACGAGTTCGTGATCTCAATATCACCGCTGAGATTGGTCGGGATGGGTAGACTTATAGCGCCCACCTCGCCGTGAGTTCGAGTTCCGCCATGAATTCGTTGGTATTATAGGCTTTGTTTTTGATTTGCACGTCGATCCAGTAGGGATAGTCTGTCGTTCCCAACAGAACTTTAATACGGGCAGCATCAAATGTCTTTGTCGCAAACGCATTTTGAACTGTAATATAAAATGCAATTTGTGTTTGTGTTCCCGCTACTCCCGCGGATATATTAGCGAGAGTATAGGAGTTCTCAGAATCATCTGTCCAGGTTGAAATATCGATTGTGTCTTTTAAATCATCATCTTCAATCGCATCAACAGCTGCTAACCAGTCTGATGACGAAGAGATGGTATAATTAGTCGCTTTCGCATAAATATATCCCGTTAATGCCCCCGCTGTCGTGCCATCTGGTGTTAACAATAAGGAAAGGCTGGTAATACTAATGGACTCAAATTCGGCTTGTATGAGCGCTTTATGAGTTGTGGCGGGACCGATTGTAAGTCCTAATTTACCTGTGTCTGTGAGAAGAGTATAAACAGGAGGCTCTAAAATATCAGTTTTCACCGAATCAAAATTAGCAGTAATATATTTATAAATAATTTGAGGCCATCCTGTTGGATATTTAGAAGATATTTTTTGTAATGCAGCAATGCGGGTTTCTAAATTTGCTAAAGTGGTCGCTCGAACGTAGAGATTGTATTTTTCTTCCTGATACACATCGGCATTATCGACAGTGGTGGGCCAGACAATCACAGAAGGTGCATCTAATTGAGCGACTGGATAAATATCAACAGTCGTGCTTGTATCATTCAGCATTCCCGCGATAAGATCCCGAAGTTGGGTTATATGTGTCATTATTTCATCTCCAAATATCGTTGTGTTTCATTTTTACACCATTGTAAATACTGATTTCCGCTCAAGATGATAAAGACTTGCACCATCGCTTCATCCGAGTGCGGGCGGCGAGAGAAATGGAACCAGATCATATACTCCGCCCCATTAGATACATTTTTATCATATGATAGGCTGCTCCTAAACTGGGACTCTTACCAACATACCACCGATTTTGGCCCGTAGGATCTTTCGTGCGACAGATACCTAACCCCCGACTCCATGAGAGATAGATTTGCACTAATCCGTCGCCTTGCCAATAATACCATTTATGACCTAAGCGGGCTGCGATGGTTTGTGTGAGCTCATCCCACCCTAATTCTTTTACCCATGATGACAATAAAGGGGTTTGAGCAACCATCCTCGCTCGTGCTTTTGGATCGGTAATTCCTAACCCATAGGTGGGACTGGGAAAGCTTTGACTGGAGTAGATCGCAAATAGATTCTGCACGAAATCCGTCATTTGATTCTGGGGGCTATTAAAGAAGATGGGTTGCTGGGTTTTAGCTGACATTATCCCCGATCTCCACGGAATCCTCATCTTCTCGGGATGCAAACCGAATCGTTGCTGGTTTAATCATACAGATGGCGTTCACTTCTTCTTTCTCAAACTTAAAAGAAGGAAATTTCTTCTGTTTTTCAGCAGATGAAACAATCGAGACATAATCATGAATCCCTTGCACGATGCGAGTAGCCGCAGCAATAATCTCAGTTTTACATTCTTCAGTATCAATAATCGAATGTTCGGCACTCGCAGAATAAGCGGCATAGACACTCCCAACGATTCGATAAGCATTTTTATAGAGAAGGGTAATTCCGCTGGCGATTTCGGTTGTGCTGGGTTTGGTCGTCGCACTGGGAGTAAAGGATAAAATCAGATCAGAGTATAACGCACGAGCAACAGTCATGTTACTCCTCCGCCATTTTCTTAATCTTGCGTTGGAGTTTAGCGATTGTTTGCATCGCTTCAGTTATCTGAGCTTTCAAATCCTTAATTTCAAGATCTTTGAATTTGAGTTGCGTTTCATCAATTGTGACAATTGTAGTCGGGGCGGTCACAATTGGTTCAGCAGTTAACAGTTTGAAGAGAAAATCAGAGGAATTCATCATTCCTTTTTGTTGGTCGAATAACGCCCAGACAGAAGGGGTTATTCCATGTATTTTAGCCATCTTACGCATCCTCCACTTCAATCATGGTAATATCATAGCGGAGTGTAGCAGCAGTGGCGGTATCTCCTGCTTCAATATAGAAATCCGTGCCTTCTGTGAGTAAGATGGGTTGTTCCACGACGAGTTTATTCATAAAGGATTTAGTTTCGGTAATCGATGCATACCCAGAAGGTTGATAAACCAGATTTATAAAGAAGTTATCTGTTGCAGCACCCACCGCAACAACGGGAGCCGTGACTTCAATACGAGCAATCCATGTGGAATAATTAGGTCTTGCATATACGCGGGAGGATTCCCATTCTTGAAAGCCGTTGGGAATATAGGCATATACATCACCACCACTACCATTTATATTGGAGCAGTCAGCATCGGTTATAAGAAAATCAGTATTGGCTGTTGCTGCAGCACTCATGCGCCACCAAATCACACGATAGAAATCTTTCACGGTAGTATTGCCAGCGATAACAGTTGTCGTTCCATCTCCATCATCAGTGGCTTCTAAAAAGCGAACTTCTGCATCCCCAGTGGTTCCAATTGTGCCAATCGCATATTTAATGGTTCCCCATGGGTTAACATAACATAAATAGCCTATTTTACTATCAGAATCGGCATGATCGGTTGATCCTCGTAAATATGCTGCTCCGACACCTAAGAGTTGGGCTTCAGTGGCAGCTAATGTTGTTCCCGCGTTGGAAATTGTAGCCCAAACCACAGCAGATCCGGTTGTTTCTACAAAGACGTCTTGATCGGCAAAATCAGCAGAAACCGTAAAGGATGTCGCACAATAAAAATCAGTAATAGCAGGGCTAAACGCCACTTGAGTATCAGCTAAGGTGGCTGTTCCCGTCGCAGTAGCAGTATGAGAGACACCATCGGCATCTAAGTAAACTAAAGTAAAGACTTTCTCATTATGAGAAGCGGCATTGGTCGATGCTCCTAATGACACAGCGACTTCAGTTTTTCCAATCTGACCAATGGCTGATCCCGTCATCATTTCGACTTCAGCCGCTGTTCCCGTTGTTAAATGCCAACATTTGATTAAGCGTTCGGAAATTGTTCCTGACTTAAAGCCCGTTATCGTTCCGTTATCGTTCCGGGCAGGATTCGCTTTGATATATTTCTTCAAAGAGGGCAAATCTTCATACCCTCGTGCAATAGCATTATAAAGCATAGGCATAGTTATCTCATCTCATTTTAATGGTTGAAAAAAGAAAAAAGGAGTTTAGCTATGGTAGGGAATTAACCGCAAATGACACGCGGCTTTCCGCCATGTGCTGGAAATATAATAGGGAGTAATCATGGGGAAGATCTTCCAGATGGCTCGCATCCGCCATTTGTTAGTGCTGGGAACATATTGCCATGGCTGCACCGTGTAAGGGATTGATTCCACGATTTGAAAGTTTTGCATTGTGTTCATCGTCATGCATGCTTGAGCTTCTGTAGCACTGGCTCCATCATAAGCTGCATCGACTGACCATGTCGGAATCAAATTGAATTCAGATGTTAATTTTGTGTAGAGTGATTCCTTATAGTCAAACTCCCCAGATGCATTAGAGAGATTTCCTCGTTTTAATCGTTCAATAACCGCGGGATGCATAAAGACATCATAAGTATCGTTCCCTGTATACATCGATTGATGGGTATTGGAATCATATTGTTGACTAAATAACAATTTGGCCGAGCCGAACGAGGTATTAATCGCATCGACAGTTGTGCCTGGTCCCGTAAGATACACAGCAGTATAATCATCAGCCGTGCCAGGGGTTGTGTTAATATCGACGGGGGTTGAGACAGTGCCGGTGGCGGCTTGAAGACCTAACATCGGTTTCCATTCTGCATCATAATCATCAACTGCGGATGACCACAAATAACCATTCAACCAAAGATCGACTTGACTGGCAAAATAGTTTTGTTGGGCCATGAGTTCGGCTTGCACTTGTTTGGCAATTAAGCCATTCGGATTCATTTGAAGGGACATATAGGTTTTTTCATCAATTTCATGGTTCCACCAGAAGAACTTGCCTTTCTTTAAACCAGGCTCGGGTAACGAATCAGGCACAGCATCCCAGCCAGGAGTATCCCCCACTCGCATTTTCACAGCTTTGCGTAAAGCATTGTAATGGATATAGTCAGTATTCCACGGGTCTTCTAATATAATTGGAAAGCGTCCGACTCGGGAGGTTAAACCGGTGTATAACGCTGGGTTGACATCATAGATTGCTTCAGCGACTTTTTCAAAAGGTTTTGCATAATAGGTTGTCATGTTTCATCGCTCCTAATCGTTGGTATTATCCACGGCCATCATACCTAAGTATTCGGCTTGCACCCATGTTCCACTTGAGACTCCGACTAAACAGCGGAAGGTATGGGCTGAGTAAATTGTGACTGCGGCGGGAGTGCCATCTGCAATAACGGCAACTAATCCATTTGCAGCAAGAATCAATAAGGTTTTATAGGTGGCGGTAAGGGTTGAACCTTTTAACCAGACACGATCGCCAACTTTGAGCCAGTGGACTTGGAAATAATCAGTCGCAGCAGTAAAGGCGATGCTTTTATCATATTGTTTGGGGAACGAGGGATGAGATTTGGGGATTTCTACGACTCCAATCGTGTTGTAGTTAAAGGCTTCACCTGCGGCTGCACAGAGTTCGACTCCGTTGGCAGCAGTTTCGTCTCGATAGACTAAGAGACCAGGATATGTTCCCGTGTTTGATGTGTCGGGAGTAAAGACGGATTGATCGGGATAATGATCATAATTGGCTTTGGTTCCTGGTAAAAGTATAGTTTTAAAGGGTTCGCTTAAGGTTTCGGGCATTAGACATCATCCTCTTTCGATTCAGTTGGTTTAATAATCGCTAACATAGAAGGGTCTACATCAGCACTATTCAAAACACCTTTGGGGGTTCGAATTTTAGTCGAGCCGCCCGTCGGTGCTGGGTCTGCATTCGATTTCGGTTGTTTGATTTCTGCTGGTTTGTAATGTTCGACTGCATACATTACGCCGTCATAAAAATCGGAGGAATTCATATCTTCACTCGCTTTAAAGTCAGTCCATTTTGAATTAATTTTAGCAACTTTAGCGATGCGGGCAGAATTCACTTTTTCTTTGGCTAACTCGTCAAGCAGACTATTCACTTTAGCGGTCAATTCATCTACTTTTGGGTCAGTAATCGGTGGTTCGGGTGTCATTGAGACTCCTTAGCTTTGGCCCCCTTCATTCGAGGGGTCTTGGTAATAACAACATTACGAAAATCAATATTGGCATGCACGATTTTCCCGTTCTCATCTCTATCGTGCGAATAATAAAAGTTGGACAGTCCAACCTCGGGATCTTGTTTGGTTTTGAAATAAATCTTGCCGAGCATCCCTCGCTCATCATAACCAGTGATTTTATATTTCCCAATCGCAGAATCTTTCGTGACTTCAGCGGGATTGGAGGGATGTTCGTTGTTGACATAGCCTTCTCGGATAGAGAGAGGGTCGTTGAGATATTCTTTAATCGTGTCCACTGTGACATTTTCTGTATGATCATCGTAAGGAACATCGGATTCAATTGGTAATAAGACCGCATCATACTCATATAACCCCTCCGCCGTAATTGAGTTAAATTTAGCGTTGGGTTTGCCAAAAATGCGTTTGGTCTCTTTCTTAATCTCTTCTTCAATCGGGGGTTTTAGATCGGGTGCCGATGGAGATTCCGGATCCATATTACTTGCGGTAGGGGTTGCAGCATCGTCTTGCCATGGAACGACTAAATATTCTTGATCAATCACGTCATAAAAGGTCTCGTTAATCATTTTGACCAGTTTATCCAGATAATGAAAATAATAGAAGGTAGTATTCTCTTCTTTCTGGGTATCCATTTCGGGAGCAGAGCCACCTAAAGCCCCAGATTCGACTTGACCTTCAATATATGATTTAGGGAACGGACTGTCTTGCGATAAGAGGGTATTGGCTTCATCCCAATTGATTTGTTGGGCGATCACTTCTTCATGTTCAAATTGTTTATCAATATATTCTGGTGATATACCGGGCGGGTATTCCACTGTCACAGCTTCACTCATTAACCCTTTTTTCGCTTCAGTTTCAATCCGAGTTTTAATACTCGCATCAGTATTGGAGGGAATCCGATAATATTTGGAGGCTACTCCCCCTTTGAAGATATATAGGATATGTAAAAAGCGGAGGTGATCTTTACTGATGCCCGCTGTCCAGACTGGGAGTAACACTGATTTCCCTAATGGATTATTCACCGTGGGTAAGGGGGTAAATAACACACAATCTTTCCCGATGGTATAGGTTATAATGGCCTTTTCGACGGTTTTTTGACCAATTTCTTCACAGAATGCCCATGACGGCCATTCGAGGTCAATCTTCACAATAATGCGATTTTGGGTATAACATTTCCGAATATGAGACGAATCAAACACCCAGAAATGATATTGCCCATTTTCTTTTGTGCGGATAATGACAGCAGTATTGATTCCGAGCGCTTTTGCAAACGCATGTTCACAGATCTCAAACATATTGTCTTGAATCCAGAGATTATAGAGATACCCCATCTCGGGTTTGACTTCAAACTCTACGGATTGAGAAACTGGCTCGCTTGGAGACGCAAAAGGGCTTGACACAGACTGCGGATTTTGCAGTGGGAATGCATTGGACTTGATTGAAGGTTGCTGATTATCTCGTTTAACTGGTCGTTGAAGACTGTCGGCTTGTCCTTCTTTTTGGGCATCGGACTCGATTCCATTTTGACTTTGACTGTTGCCATTGGCACTCACATCATACGGATTTACATAGGAAAAAGGATAGGGTTTTTTCATAAAGAGTTTTTGGGCTACACCATAACTGAGCTTATAGAAAAAAGGATTGCGTTCCATCTGGGCGTGTCGATGAGCGGCAGACCCTTCATTGATGAGTTTATTGCGGATCAGATAAGATTGCGGTGGATGGATTTTATCGTTCCATGTTTGTGTGGCTCCGTTGGTTTCAGTATCGGGGTTAAATTCTCGAGCAGAATTCATATAATTGGTCGTATTGACTTTTTCAGAGCGTTTAAACGGGTTTCGCATGGAGCCTCCAGATCAGATGGCAGATGCCGCAAAAAAATAATTATTATATATAAATAACATCAATGAGTATTTAAGCACTCGCAGTTATGCCCCATTTCGCAATCCATGAACTATGTAAATATCCGTCCAAAGCGTGTTGATCGGGGTCTTTTTCGAGTTTGGGTTCACTACTAGCTTCATCCCAATGTGCCACATCTAACCAATAGGCAACATCGGGCGTGAGATCAGGGTCTACATAGAGCGTGGCACTCATAAGCAGTGTTATTGATTTATGTTTATTCTTGCCGGCTGAATCCCACGGTCGTCGATAGATACGATTGGTTATTGAGTTGGGCGTCTTGAGTTTATAGAGTTCTAAAAAGAACGCATCACAATAGCCCGAGTTCGTGCCGCCATCCTCCATCTCAAGTAAACTATGATCATTTTGTTCTAGGATATTAATGATGGTCGTAATCGCTGTATTCAAATCCGTGCCGAGATTATGCTCGCTGATGACAAAGCATTTAGTATAATCATCATTCCACCGACTGCCCACGAGATAATGCCCCGCTCGGGGATTCCAATCGAGTCCATAATGGACATAGGTGCGTTGCCACGATTTGGTGCATTCCGAAAGATCTATTGGTCCTCGAACCACTTGCTCAAAGACTTTACCTTGAGCTGCTTCAAAGGTGCATTCATATTCTTGGCGGAAAAACCATGCGGGGAGTTTGCGTTTCATCCGTTCTACATGTTTGGGTTGTATATGGGGTAATAGATACCACGGGCGGACCATTACGGGCATGCCTTCAGCTTTCAAGCGATTAAAATTGCGTTCAAATACCGACCCTTTGACGGGGGTTGACCCATGGCGAATTAAACCCAATACTGAAACGGAAAGCGTGCCTTCAGAAGCATTCAACGCATCTTCATCGGCTTGGGCTTCTTCATCATAATAAACCCAGTCGACCCGCCGAGAGCGTGCTTTCCCTTCTGTCAGGTTGAGAATCTCAAATAACCCCCCATTATTGAAGGTGACCGACTCTTTGAGCAAATCTTGCACGGCAAACCGTAAGAACGATTGAGTCACGAGTTGGCGGAGATATTGTTTGGGTTGAGCGAGCATATCCGCTTCAGCCACATACATCACACTATGAAAGCCTAAATGAGCCATATACAGCCCACATATACATCCAATATCTTTGCTTTTGCTCCCTCCTCTGGCCCGCACAAAGAGGGCTTCTTGGATTAAAGGATGGACAGCAATATAGATATCTTCTAATTGTCCGTCGCTGAGCTGGTAGGGGAGGTCGAGGGCCCAGAGGAATTCATCGATAGTGAGGGTGCGGGTGGCCAATTCTTGTGCGGCTTGATGATTTGTAATAGTTCGGAGGGGGACAGTGCTGTAAGAGATTGTTTGTTCACTTCTTGATTTTTGATGATTTTATCTTTATCTTTAAAATAGGTGATGGTGTCAGTGGCCCGCCAGGTCTCACAATACCGCTGGGCTTGTTGAGTATAAAGCACGATTTGTTTAAAATCCTCAGGCAGCTCAACGGGTTGCCCCGTGTCATTGCCAGCGGAGGGAATTATGGACGGATGGGCAGCGTCAGTTACGGTTGGGATCGGGATGGAATTGACCGGTGCGATAATTTTCTTTTCTTTAATAAATCGATCATAGATAACTTCATCGGATAACGATGGATCGGCTTTCTTTAGTTTATAGGCTTGCACTCGCAGACTTTCATTTGGCCACTTCATTACAGACCCCTGTAACGTTACGTAATATTACTTGTAATTAATGAGTAAATTACCTCAATTCTAGTTTATAAATCTATCCTCCGGAGGCGATCATAATTTGAGGATCAAGGGAATGTATGAGATGATCTCTATATAGGGTCGGATTATAAGTGATTATTTGTACTTCTTTTGATCTTCTAGTAAAGCAAACCTATATGAAGATCCTTACTCAAACTAAGAAGAAAACGCTAATTAAAACCGAGATCGAGAAAAAACAAGATGTTATATAGGTTAAAATCTAAAAATAAATAAGGGGTATGTATATGGGGTATTGTTTGAATTGTCTCAATTTTGTCAATAAGGGTTTTATATGGTGTCGAGTGAGCCATTACTTGATACCCTGGGATCACGCTAAATTTGAGAATACTTGTGAAGACTATCGTCGTAAAGATTGGACGTTACCCTTAACTGCACCCAGCGTTTTTACCGTTTTACAACAACAAAAACAACAACTAATTGTACTATTGGAGGCAAAAATCTGTGGAAGATCCTACGAAAATTCTCGAACTCATGACAACGCTCACGGAACAACTGAAAGAGAAAAGCGTGTTACAAACTGAAGCAGAAAATATGGATGAGTGGTATTTAGCGTTTGAAATTTGGTTTAAAACCGAATTCTTTATACCAAACTCTAATCCAACTGAATATATGATCTGCTGGGATGATAATGAGCAAGCATGGTTTCGCTATAGTGAAGAAAAGGGCTATTATCTCGAGCAGTCCTTAACTCAAATGAAAAAATTGATTCAACACTGGGCCGATAGTGCCGGTATTAAAACATCAGACGCCCGGATTAATCATGAACTGCATCGTCTATCATGTATTACAATCCTTCAAACCGAGTGGGATAGTAAACATTTTCTCAATTGCAGGAATGGACTCTATCTTATTGATGAAAAAAGACTCATTGCTCATACTGCGTCTTATCATACCCGATTTCAACTCGGCACCGCATTTTTAGAAAAAAAACAGAAAACACCTTGTTGGGATCAAATTCGGAAAATCTATCCAGATCAGATCGATCATTTTGAAAGATTTGTTCTAGCGGCTCTTTATCAAGATTTTAGCAATGAAGCGATGTATTTTGGGGTAGGACCAACGGGATCGGGTAAAGGAACGATTAGCCAACTCATCCAACAAATTTTTGGTTCGGGTATCACATATGTGAATCTAGAGGAACTTAATAACGATAAATTTGGAATTGTGCCGCTCCTGGCTAAACGTATGTTACTAAATCGAGAAGGCACAATTGGTCATCTAGGTGCACCTGTAGTTCGATTCCTTAAAGATGTCGTAACTCACGAGGGACCAATTGATGTTAATGTAAAGAACAAAAATCGAGTGAATTATGTATTTAATGTCTGGTTTGCGATTTTCACGAACGGATTACCCCATTTACCCGAAGGCACAGATAGAGAAGCGTGGTTCCGACGAGTAATTTTGGATGAATATAATTTAACTCAAAAGCGAGATATTCAATTCAAAGCGAAAATTAGATCAGAAGCTGACGCTATTTTCACAAATATGCTGCTAATGGAATACACACCGCTTATCGATTCTGGCACAAATATACCCGAATACGTGGAGAAAGTCGCAGCACTTTGGGATTATTGGGCAGATCCTGTGAAGCGAGTGGTATTAGAGTTATTTGAATATAGTAAAGCAGAAGTCATCGAGATTTCTGATGCTGCAACACTCGTAAAAACACGATTGGATCGCATTCATGTCTATATGCGAGAAGATCGGCTAAAAGCCAACATTACGCTCTATTTGGAGCGTCTCAAAATTAAACGATATGGAAAGAATAAATATATCAATATTCGAGTCAAAGATGAAGATGCACAGAAGGAATTAACAGATCTTCAGTCTTGGGTTGAAGAAGAGAAAGATCCATATCAAATCAAATCAAATGTGTTAGATAAAATGATCAAGAGGGATTAATATGTTCTGTCCGTTATTGAAAAAAGAATGTGTGAGGAATTGTGCGTGGCACGTAGCACGCCAGAATGAAGAAGGATATGAAGGATGTGCTTTATCTGTAATAGCCTTGCAACTTTGCAGTATAGGTGATAGTATTTTTGAAATCAGTGAAGAACAGTGAGTAAAATGGCAACAAAAGCAAAATCAGCAATTAAGGACAGTCAACATCTGATTGATATTGACTGGAAAGTGGAATGGGATCGCAAGAACGAGAGCAATCAGTTCTATGATCTAAAACAGAACGGGATTATGAAAGCGGGATTAGGCACAGCCTACAAAAAGAATAAATTGACGGTGATTGATTTAACGAAAATCAAACATCATCAGTTAATTCAAATCAGTTTCTATTACCCCCGCAAAGTGGATAAACCGAACGAACCCGCTGAAATGTTAGGCACTGTGAAAATGCGGGTGCAATATAAAATTGAGGGAAACGACTTTCAAATCCAATGGGAGCAATGGAGCAAAGATAAAGAGAGTGGGATGAATTTCACGAATAATTCGCTCTCTTTTCCCACCGATGGCATCATTTTAGTGTTGGGGCAGATTGTCTCGATGACCGCCGTGCTTCTGGATGAAATAGAAGATGAACCATTGGATGATGGGCAAGGAACTTTAGATGACGAGGATGAGGAATAATGGGAAAAAACAGTCAAATGTCAACCCATCTCAAAGAATATCAAGATCTGGTGGCGAAATGGAATAATAGAGTTATAGATATTGAGATGATAGCAAAAGAATATCATGAGATGTGCCGAGAAATGGTCAATAAACAAATCGGAATGATAACTGCTCCAACAACACCATATATTGAATGGAAAGATTTATCAGAAAATCAAAGAGACGGACGTAGATTTATTGCTAAAAAGATTCTGGAAAAATGGACGTTAATTCCAAGATGAGTGAGCAAATCCTTTTATGTCCACATTGTTTAACATTCATGTTTGATCCAGATCAAATAGACGAATATCCAAAATTAACGTTCCATTCAATGTGTAAATTACATGTCATTCCTAAACTATTTTGGTGTGATCTATCTGTTAAAACGGGTCTAATCCATGAATTTGATGATAAATAAGGAAAAAACTTTTTTATTTTTTTAGGAATCATCTAGGTTATTAATTGATTCTATAAAATATTTACATTTCTTCTTTCGTCCAAAGAAAGATTCAGGATAATTTGGATATGCTTCACATTCGGCAGAATCATAACAATAATTTCCACATTGTCCACATAATTTTGGCACATGATCAAATTCATGGGCTTGATCTTCCATATATGCTTCTTTCATACATTGTGGACATTCATCAATTTCAGCATAACCATTTCCATGTTTCGCACATGTATAATGATAGGGTTTTAAATGGTCATCATTCATTTCCTCGTCTCCCGCATGAACATTTTGATGAGTTTAATGCTGTCGGTAATCCAGTGCTTCTTCTGATAGATTTGCAGTTGAATCAAGAGAGATTTGACCGACGGATGATCGGCGGGAATAAGGGAATTCGCAAAGAGCAAAAGATCATCTTCATCAATATCGATTGACGTAGGTTTGACTTTCAATTTCTGCTCGAGTGTTTTAATATAAGTGTCCCGTTCTTTGATAATATTATTCAAATCAATTGTAATCGCATCTCGTTGCAGATCAGCAATCTGGATTTGCTCTCGGGCATCAATATGCACCATTTTTTCATCAAGCGTGAGTTTGGGCATTACATAATCACCTTGCCGTTTTTTAAGAGTTCTTGATATTTATCAAAATGATCAATCGAGGGATTGCTCCAGATTGCCACCGCATCTTTTTTCACGAAATTGGGACAATATATCATCCCTTTGCCTTCACAGTCACAATAACCATGCCCCTTACATTTATTACAGAGGCGATATTCATGTTTGCTCATATTATTGTTCCTCCCTCAAATCGAGTGCATCGAATTCCTCTTTATATTGTTGCATGAGTTCCCGTTTGACTGTATCGGATAATTTCGCCCAAAATAAAGGAAAAAGGGTGTTGACTGCATCCCGAAAGTCCGTCCCGCTGTAGCCCGCTTCTTTATAGGTAATTGGGGCTTGAAAGGCATAACTAATCGTCTTAATTTTGTTCTTCTTCAATTTTTTCAACCTCTTTTGTATAACTGTTTGTTTGAATGAAAAAGACTCCGTCGCTCTCAATTGAGAGATGAACATTTGTTTCATCATCAATAAAACGACCCATTTTCTCAACCAGTTTCCGAATCTGGTTGAATTTCCAGATTTTCATATATTTATTTTCTTTTGATCGAAAACGGGCTGTAATCCCAATCTTCATTTCGACATCAAGGTCCGAATCAGTGATCGGATTATTACGAGGTTCGGGAGATTCTAATTCATACGGTTCAACCATCTTAATCATACCCCTCGTTATAATTGTCGGACGGATCGCCCATCCGTTGATCACAGTCATCACAAAAATGATAGCCGTTGTTTTCGGCATATTCAAACACCTCATCTTCTAATATCTCAAGTGTCATCTGAATATCATAACCTAATTTTTCGAGTTTAGCAAGAAATTCTGCTCTTTCAATTCGCGCGGCTTCATTAAGAGCCGCTTTTTGCTCTTCTGTTTGGTCCACCATATCATTCAACTCCGGTGGTCGAGCCAATTATAAAACTCGATTATAACTACTACGCTCACAATATAGAGCAAATCTGATAACAATATCATCACAATCATAGTTTATCATTCCTATTTTTCTTTCGCTCTTAACACGCTGGAGCTCATCAGACCCCGCATTTACGGGATGAGAAAAAATAGAGACTAATTAGAAGCAATCTTCAATTTCAACTTCAAGATCTGGTTCTTCACAATCATCGTCATCGAAATGATCATTACAATAATAAATCCATCCGCCATTTCGAGAAATTGGCTCTTTCGCTTCTTGAAAGTCTTTCACATGAAGAATTCTATCAAATGAAATTCGACTTGAAAAAGTATCAATCGAACCTTGCGCTTCCCATTCGTTATATAAGCAGATCGGACAAATCCCGAGTTCTTGTGCTATATCAGCTATTTTAATTTGTGCCATAATTTTTTCACTTTTTTTGAGTTTGTATCAATTAACAAATATTAATAAAAAATAAACAAATGTTAATCAATAATAATATTAAAAACACACACCTATTTAAGCTTTTTGCACTTTCAAATAGTATTTAATATCTGTAGTATTACTATTTAATTGCTCACGAAGAGCAGGAAAAAAATTATGGAAAAAATGAAATCTGATGCAACAGACCCCGTTCCGTTGTCTGCTGAAGAAGCCTTAGCCTTAACCGAGATTCCTATTGAATTAAAACTGGATCAGTATGGTTCAGGTAAATTTGAGATTCGGTTTAAGAATCTCACGGAAAAAGCGAAATTTTTGGCATCGAATTATCACCTGAACTTAGATGATATGGCAGTGATGAAAAAAGAACTTGTGATCAAAAAAACAGGGAAATATAAATATGCGGCTGCAAACGGGTTAGAATGCACAAAAGTCGATGTCGTTGAAGCCAATTACGAGCGAGGGATTTTTCTGGTTAAAGCAAAGGTCTTCTTTAAAGGAATTGAGACTCCTTTTGAAGATTTAGGTCTCTGTGAGCGAAATGAACCAGGCCGAAATAATCAAACTAATGCAACGATATTAGAGACCGCCAGCACTCGAGCCATATGCAGAGCGATTGGAATTCACTTACCGATGTCGATTCAAGACCAACCGACAGAAGAGCAAATTGAGAAAGACATTGAACAGAAAATGACCGCTGAAGCTGAACGTATCTATCAAAAGAAAGTTGAAGCACAAGAAAAATCTGCTGAAATTAAACAAACGCAACAAACTGAAGCCAAATTGATTCAACCCGCGCTTGATTATAATCGGAAAGTCAAAGCGACCAAAAAAGCGAAAGAAGTCGCTAATGCAATCGATGATTTGCTGGCTGCCCATCCGCAAGATAAAGATGATTACAGTGAACCCCCCGACGGAGTGGATGTCGAATGAATCTACTCGAAATTACGAAATGTTATATTGAAAAGGAACTCTATCAGAATGATCGGGACTGTATTGTGAAAGACCCGACGGCTGACATATTGGAAGTCGTGACTATAATCGATAGACGATTAAAACGGGCCTGGAATACTGAATTTCTTCAATTGAAGATTCGATCTGAAGTCGATGAAGAGAATCAGCCCTATATTATCGAATACATGTGGCAAAATCATCAAATCTATAATAAGACATGCCCTCCCAAAGAAATCGAACAGTTGATCGAATGGTCAATCGATCATAATATTGACGCATTCTATGCGTTTTTATGGTTCTGTGAACGACAAGCGAATAAATATGCTGCTGCTGCTGCTCTTTATGCTACTGAGGCTGCTCACTATGCTACTGAGGCTGCTCGCTATGCTACTACTGATGCTGCTCGCTATGCTACTGAGGCTGCTCGCTATGCTACTGAGGCTGCTCGCTATGCTACTACTGTTGCTGCTCGTGCTGCTGCTGCTGATGCTGCTGCTGCTGCTCTTTATGCTACTGATGC
>Ga0172380_10003147_pt1 | contig 23454 bp, 18 predicted proteins | sample Leawe162metaG_FD_119747 | JGI IMG/M metagenome (GOLD analysis project Ga0172380, IMG submission 119747) | Leachate microbial communities from a municipal landfill in Southern Ontario, Canada - Leachate well 162 metaG | ecosystem: Engineered > Solid waste > Landfill > Unclassified | place...
AGCCAGAACTCGGATGCCCGAATTCTGAGCGCATGGGACCGTATGAAACGCAAGCCCAGGCGCAAGCAGCCCTGGAGACAGCCCGTGAGAGGAACGCGGCATTTGACGCGGACGAGGACTAGTCCGCGCCACGCTCAGCAATGCAATCAGGCCCGCACCGAAAGGTGCGGGCCTGATTGATGTTGGTGCTATCTGACTAGCGAGCGGTGCGACGAACTGCCTTCTTGACAGTGCGCTTGACTGCAGTCTTGCGAACTGGAGCCTTCTTGGCAACGCGCTTGACTGCAGTCTTGCGAACTGCGGCCTTCTTGACTGCCTTCTTCACTGCAGTCTTGCGAACTGGAGCCTTCTTGGCAACGCGCTTTGCTGGTGCCTTCTTGACGGCCTTCTTCACTGCGGTCTTGCGTACTGCCTTCTTGACTGCAGTCTTGCGAACTGGAGCCTTCTTAGCGACGCGCTTTGCTGGTGCCTTCTTGGCAACGCGCTTGACTGCGGTCTTGCGTACTGCCTTCTTGGCAACCCGCTTTGCCGCAGTCTTCTTGACTGTGCGCTTCACTGCAGTCTTGCGGGCCGGAGCCTTCTTGACTGCCTTCTTTACTGCAGTCTTGCGGGCCGGAGCCTTCTTGACTGCCTTCTTTGCGACTGCCACTGTGCCTCCTGTGTAGTCGGACTTTGCATCCCTAGCAGAGTCCTTCAATGAAAACTCTCTCAGAGCATTGCATAAATCGCTAGCACATACACATTGAGAATGATGTTCGTGTCAAAAATGATTTCAAGCATCTGGCATGATCCAACGTCATGACAACTGATTCAGTCTCTGTACAACGCGATGCACGCGAACTTCCAGACGTCTCGCATTTGCGTGTTGGTGTACTTGGTGGCACTGGTGAACAGGGGCGCGGTCTCGCGCGCAGGCTTGCGATGTCGGGACAACGTGTTGTCATCGGATCACGAAATGCAGAACGCGCACAGAGCATTGCTGACGAGATGGGACTCGACATCCTCGGCGCATCGAATGAGGAGTGCGCGCAGCAGTCTGACGTGATCATCGTTGCAGTGCCGTGGGACGGGCATGGCGATCTCCTCAAGGGACTCGCGCCCCACTTGGTGGGAAAAGTGGTGATTGACTGCGTCAACCCACTTGGCTTTGACAAGCAAGGAGCCTTCGCCCTCCCTGTTCCTGAGGGTTCGGCTGCACAGCAGGCGGCATCGATCTTGACTGACAGTCGAGTTGTCGGCGCCTTCCACCACATATCCGCAGTGCTGCTGCTTGATGAGTCAGTGGCGAGCATTGATACCGATGTTCTCGTTGTCGGTGATGATCGCGAGGCGACCGACATAGTGCGGGCTCTCGCATCGCGCATACCGGGAATTCGGGGGGTCTATGCAGGCCGCCTGCGAAATTGCGGACAAATCGAGACCTTCACAGCAAACCTGATCTCAATCAATCGTCGATACAAGGCTCACTCAGGAATCCGCGTCACCGATATCTGAGTGGCGGCTTATTCGTAGCTGTGCTCTTGAGCTGGGTACTCACCACTGGCGACGTCGTCGGCCCAGGCGCGCACTGCATCGCTCATGATGGTGCGCAGGTCGGCATAGCGGCGCACGAACTTCGGAGCAGGATCCGGTGTGACACCGAGCAGGTCCTGCCAGACGATGACCTGCGCATCAGTATTCGGACCCGCGCCGATGCCAATGGTTGGAATCGTGAGCATCTCGCTCACCTTGGTTGCAAGCGTGCTCGGGACGACTTCAAGCACCAGCCCTGCGGCTCCCGCAGACTCCATCGCCTTCGCATCCTGCATGAGCAGATCGCCTTGCTCTCCGCGGCCCTGCACCCGATAGCCGCCGAACAGGTTGACTGATTGAGGAGTCAATCCCAAGTGGCCGATGACCGGGATGCCGGCATTGGCGAGCAGCTCAACCTGGGGGAGGACGACGGCCCCACCTTCGAGCTTCACAGCATGCGCCCCACCTTCCTTCATGAAGCGGGCCGCAGTCTCCAGGGCCTGAGCCGGTGAAGCCTGATACGAGCCGAAGGGCAGATCTGCGATCACCAGGGACTTGCTGGTGCCGCGCACCACGCCCTGCACCAGCGGCAGGAGGTCATCGACCGTTACCGGGAGCGTCGTCCCGTGGCCGAATACGACTGAGGCTGCTGAGTCGCCGACCAAGATCGCTGGGATTCCAGCAGACTCGAAAATTCCCGCGGTCAGGGCGTCATAGGCCGTGATCATGGCCCAACGCTCGCCACGCAGGGTTGCGGCCTGCAGGTCGCGCATCGTGAATCGCCGGTTGGTCACGCAGCCGTACAGCGTCGTCGCAGAGGTGTTCATCAGGGTCTCCTATCTCGAGGCTGCGGTCGCAGTCCCCGGACACGGAAATGATGACACAGCAACCCCGGTTCATGCATCCCCTAGTGTCAGGAGCCTGAACTTCGTGAGGGAAGGCTCGCTATGGATGCATGGATGACTTCTGGCGAGGGACACCCCAGGCGCTGGGCGATCCTGGCCGTACTCGTGGTCAGCCTGCTGGTGGTGGTGCTGGACAACACTGTCCTGAACATCGCCCTGCCGACGATCCAGCGTGATCTGGATGCCAGCCAGGGTGAACTCGTCTGGGCGGTCGACTCGTACATCCTGTCGTTCGCGGCGCTGCTCTTCACGATGGGCGTGCTCGGTGATCGATATGGGCGCAAGCGGGTACTGAGCGCAGGGCTGCTCGTCTTCGGCCTGGCCTCCCTCATCTGTGCCTTCTCGACCAGCGGCGGCATGTTGATCGGCTGGCGAGCGGTGATGGGCGTGGGCGGTGCCGCGGTCCTGCCGGTGACCCTGGCGATCATTACCGTGGTATTCCCGCCGCATGAGCGGGGCAAGGCCATCGGCATGTGGGCAGGTGCCGTCGGTGGTGCGATCGCCCTGGGGCCAGTGCTCGGCGGTGTTCTGCTGCAGAACCCTCAGTGGTCGAGCTGGCTCACTGGAAATGACTGGGGATCTGTCTTCCTGATCAACGTGCCGATCGTCGCCGTCGGTCTGTTCTTCGTCTGGCGCATCGTTCCTGAGACTCGCAATCCGGATGCGAGCAAGCTCGACTTCAAGGGACTGATCGTCTCTGCAGCCGGAATGTTCCTGCTGATCTACGGCATCATCCACGCATCCGAGACGAAGACCTGGCTCGTTGCGGCAGTTCTGGTGCCGATCATCCTGGGCATCACGATGATCACGGCTTTCATCATCGTCGAGGCTCGCAGTGACCATGCGAGCTTCGACGTCTCGCTCTTCAAGAATCGCGGCTATGCGATCAGTCTTGCTGCGGTGAGCCTGACCTTCTTCGCGATGTCGGGCATCACCTTCACGCTCCCGTTCTACTTCCAGGTCATTCGCGGGTTCGACACGCTCACTGCAGGACTGTGCTTCCTGCCCTTCGCGATCGGGCAGCTGCTGGCCGCTCCTCGCAGCGGTGGCATGGTGATGCGATTCGGGTACCGCAAGGTCATGACCACGGGCCTGGTCATCGTGTCCATCTCCCTGCTGGGGCTCGTCATGCTCCAGTCGAATACTCCACTGTGGATGGCACTGGTCATCTTCTTCCTGTTCGGCTTCGGCATGGGCAATGTGATCGCACCCGCGTCGACCTTGATGCAGAACGTGCTTCCCCTGTCTCGCGTGGGAGCTGGTTCTGCAGTGCAGAACACGGTGCGCCAGGTCTTCGGCGCACTCGGCGTCGCGATCGTCGGAACTGTGCTGGCAACGCGGTACGCATCGAATCTCGATGCGGTGTTCTCGGCATCACCCGTCCCTGTCTCGCCACAGGTGCAGGAGGCGGCATCGGAGTCGCTCATCGCCACGGTTGGGGTGCTGCAGCATGCTCAAGGTCTCCCACCGACCTTGCTCGAGGGTTTCCGCACGGGGGCCTTTGATGCATTCATGTCCGCAGCGCATGTCACCACCACCCTGTCATTGGTCATCGTGGTGCTCGCTGCGCTGCTCGTTGGCTTCGGTCTGCCGATGGTCACTCCTCCAAGCGCGCATGAGGCACCTGCAGGCCCAGCCCTCGATGAGACGGATGCACTGGTCAAGGAAGAGGGGGCTGCCTATGCGAGCGAGGCTGCCGTTGAGTACGTCGAGGAAGAGGATCCGAGGGACTAGCTGCGGCCCTCGCGCCAGGCATTCGTGATCGGCAGCCGCCGATCACGGCCGAAGGCGCGCAGCGAGATCTTCGTGCCAGGAGGTGACTGACGCCGCTTGTACTCAGCCCCGTCAGTGAGCCGGATGATCCGTTCGACCACTGCTGCGTCGAAGCCGGCCTCGACGAGCTGCTCGGCGCCATGGTCGGAGGTCACATATCCCTCGAGCAGTGCATCCAGGACCGGGTAGTCGGGCAATGAGTCCGAATCCTTCTGGTCTGGGCGCAGCTCGGCACTCGGTGGCTTCTCGATGCTGTTTGGGGGAATTGGGGGAGTCTGGCCGAGCTCCTCGGCGCGAGCATTGCGCCAGCGAGAGAGTTCCCAGACCAGCAATTTCGGAACGTCCTTGATTGGTGCGAATCCGCCGACACTGTCGCCGTACAGCGTCGAGTAGCCAACGGAGAGCTCACTTTTGTTGCCAGTGGTCAGCACGAGGTGGCCCTCCTGATTGGAGATGCCCATCAATGTGGTGCCGCGAACGCGAGCCTGCAGATTCTCCTCGGCGAGTCCGGTCAGGTGCAATGAGTTCATGAACGCGTCGACCATCGGTGCGATCGGAACGGTGCGCAGGTCCAGGCCAGTGCGTTCGGCAAGATCGACGGCATCATCCTTGGAGTGCTCTGACGAATAGACGCTCGGCATGGACACGCCGAACACGCGATCAGGTCCGAGTGCGTCGCAGGCGATGGCTGCAACCAAGGCCGAGTCGATGCCACCGCTGAGTCCAAGGAGCACACTCGAGAATCGGTTCTTGTTGACGTAGTCGGCCAGGCCCATGGTCAGTGCCGCATACACCTCCTCGAGCAGGGGGAGTCGCTCGTGGATCAGATGCTGACCATCCGCGGGAGATGAGCCCAGGGAACCTGAGACCTGAGTGGCATCATCATGCACATCGGTGACGGGGAGCTCGACATCAACGACGACCAGATCCTCACGAAACTGCGGGCCGCGGGCGATCAGTTTGCCCTTGGCATCGACAACCATGGAGTCGCCGTCGAAGACCAGCTCATCCTGGCCTCCGACGAGATTGACATAGGCGATTGCGCACCCGCTCTGCGTGGCACGATCGCGGCAGAGGTTCTTGCGCACATCGGTCTTGTTGCGTTCATAAGGGGATGCATTGAGCACCAGGAGCAGTGCAGAGGATGCCTCACGCGCCCACTCGACCGGGCCGCCTGTCTGCCAGATGTCCTCGCAGATCGCGAGGGTGATCGTGGTCCCGTCAATGCGTAGATGCGTGGGTGTCGTGCCTGGCACGAAGTACCGGGCTTCGTCGAAGACCCCGTAGTTGGGCAGATGGTGCTTGATGTAGCGAGCGATGATGCGACCTTGGTGGAGCACTGCTGCGGCATTCACGGGTGAGGAGACCTGAGCATGCGGCGGACCGGTGTCGATGCAGTCGAGGTAGCCGACCACCGTGATGAGATCGCCGAGCCCGCGTTGCACGAGATCTCCGGCAAGGCGGTCGACGGCCGAGATCGATGCATCCTGGAATGAGGGCCGCAGGGCGAGGTCCTCCACGGGATAGCCCGTGAGGAACATCTCAGGAAAGGCGATGAGGTGCGCGCCCGCCTCGTTGGCTGCCCCTGCCAGATCCAATATCTGAGCAGCATTGCCCGCTAGGTCGCCGACGGTGGCATTGGCCTGGGCCAGGGCTAGCCGGAGAGTGGGCATTGCTGGAGACTACCGACTGCCCCCACAGGGGTCGCGACATACGCCTGTAACACGGCTGCATCCATGATTGACCACGTACAGTCAGGCGAGGTCCGACGTACGCGAGGAAAGGTGTGTCTCCGCATGGACAAGCAAGCCGAATTTGTGCTGCGCACAATTGAGGAGCGCGATATCCGTTTCGTGCGGCTGTGGTTCACGGATGTGCTCGGCACCTTGAAGTCCGTGGCCATCGCCCCAGCCGAGCTCGAGGGCGCATTCGCCGAGGGCATCGGCTTCGATGGATCGGCGATCGAGGGGTTCACCCGCGTCTATGAGTCCGACATGATTGCCAAGCCTGATCCGGGCACCTTCTCATTGCTGCCGTGGCGAAGCGAGGGCCCGGGAGCCGCCCGCCTGTTCTGCGACATCCTCATGCCGGATGGCACGGCGTCGTATGCCGACCCTCGCTTCGTGCTCAAGCGCACGCTGACCAAGGCCGCCGATCTGGGGTTCACCTTCTATACCCATCCTGAGGTCGAGTTCTACCTGCTCCAGGACCGCCATCGTGCCGGCGAACTGCCACAGCCCGCCGACACCTACGGCTACTTCGACAACACTCCACACGGCCAGTCGGCTGACTTCCGTCGACAGGCGATCATGATGCTCGAGTCAATGGGCATCTCGGTCGAGTTCTCGCACCATGAAGGCGGACCCGGCCAGCAGGAGATCGACCTGCGGTACGCGGACGCGCTCACCACGTCAGACAACCTCATGACCTTCCGGCTGGTCTGCCAGGAGGTGGCGCTGGAGCAGGGCATGTACGCCTCATTCATGCCCAAGCCCTTCCGGGATCATCCTGGATCGGGCATGCACACGCACTTGTCATTGTTCGAAGGTGACCGCAATGCCTTCTACGAGGCTGGTGCCCCGCTGCAGCTGTCCAGGGTCGGCCGTTCCTTCATCGCCGGGCTGCTCCTGCACGCACCTGAGATCACCGCGGTGACCAACCAGTGGGTGAACTCCTATAAGCGTCTGGTCGGTGGCGCCGAGGCACCGGCCTGGGTCTGCTGGGGTCACAACAACAGCTCTGCTCTCATTCGCGTGCCGATGTACAAGCCCGCCAAGGGCAACAGCACGCGCGTCGAGTTCCGATCACTCGACAGTGCAGCGAACCCCTATCTGGCCTACGCACTCATCCTCGCCGCTGGACTCAAGGGGATCGAGGAGGGCTATGAGCTGCCACCTGGGGCCGAGGAGGACGTATGGGCCTTGACCGAGGCCGAGCGTCGCTCCCTTGGCATGAAGCCGCTGCCATCGAGCCTTGGACAGGCCCTCGAAGTGATGGAGCGTTCAGAACTGGTTGCCGAGACTCTCGGTGAGCATGTCTTCGACTTCTTCCTGCGCAATAAGAAGGCTGAGTGGGATGACTACCGCTCACAGGTCAGCCAATGGGAGCTGGATCGCTACCTGCCCCGTCTGTGACCGGTGCGGCTTGGTGAGCGGCCGAGCGGTTGGATGGTCCTATGACGGGCGGGATCGTTGACGGACGCAGAGTCGGTTCGGCCGTGCGCTTTGCCAGACTTGGTGTCTCCAATGTCGACCGGGCAGAGCAGATCCTGAGCCGACCTGTCATGGCCAATGCCTTGGGCGAGAATGCCAGTGAGCTCCTGGCGTGCCTGACGACCGTCGCCGACCCCGATCAGGCGCTCAGTCTCCTTGAGCGCTTCCTGGAAGTCGCAGGCCCTCAGGCGGTGAAGACCTTCCAAGCCGACGAGGACTTCCGCGGACGGCTGGTGGATGTCATGGGCATGTCCGAGGCGCTCGGTGAATTCCTCATCCAGCACCCTGACCAGTGGACTGTCCTGGCTCATGGTGAGGCCTTGAGCCAGGCCCCTGTCGCACGGCAGGTGCGCGCGGAATTGCTCACAGCCGTCGGAGCAGATGCCGCCAGTGACCTGCCCAGGGCAACGAATGATTCGACCGAGGTGCTCGATGCCCTGCGCATCGCCTATCGCCGACAACTGCTGGGCATCGCCTCGCGTGATCTGTCGCAGCTTGCAACGATGACCTCGGTAGCCGCTTGGCTCTCAGATCTGGCCGATGCCGTGCTCGAGGCGGGTGTTGCCATTGCGCGCACGGGACTGCCTGCCAATGCTGCCGACTGTCGCTTCGCTGTCATTGGCATGGGCAAGTGCGGTGCGCGGGAGCTCAACTACGTCAGCGATGTCGATGTGATCTTCGTGGCCGAGGCAGTTGATGACGATGAGGACGCTGCCTTGCGAACTGCGTCACTGCTCGCCAAGGGCCTGATGCGCGCCTGTAACGAGTCGACTCGTGAGGGGTCCATCTGGGAGGTGGACCCCAATCTTCGACCAGAGGGCAAGCAAGGCGCGCTCGTGCGCACGCTCGCATCGCATATCGGCTACTACGAGCGCTGGGCCAAGACGTGGGAGTTCCAGGCCCTGCTCAAGGCTCGCCACTGTGCCGGTGACAGGGCACTTGGCGACCAGTACGTGGAATCGATCGCGCCATTCGTCTGGAGCGCCGCGGATCACCCCGGCTTCGTCGAGGACGCGCAGTCGATGCGCAGGCGCGTGGAGGCTCATATCCCGGCCCGCATCGGTGAACGTGAGCTCAAGCTCGCGCCGGGCGGCTTGCGCGATGTCGAGTTCTCGGTGCAACTGCTGCAGTTGGTGCACGGTCGCAGCGATGTCATGTTGCGCAGTTCATCGACGATGGTCGCGCTTGAGGCATTGGCGACCTGGGGATACGTCGGTCGCACCGATGCCGCGACGTTGGGCGACGCCTATGCGTTCTTGCGCACCCTCGAGCATCGCATTCAATTGCACCGGCTTCGTCGCACTCACACGATGCCTGATACCGAGGTCGAGTTGCGCCGGCTCGGACGCTCCATGGGTTACCGGAGCGACCCCGTGACTGAGCTTGTCGATGTGTGGAAGCGACACGCGCGCGAGGTGCGCCGCCTCCACGAGAAGCTGTTCTATCGACCGCTCCTGCTTGCCGTGGCTCGCTTGGACGCCGGCGCCGCGAGGCTCACACCGCAGGCTGCTGAGGAGCGACTCCGAGCCCTGGGCTATCAGGATCCGGCGGGCGCCCTGCGCCATCTGGAAGCATTGACCACTGGCGTGAGTCGACGTGCGGCCATCCAGCGCACCCTGCTGCCGGTGATGCTCGGCTGGTTCGCCGATGCGCCTGAGCCAGACGGCGGACTCCTTGGATTTCGCCGGGTCAGCGAGGCCTTGGGCTCAACGCATTGGTACCTGGGCCTGCTGCGCGATGAGTCAGCCGCGGCCGAGCGCATGGCTCGGCTGCTGGCCAGCAGCCGATATGCGACGGACCTGCTCCTGCGGGCGCCCGAGAGCGTTGCCATGCTGGCCGATGACACTGAACTCACCCCACGGACGCGGCAGGTGCTGCTCGCCGAGGCTGCTGCTGCGGTTGCCCGCCACGAGGCTCCAGATGGAGCCGTGGCAGCGCTGCGGTCCCTTCGGCGGCGTGAGCTCTTTCGAATCTCAACCGCACAACTACTGCACTTGATCGATGTCGATCAAGCAGAGATCGCCCTCACTGACGTGGCCGTTGCAACGATCACTGGTGCCCTGGACGTATCCATGCGCGTGGCTTCAGCCGAAGCAGGATCAGCATTGCCGTTCTCCTTCGCGGTGATAGCCATGGGGCGGTTCGGTGGTCAGGAGCTGGGCCTGGGCAGTGACGTCGACGTGATGTTCGTGTTCGAGCCGCTTCCGGGGGCCGACGAGGTGCAGGTCGGCAGGCTTGCCTTCCAGGTCGCCAATGATCTGCGCACTCGTCTCATGGCACCGAGCAATGACCCTCAGCTCGACGTGGATGCCGATCTGCGTCCTGAAGGGCGACAGGGCCCCCTCGTCCGCTCCCTTGAGTCCTATGCCGCCTACTACTCGCGCTGGTCGGCCGGGTGGGAATCGCAGGCACTGCTGCGGGCAGCCTTTGTTGCGGGCGACGCCGAGTTGGGTCGCAGGTTCGAGAAGCTGATCGACCCGCTGCGCTACCCCGAGAGCGGCCTCGATGCAGCACAGGTGCGCGAGATTCGGCGGATCAAGGCTCGCATGGAATCCGAACGACTGCCGCGCGGCGCCGATCCCACACTGCATGTCAAGCTGGGGCGTGGTGGTCTGAGCGATGTCGAATGGGTTGCGCAACTGCTGCAGTTGCAGCATGCGCATGCCATCCCGGCATTGCGCACCACTCGCACCATCCAGGTGCTCGAAGTCGCAAGCCAGGAGGATCTGATCACGCGAGAAGATGCTGAAGCTCTGCGCACCGCCTGGCAGTTCGCCGCGCGCATTCGTGATGCAGTGATGCTGGTGCGTGCCCACGCATCGGATTCGGTTCCCACGGATCTTCGAGAGCTGCGTGGAATCGCCTATGTCCTCGGCTACGGGCCGGAGGACTCCGGGCGAGTACTCGAGGACTACCGACGTGTCACCCGCAGGGCGCGCAATGTCGTCGAGCGGGTGTTCTACGACGGCGAATAGTCAGGAGACCTTGCGCCCTACGGGGTATGCGGCCAGGAACTGGAAGCTGTCGCGCTTGTAGGAACGCAGGAAACGGTCACAGGGGCCGCCGATGTCAGGGTCCAGCCGGTGACAGATCGCATCACCACTGCGGTTGTGGGTGAAGAAGAATCCAGCAGACCAGTATTGGTTCATGTCGAGCACCATCGCGCGTCTGGAACCAGCGGCGACGAGGGTGTCTGCGAGCGTCTGTGCGGACAACGCCTGTCCGACGACGTAGACGACACTGCCGTCGGCGCGCTGGCCCATTCCAGCCCGCCATGCCAGGTTCTCCTTGTCGGTCGTGGCACCCCACATCGTGGTGTACGCAGCACTGTCGACCTGTGACTGGCCGTGATCGACGATCAGATCGAGATTCTGCCGGACCACGAGTACATCAGGAGTGAGTTCCAGATCCCGGCCCCATCGACCGATCCTCATGTGACCGTCGCGATAGATGACTGCAGAAGCCCGATGATTCTCGAGCGGCTTCACCAGGACGCCGTCGTAGTAGTAGCCGCCGCGCGTGTCATCAATGCGAAAGGCGCCGTTGGTGTTCGCCATGAGCAGGGGCCAGTACTGCTCGGGGAGTGCGCCGTCGAATGGGTTGGGTCCGCCCTTGGGCTCCTCGTTGCCCGGGACGAACATCGTCGTTGTCAGCGCCGTATCGACCCACATTGCAGTTGCGTAGTAGGCCGTGTGCACGTTGTCGGTCCGAACACGCGTGACGTACACCGCCGGCACTCCGGCGACCTTGTTGCCGACTGGTTGCCACACGCCCTCCAGCGGCTCGGGAACGGTTGCGGGCGAGATGAGCGCATCGGGAGGATTGAGGTGAGGGACGGCGGAGCCGGCTGGGGCAGGGCTGGTCGAGGGACCGGGCACTGGAGCGAAGGTGAAGGTTGGCGTCGGTTGCGGTGACATCGGGCCACTTGGACTTGGGGTTGGGGCAGGGGTGGGACTCATCGACTCGCGAGGAGTGGGCCCTGCAGTGGGCGTCACGGTGCTGCCGTCATTCTGGTTGCCGATCTCGGCAGACACCGAAGGCTTGCCGCCGACCTCGGGCTTGTTGATGTACGTGTAATAGAAGTCCTCGAGCCGCGCCACGACTGACCCCAGATTGTGATCGCGCATCCAGGTCGCGGCGACCACCTGGATCGGCTCGCCGGGGCTGTCCTTGGCTGCCTGGAACACCGACCAGCCGATGAATACGACGCCTGCCAGCATGACCACAAGGATCAGCAGCAGTGCGCGCTTCAGCAGTCGCATTCATGCTCCTTGAGTGGGTTCCTTGCATCCTGCCACAGAAAAAAGCATTGGGGTGGACCCGAAGGCCCACCCCAATGATCCCTGGCGCGAGGCGAATCGACCTGGGAACTGTCTGCTAGATGTCGTAGTACAGGTTGAACTCGTACGGGTGCGGACGAAGCTGGATCGGCAGGATCTCGTTCGTGCGCTTGTAGTCGATCCAGGTCTCGATCAGGTCGATCGGGAAGACTCCGCCGGCCTGCAGGTACTCGTTGTCATTCTCAAGTGCGAGGAGTGCCTCGCTGAGCGATCCTGGAACCTGTGGGATTGCTGCATGCTCGTCTGGCGGGAGCTCGTAGAGATCCTTGTCGACCGGTGCGATGGGCTCGATCTTGTTCTTGATGCCGTCGAGTCCGGCCATCAGCTGTGCCGCGAACGCCAAGTATGGGTTGGCTGATGGGTCAGGCACGCGGAACTCGATGCGCTTGGCCTTGGGCGAGTTGCCTGTCACAGGAATGCGGATGCAGGCGGAGCGGTTGCGTGCGGAGTACACGAGGTTCACCGGTGCTTCGTAGCCGGGCACCAAGCGGTGATAGCTGTTGACGGTTGGGTTCGTGAACGCCAGCAGCGATGGTGCGTGATGCAGCAGGCCACCGATGTACCAGCGTGCGATGTCCGAAAGACCACCGTAGCCGCGCTCGTCGTAGAACAGCGGCTTGCCGTCCTTCCAGAGCGACTGGTGGCAGTGCATGCCCGAGCCGTTGTCTCCGAACAGTGGCTTCGGCATGAAGGTAGCGCTCTTGCCGTGGGCCCATGCGGTGTTCTTGATGATGTACTTGAACAGCATCACCTCGTCCGCTGCGTGCTGCAAGGTGTTGAACATGTAGTTGATCTCGCCCTGACCCGCAGTGCCGACCTCATGGTGGGAACGCTCGACCTTGAGTCCGACGCCGAGGAGCTTGGTGACCATGTCGTCGCGGATGTCGGCGAAGTGGTCTACCGGAGGCACTGGGAAGTAGCCACCCTTGTACGGAGTCTTGTAGCCCTTGTTGCCACCCTCTTCGATGCGGCCGGTGTTCCAGGCGCCCTCGATCGAGTCAATGTGGTAGTACGACTCGTGCTGATTGGAGTCATAGCGAATCTCGTCGAAGACGTAGAACTCGGCCTCCGGGCCGAAGTACACGGTGTCAGCGATGCCTGTTGAGGCGAGATAGGCCTCGGCCTTCGCAGCAATGCTGCGTGGGTCACGCGCATAGGGCTCGTTCGTGTATGGGTCGACGATCGAGAAGATCAGGACGAGCGTCTTGGCGGGGCGGAAGGGGTCGAGGAATGCCGACGCCGGGTCTGGGATCAGCTTCATATCGGACTCGTGAATGGCCTGGAAGCCTCGGATCGACGAGCCGTCGAACATCAGGCCGTCCTCGAAGACGCTCTCGTCAAATGATGCGGCTGGCATGTTGAAGTGCTGCATGACACCGGGCAGATCGATAAAGCGAACGTCGATGAACTCGACGCCCTCGTCCTTGATGTACTTGAACACTTCCTGGGCGTTCTGGAACATGACACCTCCTGCACCTGTGGGTGCGTCTCGTGGCCCAACTAGGGCTTCGCCTCGCGGATGGGCACTGGGCCCGGGAACAAATGCAACTCTAGTAGGGGTCAGTACACAGGTCGCATCCCGATTGTTTCGTCCACGTTAACAGGCACTACGGTGCCGCAATGAGCGTCGAACTCCCAGGTGAGGTGGCCAGTCTCGGGCGGCGAGCGGGGGCTATCACGATCGACTGGTTCGCCAGCTCGTTCGTGGCGCTGTTGATCTTCCCTGGAACGCAGTGGGGCCATGCCAATGCCGCATTGCCCCTGGAAATCGTCTTCTACGTCGAGATCACGGTCCTGACCTGGCTCTTCGCGAGCAGTTTTGGCCAGCGGTTGCTCGGCGTGCGCGTTGTGGCCATGGACGGAAGTCGCCTCGTGCTCTGGCGGGTTGCCGTGCGCACGGCGCTCATCTGCCTGGTGATCCCGGCCGTGATCTTTGATTCGCAGGGCAGGGGGCTGCACGATCGTGCAGTGGGAAGCGTGGTGCTGCGTCGAATGGCGAGCTAGGCGCCGCGACGCCGGCGAACCTGGCGTGCGCTCGACGGCATCGGGCCCTTGGGCACGGGCATCCCACCGCCGACAGCGCTGACCGCCTCGAGCCGGCGGCGCATGTCGGTGATCTCGCCACCACGAAGATTGCGCGGCAGCTTGTTCAGTGACCGCTGGAGCTTGCTCAGCGTGATCTGGCCGGACTCGTCGCCGACCTGGATCTCGTAGATCGGGACATCGGGCACCCAGCGAGCGGTCTTCTTGCGCTCAGCGGCAAGCATCGGGATGACGCGGCTGCTCGGCCCTTCAGAGATGAGGATGACCCCCGGCTTGCCGACCACGCGGCTGATGAGGTCCTGGTTCTTGTTCACTGCGACCCCAGGAGTGACCTGCCATCCGCCGCGCAGTTGCTGGACGACCGCTGCTGCTGCACCAGGCTGGCCCTCGATCTGCGAGTAGGCGGCCGACATCGCCCGGCGGCTGAACCAGAACACGGCGGCCACGAGGCCAGCGGGAATCCCCAGCAGGATCGCGCTGGGCCAGTTCAAGAAGTAGGTCACAGGCAGGCCGACGACGAGGGCACCGGCAAGGAAGAAGCCTGCGATCTCCAACGCCAGCAGTCGATGGACCTTCTGCGTCATCGACCAGTTCTGGGCGATGGTGGCGAAGGACTGGCGAATTCTCTTGAACATAGGAACCGATCGTATTGGTCGTGGCTGGAAAGGAGGGCTAGCGGGCGGCGATGGCCTGCTCGTACAGGCGGCCTGCCCGGTAGCTCGAGCGCACGAGCGGGCCGCTGAGCACACCCGCGAAGCCGATCTCGGTGGCCAGCGCCTTGAGGTCGACGAATTCCTCGGGGCGGACCCAGCGTTCGACAGGATGGTGCCGGTTGGTGGGTCGCAGGTACTGGGTGATGGTGATGAGCTCGCAGCCCGCCTCGTATAGGTCGTGCAGGGCTTGGGTGACCTCGGCGATGTCCTCGCCGAGTCCGAGGATCAGATTGCTCTTGGTCACCATGCCTGCAGTGCGTGCCTGCTGGAGGACATCGAGGCTGCGTGCATAGTCGAAGGCCGGGCGGATGCGCTTGAAGATGCGTGGCACCGTCTCGAGATTGTGCGCGAAGACCTCCGGCTTGGCCTCGAAGACCTCCTGGAGCAGGACGGGGTTGCCGTTGAAATCCGGAACGAGCACCTCGACCTTGGTCGTCGGGTTGAGCTCATGAATCATGCGAATCGTCTCGGCCCAGAGCCAGGCACCCTCATCCTCGAGATCATCGCGCGCCACTCCGGTGACCGTGGCGTAGCGCAATTGCATGGTGCGGACGGACTCGGCGACTCGCCGGGGCTCATCGCGATCAAGGGGTGCTGGTCTGCCGGTGTCGATCTGGCAGAAATCGCAGCGCCGGGTGCACTGCTCGCCGCCAATGAGGAAGGTGGCCTCGCGGTCCTCCCAGCATTCGTAGATATTCGGGCAGCCGGCCTCCTGGCAGACGGTGTGCAGGCCCTCGGACTTGACCAGTTCACGGATCTGGAGGTACTCGGGTCCGGTGCGAAGCTTCGTGCGGATCCAGCTCGGCTTGCGCTCGATGGGCACCTCGGCATTGCGAGCCTCGATACGCAGCATGCGTCGTCCGTCGGGTGCGGTGTCGGTGAACAGCGAATCGGTGCTCATGCGCTGATCTCCGGAAGGACCATGGCGATATGCGCCTCGACGAGTGGCAGTACTTCAAGCACGCTGACCTCGCGATCGAGCTCCTTGCTCAATGACGTCACTTCGGCATCCTTGATGCCGCAGGGCACGATGCGGTCGAACCAGGTCATATCGCAATCGCAATTGAGTGCGAAGCCGTGCATGGTCACGCCCTCGGCGACGCGAATGCCGATCGCAGCGATCTTTCGCTCCGGCCCGCGGGCATCGGCCTGGATCCAGACCCCACTGCGACCCTTGACCTGGGCCGTGACCACTCCGAGGTCGGCGCAGACGGCGATGAGCATCCGCTCGAGCCGACGCACGTGCGCGATGACGTCGACCTTGCTGCCGAGCCGGATGATGGGGTAGCCGACGATCTGTCCCGGTCCGTGCCAGGTGATCTTGCCGCCGCGGTCGACGTCGACCACGGGTGTGCCGTCGAAGGGGCGCTCGAAGGGCTCGGTTCGCCGACCGGCGGTGTAGACCGACCGGTGCTCGAGCAGCAGGACCGTATCGCTGCGTTCGCCGGTGACGACCTGCGCATGAATCTGTCGTTGCAGTTCCCACGTCGCAAGGTATTCGACAGCATCTGCTCCGAATCCCAGGCGCTCGGTCTGCAGTTCTGCCGTCTTCACATCGCTCATCGTAAGTCCAGTAATTCAAGGGCTCGCTGTGCGGCCCTGCGACCGCTGACCATGGCCCCCTGGATCGACCCGGTGTCGCGGTGATCACCGGCGACGAGCACGTGGCCGAATTCGATCTGCTGGCGACTGTTGAAGGGCGCCTTCATTGCGGGAAGGGCGTAGGGAATCGGATAGACCGCGACCTCCTGCCAGCCTGAAGTAGGAACTCCGTAGAGATGGGCGAGATGCTTCCGCACGGTCAGTTCCGCCTCATGCGAGGTGTCCAGGCCAAGGGTCGATGAGGAGACGAGCACCTGACCGGGGCGTGCATAGGAAGGCGCCGCATTGGTCAGGACGACGGTCGTGATCACAGGGCCCTTGCGATGCCCGTCCACGAGGAGCAGGCCGTCGCCGTTGGCGAGGTCACCTGAGGCAGTGTCGGCGAGGTGGTACCAGGTCGTGACCGCTCGGCCCTCGGGAACGCTGAGACCGGCGATGAGCGAACCTGCCGTGGAGGGGTCAGTGGCGATGATCGCGAGCCTGGCACCAACACGTCCGTCATCGGCGGTGGTGACCGACTTGTTGTTGACCTTGAGCACCCTGGTGCTCAGCCGCACGGTGCCCTCAGGCAGGGCAGCGTGGAGCTGCTCAGGGAGGGCCTGCATACCCGATGAGGGAAGCGATGGAGCTCCGCGAACGAAGGATCGCAGCACCAGATCCATGAACCGACGGGAAGTGATGAGCTCAGGTTCGAGGAAGACGCCCGTGAGGAATGGGCCGATGACCCTCTGCAGCAGCGCGTCATCGATCCCTGCTGACTTGAGAGCGGCCAGAGCGCTGACATCCGGCGCGTTCTCCATCCGAGCGATCGACGCACGGGATGCGCTCCACGCATACTTGGCGAATCGCGCCTTGGCCAGTGGCGATCCGGTCGAGGTGCCAAGGGCCTGCAGTCCCCAGAGCAGGTGCTTGCGCGGATCCCCGAGTCGTGCGAGGCGGTTCGGGGCAAGGCGCACGCCGATTCCAGGTGCCAAGGGCTTGAGGTCGAGTGCCAGGCAGTCGAGCACCCGTGCGGCCTCGGGGTAGGCCGGGTTGAACACCTGGAAGCCTCGATCGAGGGTGAGCCCATCGACGCGATCAGTGCGCACGCGTCCGCCGACATTGCCATCGGCCTCGAGCACGGCTACCTGGACGCCGTTGATGGACAGGTGTCGGGCCGCGGCCAGGCCTGCAAGCCCTGCACCGACGATGACGACATCAGCGGTCAAGGCGACTGCCAGGCTGTGCGAATCGCGGATGCAATCGTCGGATCGGACCAGATGAACCCCGCATGCTCCAAAGTACTGGGCACCACCCGGCTGCTGCCGAGCACCTCGCTCGAGAATTCGCCCAGCACGATCTTCAGCGCGGCAGCAGGCGCGGGGAACAGCGTTGGTCGACCCATGATCTGACCCATCGCAGCGGTCACTTCTGCATTGGTGACGGGGGTTGGTCCGGTGAGGTTCACCGGACCCGATATGGCCTCGTTGGTCAAGCAGTAGGTGAGGGCAGCCACTTCATCCCGCAGCGAGATCCACGACCAGTACTGCCTGCCCGAGCCGAGCCTTCCGCCCAGACCGAGCTTGAACAGCGGGAACATGCGCGCCCACGCCCCGCCCTGACGGGCGACGACAAGGCCCGTGCGAGCCCGCACGACGCGAATACCGCTTTCTGCGGCTGGCTGTGCTGCTGCCTCCCAGGCCTGCACCACATCAGCCAGGAAGCCATGACCGGCGGGGGCCGATTCGTCGACGATGCGATCGCTGGTGTCGCCGTACCACCCGATGGCTGAGCCGGAGACCAGCACACGGGGCTTGATCTCCAGCTGTGCCATGGCGTTGACGATGGTGCGTGTGCCATCGACACGGCTCTGCAGGATCTGACGCTTGTACTCATCCGACCAGCGATGGTCGCCCACCCCTGCGCCGGCCAGGTGAACGACTCCCTCGATGCCCTGCAGCCTGGCGAGGTCGACGCTGCCCGTCGAGGGATCCCAGGTGATCTCGTCGGTCGCAGATGCGGCACGACGGACCAAGCGATGAACCTCGTGGCCATTGGCTCTCAGATGAGGGACGAGGGCGGAACCGATGAGTCCGGAGGCTCCGGTGATCGCAACCCTCATGTCGCGAGGGCTACAGGCCGAGTTCAGCGTCGAACGAGGCCTCTTCCAGGCGATTCTTCACAGCGACGAGGAATCGAGCCGCATCCGCGCCGTCGACCAGTCGATGGTCGTAGGTGAGCGCCAGGTACATCATCGAGCGAATGGCGATGACGTCCTGACCCGTGGCATCTGGAACGACCACAGGCCGCTTGACGATCGCGCCAGTGCCGAGAATGGCGACCTGTGGCTGGTTGATGATCGGGGTGTCGAACAGGGCACCGCGGCTGCCCGTGTTGGTGATGGTGAACGTGCCGCCACTCAGTTCGTCAGGTGCAACCTTGCTCTGACGGGTGCGATCGGCAATATCAGCGATGCCTCGCGAGAGCCCGGCGATATTGAGGTCACCCGCATTGCGGATGACCGGAACAAGCAGGCCGCGATCAGTATCGACAGCGATGCCGAGGTTCTCGGCATCGTGGTAGGTGATGGTGCCTTCGGCCAGATCGATGGACGCATTGACCATGGGGAACTGCTTGAGCGCTTCGACCGTGGCCTTGCTGATGAACGGCAGGAAGGTGAGCTTGACTCCCTCGCGAGCCTCGAAGTCGGCCTTCACACGAGCACGCAGCTTTGCGATGGCCGTGACGTCGACCTCGACGACCGTGGTGAGCTGGGCGGAGACGGCAAGGGACTCAACCATGCGCTCAGCGATAACGCGGCGCAGGCGGGAGATCTTCTCGGTGCTGCCGCGCAGGGGCGAAAGAGCCAAAGGAGCGGCCTTGGGAGAGGCAGTGGCTGCAATGGTCACTGCGGGGACTGCTGCGACAGGGGTTGATGCGGCAGCGGTCTCGGCAGCGGCAGCGACGTCCTGCTTGCGGATGCGCCCGCCGACGCCGGTACCGACCACCTTCGACAGGTCGACACCGCTTTGGGCCGCCAGGCGCCGCACGAGCGGTGTCACGTAGGAGTCATCGTCGGCCGACTCGCTTGCGCGGGCAGCGACGACGGGTGCCGTGGGTGCTGCTGCCGGTGCTGCCGGTGCTGCCGGTGCTGCCGGAGTGGGAGCTGGAGCGGCGACAGGCGCAGGTGGAGCAGCCACGGGTGCGGGAGCTGGCGCTGCAGGGGCAGTCGCTGGTACGGGTGCGACAGCACCGGTGCCAATGACACCAAGGACGGCGCCCACCTCGGCAGTTGCATCCTCGGCTACGACAATCGAGACCAATACGCCGGCCGCGGGCGAGGGAAGCTCGGTGTCGACCTTGTCGGTTGAGATCTCCACGAGCGGCTCGTCGACAGCGACGGTGTCACCGACCTGCTTGAGCCAGCGTGTGACGGTTCCTTCGGTCACGCTCTCACCGAGCTGTGGCAGGACGACGTCGAAGGCTGCACCTGCAGTGGATGCAGGAGCAGCGGGTGCAGGTGGAACTGTCGCCGGGGCTGGCGGCGCGACAGGTGCTGCGGCGACAACAGGTTCCGGAACGGCGACCGGCACAGCTGGCCCCGCAGGCTCGGCGGGAGCCGCCGGTGCAGGAGCTGCGGCAGCGGGTGCTTCATCGGCAGCGCCGATGACCGCCAGTTCAGCGCCGACGAGAACGGTCTCGTCCTCCTGGATGCGAATCTCCAGCAGCACGCCTGATGCGGGGGCGGGGATCTCGGTGTCGACCTTGTCGGTGGAAACCTCGAGCAGCGGCTCGTCGACGGTGATCGTGTCACCAACCTGCTTCAGCCAGCGTGTGACTGTTCCTTCGGTCACGCTCTCACCGAGCTGTGGCATCGTTACTGAGACCGACATAGGACTCGACTCCCTTTCAATGACCCGGTTCGCGGGTCAGTTCATTGTGAATCAGGCGTGTGCGTGTAGCGGTTTGCCCGCGAGGGCAAGGTGTGCCTCACCCATCGCTTCATTCTGTGTTGGATGTGCATGAATCAGGACTGCGACATCCTCTGGATGCGCCTCCCAGTTCACGATGAGCTGTGCCTCGCCGATCTGCTCGCCCATACGCGAGCCAACCATGTGAATTCCGACGACTGGGCCGTCCTTGATCTGGACGAGCTTGACGAAGCCTGCCGTGCCGAGGATCTGGCTCTTGCCATTGACTCCGAGGTTGTACTCGTAGGTCGCGATGCCCTCGCCGTGCTCGGCTCGCGCTTGCGCCTCGGTCAGGCCGACGCTGGCAACCTCTGGCTCGCAATAGGTGACCTTCGGGATGTTGATATCAGGGATGACCATTGGGCGCAGACCGGCGATCTCCTCGGCGACGAAGATGCCGTGCTGGAAGCCACGGTGCGCAAGCTGAAGTCCGGGCGTGATGTCGCCGACGGCGAAGACCCCATCGAGGTTCGTGCGCAGGCGCTCGTCGACCAGGACCCAGCCGCGTTCCATCGCCACGCCCTGCTCCTCGAAGCCCATGCCGGAGGCATTTGGACCACGGCCCACGGCGACCAGCAGCAGATCGGCGTCGAAGGTCTTGCCATCCTCGAGCGTGACATGCACGCCTGCGTCGTCCTGGCTCGCGGATGCGAACCGAATGCCGAGGGAGTAGTTGATGCCGCGCTTGCGGAAGGCTCGCTCCAGCTGCTTCGAAACTGCCTCGTCCTCATTCGGGACCAGGTGCGCCAGGCCTTCGACGATGGTGACATCAGATCCGAAGGACTTCCAGACGCTGGCGAATTCAACGCCGATGACACCGCCGCCGAGCACGATGACCCGCTGGGGGATGTAGTCGAGATTCAATGCCTGGTCCGAGGTCATGATGCGACCGCCGATGTCCAGGCCAGGCAGTGATCGCGCATACGAGCCAGTGGCAAGGACGACATTGGTGCCGGTGTACTGCTGGCCATTGACCTCGACAGTCTTCGGGCCGACGAGTCGACCGGCGCCTTCGATGAAGTTGACATTGCGACTCTTCACGAGACCTTGGAGTCCCTTGTAGAGGCGTCCGACGACACCGTCGCGGTATTCGTTGACCTTGGTCATGTCGATGCCGTTCAGGGTCGCATTGACGCCGAACTGCTCGCTCTCTCGCGTGGTGTCGGCAACCTCGGCCGCATGCAACAGCGCCTTGGTGGGGATGCAGCCTCGATGCAGGCAGGTGCCGCCGAGCTTGTCCTTGTCGATGAGGATGACGCTCATCCCCAATTCGGATGCGCGAAGGGCACAGGCGTAGCCGCCACTGCCTCCACCGAGAATGACTAGGTCAGCGTCTGCCACCGAAACTCCTGCCAGCGAGTGATGAAAGCCGAGCGCATGCCCGACTTATGACTTTCCCTGCCTATCCTGCCGCAAGTGTCTTGGCGACCTGAACGAAGGTGCGCACTGCGGAGCCGGTGCCGCCCTTTGGCGTGTAGCCGTAGGCGCTCTTGTCGTTGAAGGAGGGTCCCGCGATGTCGATGTGGACCCAGGACTGGCCCTCAGGGATGAACTCCTTGAGGAAGATCCCGGCAGAGAGCATCCCGCCGAGACGATCGCCGATATTGGCGATGTCGGCAGTTGCCGAGTCGATCGAGGCGCGCAGATCTGCCGGCAGCGGCATCGGCCACATGGCCTCGCCGGCAGCCTCCGCTGCGGCACAGACCATGGCGCGCGCATCATCGTCATTGGCCATGACTCCGGCCAGACGTGAGCCCAGCGCCACGCGCTGTGCACCGGTCAGGGTCGCCGCGTCGATGATCAGATCGGGCTTCTCCAGGGCAGCAAGGCCAAGTGCATCCGCGAGTACGAGCCTGCCTTCCGCATCGGTGTTCAGCACCTCGACGGTCTTGCCGCCGAACATCGTGATCACGTCGCCAGGGCGCTGGGCCGTGCCGCTGGGCATGTTCTCGGCGGTCGGGACCCAGCCGGTCACCTTGATGGCAAGGCCTAGCCTGGCGATGGCCTGCATGGCGCCGATGACTGCCGCCGCGCCTCCCATGTCGCCCTTCATCTCATCCATGCCAGCGGCTGGCTTGATGGAGATGCCCCCGGTGTCGAAGGTGATGCCCTTGCCGACGATGTGCAGTGACTTCGTGGCGCCGCGCGGGGCATACTCCAGCTTCACCAAGCGAGGGGGATTCGCCGAGCCCTGGCCAACGGCCAGGATGCCGCCGCAGCCTTCGCGCTTGAGCGCCTTCTCATCCCAGATCGTGACCTTGACCGGCAGTGATGCCAGTGCAGCCTTCGCGGCAGCGGCCAGGTCGACCGGTGCGAGTGCATTCGGGGGAGTGTTGACCAGGTCGCGGCTCAGCATCACGGCATCGGCGATGAGGTTGACCTCGGCGATGATGGCCTTCTGCTCGGCGGTGGCCGTGCCGGGCACCAGCAGCACGATGGTGGCAGGCGGTTGCGAGGCCTTGGCAGGGCTCGACTTGAACGAGGTGAAGGCATAGGCGGCAAGCCGGGCACCGAGCGCACCTGCACGCAGGAGGTTGTCCTGTGGTGCTGCAGCGATGGCCACCTTCCTCGTGCCAGCCAGGGCACGCACGGCATTGCCATGTGATGTTCGGATCTGCTCGAGGTCGATGTCCTTGCGCAGGTCACCCACGCCCACGGCCACGATCAGTGGCGCCTTGATCCCAGTGATGCCGGGAACCTTGGTGACCTCACCGGGTTTGCCCGTTGCACCCAGTGCCTTCAAGGCGGCCAGGAGCTTGGTGCCTTGGGCAGTGGTGATGCCATGCGAGGCGAGCTCGAGGCCCTTGCCTCTTGGCATGACAGCAACGACGAGGGCGTCGCAGACGGTGGTGGATGCGGCTGTGGTGGCCAAGGTCAGAGTCATGGGGGAACCCTAGCCTCGCCCGTGAGGCCGGAGCACCTGTATCGGGTGATCGGCAAACCGCTACGGTCGTGCCGTGAATTCACCATTGCGCGAGACCCTGCTGCACAGCCGACACGTCGCCCTCGGGGCCAAGACCGCCGATTTCGGTGGGTGGGACATGCCGATCGAGTACGCGGGCGTACTCGTCGAGCATGAGGCCGTACGCACTGCAGTCGGTGTCTTCGACGTCTCGCACATGGGCAAGGTGCGCATCCACGGCATAGGTGCGGCTGACTTCCTGAACTCGGTTCTCACCAACGACCTGAATCGGATCGGTGATGGTCAGGCGCAGTACACGATGCTGTGCAACGAGTTCGGCGGTGTCATCGATGACCTCATCGTCTACCGCTGGTCACCGGACGAGATCTTCATGGTTCCCAATGCATCCAACGCTGCGACCGTGGTGGCGGCCCTTCGTGAGGTCGCACCCGTCGGCATCACTGTCGATGATCATCATGATGATCACGGAATCATCGCAGTG
>Ga0172380_10003148_pt1 | contig 23453 bp, 21 predicted proteins | sample Leawe162metaG_FD_119747 | JGI IMG/M metagenome (GOLD analysis project Ga0172380, IMG submission 119747) | Leachate microbial communities from a municipal landfill in Southern Ontario, Canada - Leachate well 162 metaG | ecosystem: Engineered > Solid waste > Landfill > Unclassified | place...
CACGGGCTGGTCGACCAGAAGACGTCGCCCTTTGAAGAGCGGCTGAAAGCCTGCGTCGAAGCGGTCGGCGAGGCGAATGCGAAGAGCGGCGGCAAGACGAGGTTCGTGCCGAATATCACAGGCCCCGCACCCTCGATCATCGAGCGCGCAAGACAAGCGCAGGAAGCCGGCGCCGGTGCCGTGATGATCGCTCCGGCACTGGCCGGCTACGATGTCGTTCGCACCCTTGCCGCAGATCCGGATTTCCTGCTGCCCATTGTCTCGCATCCCGCCTTTGCCGGTGCGAATGTCGTCTCGCCCGACTGCGGTTTCTCGCATCGCACCTTCTTCGGCACCTTGCACCGGCTGATGGGTGCGGACGCCGTCATCTACCCGAATTTCGGGGGGCGTTTCGGCTTTACCCGCGAGGAGTGCCTGTCCATTGCTCGGGCCTGTGCGGCCGACCTTGGCGGACCCAAGGCGATCGCTGCCGCTCCGGGTGGCGGCATGACCTTCGCCCGCGTGCCGGAGATGCGCGAAGCCTATGGCGACGATGTCATGTACCTGATCGGCGGCGCGCTACTTCAGGAGCCGAATCTGGTCGATGCTTGCCGCCGCCTCGTCGCCGCCGTCTGCAAATAAGCATCATAGGTTGACCCTCCAGTTGAGAGCCACCCGGAACATGACTTTTCAGCTAAAACCTGCAGCCTGGTTGGGGTCGTCATCGGGAACCATCACAGCTAGACGCGCAGATGTTCATTTTCGGCAGAAGCGTTGAATACGCAGTTACCGCTGATCCATGTTGAATGTAAGTCAAGGTTGGGCGACAACAAAAGGAAATCGGCGTCGCAACCCGGCTTGAGGCAACCTTTGTTCGCAGCACCTATCGCCTCGGCCGGATAGACAGACGCCATGCGCAAGGCTTCTTCCAGTGGAAGACCGACGCGCTCGTAGACGTAACGCACCGAGGACAGCATATCGATGTCGGCGCCAGCCAGGGTGCCGTCGGCGAGCGTCAAGCGACCGTCGCGTCGATAAACTCGCCGCCCGTTGAGTTCAAATCCGTCCTGATCGGAGCCGATCGTCGACATGGCATCGGTCACCAGGAAAAGATGCCCCGGTCCTCGCTTTGCCCGAAGCGCCACCCCCATGGTAAGCGGATCGACGTGAAAACCGTCAGCAATCAGGCCGCAATGCAGAGTGCCTGTATCGAGAGCAGCGCCCACAAGTCCCGGCTCGCGGTGGCCGAGCGGACTCATCGCGTTGAAGAGATGGGTGACCATCGTCGCGCCCGCAGCCGCATATGTCTTCGCGGCCTTGCACGACGCATCGGTGTGGCCGAGGCTGACGACAATGCCTGCGCGCGCAAGCGCAGCCACCTGATCCGGCGAGACATTCTCCGGGGCGACGGTGGCAAGCAACGTGCCCACCGCGTCACGCGAGCGGCAAAGCGCCTCCAGATCCACCGCTTCCATTGGACGGATCTGGGCCGGATCGTGGGTGCCTTTGCGAACTTGTGAAATGTGTGGGCCTTCCAGGTGCAACCCGAGGTAGCCAGGTATGCAAGCCTCACGTGCGGCCTTTCCTGCAGCGACGGCCTGGAAGCCTGTCTCGGGCGTGTCGGTAATCAGCGTCACAAGCAGCGCCGTGGTGCCAAACGCAGCATGTGTCGAACAGATGCGCGCGATGCCATCAAGGGTTGGCATGTTGTTGAACAATACGCCACCACCACCATTTACCTGTAGATCGACGAAACCCGGTACCAGGAGATACCCGTGGGCATCGATCTGCTCCATCTTGCCGGGCGATGTCGCATGCGTGTCGAGTGCGATGATCTTGCCGTCCTCGATCACCAATGTCGCATCCTCATGCCAGTCGACACCGTCAAACAAGCGGGCACCGACGATCGCTGTTGCCGTGGATGAGGTCATCGCGTCTGCGTCACTTTGCTGAGAGCTGCGGGGGCATCCGGATTGAAGCCGCGGGCGCGCGAAAGCTGCTCGACGAAGCCATAAAAGGGAAGGCTGAGCGCGAGGGTGTCTGTGAGCGGATGCCCGGTAGAAAGGAAGGGAAGCCGTTTGGCCAATGCAGCTCGCTCGGAGGTCACGAAGACATGGGCGCCCTTCGCGGTGAGCCTGTCGGCCATATCTGCGACCGAACCTTCGGCGCAGTCGCGGGCGGCAAACGCGATGACGGGGAAGTTTGGGGCGACCAGCGATACGGGACCATGCAGGACTTCCGCCGCGGAATAGGACTCGGCGTGCAATTCGCAGGTCTCCTTGCACTTCAACGAGGCCTCCCCGGCAATGGCAAGTGCCGGCCCTCGCCCGAGCGTGTATAGTGAATCGGCACCTTCGATGGCGCTGTTCAGGTCGGACCAGTCAAGTTTAAGAGCCTCGCGAAAATGCATGGGCAAATCTGCAACGGCTCGCTTCAACTGCTCATCGACCGTCCATTCGGCCAGGATCGCAAGGCCGGCCACGGCGGAATTGACAAAGGACTTGGTGGCGGCCACCGCCAGTTCCGGTCCGGCGGCAATGTCTATCGCCAATTCGGCCGCATCGCCCAGCGGCGAGGGCAGCGTGTTGACGAGCGCAAGCGTCAGAGCCCCGCCGTCGCGGGCGCCCCTCGTCATCGCAACAATATCGGGGCTCTTGCCGGACTGTGAGACGGCGATGGCGGCTGCACGGTCGAGGCGAAGTTGCACCCCGTAGATCGAGGCCAGCGACGGACCCAGCGAGGCAACCGGCACATGAGCCTGTATTTCAGCGGCGTATTTGAGGAAATGGGCGGCATGGTCGGACGAACCACGTGCAATTGTTGCAATCACCGCTGGATCGAGTTCCCGAAGGCTGTCGCCTGCCCGGCGCAGGTTCTTTTCTGACTTCTCCAGAAGCCTGGCGGTGGCATCTGGTATCTCGTCGATCTCTCGGCGCATGAAGGTCGTCATGTTTGTGATCTTCCGGCTGCGGTTGGATTGAGGAATTACTTGATTCCACGCGTCAGCCCGGCCGCGCCGCCGGCATGAACGCGATAGCCATGCCTTTCCTGTCATGCAGAGTTCCGGCGGAACAGCCCTGTGCGTGGGACCTGTCTGTTCGCCACCAGACGAATACGAATAATAATTCACAATGTCAACGATTGACAGGAATAAAATATTCCATACATTTGTGTGTCTGAAAAGTTCTTGCGTGGCCTACGGCTCCCGAAACGGCCAGGACAGGCGTGAAGGGCCCGCACGGAAACCAGGCAAGGACGAGAAGTAGGACGGTTGCTTTCTTCGCCGGCATGTGCGTTTGGAGAAGCTCCATTTTAGAGATTCTGGACGGGAATATGAGTGTCTCCCTCGAAGTAACAGCCGCCCCCCATCCGCAAGACCTACAGTTCGTTGGCGAACAACTTGCAGCCTTCAATGACAGCGATGTTGGACCGTCCGGAAGACAGGTGGTTGCCGTTTTCGTCCGCGACGAGTCCGGCGCCGTGGTCGCCGGTATATCCGGATACACGGCCTGGGGATGGCTCTACGTGCAATGGCTGTGGGTTGACGAAAAGCTGCGTGGCCAACACGTTGCCGCCAAGATGCTCGATGCCGCAGAACAGGAGGCTGTGGCGCGGGGATGCCATGGCGCCTTGATCGATACATTCAGCCCGAAAGCCGAGAGGGTATATCAGCGGCAGGGTTACAGGCCATTTGGCGTCCTGCCGGACTTCCCCGTCGGTCGCAGCCGAATTTTCTTGCAGAAGCAACTTGGAGCGACCAGCTAAAGCGCGGTCTCTCAGCCAGCAAGTCGCCCGCCACGCATTGGCTCAGGCGCACCCGTCGTCGTCGGAAAACTGATCGGCAAACCGCGCAAAACGCGAACAGCCAGGAATGCGAAACATTCCGCTTCGACCGCATCGCCGCGCCACCCCCGGGCCTCGGCGGGCACCGCTTCGACGCCTGCGCGGATCTTCAGCATGGCCATCATCGCCGGGTTGCGGCGGCCGCCTCCACTGACGACGAGCGTCTTCGGCCGTTGAGGCAGAAGATCGAGCGCCTTGCCGACTGCTGCGGTAGTGAATGCTGTTAGAAGCGCTGCCCCATCCTGCGGTGTCAAGCCTTCGGCCATGGCCGCGCCGAAATCGAAGCGATCGAGGGATTTCGGATAGGGCGCGGTGAGATATGGGTGCTCCAGAAGTTTTGAAAGCCTTGCTTCGTCTACCGTCCCGGCCAAGGCAAGGGCTCCATCGCGATCCATTTCGCCAAGGCCATGCGACTTGACGAAGTCGTTGAGCGGTGCATTGGCCGGACCAGTGTCAAACGCGACGAGATCATCGCCCCCATCCCACCATGTGATATTGGCAACTCCACCGAGGTTGAGGATAGCGGCATCGCCGCCACTTTTGGCATTGCGAAGCAGGGCAGCGTGATATGCGGCAGACAAGGGAGCGCCTTGGCCGCCGGCGCGCATATCCGCCGAGCGGAAATCGTAGGCCACTTTTGTCCCAAGAATATCACGCATCAAATTCCCATCGCCGAGTTGGCGGGTTTCCCCGAACCTCCCCGGTCGCGGCGCTCGATGTAGTACGGTCTGACCGTGAAAGCCAACAACCCCGATATCCGCCATCCTAAGTCCGCATTCCTCGACCAGGTTCCTGACCGCTTCGGACTGCGCAGCGGTGAGCTCCTCCTCCGCCTGTTGAAAGATTGCTGGCTCGGGACCTTCAAAATTCCAGGCCCGGGCCTGCGCCAGGGTGTCTTCGAGCAAGTTACGGATTGATTGCGGATATGGCGTCAGCGAGTAGTTGCCAAACCGCTCGATCCGCTCGCCATCCGTCCTCAGAAGGGCGACGTCGATATTGCCGTCGAGGACAGTGCCCGTCATCAGGCCTACGGCCCATATTGGTTCCATGATGCCGCTCCTAAGTTCTGTTGACGGAGTCACTGACGGTCTGTCGAAGCGATACTATTCCGCTATCAAAATGACGGGTCGGATGAATCCGGTTGGTGAGCAAGGTCCACGCCCTTCCCCTGTCGAAATCGATCCAAAGACCTGTGCCAGTGAAACCGGTATGGCCGATCGTGCCCGCACTGCTGAACCGGCCACCGGACCAGCCTTCATGCGGGCGTTCCCATCCATACGTGCGCGTTGCCGAAAGGGGCGTTCGCATCAGCGAGACTGAAGCGTCTCCAGCTTCGGCACCGTCCAGTAGCCGTTCCGCGAAATCAAGGATCGACGCCGCCGTTCCAAACAGTCCGGCATGGCCGGCGCCCTGCAACGCCGCACAATTATCGTCATGCACCTCACCGCACAGTACGCGGTGGCGCCAAGTGCAGTCTTCAGTTGCAGCGGACAGATCGGGTTCCGCCGAAAAGGCAAATCCGGCACCTGCGTCCATGGCGCGAATGCCGCACCGAGAGAGGCGCTCCAGCGCAAAGCCCAACAGGATGAAGTTGATGTCGGAATAGACGGGCTCTGCGGCCCGCCATTCGCGCTGCATGACAAAGGCTCGCAGGAGCTCGGGATCACGGCCATACGTATAGATTGGTTCAACGGCCGGAAACGGTGTCTGGTGGCCCAGGCACTGACGGAAGGTGACCTTCCGCTCCCAAGCGTCCAGGCTGTACTGGCGAAGATCCGGCAGAACGGAAATGAGCGGCGCATCGAGATCGATCTTGCCATCGGCTGCGAGAGCAAGGATGCGAGGCGTGGTGAAAATGACCTTCGTCAACGAGGCCAGATCGAACCATGTCGTCACACGCATCGGGCGTGGTGACGGAACGAGCTGGGCGGAGCCTGTCGCCCGCACCAGCCGTCCGCGGCTTCGGTCCAGAATGCCAAGCACCGCGCCAGGAACGCGAGAGGTCGCCACGGCAGCTTCCACCGGTCTGAACGCACGTTCAAATATCTGAACAAGTTCAGGATCAGTACGGGATTCTCCACGTTCGGAAACTGTCATAACCTTATTCCATACTCTCTCAGCGTCTCAGAGCTCTGCAAGCGCCATGTGATCGACGCCGAAACGCAGCCACTCGACCGGCGCCGGTTCAAAGCCCAAGGGATGAACAAGCGAAGGAATCTGACGCGTATCAAGCGCAAAGTCCTCGTTGCGGCGATCGATTGAAGGAACGGCGGAAATCAGCTTTTTGGTGTAAGGGTGCCTCGGTTTTGACAGTATCGAACAGGCATCGCCGATCTCGACAATTTGGCCGGCATACATGACCGCGATCCGGTGGGCTATGCGCTCCACGACTGCCATGTCATGAGAAATGAAGAGATAGGCCAAGCCATACTCCCGCTGCAGATCGATGAGCAATTCCAGGACCTTCGCCTGCACGGAGACGTCGAGAGCCGAAACCGCTTCGTCCAGGACGACAACGGAAGGATCAAGCATGAGGGCACGCGCAATGCACAATCGCTGGCGCTGGCCACCGGAGAATTCATGCGGATAGCGTTCGAGACTGTTTTCCGGCAGTCCGACGCGCTTCAAGAGCATGATCATTCTTGCGCGCATCTCTCCATCGGCCCGACCTCCGGCGGCGACGACCGGCTCGGCAAGTATCTTGTCAATGCGAAGACGTGGATTGAGCGAAGCGTAAGGATTCTGAAACACCATTTGCATCGATGCAGTGCCTCGATGCGCGATCGTTTCGCCTGTCGCCGTGGAGTGCCTGCCGCGCGTGGATCGCACCAGGCCCAGAATTGAACGCGCGGTTGTGGATTTGCCGGAGCCACTCTCTCCAACGATGGCAAGCGTCTCGCCCGGCATGAGGTCGAACGCCACTCCTTCCACGGCATGAACCGCACCGGTGGGACGGCCGAATAAGCCACCCCTGACCGGGAACCGCACGGTTAGCCCGTCAACTTTCAGCACAGGATCACTCTTCGCCGCCAAATCGCGCCGAAAGTCGGAGCGGACAGCAAGACCTCGGGAAAAATGCGGTACGGCACGAAGCAGATGCTGAGTATAGGGATGTCGGGGATTATCGAGTATCTGGTCCAGTTCGCCCAGCTCCACAGCCTGCCCTGCTTGCATGACCATCACCCGGTCGGCGATGCCGGCGACAAGGCCAATGTCATGCGTGATGAAAATCATCGCCATGCCGGTTTCACGCTTTAGTCCCGCCAGAAGCGCCATGATCTGGGCCTGAACGGTGACATCCAGGGCGGTCGTGGGCTCGTCTGCGATAAGCAGGCGTGGATTGCAGGCCAAGGCCGTAGCGATCATCACACGCTGGAGCATCCCCCCCGACAACTGGTTTGGACAATATTTCAGACGCCTCGCGGCATCCGGGATACGGACGCGGTCGAGCGCGTCCCGTGCCGCGATTGTCGCTTGCCGCCCGGTCAAACCGCGATGAAGACGAAAGGACTCTTCGATCTGGCTGCCGATAGTGAGCACGGGATTGAGCGAGGTCATCGGCTCCTGAAAGATCATGCCTATCTCGGCACCGCGAATCCTCACCAGTTCGGGTTCTGTCGCCTTCGTCAGATCAACAAAGCTGCCGTCGGCCCGTTGCAGCGTGATCGAACCGCCGGTGATGCGGCCGCCGCCAAAATCGACGAGGCGATTGATCGACAGGGCGCTGACCGACTTGCCCGAACCGCTCTCGCCGACGATGGCAAGCGTCTCGCCGGCGGCAAGGTCGAAGCTGATGCCGCGCACCACTTCGTTCGCCTGCGGATTTCGTCCAAAGCCGACACGCAAATCAGATACGGAAAGCAGCTTGCTCATGCGACCGCCCTCCGGGTCTTGGGATCGAGAATGTCTCGCAAGGCATCGCCAAGCAGGTTGAACCCCAGGATACCGATCATGATTGTCAGGCCCGGGAAAATCAGCAGCCATGGAGCGGTTTCCATCAGATTTCGGCTATCGCTCAGCATCAATCCCAACGATGACGCCGGCGGTTGCGTGCCAAGACCAAGGAAACTCAGGCTTGCCTCGGTCAACAAGGCCCATGCCAAGGCCAAGGTAACCTGCACCGTCAACGGCCCGACCAGATTGAGCAGGAGATGGCGTGTCAGAATATAGCGCGTGCTGCTGCCGAAGGTCCTTGCAGCGTCGACGAAGTCACGCGCCTTGAGCGACAGGGCGGGACCCCGCACCACGCGTGTGAAGATCGGCGTGTAGACGATCGCAATGGCGGCAACGGAGGTCCATATTCCGGGGCCTATAACGGTAATGACAAGTAAGGCAAGCAGGATTGCCGGAAATGCCAGCAAGATATCCATAAGACGCATGATCAAACCGTCCCATCGCTTCCCGAACCAGGCGGCGGTCAGCCCGAGCACTGTGCCGGCAAGGGTCGCCAGGGAAACCGACAGGAAGGAAACGACAAACGATTGCCCAATCCCCTTCATGAGGCGGCTTGCGACATCGCGCCCGAAAAGGTCGGTGCCCATCCAGAACACCCAACTTGGCGGCTGAAGTCTATCCACGCGATATTGCATCAGCGCATCGTGGGGGGTCAGGCCCATCATTCCGAAAAAAGCGATTACCAGGTATAGCCCGACGATGACGCCACCGATCCTGCCGCTTGTATGTCTGAAAATAGCGCGAAACACAGACATCAACCCTGCCCCAGACTTATGCGTGGATCGAGTGCCACATAAGCAAGGTCGACAAACAGATTGACGATCATGAAATTGAAGGCAATGAACAACACGCTTCCCTGTACCAGCGCGTAATCTCGCTGCAAAATGGCATCCAGGACCATGCGTCCCAGGCCCGGCAAAGCGTAGATCTGCTCAACCAGGACGGCGCCGCCCAACAGATAGCCGAACTCAACGCCACTAAGTGTGACGACAGGAATCAGGGCGTTGGGAAGAGCGTGGCGCCAAATGACGCTGCGTGACGATACGCCCTTGCTGCGAGCAGTCATGACATAATCCTCACTCAGAACGTCGAGCATTGCCGAACGCGAAATCCGCGTTACCGAAGCGGCGAATGCAAATCCTAGCGTGATGGCCGGGAGGATCATCTGACTGAAATTGCGACCTGGATCCGTCCACAGGGACGAAAATTCGCCCATGGTGGGAAGAATGCCGAATCCGGCCGACAACACATATATAACGAGCAGGCCGAATACAAAATTTGGAGTGGACTGTCCGATCATGGCAAGGATCCGCACCAGGAGATCGGACATTCTCTGGTTGCGGGTGGCGGCGAAAACGCCTGCCGGCAGGCCGACCAGAAGTGCAACGGCCATGGAAAGGAGGGCCAGCTCGAGCGTTAGCGGGAAGCGCTCCACGATTACAGCGAGAACGGGTTTGCCATAGGTGACCGAGATGCCGAGATCGCCATTGAAAATGCCTTTCACCCACCGCCAGTATTGGAGGTGCCAGCTCTGGTCGATACCGAAATATTCGGCCAGGGCCTGACGTTGCTGCGGAGTAAGCAGGCCGGCTTCCGTTCCCAGCATCGCGGTGATCGAATCCCCAGGCACTAGCCGGATCGCCACGAACACAAGGACAGACACCCCAATCATTACCAACGGAAACGTTATCAGTCTTCGCGCGAGATAATTCATGGAGGGCCTGTCTTGTGAACGCTTAATGCCGGACGGAATGGCTTAGGGCTGGATGGTGACCTTGCTCAGGCCGAAAAGTGATCCGGTCGGTGCCTGCTCGAATCCCAGAACATTTTTCTGCTGCGCGGTGTAGTTAAAGGAAGTGTAGAGCCAGATCCATGGCGACACCTCGGCGAGATGCTTCTCAAAATCGGCGAAGATCGCCTTGCGTGCCGTCATCTCCGTTTCAATGCGCCCCTTCTGCATCAGACCATCGAGCGTATCGTCGATATAGTTCGCGACCTTTTGCAGATTGCCCGATTTGGTCCAGTAACGGTTGTACATTGAATACGGATCGGCGCTACCTCCGTTGAGGGCGACCGCCATGTCGAAATCGCCTTTCAACCAGGCGTCCACATAGACGTTCAACTCCATCATCTTGATATCCAGCTTGATGCCGATTTCGGCAAGCTGGGACTGAATGACCTGCGCTTCTGCCGCCGCCGTTGCCGGTTCGCCGCTGGCCGCAATGACCGTCGCACTGAAGCCATCTGCATAGCCGGCATCGGCCATGAGTTTCTTGGCCTTCTCGAGATCGCGCTTGTAGCAGAATAGTTGGTTCGGGTCGGACGCGAACGCTGGCATCGTCAATGGTCCCGTGACCTTTCCTTCGCCGAGCGAGGCCGTATCCAGGATATCCTGCCGATCGATCGCGCATGAAATGGCTTGGCGCACGCCGAGTTCCGTCAACGCATTGCGCGATGGATTGAGCTGCAGCACGTGATAGGCGAGAACCGGAACCCGGTTAAGCTGCAAGCTTTCTTCGCGCGGAACCATGGTGGCGATCAACGGATCGTTCAAGAGCGCGAAATCGATCTGCTTGGTGCGGAGCGCGGCCAGGATCGCCGTCTCGTCCGGGAGCACGCTAATATCGATACCGTCAACACCGACAGTACCACCTGCCCATGCCTTGTTCGCAACAAGCACCTCCTTGGAATTCGGATCCCACTTTTCCAGGACGAACGGACCGGAGCCGACGGTGGTGTTTCCGATGGTTCCGGCCACAATTTCGCTCGCGGGGACAATAGCGGCATTCAGGCTAGTCATCGCAGTCAGGATGGGAACGTCCGGTTGCGAGAGCTTGAACACGACCGTGACCGGATCAGGCGTTTCGATCGTGGCAATCGAGCGGAAATTCGCTCGCGCGGCGGCACCTGTTGCCTCATCGAGAATCCGCTCAAACGATGCCTTTACGTCAGCGGACGTGACCGCCGCACCGTTTTGGAATTTGGCGTTTGGATTGAGCTTGAAGGTCAACTCCGAGCCACTCGGCGAAAACTGCCACGACTCGGCAATTGCCGGAACAACCTGCAAATCCTTGTCGAGGCGTACCAGTGGCTCATAGACCAGCTCGAGAAGCCGTATGGACGAAAAAGCCGTTTGCTTGTGGGGGTCGAGACCGGTGGCATCCTGGGACCAGGCCATGCGCAACGTCGCTGCAGCGACTGGTGTTGCGACGGCCGTAACGCCGAGCGCTGCCATTATCGTGATCGTGATCGTGATCGTGGATACCACTTTAGACGTAAAATGCAAAGTTTTCATTCTAGTTGCCCTCTCCGTTGGTTGGTGTCTTGCTGTCTATTCTGACCGCTTCAACATGTCGTCTTAGTCCAAGTCGGCCGTTCGCGAGGCTCTTTCGCTTATCGCTTTCCGAAGAAATCCTCCGGCATTTTGTAGGGCGAGACGACCTTCCTCAACGTCCATGCCGGTGATTGCGATCAAGATCGCAAGCTTGGCATCGTTGTCCGTCTTGTCGAGAAAGAGCCTCGCTTGCTGTGGCGTACAACCGGTTGCTTGCATGACTATTCTTGTCGCGCGGGCGACAAGCTTTTGGTTGCTCGCGTTAACGTCCACCATGAGGTTCTGGTAACTCTTGCCCATCCTGATCATACTTGCGGTGGACAGCATATTGAGGATGAGCTTCTGCGCCGTGCCCGACTTCAGTCGGGTCGAACCCGTGAGGATTTCGGGGCCAACGACAGGTGAGATTGCGTGGTCGGCCATACCGGCGATGATGGAGTCGGGATTGCAGGATAGCGCGACCGTTGCCGCCCCCACCTGCTTGGCATAGTTCAGTCCTCCGATAACGTAGGGCGTGCGCCCACTCACCGCTATCCCGACGACAACATCCTCAGCTTTAAGATCGATGTCCACCAGAGATCGCCGGCCCTCTTCCTGGTCGTCCTCGGCGCCCTCTATCGATCGGATCAATGCTTCAGACCCACCCGCAATCAGTCCTACGACCATTCCTTCGCGCACGCCAAAGGTCGGGGGACACTCCGAGGCATCGAGAACTCCCAATCGGCCGCTCGTACCGGCACCCAGATAAATAAGCCGTCCACCCTTCTGGAAGGCGCTTACGATCGTGTCTACCGTTGAGGCGATTTCCGCGATTACCGCGTCGACAGCCAAAGGAACTTCTCTGTCGGCGTCATTCATCTGCCGGAGGATGTCAATTGGCGGCAACAGGTCGATATCCATCGTTTTCGGATTACGGCCTTCCGAGACCAACTTCTCCAGTTCCGATAATAGCGCGTGTTCTACCATGTACTGCTCATTCTCAAGATTGCGCCTCAACCGGTGTGGTGGCATCCGCCGTCGGCGTGACACTTTTCCGGCCCGTTGCGTCATTCATGTGGATATCCGGGGAAGCTCGACGGGATCTCGTCCAGGCAATCATCGATGCCGATCAATGCCTGGTCTCGGTCCTGGTTGCGCCCCCTGCGCTTCTCCCTGCGCCTCCCTATTGTCTCGTTAAGGAATTACGATCAAATATTCCCTCTGTCAATATTCATGGGAATAAAATATTCCATTCCAATCGCTCGTTGTGCAGACTCGTGGAGGGAGCCCTCAGACGCCTTCTTCAACGGTGAGCTCGGCTGGCTGAAATCAAGAGGTGCTACGCTGAGACCGGGATCAAAAGTGACCCGACGATTTCCTGGCGAGAATGATTGCGCCCCAGACGGCATCGCCGTCGGCGGGCTTTAGGCGCCGACGGACATCAGGGGCCAGCCATGCTTCGAGCGGACTCGACAAACCTCCGAGCAATGATACTCGAGGAGCGCCCATTTCACAAAGCGCCCTCACAAGGGTATCGACTTGCTCCGCGGCGCCCTGAACAATGCGTCGCCCTGCGGCATCGCCTTGATCGGCATGGCGCATCACCATGGGCGCAAAGGTCGCGTAGTCTGTCGCCGAGGAGCCGTCCATCCAGGCAATTGCCTCCGCAGGATCATTGCGAAAGCGATGCATGACCTCCGACAACAGGGCGGTTTTCTCGTGGCGACCGTCATGCGCGCGCAATGCGAGCTGCACGGCCTTCAACCCCAGATCCGCGCCGCTCCCCTCGTCGGAAATCGGAAAACCATACCCCCCAACTCGGAGTTGGCGTCCTTCGACGAAGCCAAGCCCAATCGACCCTGTACCCGCGATAACAATCGCGCCATCCTGACCAGAGTGAGCACCCAGACACGCGCCCATTCCGTCGCTTGTATAGTGAAGGCTGGCGAATGGATGCGGAATGCCCTGAAGTGCTTCGAGCGCGCCCTTGCGCCCGATGCCGGCAAGCCCAATACCGGCATGAATGCGCGCAATCTCGACCGTGGATAAGCCCGCCTGCTCGATGGCAGCGTCGAACGCCGCCTCAATCGAGGCCCAGGCCTCCTCTATTCCGAGCCTCGTTGTGGCGGGACCTGAGAAGCCCTGCCCCAGCACAGCACCCTTCTCGTCCTCGATGCGGGCGCGACATCCGGTCCCCCCGCCATCGACCCCAAGGAAATATTGCATGTACTCGGCTTCAACGCTCATGAATCCAACCGCTCGATGTCTGCCCCGCAGAGGCGGAGCTTGCGGTCCAACTGCTCGTAGCCCCGATCAAGGTGATACACACGATTGATGATGGTCTCGCCCTCGGACACGAGCGCCGCAAGGACAAGTGACACGGAGGCGCGCAAGTCTGTCGCCATGACTGGAGCTCCCTTCAGTGGTGCGCCGCCACGCACAAGAGCCGTAGTGCCCTGAAGCGTGATATTTGCGCCGAGACGCCTCAACTCGGGTACATGCATGAAACGGTTCTCGAAGACCGTTTCGCGCAAAAGCGAAGCACCGTCCGCGCAGCACACCAATGCCATGAATTGGGCCTGAAGATCGGTGGGGAAGCCCGGATAGGGTTCTGTCGTGATGTCAACGGCCGAGAGAGGGCCGTCCCTCGAAACAATGAGGCCGCGATCACTTGGCCAGATACTGACGCCCGTTGCTTCGAGCGCCTGCGTAACCGATGCAAGATGTTCCAGACGGGCATGCACCAATTCCAGCTGGCCACCTGTGATGGCAGCGGCGATCGCGTAGGTTCCGGCTTCTATGCGGTCGGGAATGATGCTGTGGGCGGCGGGACGCCAGCTTGTGTCTCCTTCAATGAGAATCCGATGTGTTCCTGCCCCTTCAATCCGGGCACCCATTGCACTCAGGCAGGCGGCGAGATCCGCCACTTCAGGTTCGCGCGCGGCATTGAGGATTTCCGTCTCTCCTTTCGCCGCCGTCGCCGCCATCATCGCTGTCTCGGTCGCGCCCACCGATGGCGAACTCAACACGATTCGCGCCCCCTTCAGTGCGCTGGGCGCGGAGGCAACGATCAGGCCGTTTTCGACCTTTATGTCGGCACCGAGCGTCGCGAGAGCCTTCACATGCATATCGACAGGGCGCGCGCCAATTGCGCATCCGCCGGGCAATGAAACGCGCGCTTGACCGAACCGGGCGAGTAGTGGCCCCAAGACCAGCACCGTCGCCCGCATCCGTCTTACGGCGTCATAGGATGTTTCCCTGGAAACAACCGCGCCGGCATCAATAGTGATCGAGTGGGCTGACCGGTCAACTTCAGCACCATGGAGTCTCACGACACCGAGCATGTTTTCCACATCGGCAACTGCAGGGAGATTCGTCAGTTCTAACGGGAAGGGACTTAGCAGTGCCGCGGCTATCTGCGGAAGAGCAGCGTTTTTCGCGCCTGAAATCGTCACCGCGCCTTGAAGCCGCGGCCCTCCAACGATTCGAAGTCTGTCCATAGGTGGAACCCTTATACCAAGAAATTGGGGCAATTGGGCCGCGTATATCGCAGTGAGTTGCAGCATCGACATTAATATTGAATTCATATATGTCAACGATACTGGAATTTAAAATTCCATCCCTACTCGCGTGACTGAATGACGAGATCGGCGCGGATGCCAAGACCACAGGCGTAGACCACGGGCCGGTGGGTGTCCTATGCATTGTTGCCCTCATGCAGGGCGTGTGCGGGTTGAGTATCGCGAATGCTCTGAGAGAAGCTATGTCAGTTTTGAAGAAAATCCACGCGCAGCTCGAGGTGATGGCACCTGCGGACCGCCAGATTGGGCAGTTCATCGTCGACAACCCGGAACAGGTGCTGCGCTTGTCGTCGGCGGCACTTGCAGCAGAGACTGGCCGAAGCCAGTCGAGTGTTGTGAAGTTCAGTCAGAAGCTGGGCTTTGGCGGGTATCAGGAACTGAAGCTCGCGATTAGTGAAGCCAAAGCGCAGGAATGGAACGTGCCATCGGGGATGATACATGGCACGATAGAACTCGGTGACAGCTATCTGACCATCCTGCAAAAGCTGATAGGCAGCAAGCTTCTGTCGATGCAGCAGACCATTTCGGCCAACAACGAGAATAGCATCGAGAAGGCATTGGAATTGCTGGATAGAGCTAGCCGTGTGCACTTGGCCGGCGTTGGCGCTTCGTCACTTGTCGCCCGCGACTTTTCTTACAAGCTGATGAAACTCGGTCGCAATGTGCTGCACGACAGCGATAGCCATGTGCAAATGGCCAGTGCATCGACGCTTGGGGTCAATGACGTTCTTTTCGCTCTCTCCTATTCGGGAACAAGTATTGAAACACTACGCATAGCCGAGGTGGCCAAGAAGCGTGGCGCGACACTGATTGCAGTGACGGGGCTTCGGACCAATCCGCTGTCCCGTCAAGCAGACATCTGCCTGCACACGGTTGCGGACGAGGAGCGGGTCCGTTCCTCATCCATCACGGCGCGTGACGCGCAACTGACACTGACGGATCTGTTGTTCATTCTGCTACTGCAAAGGCAGCCTGACGCAAACGACTATATCCACAACAGCGAGTTGGCAGTTTCCGTTCTGAAGGTTGAATAATCATTGTGGCGTTCTCAGAGGCAATCATGCTCATCCACGCAAGATCGTAAGAATCGTGCCTTCTTTTGAGACATGTAACTAGTTTGGATGTGCTCTCGTACCACCACGGCGAGATCAACGAAATCTGAACACGAATCCTGGCGCTTCAGCAACCGATCTCAACGCTAAAACCGAAGAAGACGATCACCCGCTGTCAATCGGCGCGGCTGACCTTTTCAGGCTCACGCCCGATATAGACGGCCGCTGACCTGAGCCCCTACTTCCCTCCAGTTTTCGGAAGAGTCTTGGGTTTCTTTGAGGTGCTTCCCCATTTTGGACCGCCGGGCTGGGTGATTTCCCGGGCTATTTGCTCATGGCGGACCGGATGCGCCTGAGCCAATCATCAGCGAAATCGGCGGTTTGTTGCCGATGGCGCTGTGAGGTCGAACCTCATTGTAGTCTCTACGCCAATCCTCCATTTTCTGACGCGCGTCGTCAAGGGTCAGGAACCAGTGCCGGTTCAGCCACTCCGCCCTGAGCTTGCTGTTGAACGTCTCGATGAAGCCGTTGTCGGTCGGCTTGCCACGCCGCGGAACGTGAAGCGGGCGTCGGCTGCAGGGCAGGTTTCACCGGGATCGTCCGACTGGAGAACGCGATCGCTATTCTGGAAGGTCGTGCCGGCACAAGGATTGCCAGGACGATGAGGTCAAGCTGATCCCGCCACTCATGAGCCCTGGCGGCTCGAAACGGTATGTGCGGGCAAGTCGGCGTTTGACACGTGTCGTCCGGGCAGATCAGATGCGTTTATCTTATCTAATCGGCACTGTGGCAAAAAACATTCGGCTTTGATCCAAAGTCCTGGAGCGCGAGGTCCAGACTGATAATGGCATCAGCCGGGCAACGTCTTGCACCTCCTGCGCTTTCATAGAAGAGATTCACGATCCGCGTGAGTTCTGACGGATCCTGCGCCAGGACGAACGATGCCGCAGTTGTTACCACCCTGTGACCGTTTCTCTCACACCAATGTTGCGATATTCCTCCAAGCTTACGGCCGTCGATTTGAATATCGAAGCGGCCGGGGCAGAAAGATTCGGCCACTTCGCCGATCGTCGCCACGAGACCGATGGAAGCCAACGCGTCGCCAATCATCGCCGAGAGTTCGCGGTAGGCAACATCGATAGCGAAGTCGGCTCCCGCACTGCGGGCAAGGGCAATCTGAATCGTACCTGGCGAAATCGGACAAGCAGTTCCGCCGCTGCGACGGACAACGACTGGCCAGTTTTCCGCCACCAATCGTTGCACTGCTGCATCGAAGGTGGGCAGTCGTGTGTCAGTGCGTCCTACGATGATAGCCTGTGGTGCTTGCCAAAAGAGAGTGCGCAGGCGGCAGCCGTCGCCAATCTCGTCGCAAAGCCGCTCCTGCCTTTCAAGCCCCTCCGCCGCCGTCGTGAAACCTTCCACGCACGGATCGATGGTGAGACCGTGAACCCTGGCAACGGCGGCAATGGCCGCCGCCAGGGGCCGGGCGAGAAGATCAGGCCGCATCAATGGTGCCGATCACCGTTCCCGGCTTCACAGCGCCGTCCTTGGGGACGGCGATGTGCAGGATGCCAGCCGATGGCGCCGCAATGTCGAAGGTGGTTTTTTCCACCATCAACTCTGCGATGGTCGCGCCCGCAGCGACGGTGCTGCCATCAGCATAGAACCAGTTTGCGATGATGCCTTCCGGATTGATGTTGGCATCCCACAGGTCGGGTGCGATCGTGATGTCGGCCAAATCAGGCCCCCTTCTTCATCGTTGTCAGCACGGCAGCGACGATCTTGTCAGCGGATGGCAGGACGTATTGCTCCATCGGCCTGCTATAAGGAATCGGCACATCGGGAACCGCCAGACGCTGGGGTGCCGCCTTCAAAAGCGTGGGATCCTCCTCGGCAACGGTGGCGATAATTTCGCCTGTGAGGCCGAAACTCTTGTAGTCTTCATCGACAACGACAAGCCGGCCGGTCTTGCGAACCGATTCGATCACCTTCTTGCGGTCGAGCGGCACTATGGTGCGAAGGTCGATTACCTCCGCTTCTATGCCCTGCGTCGCCAGTTCTTCCGCAGCATCGAGTGACCTGTGCACCATCATGCTAAGGCTGACGATCGTTACATCCTTGCCCGGCCGCACCACCTTGGCTTCGCCGAACGGAATGGCATAGGCCTCCTCCGGCAGTTCAGAAGCAGCCCCTTCGGGGGAGGCCATCCAGGCCAAGCCCTGCAGCCCCTTATGGAACATGAACATCACAGGGCTGTCATCGCGGATGGCCGAGATCATCAGCCCTTTGGCATCGTAGGCGTTGGACGGCGCGACCACTTTTAGGCCAGGCAAGTGGGCGAAGGTCGCATGCAGGGTCTGCGAATGCTGGCCAGCATCGGAATATCCGCCGCCCGTGGCGGTCATGATGACCATAGGCACTTTGTAATTGCCGCCGGAGAAATAAATGTTCTTGGCGGCAAGATTGTAGATCGCGTCCATGCAGACGCCGAAGAAATCGACGAACATCAGTTCGACGATCGGTCGCATGCCCGCCATGGCGGCGCCGACGCCAGCGCCGATGAAGCCGGTTTCAGAAATCGGCGTGTCGCGGACGCGCTCCTTGCCGAACTCGGCCAGAAGGCCAGTCGTGGCGCCGAAAATGCCGCCATAGGTGCCAATATCCTCACCCATAATGAAGACGGTGGGATCGGCGCGCATTTCTTGCGCGATCGCTTCGGAGATCGCCCGAGAAACCGTCATGATGCGATTGCTAGACATAGTTTCCTCCTTGGAAGGGAAAGATCGGTCAGGCGAAGACCCGGGTCAGGGCGTCGCCCGGAGCGGGATAGGCAGCGGCTCGGGCAAACGCGAAGGCCTCATCGACTTCCCTTTTGGCCTTGCTCAATGCCTCGTTGGCTTCCTCCTCGGTCACACCCTGTCCGATGATTTGCCGGCGAAGTCGTGCAATCGGATCCTTGGCTTTCAGCGCGGCCACCTCGCCCTTCGGGCGATAGAGTTCTGGGTCGCCCTGGAAGTGGCCGTAATAGCGATAGGTCTCCACTTCGATCAGCGTCGGGCCATCGCCGCGCCTGGCGCGATTGACGGCCTGCTCCGCAAGGTCGAACAGCGTCAGTGTATCATTGTCGGCGACATGCGAACCGGGAATGCCGTAGCCCGCTGCCCTCACGCTGTTGTCCGCAACGGCAGTCGAGGCGGATTTTGGAACAGAGATTCCCCAGCCATTGTCCTCGATTATGAAGACGACCGGCAGTTTCCATAGGGCGGCGAGATTGAGTGCTTCATGAACCCCCCCTTGGTTGGCGGCTCCTTCACCAATATAGGATACCGCGATGGCATCACTTCCCTTCAGCTTGGCGGCCAGGGCCGCGCCAACTGCTGGCCCCGCTCCCTCGCCGATGATGCCGCTGCAGACGAAGTTGACGGCGGGATCCAGAAGATGCATGTGGCCGCCGCGGCCGCCGCCAAGCCCGGTTGCCTTGCCGAAAATCTCAGCCGTCATTTTCTTGAGATCGACGCCCTTGGCAATGGCAGCATGGTGGGGCCGATGGGTTGCCGTCACAGTATCATCGGCCCGCAAATGGACACAAACAGCAGCTGCGCACGGCTCCTGACCAGCTGCGAGATGCATTTCACCCGGCAATGGACCCGCACCTATATCGAATTTCGGGGATTTTCCTTCCATGTAGGCAGCAGCCATGGTGTCTTCATAGTACCGCGCCTTTTCCATGATCTCGTACATCCATAGAAGCTGGGATTTCGTCGGCATTTCATACCTCCCTTGATTTGTTGGTCACGCCTACAGATCTTGTTTCAAAAGGCTGTCGGAACCTGCCCGTCGCTAGCAGACCTTACCGGATCATCATCGTCCAGATGGCGAGAGGCTTCGCGCATCGAACAAATAGGCGGGCGGTCTATTCCAGAATATGCGGCGAACCATTGTAAAGATACGACCCCCGGCTGATCCGGCTTTGATCTATCTCAACAGATACGCCGCAAGCGTGCAAGGAAGCAGCACGAACCACCTACCATTGGAGGTAGCTCGCCAATAAAAGCATCGACTCTCAGTCGCTTGCGATGCAGCGTCAGCGCGAAGGCGCAAGCGATTGGTGGGCGTTCAAAAGAAAGACTCCAGCATGGCACTGGAGTATTTGGTCTTCGCGGCACCACCATGACAATCCAGGGAGCTAGATGTGAGCTTTCAAGAGGTTGTCTGTCGATTGTCGCCGCGATTTGACACCCGTTCCCGCATGGCGCTGCCCGGCACTCGCTTCAGCCAAAAGCAATAAAACATGACCATTCGCAATTGTCTCCAGGTCAACATGTGACAGCAAACCACGCGAAATTGCACGGCATTCTACAGCCTCAAGGCAGACCCCGAACGGCTGGAGATTGGCGTTGGTGCACGGATCCTTTGCTGACTGCAATACAATCGTTCAATGCGCTGGATATCATAGACCGAACGCGTTGAAGTGCAAGCTTGAAGCCGTCGGGCTGGTGACGAAACGTGGGGTCACTGTTGCGCAGGCGGCCTCCAGACCTGAAGCAAGATCAAGGACTGCTCTCAAACTCCGACGCTTGCTCCAATGTCGGAATGCCGGAAGGATCGGATCACGGGACGGACCAGAAACTCCCAGTTTCGGAAAGCCAATCTGCCTCAGATAATTCGCGGCCGGATGTTGATCTGCTTCCATGCCTGATCACTCACAATCCCGTTGGCTGGCTATTGCAGAGCATCTGTGAGTATCGCTCTGGCGCGATCGAGGACGGGTTTGTCAACCATCTTGCCATCGACCTGGACCACGGCACCGCCGCTTTCATCGATGGCTCCTACTATCCGATGGGCCCAATCGATGTCTTCCGGCGACGGAGCAAAACCCGCATTGACGCGATCGACCTGACGGGGATGAATGCACAGCTTTGCCGCAAAACCGCAGTTGCGAGCATGCTCGATATCCTGTGCCAGCACCGACTCGTCCTGCAGGGAGACTGTAACCCCGTCGATCGGCGCAGGCATTCCCGCGTGGCGCGATGCCAATACAATCTGGAAACGGGCAGGATCGAGATGAGGGCCGGTGCCGGGAATGCGCGCGTCGGCTCCGAAATCGAGGTTGCCGAATGCAAGTCTGGTGACACCTTTGGCTGATGCAACCGCATGAATGTGAACGAGCCCCTCGACCGTTTCGATCAGAGCGACGACAGCACGCCCGGGGGACTGTTCCAAAACACCGGCAAGGCTCCCGGGTGCCGCCTTCGGCAACATCAGCTCGGCCCGCGGATATGCCGCAAGCATTGAAAGATCGGTATCGAACCAGGGGGTGTCAGCACCGTTGACGCGTACGATGCCGGCACCGCCCTGGCCGAACCATTGTGCGACTGCCTGTCGCGCCAATGACTTTTCCCCGGGTCCCACAGCGTCCTCCAGGTCGAGAATGATTCGATGGGCTCCGGAGGCTGCCGCCTTGGGGAACCGGTCCGGCCTGTCGCCTGGAACGAAGAGGTAACTACGTGGCTGGCTCATCTTGTTCTCGTCAAACCCTTAAAGAAATATCGGCAGATGGTCACAGTCTCACTCAAAAAACGAGGCATCCGCACGCATCGCAAGCTCGCCATCGGGCCCCTTCGCCCAGAGGTTCAGATGCTGGTTGCTCTCGTCCTGAGCCGCCTCGATCGTGAAGCCGCGATCCACGAATAGTGGCGCCATTGCCCGGAATTCGAAGCGGCGAAGCCTGGTTTTGGGCCGGCAGCGCTCGGCAAGGCCATGCAGCAGCGTCGAGATCAAGGGGCCGTGGACGACAAGATCACGGTATCCTTCCTCCCCTGTCGCATAGGGTCTGTCGTAATGGATGCGGTGGCCGTTATACGTCAGCGCCGAATAGCGGAAGAGCAACACCGGGTCGGGTGTGACAGGCTCGGACCATTGCGCCTGGTCGGGCGCCGGTTGGGGTTTCGGCAGCGGCGTGTCGGCAGCGGGCGCCTCTCTGTAGACAATGTCCTGTTCCTCCTCGACACAAAGCGTACCTGCATGAAAAATTCGATGGCGCACAGTCACGAAGACGAGCTGGCCCGCACGTCCGCTCTTGGCTGAGACATCGGCAATCTCGCTTTCCCGTTCGACCGTGGCACCAATCGGGACCGGCGCCAGATAGGCCAGACGACCACCGGCCCACATTCGCCGGGGAAGTTTTACATCGGGAAGGAACCCTCCCCGCTGTGGGTGTCCGTCCACCCCCAGTTCTCTGCGACGAACAAAAGGGTTGAAGAACAGCCAGTGCCAGGCAGGAGGCAATGCCCCGCCGCTGCCCGGCAAGGCGTGGAGGTCCAGCAAATTGGCCATCGCCGATACGCGCTCGGACGCGATCACTGCGGTCTTGCGTTCGGTGCGGCCGATAGCCTGCGAATAGTCGCCTGGTTCCCGCAATCCGGCATCTGTCGACATTGGTAACTCCTTCAGAATTCAGTAGATGACCTGCTGCTCGACGAGTTCTTCATATTGCTTGGTGTCCATGCCCAGCAGTTCGCCGTAGACATATTGTTCTTGCTCGCCCAGTCGCGGGGTGCCGCGATCGATCGAGGGCTGATCGCTGACCGAAAAACGTGCAGGAAAACCGACCGCCGACCGTGTGCATCCGTCGAGCTCGGCAACCTCGACAATCGCCCCGCGCTCCTGCAGATGGGGGTCGCTGACGATGTCCTGTGTATTCCAGGAGACGTGCGCGGGAACGCCGGCATTTTGAAGCCTGCCTGCGGTCTCGTCGGCAAACTGCGTCGCGCACCATTCGGAGACGATGCGATCAAGTGCGGCCCGCTCGGCATGGCGGGCCTGCTCGGACGCAAAGGCTTGGCCACCCAGATCCTGCCGATCCATGATACTCAGCAGAGCTTGCCACTGATCGTCCGTTCCCACGGAGATGGTAAGCCACCGGTCCGGCTCGCGCGTGGCATAGACACCATGTGGCGCGCGCCTGTAATGCTCGTTTCCCATCCGCTCGAGCTTGGTTCCTGTGGACACCGCCATCACGGCTTCGCCGATGAGAGAGGAAGCCACTTCGCGGGCGGCGACGTCGATATGGGCGCCCTTTCCGGTCCTGCGACGCTGATGCAATGCAGCGACGATGGCCAAAGCCGCGTTCATGCCGACGGAATGATCCATGACATGGCGCATCTCCACCGGCGGCCCGTCGCCGTAGCCGGTCAGATAACCGATGCCACCCCAGGCGCCGAACAACGGAGCGTAGCCTGCAAAGTGTGAATCTGGCCCGGTCTGTCCCGAAGAGGAGACCGAGACCATGACAATGTCGGGCTTCACTCCCTTCAGCGTATCGTAGCCAAGGCCCAGCCGCGTCATGACACCGGCCCGGAAGCTCTCGGCGGCAGATCGCGGCGATGCTGTCTTCGCCATGCAGGCCTTCCAGGACGACCCGGATTTTGTCCTCGGCGGAATGGTGCTTGCGCGTGGCGCGGCGGATGTCCTTGATCGTCTTCTCGGCCGATGGTGTCTGCGGCCCGGATTTTTGTCTCATCTTCGCTTCCTTTGAATGAGCTACGATGAGCCGAAAATCCTCTCTTCTCATTTAAACCGCTTCTGTCTCATGGACGCTGATCCGGGACACCTTGATTAATGACGGTATTGCGATCGTGGCTGATCCGGATCCAGACCTCTGGTCGAGGGAAAGGCGGCTGGAAGGACGCGAGACATAACGGGAATACCCGAAACTCGACCGGCTGCGAC
>Ga0172380_10003149_pt1 | contig 23452 bp, 13 predicted proteins | sample Leawe162metaG_FD_119747 | JGI IMG/M metagenome (GOLD analysis project Ga0172380, IMG submission 119747) | Leachate microbial communities from a municipal landfill in Southern Ontario, Canada - Leachate well 162 metaG | ecosystem: Engineered > Solid waste > Landfill > Unclassified | place...
ATCTACGCCAAGCTTGCGGCCAGTAAGACCGGTATCTGCTTGGAAGCCACCGATAACGAACTTGCCGGTGGGGTTAGTGAGGATTTCCATGTTGGGTGCGCGATATTCCTCGGGGATAGATGCGTAGATAACTTTTTCAATTACCGTTTGACGGATTTCTTCTTGAGAAACATTTTCATCATGCTGACAGCTGACTAGGACCACAGTTGCTTTACCGTCTTCCATCGTAACTTGGGACTTGCCGTCGGGGCGCAACCAACCGATCGGGTCGGCATAGGAGCCGACCCCTACGCCCCGGCGTAATTCCGTCAACTTATCTGTTAAACGCCGGGCAAACACTAATCCTCTCGGCAAAAACTCCGGTGTTTCATCAGTGGCGAATCCGTACATAATGCCTTGATCGCCAGCGCCGCCGGTGTCCACACCTTGTGCAATATCTGGGGATTGTTCGGCAATGTGAACGAGCACGGTTAGTGCATCGTCATAGCCAATGTCTTTGTAGGTCTGCCTCGCAATCTTGGCGTAATCCACTTTTGCTTTTGTGGTTACCTCGCCACCAATCACAAGCAGGCCGTGGCTGCCGAAAGTTTCTACTGCCACTCGGCTATCAGGATCTTGCTCCACTAACGCCGCGAGAATTGCATCAGAAATCTGATCGCAGACTTTATCTGGATGGCCGATGGTAACGCTCTCTACTGTGTAAACTTTGGGGATGAACATAGAAGTTTTTGAATGCATTAAATATCCTCTGAGCTCTCCATCCCGACGAGAGGAGGGATCGCCTTTCCTTGGAAACTCCACAGGGATAGCGACCTCTCGCCTGCGCTCGAGGTGGGATTAGGAATATGCAGACATAAAAAAGACGTTCCAAAAGGAGACGTCGTACTAAAGACTTATCTACCCCTTGCGGGCTGGAGTTAGCACCTTACTTTTGTAGGTTGCTGTGGAGTCATGAGGCCAGTGCCTCTGGTACGAAGTGAGCTCTGCTCTACTTCGTACTCTCGTCCACTCTTGATAACATATTCAATTGTAAAAACATCTTAGCACAAACCAAAACCCGCCACTAGGGCGGGTTTGGCGGTCCCGGGCATTGGCTATTAACCGTGGTGGACTCAACGGGACTCGAACCCGTAACTTCAGGTTGATAATCCGGACGGGTTACCAATTACCACCATGAGCCCACATTGCCCGGGGTAATAAAAAACAAACACAACTCCCGCACGCTAAGTGGGGAGTCGTGTTTGTATCAACCCTGGTCAGGTATTACCCCGTCCGGATACAGATATTGCACCATGCTCATTTTGGCTCGTCAAGAGTTATTCATCCCTCCCGTCGCGACGGGAGGGATTCCATGTAGTACCATGATGACGCTATGTATACCCCCATCCCCCCGGACTTCATTGATCGTCCTTGGTATCAAAGATTGTGGATTGATTTTTTGGTTCTCATCCACCGGAAGGCGGTGAAGGATGTGTGCTGTGAATCTTTTAGAAAAATAGACAAGATGCGCTGTTGTAAAGGATGTGCCACGCTGTATAACGTAAATTCCCCGTACCCGTGGTACCGATTCTTGGGACGCCGGGCTAAACGAAAGATTACGCCAAAAGGTCCAGATGGAAAGCCGCTATAACGAGGAACGCCGCCGTCACCACGAGGGGACAGCGGCGTAGTGTCTAGGCGGCGCGTCGAACGATGTTGAGAGCATTGCCGAAGCGGCTCTCCCAGTTCGGTCCGTCTTTGACCAGATGGAAATTCGGGTGCCCGCTCCAGATGATGAGTCCGCGAGCTTCGAGCACGAGCGCCTGCTCGTAGGTCTCGTGTCTCGAGGGGTTGCTCGGCCTGCAGAGGTCGTAGATCTCGCGGCTTGGAAGCAGAAAGAAGAGGACCAGGTCATAGCGGGCGAACATCGCCTCCCGTGACATCTTGAGAAGCTCGCATAGCTCCGCCAGACCGCCAGGAAGGTATGACGCAGCATCCGGGATGCCGCGGTCGATGATGATGTGTTTCGCTCGTCTCTCCTGAACGCGCGCCATCTTCTCGAGCGCGATGCGGATTTGAGACATCGCAACCTCGTATTCGCCGGCGTAGAGGGGATTCCTGGGCGGCAAGAGGTTGGCCTCCTTTGCCCAGCGCGCCGCTTCTGGCACGCATATGGGACTCGGAGAGAGTCGCCTTCCGAAGTCTCCGAGGGCGGTAGACTTTCCACTTCCCGGCGCTCCAGGGAGGACGACGTGGATTCTGTTCATGGGTACTCCAGGACGAGAGGTGGGGGGATGGTCTAAGATTTACCGCACTTCGTCAAGAAAAACCTGCTTTCGCAGTGTTCGACGAATGGCCTGGTGATTGGGCACGGCGCGTTCCACTAATTGCCAGAATTTTTCTGAATGGTCGAATGCGCCCAGGTGGCAGAGCTCGTGGACGATGATGTAATCACGTTCAGCGGGGGAGAGATGGACGATTTTGTAATTAAAATTGAGATTGCCCTTTTTAGAGCAGCTGCCCCAGCGGCTTTTTTGATTGCGGATGGCTACTCGGCCATACGTGAAGCCGTAAGGTTTATTGAGCTCCAGAATTCTTTCGGCAACAATCGATCGAGCAGACTCTTTATGCTTGAGATAATCAGCTCGGCTGCCGCCCTTTTTAATGACGAGATCTTTCTTTTTAAATGCTGCTTGTTTTTCTAAAATCCATCCTTCCCGCTCTTTGAGGAATCTTTGGAGGAATCGAGCCGGGATAAAACGGGGAACCGTAACTACGCATCGACCGTCTGGGTAGACGGCGATTCGTAGCCTTCGGGAGCGCAGACTCTTTTTAAGTTCAATTTGCATGGGTTGTGGTGTTCGTACTTTCTTTTGCTCAAAAGAAAGTACCAAAGAAAGGAGCCGCCCTGCGCTCCGTGCGCCGGGCATGGCAGCGGCGTCGTTCGGGCATTTTCGGACTTCGGCCAGTGTAATGAATCAGCTTGTTTTTGTGGAGTGGCCTCGTGCGAAAATGCTGTTCCTCACTCTCGCCGCCGCCCAAGCCCGTCGTACTCGCGATGGGCGGTGCTCGCGGGTTCCGATATTACCGTTCGTGAAGTTCCGTGCGTTTGAGAAGAAGGGAAGAGTCTATAGTGGATTCGTTTGGAGCATCTGATGAAGACACAAAATGGCTGAAAGAAGTGGGAGGGATATCTATGATGTATTCAGACCATGCGGGGCCGTACAGTCTCTTTGCTTCATCTTCAGACGTGATCCAAGTGATGAGGGGCCGATAACGATCTGCGGGATTTTCCTCTACGGCGTAGACGCGGGGGACGCTCTCTATCTTTATGAGCACCGTACCGGGTTTGGGCGGCATGGGGGAGCCAAGAGGGAAGAGACTGAGATAGCTGTCGTCTACTACTTCCACGGAATCAAATGAGGGGTACCACGTGAAATAGGTTTGTTCGTTACTAAAAGGGTGACGCATTCCATCAGCGGAGACGTAATAGACGGCGGGGAGTATTTTTCCGCGCATAAGATCCCCGGGAGTTATTCCGGGCGCATCAGGGAAGCTGTCTTCTGTGCTCGGCCACTCCGGAGGCGTGCCGTTTCCACTCTCGCTAAGAGAGAGGGTGACGGAACCCGTTTGCGTAGGCGTTTCATCTCCAAGAGACATGACAGAGAATGTGAGGGGGCCGGTTGCGTCTGAAGGAACGGTCCAGGTGGATGTGTTTGTATTTTTGAGAGCGTTATCAAGAATGTGCACGCCGCTACTGTCCGTGAAGAAGGTTTGGACATAGGGGACGGTTCCTATTGTTTCCCAGGTGAAGGAAAGCGCGTCTCCCGGATTTACGGAGCCCGTTAAAGGCTCTCCGTTCTGGAATGCGGCGAGACTGTCCACGCTGTTGGTATATTTAGGGACAATCACTATTCCGCCGCTCGTGCTCGGTACGCCGTAGGTGATGGAAAAGTCCTGAATGCTCGGTGAGGTGTCCGCGTAGGCTGCGCGTGAGAGTACAGTCTCTACAAAGAGATAGCGGTTGGCGGGGGCGCTCGCGGCCGTGGTGTACCAAGTCGTAGGAGCGGACGTAGTGCTGTTTGAACCGTATTGGAACGTTACCGCTGTGCCCGCAGGGGTAGTGGTGGTCGCTGTGGCGTTTGCGGAAAATACGGTGGCGGTATTTGCCGAATCAATACGGAAAACGGATCTACCGTATTTGTAGGAGAGTGCGTCTTTGGTAGCGTGGAAGTGGCTCATATACCAGGCGCTTGTATGCACCATGCGCTGCGAGCCAATATCTTTTTTACCCATGACTTCATTGGTGCTGCTCACAAGCCCCTGAGCGCTTAGCCAGTTGCCAAAGAACGGCGTATCGCAACTGTGATACGTATAGCGATCATAGTTCAGCCAGCGGCCTACAGAGGCACGTTCTTCAAACCAACGTCTAGCGTTTTCCGTGGTGTAGATGTCATAAATATCTGCCACAAGATCAGGTGCGGTCACACCAAGATCACAGCCCCAAGTCATACCCGGACTAATTTCCATGGCGGAGTGCGCATCATTTACAAAGATAATGTCATCCACATTGGCCAGAATGAGATCTCGCAAGGCGGTGGTTTCCGGTTCTGAGAAAGCACTTGCGCCTTTGGTGCTTGAAGTAAATGACGACCATTGGTAATCCCAGTTACGGTTGAGGTCCACGCCGTTTGCGTTATAGCGCGTGGCGTTTGCTATGCCGTAGGGGTTCAGAAGCGGGACAAAGATGGTCTGATAGTTGGCGAACATGTTCAGCGTTTCATCATCATTTGCTAGATAGTCCGTGCAGAGTTCTTGCATGTAGCGGACGGTCGGGATGTACGCGTGCTCTTCATTTCCGTGCGTACCGGAAACGTACACGGCAATCGGTTTCCCACTTGTCCCAAAGGTGTAGGAATAGATGGGCTGGCTGTTGCTTGAGGTGCCAATCGTGGCGCGTGTAAAAGCGGTAGGGCAATCCGTGAGGAGTGTGGTCAGATTTGTGGAGAGAGAGGCGTAGGTTGGGACGGTATTTTCTTGTATGCCGTCTGCGTGAATCTGAATGCCGAGCGCGTTAAAGAACAGAGTAACGGCGGGAATAGTTTGCCGAGAAATTTCAAAGTTCGTTCCAAGGAGCCCCATGTCAATGGCAAACATATGGCCGCTCGTCCGTGTCTCGTGTATGAAGACTGCTCCGCCACGGCTTGAGGTGGCGAGAATTTCTCTTGAGGCAGTTTCAGGGACCGAGGCCAGGCGGCGCTGAATGTAATAACCTTCCGTGGAGCTTCTCGTGGTGAAATAAAATTGATCGCTGACTGCGTATGGCACGGTGTAGGCGTTTGCGACGGAGATAATGGCATCCGGTTCGCTCGTAATAACATCAGCGTCAAAGAACATGTCAAAATAGGAGTCAGCCATCCAGAGCGTGCCGCTAATAAACTCTATGCCTTGCACTTGGGTGCTGTACACGTTAATCGCCTGTTCCGTGATGCCTTCGTCAATGTCATCATCAAAAGAGAGCTGATAGATGACTTTTTCATCAGTGTCATGGAGCCAGACGCTCGTGCCGTCATATGCCATAGTGCCAGAGGCGCTTCCTGGTGCCGCAAAGTTTGCGTCCACGGAGCCATCCGTTGCGTCTACTTGATAGACTTTGTTCGTGATCGGATCGGACACATAGAGAATTCCTCCCACGTACACGATACCTGTGGGGTCAGAAGCGGGAGCAGCATAGAACGTTACCGTGCTCCCATCCGCGGGATTTATTTTGTAGATACGGTTATCGGCATCCGTGGTGATCCAGAGATACGTGCCATCCCACGTAACATCTCTTGGATCAAGCCCCGGGGTATCAAAAGAGGTGATAGTGGCGCCTGTGCTAGCGTTCAGCTTATAGAGTTTATCTGTGCCGGAATCCACGTGCCAGAGCACCGTGCCGTCATAGGCAAAACCTTGAGGGCTCGTAGACGGCGTGGCCATCTGACCTTGGGCTAAGAGCGTGCTGTCCACGTTATAAATTCTGTCTTGAATGTCATCTACAGACCAAAGCTGGCTATCTTTAAAGGCGATACCTTCCGCTGAGAGCTCAGCCACGGTGCGGGTTTTGATGGTGGCTCCGGTGGCTTGATTGATTTGGTAATACAGGTCCGTGGCTTCATCCGCGAGCCAGAGGTAGGTGCCGTCATACGCTAACCCGCGCGGGCTGGCCGCCGGGGAAGCAAAAGAAGACACGGTGGCGCCGGTAGTAGCATTTAATTTGTAGACAAGGTCAGAGGTGGTGTCCACGTGCCAAAGATTTGTGCCGTCATGGACTAAGCCTTGGGGGAGCGTGCCAGGTGACGCATAAGAGCTGGAAGTAGCGCAGGTGGCAGGATTGATGACGTAGATCGTGTCCGCAATGGTGTCAGCAAGATAGAGCGAACCGCCGTAATAGGCTAAGCCCGTTGGTCGTGAATAGGGTGTCTGACAAGAGGAAACCACGGCGCCAGTGGTGGCGTTTAATTTATAGAGTCGATTGTTGTAATCATCCACGGTCCAGAAATATGTCCCATCATATGCCAGACCTTTCGGATCGGCGCTTGGGGACTCAAAAGACGTGTTGCCTTTGCTGAAATATTCAAAACTATCAAGATCGCGGAAGTAGCTCGAATTATTGTAGAGTTGTTTAATACCCGGTTCGTCATCCGTAACCCAGAGATCGCCGCTAATAAACGCTAAGCCAACAATATCTGTATCCGCTGCCCCAAAACCATCGTAAGGGTCAAACGCGTCAACCACGGATGCGTCGCTTGTTGAGAGTTTGTAGATCAGGTTTGTGCCTTGGTCGGCAAAATACACATACGTCCCGTCTGATGCCAGACCGCGGGGAATATCAACGGCTCGGGGGGTGAGCGTTAAACTCCAGGCGTTATTTTGTACGGCCGTGGTGCCAGAAAATGTGAATTGATAGAGACGATCATTCACGGAATCCACGACATAAAAATACGTTCCGTCATGAGTGATACCCCAGGGACTGCCCGGCGCTGGTGAAAGCGTGCTCAAAGGATAGACAGTACCGGTATTTGGGCTCGCGCATACGCCATCATAAGTGGTAAGCGCGGCTGGCGCTATCCCGTACACGGAGTCAGAGGTGGAATCGGTGATGTAAAGGGTGCCGCCTACGTATTCCACGCCACGGGGAGTGGTGTTTGGGGCGCAGTAGGTAGCAATGGTACTGCCATCGGCAGGATTGATTTTGAGGACTCTTTCCGGAGAAGTATCGTCAAGCGTCCAGATATTGGTGCCGTCATACGCCATGTCTCTCACTGCGGCGGTAGTGTAAGTGAATGTTTGGTTAATGGTGTAGGTATCCCGTTGTCGTTGATAGCTGTAATCAAGGAGATTTTGGACCACGGTTCCTCCAGCATCAGCAAACGAATCTAAAATATCCTGAGGAATGTGGGCCGCTTCGCTTGTGGTTTGAGAATCAGTGATGACGATTTCGTAGCCGTTCAGATCACTCAGAGCTGTGACTTCAGCGAATTCAAGGACATCGTCTACTGCTTCATCTCCACTATACGTAAAAGTTCCTGAAAAATAGGATTCCAAATAAAACTCAATGTCCGTATCAACTGTTAGGTCATCCTCAACAATGAGTGCCACGTCTCGGGTTTCCGTGGCGGGTGAAGCCGCCGGTGTGAGTGTGCTCAGTTTGAGTGATCCCGGCGTGCCAGCGGTGTCAGAACCGGTCTGGGCAATAGCCCCAGCAAAATCGGCTTGGGAAGTGAACGTGGTGGTTGTGGCCGCAAAGACTGGTGTGGGGAGGAGATTGAGCAGTAATGAAGAGAGAACGGCAACGCCTTGAATGAGCTTGAGCTTGCGGCTGGTCATTTTGATGACTCTGGACATACAATAGATAAATTATACCTGAAGAGTTCAGATAGCCCAATATGCAAAAAGCCGCCGCCTGACACGCGGGTCAGACAGCGACTTGGGGGGCTGGCGGGAGATCACGCCATGTCGATCTGGTGAAACTCGAACGGCTCGGGTTCCCGGAGGAACGGAATGCCAGTCTGTGCAGCCAGGTGTTCCAAGCTGTTCCAAAGCTCGGGTTCTTGGACCATGGCCACCGTTCTACTCCCGCACTCCGTAGCGCGTTCAAGCGCTTGAATGAAGAGCGTGAGGCTGCGGACCCGAACGAGTCCATGGTCGATTCCGGAGAGTTCTCCGGTCTTCGGTGCAGTCTTCACCTGTTCATGTGCCTCCCGGGTCCAGTCGGCTCCGGGGAAGATGTGGATGTCGCTTCGCGCGGCGAGCACCCGGGAGATTCTGGCGTACTGCCAGTGCTTGGCCATGATGGCGGGTGCGGCGTTGAAGTGTCCTCTTCCGGTAGCCGCGGATCTCCTATGAAGGAGAGCGATTCCCTGCTTCGTCATCTCGAACTTTTCCGTCCAGTCCAGGATGACGAGCGTCTTGTTGGATAGGCGCTCGATCTCTGACCACATGCGGTCGGCACGTAGCTTGAAAGCGTCCAGGGACTTCTGGTCGTTGACGCTCGTGAGCGCCTCCTCCGCGAAGGGGAGGATCTGGAGGTCTTGCGGACGGTTGCGAAGGGCCAACTCCAGATGATTCTGGAGACCGGTGAAGTATCGGGGGCCGCACTTGGCTACCCGGGCGCGGTTCCAGCCCACCATTTCCAGGAATTCACGCAGGCGCGTGATGTTCTCTTTGTTCAGGGTGTTCACGGTATCTCTCCTGCAGGTTGCGTAGAACGGGTCATAATAGTCTGAGAACGAGCGGGAGTCAACAAAAAGAGATCGTGGGAGTATACTTTTGCTATATGAATAAACTCTTTTCGGTTTTCTCCGTTTCGGCGCTGCTCTTTGGCGCCATAGTGCCAATGCATGCTGCCCGGGCTGCGAACGCCGGCAACTTGATCAAGTGTGATGCAACAAGCGCGGTGTATTACCTTGCGGATGACGGCGCGAGGTACGTTTTCCCTAACGAAAAAATGTACCACAGCTGGTATCCTGATTTTACGAATGTCCGGACTATTTCCTGCACGGATTTAGCCGCATTGCCCCTTGGCGACCGCATTGTCTATCAGGCAGGTACACGATTGATCAAAATTCCAAGTGATCCTTCTGTTTTTGCTGTTGAGGATGACGGTGTTCTTCGAGAAATTCCTGATGAAGAAACAGCTATTGCTTTGTACGGAAAGGATTGGAACAAACGGGTAGATGACGTTTCTGAAGCGTTTTGGTCAAGTTTTTCCGTGGGCGCTCCGCTCGCTGAAGACGAAATCCCGGCCGGCACAATCTTGGAAGATGAAGACGGCGATTTATTTAAGGTAGAAGATGACGGGACCGCTACGGAAGTAGACTCCGTACTTTCCCTGGATCAGGAGGATGTTCTGAAGGAGCACGCATTGTCCTTGGATGATGTGGAACGGAAGCTTGGAATTGCCCTAGCGCTCACGCGTGTTGACGCTGCCGCTGCAATTGCCGTACTTGAGGGGCTTATTGCAGATTTAAAAACCGTGCATGTTTCCGATGACGAGAAAGAGACGGTGGAAGATATTCCGGAGGTGGAGGACCTTAATGATGCAGCAGAAAAGGCTTGGCGTGTGATAGAACATGCCGAGGAAGAGATAACAAAGGCTGAGGAGAAGATCGCAAAGTGGAAAGCGGAAGGCGCGGACGTTACGGAGTCTTTGGCCCTGATTGCTACCGCTCGCGAACATCTGACGCTCGCGCAAGGCGCGTTTGCTGCGGATAACAATGCGCTCGCAAGGACAGAGGCCAAGAGCGCAAGACATGACGCTATGTTAGCCCGCGGGAAGGCTGCTGACGCTATAGAGCAGGAAGATGATGATGCGGAAGATACATCAGAAGAGGGATCGTCAGATGAGACCGGATCTTCGGATGAAGATGAGACATCTTCTGACAGTTCGGATTCTTCAGGTTCAAATAGCGATGACAGCAGTTCTGATACTCATGAGGATAGTTCCGGCAGTGACAGTACGAGTGACAGCGGAAGCGATTCCGGGAGTTCAAGCGGCTCTGGCGGTTCGAGCGGTTCTGGAAGTTCCGGCGGTGGAGATGATTAAATAAAGGAAAAGGAAAGACCCAGGCCGCCCGCCTGGGTTTTTTCATAAGCTCGCGGGCTTATGAGACGGTGTACACGATGCTTCCGATGACGGGATGCGTGATGTGGTGCGAGTTGAGCGTTACTTGTTCATCTCCGATTTTCTTGACGACAAGTAGAGTCACCCCGTCCTTCATTTTTTTCTCGGGCACCGTTTCGTAGTGCGCGAAGGCCAGCGTTCTCGCTCCTCCGCTTACGCCTTGCACTACGGGCGCGAGGAATGTCTCCATGAGCCGCCTGCAGTGGGCGATGATTGGGCCATCGCTGAATTCCAGATGCAGGTTGAGGAGTGCGCCGAGGTCGAATACCGCATCGCTATCCTTTCGCATCAGTATCGCGCGAGAGAACCTCGAATGCGTACGGGCGATGGCGAGAGTGCTCGGCTCCTCGAAGCAGACACGAATTTCATCGCCGGCTTTGAGGTCACGAACGATCGTCTCCATGTCGGTGCATGCCGCTGTTGTTCCGTTCATTGCTTCCTCCGGGACACAGGCTAGTTGATCAAAAATGTATCGTCAAGAAATACGTTCGGCAATAAAAAGTCCTGATTCCTTAGTGATTGAAAAGAATCCGTCGCGCGCGATGATTTCTTTGACTTTGTTTTCTATGCATTGCAATATTTCCGGAGGGATGGCTTCAGCAAATGATTTTATATACGCCATGAAAGCATCCGTGTTGGTTACCTTGAGGCCGTCTTCAAAAGTTTTTAGCGTCACGGACGGAAAAAATGTTTCAAGCTGAGCTTTGCCGTTTTGGAGCGTAAAGGAAGAATGGCTCATAGCAGATGGCGCTTGCATACCGCATGATCCCGCCAGTTCATCAGATTCCTTCATGTGCGCGTTGCCGTTTGTGGCGGCGTAGAGTCTTCCACCGGGTTTGAGGACTCGGAAAATTTCTGTAAAAGCTCTTGTTTTATCTTTTACGTGATAAAGCATGTGATTGGCTATCACCATATCAAAAGCACCATCGTCAAAAGGAATATCCTCTGCATTCACCACGTGATAATTCCAGTTTTCTCCCATTGCTCCGAGCGCATGTTTCGTACTCGCGAGCATTCCTTCCGAGAAGTCTGTAATCATGACGTGGACGCCCTTTGGAATTCTGTCCTTATTTTCAAGCCAGAATGCACCCGTCCCCGCGCCGAGTTCCAGAATTCTTGACCCTTCGTTCATGGTTATCTGCTCAAAAACCCATCGGTGCCAAGAGTTCAGATTTACACTCTAGTTTTTATGGAGATCTATTCTCGCCTTCAGATTAGCCTGATTTTGATACTGAGTTTTGAGGTCGATCATAATAAGTTGATTCTACAGAAATTGCCTGTTCGTGGCTATAAACCAAACCCCCGCCGTAAAGCGGGGGCTGGTTGGTCCCGGGCAGTGGCTATTAACCATGGTGGACCCAACGGGATTTGAACCCGTAATACCTGGATGACAAACCGGGAGAGGTTACCAGTTACCTCCATGGGCCCACGATGCCCGGGAAAAAATAAATAGACTCCGCCACTGAAAAAACAGTGGGGAGTCTATTTACGTCATCCAGGAAGGAGGTATTTCTACCCTCACCCGATAGAAACATTTCACCATATCTTTAATGGTGTCGTCAACCGTTGTGGATAACTCATAAAACCGGGATAAACTGGGGACTTTTGACGTGGTCTAAAGGTAATGTATTTGTTAAGGTGGAGGCGGTTATGGCTCCAGAGGACTTTGTTTATCTCCACAATCACTCGCACTATTCGCTCCTTGAGGCGCTTCCTAAGCCTAAGGCGCTTGTTAAGCGTGCTAAGGAGTTGGGGATGAATGCGCTCGCCCTCACGGACAATGGGAACCTTTACGGGGCGGTCGAGTTTATCAAGGCGTGTAAAGACGCGGAGATGAAGCCGATTATCGGCGCGGATATTTATGTGGCGCAGCATCGCATGACGGACAAGCGGGCGCGTGTGGACGATAGGCCTCATCGCTTGGTTCTCTTGGTAGAGAATGAGGAGGGCTATAGAAATCTTTCGCAGATTTTGACGAGCGCATTTTTAGAAGGTTTTTACTATAAGCCGCGCGTGGACAAAGAATTTTTGCGCACGCATTCCAAAGGTTTGATCGCACTCACGGGTGCGGTGAGTGGTCAGGTGCCGGCAGCGGCCGCGGACGGAGACATGGAAAAAGCTAGAACGCTGATAGCGGAATATCAAGATATCTTTGGTAAAGAAAATTTCTATCTTGAACTCATTAACCACCCGGACATGCCGCGCCAGGTGGAAGTGAATGAGGCTTTCAAGAAGCTATCGATCGAGACTGGCGCACCACTCGTGGCCAGCCGAAATACGTTTTATCTTGATCCGGAAGATCGCGAAGGCTACGAAGCGCAGCTCTGTATTCAGCGCGGAAGAACTCTCGAAGAATATCGCCGCACAAATACAGATGAAGTAGACCTTTCGTTCGGGACTCCGCAAGAGATTTTTGCTGCTTTTGGAGATGTCCCAGAAGCTCTCGAAAATACCCGGAAGATTGCCGATCGCATTAACTTTACGATGGAGCTCGGGAAAAACTTTTTGCCAAATTACCCGCTGCCACCAGGAAAAACGGACAATGAAGTCATGCGGGATTTGTGTATTGAAGGCTTGAAGAGTAGATACGGTGATCCTATTCCTACTGCTGCCATGGAGCGATTTGAATTTGAATACTCCACCATTGTGAAGATGGGGTTCTCTTCGTATTTCTTGATCGTGCAGGATTATATTAACTGGGCTAAAGATCACGGCGTTTTGGTGGGCCCGGGGCGTGGTTCCGCTGCGGGATCCATTGTGGCGTACATTTTGAAGATTACGGACATTGAGCCTTTGGCCTACGGACTCTTGTTTGAGCGTTTCTTGAACCCGGACCGTATCTCCATGCCGGATATTGATACGGACTTTGCGGATCGCGGGCGCGGCAAAGTGCTCGAGTACGTGACGCAGAAATACGGCGCGGATCACGTGGCCGGCATCATCACTTTTGGAACGCTCATGCCGCGCGCTGCCGTGCGTGACGCAGCGCGTGTGCTCGGCCTTACGTTCCAGGAGGCCGACGTCATTGCCAAAGTTGTTCCGCCGCCGGTGCAGGGCCGTCATACACCACTCAAAGATGCGATTAAAGAATCGCCAGACTTGCGCGTGCTTTATGATGGGAATCCCATGGCTCGCCGTGTGGTAGACCTGGCCATGAAACTGGAAGGAAATCCTCGCCACGCTTCTCAGCACGCCTGCGGAATTGTTATTGGGGATCGCCCATTAGTGCAAAGAGTGCCGCTCCAGGCCGGGCAGCATGAAGACATGGCGCTCGTGACGCAGTATTCCTTGAACTCCGCAGAAGCAGCGGGCTTAGTGAAGATGGACTTCCTGGGGCTTTCTAACTTAACCGTAATTGAAGATGCGCTCACTATCATTAAGGCCGTAACCGGGGATGAAGTGGACATGGATAATTTGCCCCTGGATGATAAAACCACGTTCGATTTGCTCGGCCGCGGAGAAACTACCGGCGTGTTCCAGCTGGAATCTGATGGCATGAAGCGCTACATCAAGGAGCTGCAGCCCAGTCAATTTGAAGACATCATTGCTATGGTGTCACTCTATCGTCCGGGTCCGATGCAGTTTATTGAAAGTTTTATTCGGCGAAAGCACGGCATAGAAAAAGTGGTCTACGAGCATCCTTTAATGGAGAACGCCTTTAAGGAAACGTACGGCATTCCGGTGTATCAGGAGCAGGTCATGCAAGTCTCAAAAGACGTGGCCGGCTTTACGGGTGGTGAAGCTGACAGTTTGCGTAAGGCTATGGGTAAGAAGATTGCGGAACTCATGGCCAAGATGAAAGTGAAGTTCATTGAGGGGGCTCTCAAAAAAGGCGTGACAGAAAGTGTGGCGAATAAAATTTTCCAAAAACTGGAAGATTTTGCCGCGTACGGATTCAATAAATCCCATGCCGCTTGTTACGCCATGATTGCGTACCGGACGGCGTATTTAAAATCTCATTACCCGGCCTGTTTCATGGCCGCCCTCATGAATTCTGATGCGGGGAACATCGATCGCATTACGATTGAAGTAGAAGAGTGTACGCGCATGGGGCTCACAGTCATGGCGCCTGACGTAAACGAGTCTTTCGCCGGGTTCGCAGTAGTGAAAGGCACCAAGAACATTCGCTGGGGCCTTATGGCCATTAAGAATGTAGGTACGGAAATTGCGGAAATGCTCGTGCAGGAACGTAAAGATAATGGCGAGTTTAAAGACTTGCCGGATTTTCTGGCTCGCGTCCGTTCTCACGCCTTTAACAAGAAAACGCTTGAGGCATTGATTAAATCCGGCGCGCTCGACCGTTTTGGCGATCGTATTCAGCTCGTCACGAACCTTGATCAGTTGGTTCTCTACAACAAGCAGGTGAATGATGAGCAGGAACGCAATCAGTCGTCACTCTTTGAGCTGACTCCGGACATGGATTCCAAGAAACTCGAGCTCAGAGCTCCGGACCCCATGCCGGCGAGCATGCTTCTGACCTGGGAAAAAGAGCTGCTCGGCCTGTACGTCTCATCTCACCCGGCAGCGCTCTTTTTTGAGAAATTCGGTACGTACGTAAAATCATTAAAGAGTATTAATGAGATGGCGGACGGAGAGATGGTCAGAGTCTGCGGAGTAATCGGTGCAGTGAAACAAATTTACACCAAGAAAAAAAATGAACCCATGGCCTTTGCGCGCCTGGAGGATCCCACGGGCGGCATGGAAACGGTGGTTTTTCCAAAGACGTATATTAAAGTTCGCGAGAAGTTGCTCCCGGATACTTTTGTTGTGATTACTGGAAAGGTTTCTTTGCGGCAACGGGAAGACTCAGAGATTGAAGAGCGTTCCATCCTTGTGGACAGCTTAGTTTCGTTTATCGAGGCTGAGATTGGGGAGATGGCAGCATCTTTGGCCCAGGGGGGAGTAAGTGAGGACCGGGCTCAAGAGATGGGGAAGAAGACCGTGTTTGATCCAAATGCAGCAAATATGGTCAGTGTGGGCCAGTTTACGATCATTGTTCCCGCCAAGCCTACAAATGAAATGATCATGCGCCTGCGGGACATTTTTAAAGCCGCTCCGGGAACCAGCCGCGTGTATCTTGAGGTCACAAGCGCGGGGGAACAGAAAAAAATCGCTACAGAATACTCCATCAACCCATCAAGGGACGTGGCGAAGAAAGTCGGCGCGATAGTGGGGGAGGAAAATGTGAAGTTTTAGTGCTATAATCGCTGTACTATGACTCCAGCTCCACAGAAGCACGCAGGCGCCGGAAAGAAGCCGTTGTCTCGTTCTTTGCGCCTGTATCAGCGTATTGCGGTTGTCTTTGTCGCTGTTACTTTCCTATTGCTTATCGCGGTTCTGTATCTCTCGGTTTCTCGGGCCACTATCAAGATTACGGCGAACCCCAAAATCGTAAGCGTTACGGCCGTGGCGGACGTGGTTCCTACACCTACAGAAGATGGCCAAATTGCCGGCGCGGTGGTGGGTAAAAGAGTAGAGCAGAGCAAGAGTTTCACGCTTCCGTCAGAGGGTGCGCAGGCGGTGGAGGCTAAGGCTACCGGAACAGTAACCCTCATCAACGAGTCGAGCGCACCGCAGCAGCTTGTTGCTACCACACGTTTGCTTTCTAAAGAGGGAATTCTTTTCAGACTTGATAAAAGCGTGACGGTGGCGGCGAACGGTCAGGTGGATGCTGTGGTTCATGCCGATCAGACCGGAAAAAATGGAGAAATCGGCGCGTCTCGCTTCACTATTCCGGGATTAAACACCACGCTCCAGCAGAAAATTTATGCGGTGAGTGTGAATCCTATGGTAGGCGGCGTGCAGTATGTCCGCTCGCTGACGGAACAGGACGTGAAGGATGCTGTAGCGTCGCTGTCCGATGACATTCTTGCGGCAGCGAAGGCAGATCTGGAAATTGGTATTGATCGCGCACAGTTTGACGGGCAAGCGTACCTCACAAACGTCATCAGTCAGTCTACGGACGTACCTGTGGGTACGGCTACCGGAACCTTCACGCTGAAGATGGCTGTGGATGTTTCTGCTACGTATTACAACAACGAACTTGTCCGTACGTACGCTGAAACGCTCCTCAAAAAGCGTCTCACGGAAGGCTATGAAATGACGGTCATCAATCTGGAGGGCATAAAGGTAACAGTGGAATCCATTGATACGAAAACTTCTTCGGCGCGTATCTCAGTCTACCTTGATGGCAATTCACGAATTTCGGAAATATCTGCCACGCTCAATAAAGATAGGTTTGTGGGCCGTGCGCCAAATGAAGTGATGACGCTCCTCAAATCAAATGACGCTATAAAAGAGGTCAGCGTCTCCTTTACTCCGTTCTGGCTGAAGCGCGTGCCAACGCTCAAAGATCATATTAAGATTGTTATCGAGTAGGGCGGGGAAGTGGGAAAAATGGGGAAAGTGGGAATTGAGATGGTCCCCACCTTACCCAACTTGCCCAATTTACCCAACGTGTTTATTATGTCCTTATTCGCATTGACCGGACTACGAACCCGCGAGCGAAAAGACAACTAGGAAAAGTGCCCCAGAATGGGGAATGCGGGTGGAACCACCGGGCGGAAGCCTGGTCCCGGCTTGGATCTCTTAGGAGATTTGGGCCGTTTTTTATTCTCTTTCTTGTCATCCCGACGACAGGAGGGATCTCCGCGGAGATCCTTCGCTTCGCTCAGGATGACAAAACTACGTATGAACCCCCAAGAACTAGAACATCGCAGACATTCCTTAGCGCATCTTCTCGCTGCCGCGGTCCTTGAAATGTACCCGGACGCTAAGCGCACTATTGGTCCTGCGATCGATGATGGCTTTTATTACGACTTCGAATTCCCGGAGCCGATTTCAGAAACGGATTTGCCGAAGATTGAAAAGCGCATGCGCAAGCTTTTGCCTACGTTCAAATCTTTTGATCGAAGCGAAATAACAAAGGACGAGGCGCTCAATCTTTTTGCTGATAACAAGTACAAGCAGGAGCTCATCAATGAATTTGCAACTGAAGGCCAGACACTGTCTCTTTATACTTCTGGTCGATACATCGATCTCTGTCGTGGTGGACATGCGGAGAGCCTGAATACGATCGATCCGGATTCTTTCAAGTTGTCGAAACTTGCCGGTGCATATTGGCGCGGGGACGAGAAGAACGCGCAGCTGACCCGCATTTACGGACTCGCGTTTGAGACAAAGGCCGAACTTGATGCGCATCTGACCATGCTCGACGAGGCCAGAAAACGTGATCACCGCAAGCTTGGCGTAGAGCTTGATCTTTTCGCCTTCTCTCCGCTCGTGGGACCAGGACTCCCACTCTTCACCCCACGCGGTACGCTGCTCCGTGAGAACATCACGAACTTCGTGTGGGCGCTCATGAAGCCGTATGGCTATCAGAAAGTGAACATCCCGCACATGGCCAAGGCGGATCTCTATAAGACGTCCGGCCACTGGGATAAATTTGCGGATGACATTTTCCATGTCTCAAGCAAAAAGACAGATGAAATTTTCGTTTTGAAGCCCATGAATTGTCCGCATCACACGCAGATCTATGCTTCAAGGACGAGAAGCTATCGTGATCTCCCACTCAGATTCTCCGAGGTTACAACTGTCTATCGAGACGAGAACACCGGACAGCTTCAGGGCTTGAACCGGGTACGATCGATTACTCAGGATGATGCGCACGTTTTCTGCCGCCTGGATCAGGTGGAGGAAGAGGCCATGGCGATTTATGACATCATCAGCAAGTTTTATAAGGCTTTTGAGATGCCTCTGAAGATTCGTTTGTCCGTAAATGATCCGGAACATCCGGAAAATTATCTTGGCGGTGCCGAGGTTTGGGAGAAGGCCGTGAGCACGCTGAAGGGCATGCTCGATAATCTCGGGAGAGATTACTTCATTGGGGTAGGGGAGGCAGCCTTCTACGGTCCTAAGCTCGACTTCATTGCCACAGACGCTATTGGCCGCGAATGGCAGTTGGCTACTATTCAGCTGGACTTCAATCTTCCAGAGAGATTCGAACTTGAATACGTAGACACGGATAACGTGAAGAAGCGCCCGGTCATGATCCACCGCGCTATTCTTGGGTCCGTGGAGCGCTTCATTGGTGTGATGATCGAGCACTACGCTGGCGCGTTCCCTATGTGGTTGGCTCCAGAACAGGTTCGCCTAGCCACCGTGGCTGATGAATTCATTCCGTACGCCAAGGAGCTCAAGCAGAAGCTGGCCGATGTGGGTATTCGGGTACACCTGGATGATTCTCCGGAGAAAGTAGGAAAGAAGATCCGTGAATCCGCTATGGCCAAAGTGCCGTGGACAATAGTGCTTGGAGAAAAAGAAGTAGCTGGCGGAGACTTCCAGATTAAAGTGCACGGCCAAGAAGAAGCGCTCATCATCAAGCAGGACGAACTGCTACACCGATTAACGGAAGAAGGGAAGCTGCCGGTATAAAGCGAGATACAAAAATCCCCCCGTCAGACGGGGGGATTTTGTTTAGGCCACGCTTGCTTTCAGCGCATCCTTTTCTAGACTTTCGAGTTTCTTTGCAGCTTTGGTATTGATCTTGGCTACTTTGTCCGCCACGTCTGTAGCCGTAGCCATATATTTCTTCATGGCATCTTCTACGGCGGCAGAGTACATCTTCACTGCGCGCTTGATCTCTGGGTCATCATCTTCACTAACAGACAGGCCCATGCGGCCAAAAGATTCGGCCTCCACTACGCGGAGCATGCTTTTAATGCTCTCAATGAGCACGGGGGTCACGCCCTCCTTTTCTAATCTGGCCGTAAAGTACTCTTTGATCTTGGTGGGTAGGGGAGACTTGGCCAGAATCTCGCCTATCTTTGCTTTAGTTGCTTCCATAGAAAGATATTAGGCGACTGCCTGAGATTCTTCGTCGTCACCCATTTCCGGCGCTAACTGTCTCATGAGCTCATCCTGCTCGTCCTCTTTTCCTGCCTTAGCACGCTGGCGTTCCGTATTCAGTACCGTTGGCTGCGGAGGAGCATCCCTCAGACTCTCTGAAGCTTTCCAATCCGCTTTTGTTTTTTCTCGGGTTTGCTGTGTATTCGCTATTTTGGCTTTTAGGTCTTCAACCTCCTTCCGAAGTTTTTCGAGATTTTTCTTTCGTGCATCAAAGATTGTTCTTCTCGCTGGCTTTTCGGATTCTGCCTTGGCAAGCTCCCCGATCTTTTTTGCGAGCTCAGCTTGGATGTTTCCGATAACCCTATCCTCCACCTGATCTTTGTGGAGAAGTATCCCTGGTTCGTATGCTTCCTTCCGGCGAACCATTTCCTCAGATTTCTGACCGTCATCTACGAGCACAGCTTCTGCGGCTTTTGTATTCTTGCGGTTATCCATCCAGATTTTGTTTTTTTCTCGCAGCTTGAGATTGGCTTCTCCTTGGGCTACTACGCGATGGTAGTCGGCCTCTTCAGCTACTTTTCTCGCCGCTGCGTCCTCTACGGTCTTTTCTCCGGCGCGGACGCTTCTCTTTTCTGCTCGGGCCTTGTTATCTTCCTGAAGTTTCAGGTTGGCTTCCCCTTGGGCCACTACGCGCTCAAAGTTGGCTTTTTCAGCCGCGGCTCTCGCTGCCGCCTCCGCACCAACCTCCTTTGCAAGGTTCACCTTTCTTGCTCTGTCCGCTTCCGCTCGTGCCTTCGCTTCAGCTCCCACCTGTTTAGCGAGATCTACCTTCAGCTGTTGATTTGCAATGTCCGTTTGCTCCCGTTTCTTTTCTGCTCGGGCTTTAATATCTTCTTGGAGTTTCAAATTCGCTTCGCCTTGGTTGACCACGCGATTAAAGTTTTCCACGCGCGCCTTTGCTTCCGCTCCCGTTTTCTTAGCGAGCGCAACCTTCGCTGCCTGTGCTTCCGCTTGAGCTTTCTCCTCGGCTTCCATTGAAGGATTAATGGCATTCAAACTTTCCAGGCTGTCATTAACACCCTGAAGTGTTTCAACTGCTTTGCCAGCTTCGGAATTCTTCTCTCGCTGCTTTTTCACCCAGGTTTTATCATGGAGCGCGGCCATCCTCAAGCGATCCGCGGCCTGTGTGGTTACGCGATCATACTCGGCATGAGCGGTCGCAATCCGTTCGGACTGCGCATCCATGTCATCAAAGTCTTTATCCAGTTCTGCTACTGCCTGTTCCGCAGCCGCGGTAGGGGATGTTCCCGCAGCCTTCTCTATGCGCTGCTGGATAGTCCTGATAGCTTCCGCGCTGTCTTTGACGAGCGGCAGGATGACTTCTGTGCCGGCCAGCTCAACAGGGGAAAAGAAATATCGGGCCGCATCTTTAGCTTTGTCAGCCATTTTTTCCCACGTACTCTTCACTCTGCCGGTGACACCCTGGTAATCAAGTGCGCCAAGCTCAAACTGCGTGCTCGCCACGGTGCTCTGATACTCTTCACTCGCCTTAAAAGCTTTCAGCACGGAGTCCGGTGCACCCCAAAGTGCAGTGAGCGTGGTGCCCACATATCCGCGCTGATCAGCCACCTTCTCTTGTTTGTCATCAATTTCAATGGTTTTCTCTGGGCTCAGAATGCCAGTGAGACGGCCTACGGAAACAGCATCCTGCGCTGCCGGATGAAAGAGATCACCCACAAAAGCGCCTGCAGGTGTTTCACCTGCTGCCATGACCAACCCAAGGCCTTTGGTAAAGTATCCGCCAGCACGTCCGGCCAAGAGCCATTTACTTTTCGTTACTTTATCAAAAATACCCGGAGCCGTATTTTCCAAAAGCTCAAGTGCGGCTTCGCCCTTTTCTGTCAGTGATTCCCCCTGAATCTCTCGCGCTAATCCCACCTTCTCTTGTTCCTGGCCAAACTGTTCAAGAGTCATCGTGATCGGTTTGACCACGCCATTTTCTCTATACAGTACGTCCACGGTTCCTTGCTCTTTGGAGAATCCTGTCACGAGAGCGGACGCCACCTCTCCGTCCGTACGCATGAGGCGAACGCGACTTTGATTTTTAAAGAATTTTTCCGCTTCTTCCGCCAAGCTTTCTCTGTCCATGGCCTGACGCGTTTCCTTTGCTGCTTTGAGCTCTTCATCTGCTGCGGCTTTCTCTCGTTCCTCATCTTCACGATCCATTTTTTGTCTGGCTTCTACCGCCAGGTCTTTTTTGGCCCGCTGCAATAAGTCATCACCCATTTTGGCTTCTGCTCCGCCGGGCGGAGTTCCCCTCTTCAGCCAACCTTCCTTGGGTTTGGGGGTTTCTCCGCCGGACTTTTTATTTATTTCCATTTCCATATAGGTTTTATGAGTTGCCAGGCCACCAGCTGCCAAAGATCGTACTGCCTAATTTTGCGAGTGCGCTTGGTTTTTCCTCTTCCGACTGTACTTGAGGCACCGTATCAGCAAATTCTTTTCCGCCGTAGTCCACCGGTTTTTTAGGTGGTCTCGGAGTTTGTCTGCGGACAGGGGGCGCTTTCGCGGTGTCGCGGTTCTCTTGCATGACCGGAGTCCAGTCCGGATTAGTCGGCTCTCGATTTTCAACCGCGGCAGGGAGGGGAGCCTCTACCCCCATGGGCATATTTTGCGCGCGGCGGGAGACCTTTTCTCTTGGGCGTGTGGGAGCCGGATACTGTTGTTCACCGGTTCCGAGTCGAACCTCGTCAACGGGCTCAACCTCGCGCACCTGAACAGAACGAACATTCTTCACGTTCTCAACTACTTTGTCTTTCATGGCTATGCGCTCGGCCACAGAAGCCGTGCCCGCACGTAACATCTCCATGGCAGCTTTATTATCTTCGATTGAGGCACTCTTTACCGCTTCTGTGCTCTCTTTGATCTCAGGATTTATTTTGCCGTCTACCAACACTTCAAGGGCCTCAATATCCCCTACGTAATCAAGGATGATGTTGTCCACTTGAGATTCCGCTCCGGTTTCCTGGAGCTGTTTTCCCTCAAGCGCTCTTTTAGAAGCAGAAATGGCATGAGCAAGTTTGGCAGATTCTCTGAGCTTAGTGTCTTCTTCATCCTCCGTTTCTACAAAAAGATCTTGTGAAATGGCGTTTACGGTGTTGGCGAGGATTCTGGTGTAATCAACCGGTTTTACATTCCCATTTGCCTGCGGTTCTTTGTAGCCTTCAACGTCCGCCACTGCCATGGCTACGGCCATATTTTCAGGAAGATCAAATTTTCTGGCCATGCGGGCAGCGATTTCCAGAATGCGTCCCTTGTTTTTAGTGAAAAATTCCGCCTGTGCTTCATTCCCTTCTGTGGCGATGTCAAAAAAGGCAGCCCAGTATTTCTCAAGTTTTTTCACATGCTCCATAGCTTCTTGCTGGATCTCGTATTCCGCCCTGGAGACTGCCAGCACATGACGAGTGTCCCTGTCTGCGCTTAAGAACACCATTTCGGCGTTCTTTCCCGTTCCTTTGCGGACATCCCAGGTAGCCCAAGAACCGTCAGCGTCCATGCGCTCTACGTTTGGGGGTAGGGGAGCCTCTCGTTTCTCCTGCTTCATTTCCGGAGGCAGAGGGACTTCTCTTGGCGTTTGGATGACGCTTCTGCGCGCCCTTGGTTTTAGAGGGATTTCTTCCTCTTTGGGGCTAAATTTTTCTGCTGCTGAACTCGCCATAATGGGGTTAAAAGAATTACCCACATTATATCCCAGTTTTCCATAATTCCCGGGGGTTTTCACCAGGTCCGGCCAGGCTGGCAAAACAGCCGCTTTTTCTTCATAAAAACCCTTCAAAGATTGACAAAAACGTTTTTTTCTGCTAACTTTGGCCCACTGAATAGGGGGATACAGTGTCCTTTTCGAACAAGACTGAAAAAGAATCGAACAAGATCGAGCTGCCGGACGAGGAGGTGGAAACGCCGACCGGGCATACCCGCAAGGTGGATCTCGAGGCAGCCAGGCAGAAGTGGCGGCCGAGCGATCGGGGGAAGTTCGCCTTCCGGGAGATTAGCACTGAGGGGGAGCGGCAGGAGCGGGTTCGGCGATTTATCGTCCGAATCTGTGAGAGCTACCTCTCCTCGTGGCCGAACCTGAAGGAGCTTGTCGGAGTAACTCTCCGATACTCCATGCTCACGGTGGCGGAAGATTCCGCCATGACCTACGCCGAGGCGGGGACGTTCGTCCTCTGTCTGCGGCAGCTCGCCTCGGTCTTCGATATCCCGGACGTCAGTCGCAAGACGGCCAACCGGGTGATCGAAGCCTTCAAACTTCCCGTCGCCAACGAAGAGGCGATCGGGAAGAAGAAGGCCTGGAGGGCGAAGGAGAACCGGCTGTACAGCAGGGACCTCCGTCTGGAACAGGACCTGATGTTCCAGCGTCATTATCAGAGAAGGTTTTTCGGCACCCTGGAGAACATGGGC
>Ga0172380_10003151_pt1 | contig 23446 bp, 14 predicted proteins | sample Leawe162metaG_FD_119747 | JGI IMG/M metagenome (GOLD analysis project Ga0172380, IMG submission 119747) | Leachate microbial communities from a municipal landfill in Southern Ontario, Canada - Leachate well 162 metaG | ecosystem: Engineered > Solid waste > Landfill > Unclassified | place...
AGAAAGCGGGCGGAAAGAATTTCTCGGATGCGGTCCGGGTCGGGCAGTTGGCGCTCCACGATCACGGACAACCGCGTTCCGTGTCCCTGGCGCAGGAAGGCGGATTCCTTTTCGATTTTGAACGGGTTCTCGCGGCTGTGCGTGCCGATCCCGAAACTCGCGCCCTTGCCACCGCGCCAAGTCTCGACCTCGTAACCGTCGGCGAAGCACAGCAGGCCGTGGCGTCCGACCCCGTTGCGCCCGTACGCCCTTCGTCGCCAGTCCTTGCGCTCGTCCGGAAAATCGACGCTCGGCCCCTGATGTTTGATTCGGTCATAGGCGAGCGTCATCCACCGCCCCTTGAACTGGGCGGCGCTCATGCCGTGCCCGTCGTCCTCGACGACGAGCGCGTTTTCCCGCTCCGGCGGAATCGTCAGATCCACCCGCGCCGCGCCAGCGTCCCACGCATTCGCCACCAGTTCCGTCAAGGCCACCTCTGGGTCGTGCGCAATGCGCCCGAGCGTCCGGACAAGATAGTCCTCCTCGAACAGCGCCCCGGATCCCGCGTCTTTTTTCTTTGGTCTGCCCATGTCTTTCTCCGCCCCTCTCAATTACGCCGGATGTCGTCCCCTGATGACAGCCTGCGCCTGATCTCTTCGACCACGGCCCGGATGAGCTTCACGGAAGACGGATCTGGAGGCATTCCCGATTCCTCGTTGTTTCGGATCGAGCGCTGATGGATGAAGGCGGCGGTTCGCAGTTGGTCCAGCGATGCGGTCTTGAATCCGTCGCGTGAGATTTTATCGGCAATGGCAAAGCAGTCATCAATAGTTCGTTGTCCATTCCTGTAGCCATCGTAGGTCAAGCAAAACGGCCAAAGGCTTTCATATCCCGCGTCGGTGGAAGGCAAAGCGTCGATACGGAGTTCCTCGTTTGCAACGAGGCTAGTTCCCTGCTCGTTGGAAAAATATTCTGCGAAAGCCATTCCGACTGGCGGCGGTGGAAGAGGCGTTCGGGGCTCGGGGGCGCCAAGATCGTAGCCGCCGTAAAAAGCCGGCAGGACGCCGTTGTCCGCCGCACCCAGAATCGCGGAGAACCATCCAGCATATAGCCAGTCCTGACCCAGTGCCGACTTGGCTGTTTCCGGGAACCGCTCAATGAATTTCGTCGCAAGTCTTCGCGCGTCGTCGTTCTCTGCGTCATCCCAGCCGAACCATGACTTTCCTTCTCCGGTCGCATAAGCGTTTCCGCGTCCCCAGACTACGGGTGTCCATCCGTCTTCGCACACATTGTCAACTGTGACGACGTTGCAACGCCACTCGCTTCTGTCCGGAGACCATCCGGCGCAGATCCGCAACCGCTGGTAACCGACCTTGTGCAATTCGTGGATCATGGAAAGAAACCGCCCGGCCCAATTGACGACCCGATTCGACGACGGACCAAGAGAAACGGGCTGAGCCCGAACGCTTCCATCGTGCAAAGGCCGGATGCCTCTCGGCAGTATGCTCCCGAGGATGCCTCGCATCGCGAGCGCGGATCCCTTTCCGTCGTAGAACGCGTCATCACGGATACATTCGGCAGCGACATCGCCCCCGGCGCCGTGAATGACGGCGTCTTCGAGCGCTTCCGTGTCAATCAGGACGAAACGATCCTTTCTGAGCCGCTCGTAGGCATCGTATCCTGCCTCAAACTCACTTCCCATTTGGGGTCTCCTAAACTCGGCGCGCGGTCGCCCGATATTTCATTAAGGCATCATTCCTGCATCTGCGCTGCGAGCGACTGCTCGACGAGTCCCATGACGTAGTCTATCTGGAGTGGCTCCGACAAGGCGATTTCGACGTCTCCGTTGCCCCACCGACCCAGCCCCGTGATGTCCCTGCACCAACCTTTCGGATCCTCGATCTGGTCGAAGGCGAGGTTCAGCACGAGCAGCAGTTTGGACGACTGCGGAATGACGTCGACGAAGTTCGTGTCCAGTTTGAACGCCACATAGAGTTTCTTGCATTCCCGGCGGGCCGCCGGATGCAGAGCCAGAACCCGCTCTTCGAGCAGATCGTAGAGTTGCCTGATTGGGCCAGCAAGTTGAGGGTAGGTATCGAGGGTGTACGCGGCGGCGGCGGCCTCTTCAGGCTCCGCGAACTCGGCGAGCGTGGATGGATCCGCGGCGGGCCAGACCTGGCAGACGCGTTGGGCAAGTTCCGTTCCGCGGGCTACAATCTGCGCCTCCCCCCATGCCGACTGCTGGCGGATGTACTTGTTCAGGGCCAGCGGGCTCGACAGGAACCCGCCTTCCTCCATTGCAAGTTTTTCGGAGAAGGGCTTGCAACTGAGTTCGCTGTTGTAGCCGGTCAGCGTCAAATTGCCCAGCGTGTGCACATGACGCTGATGTATGGCCTGCGCATCCGCTCCCAAACACGTCTCCCAGTGCGAGGTAAGCGTCTGGGGCATAACGTGCTCGATGGTGAAGGCGGCGGCTTTGACCGGCTCCTTCGGGTGAAACGAGTTTTCCAGACGCTCCAACAAATAGGCGCATCGAGGGGAATTGTAGACGTCCTTGTCGGCTATCATCTGGACGAGCTCTGAGTCGCCAGGGAACTTTCGGTAACTGGCGAGCTTGAGAAAAACCGCCTGGACGCTGCGGTGGTAACGCGTCTTGTCGATACCCTTCGAGAGGCCGGCGAAAGTCTTGTTCATCGAGTTGGTCGGGATGCCGCACAGAAACCGTCTGAAAACGTAACTCTCGGTTAGGCGTACAAGATCCAGCAACTGCTCCTGCGTGAAGGGTTCCTTCAGTTCAGCCGAGGACGCCTCGTCAGTATTCGGCTTGGCCTTTTCTGCAAGCCCCTTTTTGAAGTCAGAATACAGTTCAAGGAGGAACGGATGGGCCACGTCGGCCCGCAGGGTGGCGAAGTCGTGGAAGGTCGCCCGCAATTCCGGATCGGGTTCCTTGCCGAAGGCTATGTTGGCGTAGAAACCGGCCTGTTCATAGAGGTCGGCGGCCACCGTCTCCATCCGATGGACTCCTCCTTCCCCGGCGGACGGAAGCGAAAGGACATGCTTCTTGAAGGCAGAATAGACCTCGTCTTCGCGCGGGATGGTTCCGGTCCTGACAGTCAGGTAGGTCCGCATGAAGCTGTCGAACCTGTCCCGGTATTGCTGCCCGAAATGGCCTTCCATCGGGAACCAGTGGAGGTTGTAAATCTTCTCCTGAAGGGCGTGAGGCAGCCCCATGAGGACAAAGTTTCGAATCAAATCGGCTTGCGCGAGATCCAGGCCGGTAGAATTCATGCTCTCGAAAATCAGTTGCGGGTTGTCACGTCCGAGTTCAAGCGCGATGTAGACCAGTTGGAGTCGTTGGATGCCGGCATAGACAGCCTGAGGATCAGCGCGTCCCATCTCAAATGCCCCGAGGAAATATTTGTAATTAGCCTGGATACGGTTGTCATCCTCCGGGGCGAGAGGGATCCCCAGACAGATTTTCCGGTAGGTCTCCTTGTCCGAACGGGTGAGGCGAAGTTTTATGTAGTCCTCGGTTCCCTCGTCTTCATTGGCATTGAATAGATAAAGGTTACCGATACGCTGCGGCGTCGTCCCGACCTCCTTGCCGTCCAGGGCGAGCTTGCGCAGGGCCAGGAGGACAAGGCTCAACGTCGTCAGGCGCTGCTGCCCGTCGATGACGAGCAGGGAGTTCACCCCAGCAGCCATGAAATTACCGTCGGCCACGTAAACAACCGAACCGAGGAAATGCGAGGCACCCGGTTGCGCCGCGGAGATAGACAGAATGTCTTCGAGAAGCCGTGAACAGTGCTCCTGCCGCCAACTGTAGGCCCTCTGGTAGATGGGAATCCGGAACTGCTTGTTGCCGTCCACCAGTTGAAAGAGCGTCGCTTTCTGCGCGTCCATTTGTTGCCTTTCCCCTTACTCGACCCCGAGCGCCTTGAAAACGGCGTCGACCGGATCCGAATAAAAACTAGTCTGGAACTTCGCGAAAAGCTCACCCGGAACGGTGGGTATATCCGTCACGCTCGACATGGGCAACAGGATCCTCTTCGCGCCCGCATCGAAAGCCACCTGCAGGCTCTCGGCCAGATTTCTCGCCTGCGTGATCGTGCCGCCCAGACTCATGTCGCCCATCACCACCATCTGACTTTGTATCGGCTTACCCAAGGCGGCCGAACACAGGACAATCAGGCTGGCGAGCGTAAATGCCTCGGGATTCCCCGTGTTTTGCAGCTCAACCAAATGCAGATGGAAGTCTTTCTCGGTCGGATGAATCGACGCACTCACCCGCGAAGCATTGGCCTTGAAATAATCGAAGGCGACGCGCACAGGTTCACGCGACAGTGAGCCAGACACCGACAGTTTTCCCCCGCCTGCAATCGTCTGGATCTCTATCCGGTAGACACCCGGCATGCCGTTGGCGCCAATCGTGATCGTGTGCAGGATTCCAGGATTGGGGCGCCCTTCCGGGATCAATCCGCCGCCGCCCTGCTCTGGCACGTTGATGAATCGTTCCTGCTGGTCTTCGAGGTCGATGTAGGAGAAGTGGACATCGTAGAACTCCATGCCCCCGATTTTCTTTAATTGTTCCTTCACCCGACGCCGATATTCAAGCGCTAATTCGAGGCATTTCTGGACCGCGTCCTTGGTGTAATCGCCATCGGGGTAAATCAGCTTCAACAAGCCTGAAACCGTTCGTCGCACCGCAATCGTATCCCGCTGATTGAGGTTGTTTCCGAGCTTGAACCATTTGTCGACGGCATCGGCGAAACTGCGCTTGCGCATTTCCCGCAGCCACTCGGCAAGATAATCGACAATCAGGCCGTACTGGTTGGTGAAGAACTCCGGGCGCATTTTGGGGATTTCCCAGCCTGGAATGTAGGCGTGAAAACGGTCAAAAAATGCCGAGTCGATCATCTCATCTGGAAAGGGGGCAAACAGGTGACTCGTCTTCACAAGCGACTCGACGGATTGCCCCTGCGGCAGATTGCCCACAAACACCATGGCGGCGCTGGCATTGATCGACTCGCGCCCACGCGAGAAAGAGCCGCTGGCCATGAAATCCTTCATGATCTGTATGCCGTCATGATCCTTGAAGTTGATGCCAGCCACCTCGTCAAAGGCGACGGTGTCCCACAAACCGACCAGGCCCACCTTGCGCGTGCTCATGTTGTAGAAGAGATTGGCGACCGTCGTCTGCCCACCCGACACCAGGATCGAATTGGGGCTGATTTCCTTGTAGATATGGCTCTTGCCTGTGCCTCGGGGGCCTAGCTCGCAGAGGTTGTAATTGTTTTCGACGAGGGGAATCATGCGAGCCAGCAAATGCCATTTCGCTCGCTCCTTGAAACAGGTCGGCTCCATGCCAGTTGAGCGCAGCAGCGCGTCGATCCACTGCGTTTCCGTGAAACCCTTGCGGGCTTCAAACAGCTCGGCCATGTCCATGTTCGGCATCTGGATCGGCTTCAAGTCGGAAATCACGAACGGCGAGCCCTTCTTGTTCTCCTCGAAGCGATACTGAATCGTGATGATGCACCAGATGCCGCCCACCAGCAGCTTCTCGAACTGGCGCACATAACTGTCGGAAATCTCCGCATTCTTGATGCCGAGATTCGAGAGCAGCGCTTCATAGGTGTCGCGGGTTTCATTGAGCTTGACGGTAACCTTGTCGATCACCTTGAAGGATCCGCTTTCCCGGATCTTGCTCTTGACCTTCTCCGCTTCATCAGGCCGAACAAAGTTTTCTGTGAGGATTTGCTTGACGGTCACCATCCCGGAGCGAATGGTTTCTTCATCCGATGAAGCACAGTACATCCCGAGAAGATATTCCAAGACGTAGACGGGAACGTTAGCCCCTTCCTTGATCAGCTTGGTCAGATCCTTGCGCACGACACGACCGGCGAATCGCTCAATGAGCAACTTGTCGAGTCCCGAATCAAGTGCCGGGTCGTTGTTTTCCGATGTATTGTCCATGCCGCAGAATCCTAAAAGTCGTTACTGAATGCCAGATCCACTTTGACAGCCACCCGCCAAGCCTCGGCCTTGGTTTTTACATCCCGAACAACGAGGAAATAATCCTTGTTGCGGTCGTAGCTACCCGAGGCGATGGTCAGGATCACGGATTTCTTCCGTTCATCCAGTAGTTGTGAAGGGCTATCAAAGGACACCATCTGCTCGTCGCTGATCAGCACCTCGCCATCCCTCAGGGATACGGCCAGCGTGACCGGCAACACCCGTTCGCTCACCGCCTCCGTTTGAATCAACTCGAAGCGCTGCTTGTTGGTCACCACCTTATTGCTTGAGCCCAGAAGACTGACTTCAACCGTCTTGATCTTGGTCTTCTCGGATTCGCTTTCCTTGACCGCAACGACGGGCACCACGATTTCCTGGGGCATCGCGCTGCCGTGGACGAAACGGGCGCCGCCTGCGAAATGAAATCGCGCCGCACCCTTGGGAACCCAAAAGTCCACGCTGTCGGCATCTGGGCCGGTTCCCGCTGTGCGCATGGTATTGCCAGACCAGGCTTTCGGGCTTGTACCCAAGCCGCGGCCCATCAAATAGCGCTTCTTTGCCTTGATGGCGCCGGCTGGCTCGGCTTCGAGCTTGGATCTGTCCGCCTCGGACATCGCCGATTCCTGATAAAGAAAGCCGTGGTCGGCGGCCAGGAATACCGTAGAACCGTTCAAGCTCTTGACGATGAAATTGACCACCTCGACCAGTTCGCGGATGGCGTCCGTCACTGCCTGAAATGTCTTGGTCTCCGAAGCCTGTTTATCGCCAATCATATCGATCAGATCGTGATAAACATAAATCAGCTTGTGCGGCTGGATGTACTCGCGGCCCCTGTTGCGCCCCATTTCCATCAGTTCCTCGCGTTTGATGGCGACACCGCCAAAGCGCGCAAGGATGGCTGATCGCTGTTCCAGGGTAGCCGTCGGCATCCCGTCAGCAGTTACGTCCAGATTGGCGTTGGTCTTGTAGGCCAGCTCCTGATGTGGCAATAGACTGGCCATGCCGAGCGCCGTATAACTGGGCAGCACCCCAAGCATGGCGTCAAGACTCGCCTTGACTCCGGACTTGCCGTTCAACTCCCGAGCCAATTCCTCCGCAGCCTCGTAACGGAAAGCATCCGAGATAATGACGAAAACGCGCTTGCTGCCCGCCGCGAAAGCCGGCGCCACCAAACGATTATAGAAATCTTGCTGATTGACGGTTCCCTCCAGTTTCCAGGTGGCAAGCAGTCCGCCATCGCCTTCCACAATGGAGCCCCATGCGGAGGAAAGCTGGGACAGGAACCAACCAGAGTAAGCGTCCTCGATCTTGTCTCTGAGTTCATGCAGGAGCGACCACCCCATAGGCTCGACGGTCTCCGCCGCCCGCATGAAGTTGCGGTAGAGCTGGTCGAAGCGATACAGGCCAGCCTTGTAAGCAGAAAACGCCTCGGCAGCACTGGCAAAGCTGAAGCCTTGCGCATGGCCTGCTTGCAACTCGAAAAAGTCTGCCGCCGCCACCAGCGCATCGCAACTTGCCGAAAATGCACGGGTCGATTCGTTGGCACCCGCCAACAGGGGATTCGCCCAATGCCCATCGCGACGGCGGGCAATGAGGCTTCGCACCACATCCATGTTGGCGCCCTGGCCCGCAAGAATGCGAGCCTTTAGGTCAGCGGCCACCCGTTTTTCTACCGCCTCGAAGGTCATAGTCTCAACCAGGTCCTCGGCGGAAAACGAGGCAATCAACTGATCCAGGTGCAATTCGTCAGCCACCAGAGCAGACAAGGCGTCATAACTCGCATAGTTGGCCATATCTGACCGCCAGCGATTGGCAAACACCGAGGCATTGGCGGCCCTGGATATTTCGCCGATGACAAAATGGGCCAACTGAGCAGGTGCCCCACAGCGCAGTGAGCGAACAAAATCCGTCGCCAACAAGGCAAACAACAAGCCCCGCAAACTCGGCGATTCGTCCTTGTAACCGTACTCACGCTCCATCAAAGCCCAGAACGCCATATCCAGCTCGTTGGCCACCATGTCCTGCGCTGGCTTGGGCGAACCATCGAGACTCACCGAGCCATCGGCTGCCAGTGCAGAAAACACTTTGAGCAAAATGGCGGCCGGCTCTGGGGTGTCGGCACGCGCCAGCACCGCAATCATTTTGCGGTCCAAGTCGTCAGGCCCATCGTCAGGCTCAGTCCATCGCCTCAATCGCTCCACCCTGTCCTTGGCTTTCAGGAACTTGGCCCGCTCCTTCAAGTGCGGGCGCAGGGCAAGACTTCTCAGCCCGAGGTCTTCCAGGAGAATCGACGCAGAGTCCGCCCTGAATGCCTTCGAGCGCAGACGCAAATCAAGCAGCCAGTCACTGACCGGCTCGGGCTCTTCGCTAGGCGCATAGATCAGCCACCGTCCCTCTTTTCCCGTAGACTCGATCATCACCTTGGCCCGTAGTGCCGGTGTCCGGTCGAGCCGTATCACTTGAACATCTGACAAAGCGAGGGAATCCAGATTGCTGGAAAACTCGCCATCCGCATCGTTCCAGAAAACGATGGGCTGGGCTGCAAAAAGCGACTTGAGCGCTTCGATTATTCGTTCGTTACTCACAGAAGGGATTCCTCGACATTGCGCTCAATGCAACAGCTCTCGAACGACATCGTCCAGCCTGTCCCGAAATGCCTCAAAACTTGGCATGGCAGCTGCGCGGTCCGGGTCAAATCGATTCTCATCAAGCCACTCACAAAGCTCTTCCCTTGATTTATGGTGGCCGAAGGCTGCATCAAGTTTGTTCTTCGGATGATTGGCTGACGCTTCGTTGCCAGGCAAGGCTTCAAGCTTGTCGCAGGCCTGATAGGAAGGCGCCTGCGCAGCACAGAGCAGCCACGACTCCGACGTCGGCTTGGGCAACATCGGCACGCCCCGGTCAAACTGCGAATACCTGAAGCCATCGAGCATCGAGGAATGCTTCTTGCCCCACAAGACTGCTGGGGCAGAACGTGTGCCATCACAATCCCGAAAGAGGACAGCAACCGCCTGATCCTGGACTTCGACCTCCAACTCCTTTGCCACAACGCCCAACGCCATTGCGTTGGCAAAAAAATAGCCTGTCTCGGCGCCCTTCTTCTTGCTTCTCGCCGGCTGCAAGCGATGGGGAAGCGCCTTGGCCTTGGAGCACAACGCAGTTTCACCGATGTAATGCAGGCGGTCCGGGCAATCGCGCAACGAAAAGCCAATGCGGGGTTCCAGCATCTGCTCCAAAACCACAGTCATCGGGCCGACAGAGAAATCGCCATCCGTGCATCGCCCAAGCGCATTGGTACAAAGTCCCAGATCGGTAGGCCCTTCGCCACTCAGAACAATAATCATGCATCACTCCCAGACTCGGGAATCTGGGATCCGCTATCCAGTTCAATGCACTCCTGCGTCAGCGCTTCAAGGTCAGTATCGACAAAGGCATCGCCTGGCCCCATGTAGCGGAGTTTTTCTCCTACACGAGGAATCTCGAAGAAGGGACGAATGCGCGACTCGCCCTGCGGCGTCTTGTAGATGAACTGGACAGACTTACGGGCAACATCATCGTCGAGATAGTTGAGTATCAGCGGACTATGGGTCGTCACCAGCATTTGCTGCGGGCTAGCGACCAGCGTATCAACCAGCTTCTCGACAATCTCCTGATTGATGCCGTTTTCGATTTCATCGAGAAGGATCAGCGAGCGGTCGGATTCAGACTGGGCCAACACCGCGAGAATGCGAAGCAAGCCATCATTGAGATGTGTCGCTTCCGTTTCAAGCTTCTGTTCCTGGAACTGCTCGACCACCGACAGGGTTTTCCAACCTGCCCGCTGGCTGGTCACCTTGAAATCAAGCAGTTTTGGATAGAACTGTTTCAGCATGCCAAGCAAACGCTCGCGATGCTCCCCCTTGATGCTATGCAGGAAGGCCGAGAGTTTTTCCCCGCCAGCCCCGATGTCTTGATCATTCGACCTGGCGCGCTTGCGCATCAACTGGGGCGAAAGCAGTTCCAGAGAACGTACTCGTCGCATGGCATCACGGAACTCTATTACCGGCTCTGGCAGTTCGCTATCTTTCAGAACCGACAAGATCGAGCCCTGATAGAGGAAGGAAATATCCTGCTTCGGCTTCCCATTGATACGGAAATCCTGCCCGGTGGACTGTAAGACCTTGTCACCATTCAGCGTGATCGTTTCACCCGTACAACGAAGCGTTGTCCGATTGAATACAGCGGCCCACCTAAGCGTTTGGCCGGCTCCGGTAAGGAAACTCACCGCAAGCGCCACGTTGCTTTCCTTGCGCAACTTGCAGTTCAAGTCATGGCTCTTCCAGCCACGGGCATCCAGCCAATCCTGAACCTGGCCGATCATCACCTGCGAAATGAAATCGAGCGCCTGCAATACCGTGCTCTTCCCGGCACCGTTCATCCCGATCAGACAGTTGAACTTATCGAGGGGAAGCGATATTTCGCCCAACGACTTGAAGTTCCGTACCTTAACAAGCTCTATCATCACTCACCCCCTGGGGTTACCCATACCTACAAGCTCAGCAGCACATGCAACATTCTCGCAGCGATCAAGCCTTGCACCAAACATCCTGCGGTAAAACCAACAGCGATACGTTCGCCGACAGGTCATCCAAATAGGCATTCCACAAATCCTTGCCGACGCGCCGTGCGCAGAAGGCGCCTGCCATGCAAAGAAATGCATCCAAGACAGAAGACATGTCCGTGTAGAACTTTGTGAGCATCGGCTCGACGTTGCGACCGTAACTTATGAACAGAGCTTCACGGTAGTTGGCCTTTCCGCGATAGCGAGAGGCTTGATGAATAAACCCCAAGGCTTTGCCATTCAATCGCTCATCACGGATTTCACGGGCTTTACTGGTGCGGAAGTTTTCTAGTCCAAGCTTCTTCAGTTCTCGCCGCTTAAGATCTTCCTCAAAGTACTCGGCCCTCCAAATTGCAGAGCCTTTAAGGTAAGACATGCAAGCGCCGAAGGCCTGCTGCGGGTTAACTGGCTCAGAATCGACCTTGTATGTATTCTCACCTCGAAGAGCTGCAATCTCGGCTTCAACATCCTTCCCGACCAAGGTGGTTACTCGATAGTTGAATGGCGGAGGAATGTAAGTACGCCCTGCGAACTGGCGATCCCAGGCATTGGCGGTTTCTCCATGGTTCTCCTGATAGGTGCCATCCTGGGCTGCGATCATTGCACTGGCCGCGTGAAATATGCCGTAATACCAGGTCACGATGGCCGATCGAGCAGCGTCGATCCGCTGCGGCAAAGACCCCATGGCCTTCAAGGACGCGAGGTGATGCAAGGACATCAGCAACTGCTCAAAGATTGTATTAACGGCTTGGTCTGAAAGGGTGCCCTTGGTGACAGTCGCGCAATGAGTTTTCATTGCAGCCGCATTTATACCCTCATCCTTGACCAAGATCGCCAAAGCCCGCATCCAGTTCAGAGTCCCGGGCAACGAATACGTAGGATCGGGAATCCCTTTCGGGTCTGCAAGCGTGCCCTGCGCCCTAAAGCGGTTGAGAAGAAACAAGCGATCAGTCATCGCCGGCCCCTCCTGTAATCGCCTTCACCCCATCCAGCAAATCCCCGAACTTGCCGTAGTTCACCTTCACGCCATCATCGAGGTCAAGCTGAATGCGCATGTCGGCGTAGTGGCGGAGTTTTTCGTCGAAGGCCAGAAGTTCAGTTTGCTTCTTGCGCAGGACTTCGATCTGCTTGTTGATTTTGGTGCGCGCCGCAGCCGACGATGCCGCATCGGCGTCGTTGTTCATCATGTCGATGCGTGCGGCCATTTTGGCGGTGAGCGGCACCACATACTCGGCGCGCATCCGGGACAGCGTTCCCTCGTGATAGCGATGCAAGTAGACCAGGCACTGAAATGCCCCTTGCTTGCCGCTGGAAAACAGCCAGTAGATCGGGCGCTTTTTATAGGCTTGCAGGTGGTCTTTGTAGAAGCTGCCGGCGACGTAGCGGCGAATGGTTTCCTCCGGCGTGTCGTTGCCCTTTTGCCCCAGACTCTCTGCAAGCCAGGCCATGTTCTCTTCAAGCGTATCGGCGCCCCAGACCGCGAGGAGGAACTCACGAACGCGGTTTGCGGCATCGTCCTCGAACCAGAGTTCGTCTGTGAGCGGCACGATACCGTCGGCGTCGGCGGGAAAGGTCTTGTAGCGAGTGGCATCGAAGCCGACATTGCCAGCATGCGCGTAGATCAGGCCTGGCTCATCCAGACTGTAACGGCCCATCATGCAGCCGATGGCGTAGGAGATCAGGCGCTGACTGTCCTTTTCGCGGTCGGCGCGGGTGAGAGTGATCTGGTCCTCGGGGGTTTCCAGAGGGATATCACCTTGCAGGCCGTAAGCCTCGATAAATATTTCATTATTTTCTCTCTCGAGAACTCTTGCTTGGTCGATAGCATCCTTAACTAACTGTGAATAAACTGACCAAGCAGATTGAGCATTATCACCAACAGAGGTATTTGCCAAAATTATCCAACGAAGTCCCTGAAAACCCCACGAAAGTTCATTTGAATCCCAGTCGGCCTTGGCTATTTCAACCAACTCGTTTTCCAGGTTGGATACCTTCGTGAGATCAGGAGGAGGAATGTAAGGTCGATTACCGATTACTCCATTGTTGTAATGCAAACCTTGGAGACTGACATCAAGTACGCGTTGAAATACAATCGAATTGGTATAGCCCAGAAGCCCCGCTAAATTGCCGCCGGGCCTGGCAAACAGTGCAGGTCCGACCGTGCTAAAAATAAAACCAGGTGGAACCCATCTTGAACTAAATTTCCCCGTCGTAACATCCGACCACGTCACGCAGGGCTTAAAGTAATACTCCATGCTCTGGGGCCGGGATCGAAGTCTCTTGCCTTCACCGAGGCCAAAGTTTCTAATTTCATCACCATCATTCGACCAATCCACAACGTGTTCAAAATTCCCGTACCACCGCCTAAAGTCTCCACCTTTTAAATGTGGAAACCACTTTTTTCCGCTATGTAGTGCTGATTCCCGATCCCTGACACCAAGGCCTATTTTGTCAAGCGAAACCTCATACCATGAACGAATGAATCTCGCATTTTCTCCAGTCGCCAAACCCTGTTTAGATAACGCTGCAGTCGAAATAGTAATTCCGCTTGTAAAAAGCGATCTGAACGATTCGTTGACCCAATAGGCGAATGGATAACCAGGAATCTCTTTAATCTGATCCGCAGAAACTTCAAAGTAATCGTCCACGCTTGCCGATAAGAACATAGATTGCTTGTCTGCCGATGGACTGGCTGACGCAAGATCCAGATAACGTCCAACGTAACTTTGTATCTGGCTGTTCTGGATTACAAACGCACTTGCCTGCGCAACTTTAGAGTTCAACTCTGGAAAACTATTGAACCCAATGTGAAGCATTGAATTGACCGTCTGTGTATTTAGCACCTCGGCTCTCATAGTCTCAAATGATGAAGAAAAGAGCCAATTTTGTATGGTCACCATAGAAATGTAACCAGCATTGGTACAGCCAATCCCGGCACGTTTGACAAACGCGCTATAAAGATCAGCAGTGTGCTCTGGGTATGACTCATTTAACCAGCCTCGCATTAAATCGCTCATCCACTTACCACCCATGTACGGTGGATTCGCCACCACCGCATCGAACTGCATCCCCAGCACCCTCGCTTGGGAAACCAATGGCAACAGATCCTGCGCCGCCGTCTGCACATAGAGGTCGCCGCTCTTGATGGCCAGCTGCAAACCCTCGGCCATCGTCGCGAGTTCAGCGTTCAGCTCCTTCGGAATCTGGATCAGCGAGCCAAAGGTCTTGGCGTTCTCGAATATCTCGACCAACGCTGCAATTGCAGGCCGGGACAACGCCGGGCTAGCCACTGCTTCTACCCTGATACACTCGCCGAGGTTCATTTGCGGCCGAGTGCTAGGGAATAGTTCATCATCGGCAAAGCCGGCAGCCGCTTGACGAGATGCGATTCTCGCGCCTAATAGTCCCGAGGACTCGAATGCGCGAACAATATTCCCTGCATCCAACCCCCTGCTCTCCTGCAAGCCCAGCACATTGAGTTCCGGTGGCTCATCGAGCAACCGCCGATCGTCGGCGCGCGCCTTCATCAGCAGGGCAAAACCGGCCAGTTGTGCAGCTCGGTCGTCGATGTCCAAGCCAAATAGATTCTTTTCAAGGATCAGGCGCGGAATACTGCGAGGCTGGTAGCCACGTTCCAGATAGATCGCTTTCAATACCTCGTAGGCTTCCACCAGAATGTGGCCGGAACCACAGGCGGGGTCGAGCACCGTGATGGTTTCCGGATTCAGGCTGCCGCCATCCTCGGCCATGCGCGTTTGTATCAGCGCATCCAACTGGGCTTGCACCTCGGGCGTCTGCTCGGCGGGCTCGATGTAATACGGCCACTGGCTTTTCAACGTAGAAGTAGGGTTCGCCATCAGCCACAGGCGCCCGACACTGTTCTGCACCAGATATTGGACGATCCAGTTCGGCGTAAAAAGCTGGGTCGCGGCAGGGATGTCCTCGCTCTTGACCACCTTGCCGATCACTTCGTCCTTTTTCTCGCTAATGTAGAATTGGTATAGCCAGCCGATGATTTCCACCTGCTGCCAGTCGTCCTCTGGGATTGCCTCGACGAGCTTGGCGATGATGGAATCAGTGCGCAGCAGGTTGTCGGGCAAGAGCAGTTCGGTTTCATCGTCGATGCGCTCGAAGAGGAAGGACATGGCATTGCTCAACGCATTGCACTGGGCGACCAGAACCAAGCGGTAAAGCTCGCCATCGCGATTTCCGGCCAACTGCATTTCCTCTGCCTTGGCAGCATCGAGACCAGGCAAGCCCAGCTCGGCTGCGTGGGGCAGCACCTCAGGCAAGCCTCCATCGCGGCTGGACAAGACACGATGGCCATGCCCGAGGTAATCGTGGATTTCCATGTAACGCAGGGCAGCGATACGGTTGAACCAGGTATAGGCCACGGCTTCCATGGTTTGAGCGAAGCCTTCCTTGCCGATCCGCTTGATCAAACGATCGCGCTGCGGGCCGATGCTGGCTGGCCACTCGCGACCCTCGACAATCAGGATGTCGCCCCGCTTCTCGGCAGGGGCAATGGACTTGTCGCTGATGCCGAGCTGGTTGGCACGGGCAGAGACCGCCGCGATAAAGTCCTTGCGGGCTTGCGGTGCGTAGGCTTTCAGCTTGGCCTTGTTCATGTTTGGCTTTCCGGGGCTTACTGGATGCGGGCGCGATGGCCGGTGGCGATGGCGCTCATCAACTCGGATTTCAGCCGGGCGATGTAATCCTCAACCTCTGCTTCGGTTTCGAGATAGGATTTCGTCGCCAGATCAGAAGGTTTAACTACCCTCACCGGCTTGGGCTCGGCCGCCATGAGTCGGGTGGCGGTACCACCCGTTGTCAGAGGAAGACCGGGCTTGCTGCCGGTCTGGGTTGAATCTTGTCCGACAGCCTGCTTGGCCTTGCTGGTCTGTACGAAAGTGGCGATCCTGGCCATCGCCTCATCCAACAAGTCACCCGCCCGCTCCTGCATGTAATAGATCTTGGGAATACTGAACAAGCCCGCCAGCTGGGCTTTCAGATCCTGCAAGGGTTTGAGGGCCTGATTGCTCAAAGCGGCATCGACGTGTGCCGCATCGAGCGCCTGCTGGGTCTCAGCAATTTTGGCATCGATGGTGAGCAAAGCCTTGGTTCGCCGCTCGCCTGATGCCGCACTGTTTACACTGTCGACGGTGGCTATCAGCCCTTCGATTCGGTTGATTTGGCCGTAGGGGGTCTTGTTGGCACGAATGGCTTCAAGCTCGTTCAGCGCTGCCGCTGCCGCCGCATCCTTGTCGAGGGCTTCGCGGTTGTCGGCAAAACTGTCGAGTGCTTCAAGCAGGCGCATCCAGACACCCACCTGGGATTTATAGAAGCTGAGCACGTCGTGGCCATCTTCGGCGGCATCAAGCCAGTCCGCTTTTGCGGTGACCATGGCATCGAGAAACTCGAAGGGATCGCGAATCGCCAGCTGCTTGTCGATCCGTGCCTGAATTTCTGTAATGACAGCCAGTCCCGGGTAATGCTTGGCGTTGGCCTGGAAACGGGCCTTGTCCAGATCCGCTCGTTGCTTTTGCAGGTTGTCGCGGTAATGGGCGACCAGGCCGTCCTCATCTTCGGGCGCCACCAGCGAGAACAACTCGCGATGCAGGTCGCGCGCCTTGGCTCTTGTGGCAGCATCGGAGGTCTTGCGTTTGAGGATGGAGACCTGCTTGAAGCGGGCAGCCTTGGTGAGCGGATCGATGGCCGATTTCGGGTCGAGATCGGCCCCCTCCAGCATCAGCTTGATTTCACCGGCCATGAAAAGCCTGGCAATCAACAGCACGGTTTCCCACTCCGGTTTCCAGCCCCATGGGGCGCCTGCGAACTTGTCGACGATGTCGGACAACAGCACGCGGCTCTGGCTGGCGGCGATGTTCAGGTGATGGCGCATTTCTGCCATGGCCTGCGGGTTGCCTTCATCGCCCCCCAGCGCCATGCTGTGCTGACCCAGCGTATCTGCCATCAGGACGGCCCGGATTTCGGCAATCGGGTCGGACTGCCGAACCTTAAGGTAAGTCAGCTTGTTGTAGGTGTTGGAGATCAGGTAGTTGACGATCTCGTCGAGCAGGCCAGAAGGAGCCATCGGCTTGATCTGCAACTTCTGGCCGAGCACATAGAAGTCACCCGCCGACATCAGTTCGGAGAGCTGGTGCAGCAGACGCCCCTTGCGCTCGCGGTTTTCGTCCTTGCGGTCATACAGGATACGGGTCAGGGACGGTGTGGGCGTACTCGCTTTGGGACCGACGATGTATTTCTCGATTTGCAGGTAGGTGCGAAGTTCAACGTCGATGCGGGCATCGGTGGCCATACGCAGTATCGCTCGGCCCACCCCTTCGACACTGCGGCCGATGCAACGGGCTTCGGTGAGCATTTCGTACTCGGCGCCGATGGGGGAAAGCACTTCGAAGCTCAATCCCTGGTTCGCCTGCCGCCAGGGAGAACCATCGAGCAGGCGATTGAACTCGTAATCGCTCTTGGTTTCGCGGTGACGCACCTTGGTCTGGCCGTTGAGAAGTTCCTCGAAAATCAATTCGGAAACCAGCCGCGAGATGTCTCCCGAAGAGACATCGACCGACTTTATTTCCTGGGAAACATCGCGCTCCTCATTGGTCAGGAAGAACCAGAGGTCACCGTTGCGGCTAACGAGGTTCTGGCGCTCCAGCCTCATCAAACTGGCCTCGATCTGGCGTTTTAGGGCCAATTTATCGGCGTCGATACGGTCGACGCAGAGCGTGGCCAGATTGTCGATTGAGGGCTTGATGGTGTCGGTGATGTAACGAATCAGGAACAGGGCGCGCAGAAGTTTCAGGTCGCTCTCTTCGAGTGAAGGATTTTCGCCGGCCTGATCGATCGCCAGTTTCACCGACGAATCGAGGAAGCTTTCGATGGATGGGTAGAAGTCGTAGAGCGGCACCAGCGCATCGGACTCGCGGCTCGCATTGATGAGCGCCGCAGTCTGGAAGGCGTCGAGCATCGAGCGTTCGCCGCGGGCCAGATGACGGCCCGTGGCGCCGACCTTGCGGATAGACTCGAAAACTTTCTGCATCAGGAAAAACTGGTAAGGGGCGAACGGGTAATGGACGGCGAAGCTTTCCGCATCCTTGAAGCCAGAGAGGGCCACGGCGTTGCTGGCAAACGAGAGCTGATTGTTGAGGATGTCGCCCTTGGCGGCCCATAGCTTTGTGAGCTCCGCCTTGGCAGCCGGCGTCTTTTCCAGTAACCGTTTGGCGATAACCTCATCGGTGTTGGAGCTGGACAAGGACAGTCGGGTATAGAAACGTCCGGTAATTTTTGAAAAATCGTTGGAGCGTGCCTGATTGGCTTCGCCGATCGTGGCGTCGATGTCTTCCTGGCTGGTCACGATGACCCAGGCCCGCCCATGGCAAAGCGTGCCCAAGTCTTCGGTGATGGTTTGCAGATTGAGCATGAGTTGGGTGTTCTTGCCGATGAACTGCCCCACTTCGTCCGCCAGAAAAATAAGTCGGTGGCCGGGGCCTTTACTGTCGAGGTAGTCGCGCACTAGTTTGGCAAAGCCCTCGATGTTGATTTTGTAGCTGTCGTGGGCGCTATCAAACCACTTTGCCGCCGATTCATCGCTCATCCCGAGCGCATCAGCCAAGGCATGAACAACCTCGTCGCGCAGAAACTCGACGGCATCCCGCTCCTCTTCCCAGGTATTGCCGTGCTTGGCCTTGAATGCCGCCTTGAACTTCTCGAAGACGCCCTTGCTGATCAGGTAACGCTCCATGTCGGCGATGTGAGAAGCATCGCCCGAGAGACCCTGCATTTCGTTGAAGACTCTCAGGAAGACTTGCAGGATGGCATCGCGATCTGTCTTGCTATCGGCTTTGGAGTCGATGTTGAAGAGAATCACGTCGGTATTGCCCGCAACCGCCCGGCGAATATCACCCATCAGCATCGGATCCGTGACCTTGGACTCGAAGAACTGAACCGCCTTTCGCTGTTCCCCCGTGGTTGCATCGTGGGCCTCGATGTTGCCGAGCAGATACGACAGAATCTTGATGAAGTGCGACTTTCCCGAACCAAAGAAGCCGGAAACCCAGACCCCCATGCGCGCGGCGATGGTCGGATCATTGGGCCGGTCGACGGCATTCAGGTAGGCGTCGAAGAACTTCCGCAGGTACTCGGTGAGCTGCTTGGTCACCACGTACTCGTCGAGTTCTTGCCAGACACTCTCCGCGTCGCGCTGGTCGGCCTTGATAACGCCGTTGATCGGACGGTCGATGGGTTTTACGAACAGATCTCTAATTTTCATTTTTGTTCTCTTCGGTTCGATTTGGTTCGATGCGATCAGGACACAAGACGAAATGCACGGTAATAGTTGTCGTCAGCGAGCTTGTTGAACAGCTTCAAGGACAGGCCGTCGTAGCGACCCGGGTAAAACATCAGCAGCGGCGTGTCTTTCATGTAGGGGTGCAATGCCGACAGCAGGGTGTGCGTGCGAAGCATCGGATACACAGCTCCCACTCCGTGGATGATGAGTAGGTCCAGCGCATCGGTCTGGGTTTGTTCAACCAGGCGCTTGGCCAACTTGTCTTCTTGCAGCATCGGCCGCAAAGCCCTCAACAGTTCCTCGTCCCCCTTGCGCAGTTGCAGGTCACAGGCTTTTTCCAGATGCCCGCGCTCCTCCAGGATGCCAATCACGGTGTCGAACAGGTTGAGCGAAGCGAACTTGATCGGTGGCGAATGCTTGGCCAGTTGGGGCTCGACCGTTTCTTTCAAAAAATCCCGCAATTCGATTTCGTACTCGGCAGGGTAGTCGAAGATCCAGAAGCCGATTTCGTTGCCCAGGCCCTGGTTCCTCAGCAGTTCGGGCGAGGTCAGGCGAGGCAGAATCTGGTTTAGCCGCTCATTGAATCGGGCGTGGCTGTTCTGATGGGCCGTGGATTGAGTACTGTCGCTCATCAGCGATACTCCATGCAGGTCAGCGCTTCGCTGTCGCCTGCTCGTTTAAGGTAGGAAATAACGGTGGGATGGAGCAGTGGCGGCGTCAGCCCCATCCTGCGGGTCGAGTCCAGGTATTTCGCTTCGGCCAGGATGCGGACAATCACCTGGAAAAGCTTGTCGCGTGTGCTGGCGGTCCAGCCTTCAACGGCATCATCGAGGCGGGCACGTTCTTCCAGAAAGCTTTCCCATTGCCGATGGCTCAGATTTTTTTCGAGCTTGCGCAGGTCCTGGCCATAGACATCCCGCAGGAAATCAGCCAGTAACCGGCTGTGCCGAATGGCTGCGACCAGCAGCATCTGAGCCGCGATCTCACCCTCGCTATCGGCGATCAACTTCAAACCTTCATCGTCCAGCTTATCCAGACGGTTGCGTATCAGGCGAGCCTGACGCCTGACGGTGGCAGGTTTTTTTTGCAGCAGGTTTTGGTCCTTCAAAGCGACATCCCACTGTTCCTGCGTAGGATGTTGCAGAAGCAGGCGTGCGATTCGCCGACTTTCCGGCAGCAGCAGCGAGCCCGCCGAAATCTCCGCGTTATAGCGCCCCATCAAGCCTGCCCTTTCGGTGTGACATAGCCAGGGGCCAGTGCGGCGCTCTCGACGCCATAGAGAGTTGGCGTGTTGCGTAGCCAGAGATGATGGGAAGCCACATCGAGTGAGTGATCAGGCGTCGCGTCAACAGTCCAGCGGCGCAAGACATAGCCGGCGAGTGCCGCCCGGGCTCGCAATCTGAGCACGCCATCCTTCATGGCGTAGTCGGCTTCAACCGCCTTGGGCCATGCAATATCGGGATGCGGCACCAGTTCCATATCGACAATACGCGCCCACTGCTCGTCAGCCGCCAGCTGTTCGTGTTCGGCGGCCTCTTCATCGAGCATTTTGGCTTTAGCTATTCGCGTCAGAACGAAATCGGAAAACCGTTGCCGCGTCCTGTCGTAGGCGCGAACATGCCAGCGCAAACCATTGTCGGCCAGCGCAACAGGCACAATCGCGCGGGAACCCGTTCCGGAAGTAAGCGAGAGGTAGCTGATTTTCAGTGGTCGCTTGGCGCATAGCGCTCGGGTAACGCAGGCCAGAATGTCGAGGTCGGGTCGTACCAAGGCACCTGGCCCTTCACAGGGTGCGGCTTTCTTCAGCCGGAGTTCAAGTCCGTCACCAAAGCCTTGCAGCAGCCAGGAAAGCACCCGGTCAGAAGAGAAAGGAAAGACCGGGATGAATCCGACCGTAGGTCGATAGCACTTGGTGCCCGGGTCATACTCCAGGTTGTCCGGTGCCAGTTCCCGATAGGTCGCCAGATCGCGTGAAACCGCAGCTGGCTTCACGCCAAAACGAGATTCGATGTCAGTCCTGCGCAGTTCGCCCGTGAAATAGGCACGCAATTCAAGATAGGCGAGCCGCTCGCGTTGCGGCTGACTTAACTCGTTAACGTTGGGTTCCACAATACCCATGTCTTCCAAGTGAAATATGCGAAATAATACTGTACCAGAAAGCAGCGCATATCCATATCATTTTGATAGATACAATCCCAAGTAACTGAATCTGGAATCCCCCGCGGCTGTCCGAGTCAGTCCAGCCCTCTGGTCTTTAGCAGAGCATAAATGGCGCAGTTTCTTCTGTCACGCCAGAACTGCGCCATTATGGTGGCGCAGTTCAATAAACAGCGCCATAATGGCGCCATTGAATAAATTGCGTCAGGGTCCGCCATGTCCTCCGCCACTGAACTACTAAAGAGCATTCAGGAAGCCTCTGCCGGCGTGACGCTCGCCGAGCTCCTGGCACAACATCCTGACCTGGCGCGGAGGACAGCACAACGCTGGATCAATGCCTTGATCGGTGCTCGGCAGATCACGGCGCTCGGTGATGGGCGCGCCCGACGCTATCTTGCCGTCAAAACGACTGCTGCTTCCACTGAGCAGGACATCTTTCCAAGCACCATCCCGCTTTCCGCCGATAGCCGGGACATCTTGGCGTATGTTGATCAGCCGCTGGAAGCGCGCAAGCCCGTGGGTTATCAGCGCGATTTCCTCGATGCCTATCGGCCCAATGTGACCTGGTATCTGTCGGGATCGCTGCGCCGCCAGTTGCACAAGATGGGCAAGACCGCTCAGGCAAATGCCAGCGCAGGCACTTATAGCCGGGCCATCCTGAACCGGCTGCTGATAGATCTGTCATGGGCGTCAAGCCATCTGGAGGGGAACACCTATTCCCGCCTCGATACCCGCGAATTGATCGAGCACGGCAAAGCCGCACAAGGCAAAGCGGCCATCGAAACCCAGATGATCCTGAATCACAAATCAGCCATCGAGTTGCTAGTCGAGAACATTGGCACAGCCGGGTTCGATCGTTACACGCTGATGAACCTGCACAGCGCCTTGTCGGAGAACCTGCTGCCCAACCCTGCCGATGAAGGTCGGATTCGCCAGCACACTGTGGATATTGGCAAGAGTGTGTACCGCCCCCTGTCGGCACCACAGCAGATCGAGGAGGCGCTGGATATCCTGCTCGTCAAGGCAAATCAAATTGCCGATCCCTTCGAGCAATCATTCTTTGTGCTGGTGCACCTACCCTATCTGCAACCGTTCGCCGACATCAACAAGCGAACCTCGCGGCTGGCCGCCAATCTGCCGCTGTTCCGTGCAAACCTTTGTCCGCTCACGTTCCTTGATGTCCCCGAGCAAGCATACAGTCGCGCCATTCTCGGTTTGTATGAGATGACCCGTGTGGAATTGCTGCGCGATCTTTATGTCTGGGCCTACGAAAGGTCAACGCAAGAGTACTTGGTCATCAAGCAGGATCTGGCAGAACCCGACCCGGGACGATTGGCATGGCGTGACGTGATCAAACAAACGATCCGGGAAGTCGTGACCCAACCCGATAAAGATGCGTTCTCGGTAATCCAGCAATCTATTATCGAAAAAGTACCGGAATCAGATCGTGGCAACGTGCAGGCACTGATCGTTGAGGAACTCCAGCGAGTGCACGAGGGCGTGCTCGCCCGTTATGGCTTGCGCCCCTCCGAGTTTGTCGCTTGGAAAGCTGGACAGAAGGCGGGCTAAGAGGCTTATCCACGGTCGCGCGGGCGGCGCCTCTAACGCACGCAACGCGAGGCGGTGGGTAAGCTCTCCGCGGCAGCCCTCATAATAATCGTCAGCACTGCTGACACGCTCGTTCCCAAAGCTGCGGAACTTGCACGATAGTTTGATGGTCACACCGCCAGACCCACGATCAATGCAGTATGCGCTTGATGCTTTTGCCATCGCGCGCAAAATCGCGGGACATTGGTCATCGTTTTACGCTGGCTGAGTCAGCCCGAGTGATGCCCGTAAACACATCGCCCTATGTTCGCCAAAGCGAGCGCCGACGCCGGCCTCATCTCCTGAAAACCGGCAGCCGCAAGGCTAGGAGATACAGGTAAGCCGCAGTAATACGTCCTTGCAATGAGTGCCGTTGTGCCGCAGTCGTCTAAGGTGGCACGAGCGCAATCAGGCTTCGCCTGCACTCGCGTGTGACAGCCTTGCTCCACTGCCCCAGCGGCAGTCTCAGCTTCAGCCAGCAATGTTCTGCGCCAGCATCGCTGCGCCAACCGCGTCGTCACTACCGCGGCGCCAGCCGGTAGTGACGGCGCGCACGCTGCCCCAGCCATCAGAGACTGATCGGTGACTGGCGCAAGTGACGCCCCCCAGTGACGGGCTCGCTGACCCGTCGTCAAACTGGACCGTGCAACGCGGTCCTTCCACATGCCCGCTCCCCGCCGGCCCAGTGCAAAACCGCGCTGAAGAAGCGCCCCTCCGAGCCCTGGGTCAATGGCTCGCCCGGTGAATCGGCTTCCCACAGGAAGCGCCATCGGCGCCAATGCCGCGTGCCGCGGCGGCAAGCAGCA
>Ga0172380_10003152_pt1 | contig 23443 bp, 16 predicted proteins | sample Leawe162metaG_FD_119747 | JGI IMG/M metagenome (GOLD analysis project Ga0172380, IMG submission 119747) | Leachate microbial communities from a municipal landfill in Southern Ontario, Canada - Leachate well 162 metaG | ecosystem: Engineered > Solid waste > Landfill > Unclassified | place...
AATTGAATGGGCAGATGGGGGAAAGTCATGGTGGGTAAATGGAAAATTACATAGGGAAGATGGGCCGGCGAAAGAATATGCGAATGGGGATAAAACATATTGGATAAATGGAATTAAAGTTGAGGAGAAAGATTTACCTATAAATCAATGGCCAAAATGTGAAATTAATAAATATGGGAATAAAGTATGGAAAAATAAAGAAGGATTATTACATAAGGAAGACGGCCCAGCATGGGAATGGGAGAATGGAGACAAGGAATGGTATAGAAATGGTAAAAGGCATAGGGAGGGAGGGCCAGCTTGTGAATATGTTAATGGAAATAAAGAATGGTGGATAAATGATAAATTACACAGGGAAGATGGGCCTGCTAGGGAATATTCTAGCGGTAATAAATATTGGTATAAGGAGGGGATATTACATAGGGAAGATGGGCCAGCAGTAGAAATACCTGGTGGAGATAAATATTGGTATAAGGAGGGGATATTACATAGGGAAGACGGCCCAGCGATTGAATATGCAGATGGGGGAAAGTCATGGTGGATAAATGGAAAATTACATAGGGAAGATGGGCCGGCGAAAGAATATGCGAATGGGGATAAAACATATTGGATAAATGGAATTAAAGTTGAGGAGAAAGATTTACCTATAAACAAATGGCCGAAAATGAAAATTAATGAATTTGGGAATGAAGTATGGGAAAATGAAGAAGGAAAATTACATAGGTTAGATGGAGCGGCTATTAAATTTACAGATGGGGCAATCGGTTGGTATAAAAATGGAGAAAAGCATAGATTAAATGGCCCGGCAATTGAATGGCCCAATGGGAATAAAGAATATTGGATAAATGGAATTAAAGTTGAGGAAAAAGATTTGCCAATAAATCAATGGCCAAAATGTACTATTGATAAAGATGGAAACAAAGAATGGAGAAATGAAGATGGGAAATGGCATAGGGAGGATGGGCCTGCTAGGGATTTGGTTATTGGTATTAAAGAATGGTTTATAAATGGAAAATTGCATAGGGAGGATGGCCCGGCTGTTGAATTTGCTAATGGAGATAAAATTTGGTATATAAATGGAAAATTTCATAGATTAGATGGGCCTGCCAAAGAATTTGCTGATGGGTGCAAAGAATATTGGATAAATGGAGATAAAATTGAAGAGAGGGATTTTTTGATGAAGAAAGATGAGATATATTTAATACGCAAGGTTGATGAAAAAGGGAATATAGAATGGCAAAATGAAAAAGGGCAATTGCATAGATTAGATGGGCCAGCGATAGAACTTGCGAATGGATATAAGGAATGGTATAAGGATGGATTATGTCATAGAGAGGATGGACCAGCAAGAGAATATCCTGATGGAACTAAAGCTTGGTATAAAAATGGATTAAGGGATAGGACAGATGGGCCTGCTTTTGAGAGGGATGATGGGTATAAGGAATACTGGATAAATAATAAAAAAGTTGAAGAGAAGGATTTACCAATAAATAAAAAAGAAGAACCAATATGTATAATTGATATATCTGGTAATAAAACCTGGTGTAATATAAACGGAGAAAAGCACAGGGAAGATGGGCCTGCTAAAGAATTTGCTAATGGAAGTAAAGAATGGTGGATAAATGGTAAATTACATAGGGAGAATGGGCCTGCTAGGGATTTGGTTACTGGTATTAAAGAATGGTTTATAAATGGAAACCTTCACAGAGAAGACGGGCCAGCTTGTGAATATGCAAGTGGAATTAAATATTTTTATTTAAATGGGAAATTAGTTGAGGAAAAAGATTTGCCGATAAATAAAGAAAAAGAATCTTTAATAGATAAAGAATGGCCAAAATGTACAATAGATAAAAATGGGAATAAAGAATGGCGAAATGAAATGGGATATTTTCACAGGGAAGATGGGGCGGCGGCAGAATATACGAATGGGAATAAATTTTGGTATAAGGATGGATTAAGGCATAGGAAAGATGGTCCAGCTTGCGAATATTCAGATGGGGATAAATTTTGGTATATCAAAGGGAAATTGCATAGAGAAGGAGGGCCGGCTCTTGAATTTGCCAATGGGAATAAAGAATATTGGGTGGGTGGAAATTTACATAGGATGGATGGGCCGGCTATAGAGTATATGAATGGTAATAAATTTTATTATATAAATGGGATTCGAGTTGAAGAGAAAGATTTACCAATAAATAAAAAGGATGAGGGGTCAAAGTGTTCTATTGATGAACATGGGAATAAAAAATGGTATAAGAATGAGGAATTACATAGGGAAGATGGGCCAGCAATAGAGTGGTTTAATGGAAGTAAAGCTTGGTATATAAATGGGAAATGTCATAGAGAGGATGGGCCAGCAATTGAATTTTATGATGGAAGTAAACATTGGTATAAGAATGGGAAAATGCATAGAGAGGATGGGCCGGCGACAGAAGAGATAAGTGGTAAAAAATATTGGTATATAAATGATAAATTGCATAGGGAAGGGGGACCTGCGGTAGAATGGGATAATGGGGATAAATACTGGTATAGGGAAGGATTAAGGCATAGGGAAGATGGGCCAGCTTGTGAATATGCAAATGGTAATAAAGTTTGGTATATAAATGGGGGACAAATTGAGGAGAAAGATTTGCCAATAAATAAAGCAAAAGAATTAATAAAGAAAAAGTGTCCAATGAAATGGTGGGCAAATAAAGAAGGACAATGGCACAGGGAAGATGGACCAGCAATAGAAAGCGCAGATGGAGATAAAGAATGGTATATAAATGGGAAAAGGCACAGAGAAGATGGGCCAGCAATAGAAAGAGCAGATGGGTACAAGGAATATTGGATAAATAATAAAAAAGTTGAAGAGAAAGATTTACCAATAAATAAAGAAAAAGAATTAACAAAAGAGGAATGGCCAAAATGTATTATTAATGAATATGGAACAAAAGTATGGAAAAATAAAGATGAAAGATTTCACAGAGAAGATGGGCCTGCTATTGAATATACGAGTGGGGATAAATTTTGGTATATAAATGGTAAATTACATAGAGATAATGGGCCTGCTAAAGACTGTGCAAATGGCGATAAATTGTGGTATAGAAATGGATTGTGTCACAGGGAAGATGGGCCAGCAATAGAATGTGCGAGTGGGAATAAACATTGGTATTTAAATGACAAGCACCACAGAAAAGATGGACCAGCAGTTGAAAGAGCTAATGGAGATAAACTTTGGTTTATAAATGGGGAATCGCACAGAGAGGATGGACCAGCAATAGAAAGAGCAGATGGGTACAAGGAATATTGGATAAATAATAAAAGGGTTGAAGAGAAAGATTTACCAATAAATAAATCTACAAATGCCCTTGATATAGTAAAAGCAGATTCCAAGAAAGCATTATATAGGACAATTAATAAACAAGGGATTAAATTAATAAAGAATTCAATAATTAAGTTAATGGAATCAAAAAATATTAAGAGCGATCAAATTAAAGCTATTGGGAAATTTTTAAATACAGAAGTTGGATATGGATTAATATCATTTATTTTAGGGATGGCATTAACTTACGCCCCAAAAATAAAAGATAATAAGCATATAAAAGAGATAAGTAAGGAGACGAGGATTGAGGGGCTAGCGGGGGTTGGGGAATTTATTACAAAAGAGATATTAGAAATAATAATAAAGGGGAATCAAGTTTCGAAGATACGGGTTCAAGAAAATTTAGAAATAGAAAATGAAGAGCAGATAGAAGATGAATCGTGCAAGGCAGAATTAACTATTAATTAGCATTATTTTGGGGAAGATAAATTCATTATTGTCAAAGGGATAATGAAGGGATAAGCTATTGGTAGATTGGAGAATTTAAAAATGGAAGAGTGGCCAAAATATACAATTGATGAATTTAGTAATAAATTTTGGACAAATGAAAAGGGAAAATATCATAGAGAAGGAGGCCCTGCTTGTGAATGGGCTACTGGTATTAAAGAATGGTTTATAAATGGAAAATTGCATAGAGAAGATGGCCCGGCTGTTGAATTTGCTAGTGGGACTAAAAAATGGTTTATAAATGGGATTCAAATTGAAGAGAAGGATTTACCAATAAATAAAGAAAAAGAATGGCCAAAATGTACTATTGATAAAGATGGAAATAAAATTTGGAAAAATAAAGATGGGAAATTACATAGGGATGATGGGCCTGCGATAGAATATGAGAATGGGGATAAAGAATGGTATATAAATGGCAAATGTCATAGATTAGATGGGCCTGCTGTTGAAAAGATTGGTGGAACTAAACTTTGGTATAAAAATGGAAAATATCATAGGGAGGATGGCCCTGCTGTAGAATTAGTAAATGAGTGTAAATATTGGTATAAAAATGGGAAAATTCATAGGGAAGATGGGCCTGCGATAGAAAGAAGTAGTGGAATTAAAGAATGGTTAATAGATGGGACATATCACAGAGAAGGAGCTCCCGCTGTAGAAGGCCCTGATGGATATAGCGAATGGTGGGTAAATGGGAAAAAACATAGAATAGATGGTCCTGCTATTAGGTTTTCTGATGGGAGTAAATATTGGTATAAAGATGGGAAAAAACATAGAGAAGATGGCCCAGCTGTTGAATATAAGAATAGCCATAAAGAATATTGGTTAAATGGAATACAAGTTGAAGAAAAAGACTTGCCTATAAATCAAGAGGGAGAATGGCCAAGATGTTCTGTTGATGAAGATGGAGCTAAAATATGGAAAAATGAAAAAGGACAACATCATAGAGAGAATGGTCCTGCTTGTGAATATGCGAATGGAACTAAAGAATGGTGGATAAATGGAAGGCGTCATAGAGAGAATGGTCCTGCTATTGAATGGGCGAATGGTACTAAAGAATGGTTTGAGTATGGAGAGCGCCACAGAGAAGATGGTCCTGCTTATGATGATGTAAATGGATATAAGGAATGGTGGATAAAAGGAATTCGTCATAGGGAAGATGGTCCTGCTATTGAATGGAATAATGGGGATAAAAAATGGTATAAGAATGGGGCTTTACATAGAGAAAATGGACCTGCTGTCGATAATGTAAATGGATATAAGGAATGGTGGATGAATGGCCAAAAACATAGAGATGATGGCCCGGCAATTGAATATGCAAATAGTTTCAAAGAATATTGGTTAAATGATAAGCAAGTTAAGGAAAAAGATTTACCTATAAATAAAAAGGAAGAATGGCCAAAATGTACGGTTGATGAATGTGGAAATAAAGAATGGAGAAATGAGGCAAGGGAATATCATAGAGAAGATGGTCCTGCTATAGAAAGTCCTAATGGGAATAAATATTGGTATAAGAATGGAAAAAGACATAGGGAAGATGGACCTGCAATAGAATGGGGTAATGGGGATAAATATTGGTATAAGGATGGATTTTTGCATAGAGAAGAAGGGCCCGCAATAGAAAAGAGCAAAGAAAAAAGATGGTTAATAGAAGGGGGCTTACATAGGGAAGATGGGCCAGCTATTGAATATGCAAGTGGGATTAAAGAATATTGGTTAAATAATATCAAAGTTAAGGAAAAAGATTTACCAATGAATAAAGAAAAAGAATTAATAAAAGAAGAGTGGCCGAAATGCATAATTGATAAATATGGTAATAAATTTTGGAGAAATGAAAAAGGGCAATCACATAGAGAAGATGGGCCAGCTGTTGAGCGGGTTAGTGGTGATAAATATTGGTATAAGAATGATAAATTACATAGAGAAGATGGCCCGGCTTGTGAATATTCTGATGGGGTTAAAAGTTATTGGTTAAATGGAGTTCAAATTGAGGAAAAAGATTTGCCAATAAATAGAAAAGAATCTTTAATAAATGAAGAAAGCACAATAGATAATGGTGGCAATATTATTATGAATGCGGGAAATGTCTTTAAATATATTCCATTAGAACTAGATTTAAAAATGCCGCAACCAAAATATAAATCCAAATCAATGGCGCAAATAATAAAAAAGGATGCAAAAAACTGTTCTTATAGAATTATTTCAAAACAAATAACAAAAATTATAAGAGCTTCATTTTTATCAGCTATTTCTAATAAATCACAATTAAATGCAGTTACAAAATTTATTAACTCAGAAATAGGTAAGTCATTTATATCATATTTATCCGGTTTAATAATTCAAAACATAAAATCCGATAAAACAAAAATATTGGCCAGAGAAATGCGGGTTGAAGGCCTATCTATCGCTGGTAATGAAGTTGCTGAATTGTTAATTAATCAAATTTTTGCAGCGAAATCTTATTCTCGTTTCGAACAAATTGAAGAGGTTAAAGCTTATGAAGAAAATGAACTTACTGACGAATCTATTAAAAATCTTGAGAATTCAGTACAATGAAAAAAATGCTGGATTAATAGAACTAATTGAAATATTAAACAATAAAGAAATGAATTAACCTTCGATTTGAAATTTATATATAATAGTTTTATCGACCCAAGCACCAATAGGAGCTGGAACTGGGGATGATGTTGTGTCTTGAGTAATCCAAGTAGTATATGATGGAGGAATTGCACCGGAATCTTTTGCCATCATAACATACCAAATTTCAAGAGGCGCTCCTAATTGAATTAATTGGTCTGCCGATGTTGAGTCGGCCTCTGCTAGGGACGGTGAAAGATATGTTGTAGTTGCTAAATATTGAGCTGTGTAATCTGCCATATATTTCCTAAACAGTTGGAACAGTTCCATCCCAAGGGAAAGAGATGTCATCATATACTATTCTATCCATTGCTCCTGGAGAAGCAATTGATAAAGTTGATCCAATTGCTCGGGATGTTCCTACCCAACGCATAAGTGTTGAAACTCCTTTATAGCCCCCATTAGTATTAAGAGAAGATGTATATTTTGCATAAACAATTGGAAATGTTTCATCTGCGCCGGATATTGGATTAGCCCCAGCATTTAATGGAGCAAACATACCCCCTTGATATATTAGCATCATTCCAGCATAACTAACCCAAGTAGTCGGAGATATTGAGGGGACCGTTGAACAGTGAAAATTCGCTGATGATCCAATAACCCCACTCTGAGAACAAATTGTACTATAATTTAAATTTGAATAACGATCTCTTAATATAATCATGAATTTATTCGCGTCAGTAGGTGAGCATCCAACAAGAGGGTCTAAACATAAAACAGCATTAGCGTCAACGGCTCCCCCACCACTAGTAAAAGCCGCTGACCAAAATCCATATGGTGAAGCATTATCTGCTCCTATGTTATATCTATACGATCCATCAGTATTATAAAATGGTGAATATGTTCTAGTTGTATCATCTGCCGACCCCCAAACAATAAGCTGATCAGTTGCAGATGGGGTATATTCTTCATTTGTACTTGCTGCCCCAGTTGCATCATTTATAAATCTTGAGGCCATACTATATTTTATACGAAGTGATACGTGATTAGCTCCTGATTTTTGAAATACAAATTCTCTGACACCGGATCGATCTTGAATCCTAAACCAACTATTGCTTCCAAAATTAGCAGATGATCCAATAGAATCTCCCGATGCATTATAAACACCACCAGTACCAGTCCCAGATGCCCTAACTCTCCATCCAGCTGCAGTCAAGCAAGATTTTAATGCAAATAAAGAATCTCTCCCATCTGTTGGGGTTGATTTATTAAAAACTAAAGCCATAAATACCTTTAAACATCTGGATCTGTTCCATCCCAGGGGAAAGAAACATCATCATATACAATTCTATCTTTTGTTGTAGATATTGATAAAGTAGTTCCACGCGCTCTTCTATTTCCGACCCATTTCATTATGGTAGACACTCCTTTATAACCAGGATTTGCCATGGCAGTGCTTCTACCATAAATCATGGGCCAAGAAAGATCTTTTTGTGTAATATTATCTGTTGGAGTTCTTGCTGTAACTATCAAAGTAGAACCAGTAGCTAAGGCCAACATTAGCGCAGGATATTGAAGCCAGGTATTTGGAGTGACAGACGGCAGTGTTGAATAATTTAAATAGTTTCCAGCAGACGCATTTGTGCTATAATTAAGAAGGTAAGTTAACCCATAAGATGATCCGCGTAATATTAAAATATAATTGTGTGCATCAGTTGCAGCACATCCAACAAGAGGGTCCAAACATAAAACGCCAAGAACAGAATATGGTGTTGTAAATCCCGCCGCCCAAAACCCATAAGGAGGTGCATTGTCAGCTGCCACATTATATTTATAAGATTTGTCTTGACTGAAAAAACTACTTCCTCCAGGAGCGGCATCAGTTCCAGTACCCCATAAAACAACCTCATCAGTAGCTGCTGGGGTGGAATTGTTATCACCGGCGACACTTATAAATTTTGCTCCTAAAGAATATTTAATTCGATATGACGTATTGGCGGTAGTTCTTTGAATAGTAAATTCTCTAGTTCCACTTGGATCTTGAATTCTTGTCCAAGCATTGTTATTTCCCAGCCCATTTGTAGTTGCCAAACCACTAGTTATATAAGTTCCAGAACCGGGCGCAAAATAACTAGTTCCATCGCCCGCTTCCATTTGAATCCAACCAGCACTTTCCAAACAGGAAATTAGATTATACATTGCGATTGGGCTAGTTGCAGGTGTTGATTTATTAAATACAAAAGTCATTTTTCACCAAGTTAAAGTTAACATAGCAGAAGAACAAGTTACTTGGTCTGTTCCACCACTTGCTGTTGTCATTCTTAATTGAACTAAATAATCTTTTGCCCCAGATGCTAACGTAATAACTGCAGATTGGAAATCAGGAGATAATGATGATGATGTAAGAACTGATCCAACAACAATTGCCCCATCAGTCATATTATAAAGCTGGCATTCTGCTGTTTTTCCTGCCGTAGCTGTTAAAAGGGCGCTAAATGTTACGGTAGTTGTTATTACAGGAAGATATGTTGTGCTTATTCTACTTGCCCCAACATTAGTAAAAATATTCTCATCTACTGCTTTTAATTCACCGCAAAGAATAATTTCTTTTTGTCTTACAATTTCATTTGAATGTGCTATTGGGCGCGATCCGCTTTCGGCAAATATACAGGGGCGGCCAGTTCCAACATCCATTGCAACATCTCCCATTTGAACTGCTGCATGGGTTCCTGTAAATCTTATTATATCATTACCACCAGGGCCTAATGTAATAGAATTGCTCCCAACTTTTAATTCTTCTGCTACACCACAGATTAAACAAAATCTATTTCGCTTCCACCAAAAAGGAAACCATATATGACCAATTTTGTTACAAAACATATTAAATTCCATCTTAGAGAGATATTCTCATGCGAAAATAAGCATAGATTTTAATGGAATAATTTCATATCAATAAAGGAGATAATTATGGATTCAATTGATAATATAATAACAACAATTGCTAATGGAACCGCCCCTATTACCTCTGTTATTTCTTTATTAGAACAAAATTCATCTAATGCCCTGACAATTGTTAAAATATTTAAAGCAATAAATTCTCGTAAAGATCAAAAACAATTAAAGGAAATGATAAGTAAAAATCTTTCTTCTAATGCAATTGATACTATAATTCAAAATCAATCACAAAAAAATAAATTAACTTTTGTAAGTTTTTTCACTCAACATAGCCCCAAAACAATTCAAAATTTAATAGATAGATTAAAAAGCAAAACGGATGAAATATTTAGGGCAGCTTTAGTTTCTATTGATGAAAAATTTAAAATAGATGAAAATGATGGAAGAAGTATAACATTAAGAAATTATGATTATAGTTCATTTATAAATGCAATAAATAGATCTTTAGAATCTTCTAGTTCTTTAACATTGGCTGAAGGATTATGGACAGTTGTTGAAAATAATTTAAAAGATTTGGATAAAGATAAAGTTGTTAATGCATTTATAAAACATTGTAATGATCTTAAATCTGAAATAAATATTAATTTATTTAATAAACTTGCTTTTTTATATGATTTTAAAGATGTTTTATATAAATTATTTGAAGAAGCTCCTGGAACAAAAAAATTATTTTACGAAAGTATTTCTGAATATTCTTTATTCCCAAATTTAATTGTTTCGGAAGTTTTCGTAGACCATATATTAGAATATCCAACAAGTATTATTGATAATTTTATGATTACCCCATATGCTGCGGTTTATTTTGCAAGAGAGGGATTTGATAAAGTAACTGATTTACTTAAAACATTAAGCCCTGATGAAATAAAAGGAAGATTAGAGGCGCTATCATATCTTGGAAATGATAATCTTTTATTTGAATTATTAAAACAATGTGATCCTATTTTAACTAAGGAAGAAGTTTTTGATGTTGGCGGAAATTTTGCACAAAGATTATTATATAATCCATCATTAGCAGCATCAAGTGCAATGGATAAACATCCTGGAATTGCTGATATCATTAATTCTGCCGATCAACCAATAACACAAAGATCTGTTCCACATGAAGATATTCCGGAACATAAATTTATAATTCCTGAATTTGAAGCTGCAGAGGAAACAGAAGAATTTTCCGAGATAGAAAATATAGAGGATATTGGCCCTATAACTCAAAGATCTAAAGTATCAGAATTTCTTTCTCAATTAAATAAAATTACTAGTTATAATGAAATGGTAAAAAGTATTCTTAAATTTTCAAAATCATTGGATGATTCCGGAGATGTTGAAAAAAGCCTTGCTCTTCTGGCAATTATTGAAGATTAAATCTTTTTCCAAGTTGGCAGCAATAAATCTTTTGTATTATGTTGGAGTTTTGGCCCAAACCAAGAAGCTGGGGCAATAATATTAGAATCCTGACTAAGATACGCCGCCCACCAAGAAAATGATGAATTTGCAATTATATGATTCTCACAAGATATCATGCTGGCTAAATCAGTTACTGGGTCAGAATGTTGAAATTTAAATTGTGGGCCTATAAATTCTCTTTTACAAAATTCAATATCATCTGAAAAAACCAAAAAACTATTGAAATTTTTCATGGCCTCAGAGTAATATTTTTTATCGAGGATGGTAAAACAACCCTTATGAACTAAATAATCGGTCCTGCGTACATGGATTGATGTTATACCCATTTTCTTTGGTGGTAAATTATTAGGAGTTAATAATTTAATAATATCATTTCTATATGAATCAAAATATTTATAACTTTGAAAGTATCCATGTAAATCTAAATTTTTAGAGTATGGAATTTCTTTATAATGGAAAAAAGGTTCTTCATATTTTGATTTTATTTGAATATTTGAAGAGAATTTTGTAGAGGAAATTGGAAATTGTTTTTGATATTCCCAGGGAGAAAATACAAAATCATCATTGTTTTTAATGGCTAATGATATTGTTGTTGCCATCTGGAATAGACAATTGCCGAGTCTCCCATACTTGCCAAGTTCTTTAAATGAAACCATACTTCCATATATAACAAGGATATTTTTATGGATTTAGAAAAATTAAATGATAATCAAATAAATGAATTATTATCTAAACTTGGTGAAGAATGTGAAAATAGTATAGATTATTGGGAAGTGTATGATGAGTTTCAAAAAAGAGTTAAAAACTTAATACCACACCCAAATTGTTGTGAAAGAAGTAAATTTGTGGATCCAATTATAATTTGGCTTGGGCTTGACAAAAAACCCCTTAAAATAGGTTGGACTATGGGTGGGCAATGGATAAAATATTGCCCATTTTGCGGGATGCTTTTGCCAGAATTAAAATATAAGGAAAAGACTCTTTTAATTAAAACATATAAACCATCTTATGATTGTGATAATGATTCTTGCGAAACGTGTGGCAAAAGTGGCGTGAAATGCAATTGCTATCCTTCGGAAGTTAATCTTGAAATAGTTCCAGCAATAGAGATTGAAGATATTGCAATTATTATTGACCGTTGAAATAATATTTAAGGAGGATTTTTAAAATGAAAGATTCTGATTTAGATTTTTGGATTAAGAATAATCTTAATGTTTTATTTATTGGAAGACATGGGGTTGGCAAAACATCAATTATTGTAGATGCTTTCAACAGAAATAATTTAAAATGGGCATATTTCTCGGCCCCGACAATGGACCCATGGGTTGATTTCGTAGGAGTTCCAAAAGAGCGAGTTGATGATAATGGTTTAATTTATCTTGATCTTGTGCGGCCAAAACAATTTGCCAATGATGAAATTGAAGCAATATATTTTGATGAATTTAATAGAGCGGCAAAAAAGATTAAGAATGCATCAATGGAAATGCTTCAATTTAAATCTATAAATGGAAAGAAATTTAATAATTTAAAAATAATTTGGGCTGCAATTAATCCAGATGATGATGATGAGCTTGAATATGATGTTGAAAAATTAGATCCAGCACAAAAAGATAGATTTCATATTATTTGTGAATTGCCATATAAACCAGATATTACTTATTTTACAAAGAAATATAATGAACATGGTTCTGCCGCTGTTGATTGGTGGAATAAATTACCCAAAGAAGTACAAAAAGAAATATCACCAAGAAGACTAGACTATGCTTTACATGTTCATTGTCTTGGCGGCAATATAAGAAATTCTCTTCCAAAACAAGCCAATGCCAGTCAATTATTATCTATTTTATCAATTGGCGATATTAATGCTAAATTAAATACATTGGCCAAATCAAGCCCTGAAGAAATAAGATCATTTTTATCAAATATTAATAATGTAACTTTAGTTATTGATAATATTGCTAAAAATAATGATTATATGAAATTATTTTTACCATATATTAATGCTGATAAGCTAGTTTCATTAATGAATAGTAGTAATAAAATAAAAAATTATATATTTAGTAATTATATAGATTTTAAGAATTTGATATATACAATATCACAAACGACATCTCCATTACAAAAAGAGGCGAAAAAACTAGTTGAGCAAAATACAGCAACAATCCCAGCGGGCCCTTTAAATATAGATTTGTCAAATTTATCAATATCAGGTAGTGTTGATATTTATTTAACTGCTCGAAAAAAATGCAGAGTAAATTTCATAAATAATGAAATCCTTGTACCAACTAAAACTTGCCAAGAATATAATTGGCAATCATCAAGCTATAAACAAGGTCAAACATCAACATATAATAGAATAATAATGCTTAGTATTATAAGTAAATACATGCCCTGTGATTTAACAATGCAAATGAATAATGAAATATACAATGATTTAACAAAAATCATAAGAAGCACTAATATAAGTACATTCAATGGCTCTTTTAAAAATAAAATAGATATAATACAAGTACAAAAAGCAATTAATTATTTATTATCAATACGAATAAAAAATAGTTTAGATATAACAATATTAATTAAGAATCTAATTACTCGTAGATATTATTATATTTTTAAAAATTTAATTGTTGATATAGAACATGCAGTGAGAATTTAAAATGAACCAACAAATGGATGGCGAGGAATTTGAGGAAATATCAAAAGATTTAGAAAAATATCATGAAATTTTTTATAAGCTTTGGAATGTAGGGCGTCCTCAATTTACAGATAAAATCAAAACAGCTGCCGTTTATTTTGATAAAGTTGGTAAATGTATAGATTTTAATATTAATCCAGAATATTGGGATTCAATTTCAACAAAAAAGAAATCATTTATAATTTGCCATGAACTTTTACATGTTATCCTATATCATGGAGTTAGGATAAGCAAATTAGATTTCAATGATTCTATCAACATATGTTTGGACATTCCAGTAAATGAAATGTTGGTTTCTTCTTTTGGTTTTATGAGAAATGAGATAGATTCTGAAAATGTTTTTTGCTGGTCTGATAAATTTGATAAAGATTTCAAAACAACAGTTGCTCCAAGTAATATGTATTTTGAATATTATTTTTCATTTTTTAATCAAAAAAATAAAACAGAACAAAACAAGGGAGAGTCTGGAGATGGAGCGGGAAAAAAAGAGGGCCCTGGAGAATCTGAAAATAATGAGTCTCTAGACAAAAGCTCCTCTGTAGACGATCATAGTTTATTAGATTCTTTTATTAATAAAGAATTTGAGGATTTTATAAATGAAGAAATATCAAAGCAAGATAAAGAATCACTTTCTGATATAATTAAAAAACACACTACTCTCTCTAATTCAGAACTTATTAATAGAGGATGTAGTCCAGGGAATACTTGGTTAAATTTAAAACATATTATTTCAAAAAAGAAAGGAAAGTGGGAAACTGTAATTAAAAAATGGGTGAGATTAAAAATTACAGAAAATGAAACAGAACAATGGCAAATTTTAAATCGAAGAATGGCTATGCTTCCAAATGATTTCTTTTTGCCATCATATAGAGAAATTGAAGATTTTGATAAAGAAAAAATGGATCTTTGGTTTTTTCAAGATACATCGGGATCTTGTGCTTCATTTGCTCCGAGATTTTTTAAAGCTGCTAGATCAATACCAACAGAAAAATTTAATATTTCTGTTTTCTGTTTCGATACTAGGGTTTATCCAGTTTCTTTGAAAGATGGTATATTAAAAGGATTTGGCGGAACTTCTTTTGATATTCTTGAAAGATATATTCAAAATGAAATTATTAAAGGTGATTTAAAAAAATATCCAGATGCTATTTTTGTAATAACAGATGGATATGGGAATTATATTAATCCACAATTCCCAAAAAGATGGCATTGGTTCTTGTCAAATGATTGGACTAGATGCATTCATCAGGATTGTAATATATATAAGTTAACAGATTACGAATGAATTAAGGTGTTTTCATTAATTTATCAACATTATATTTATAATATTCAAAGAAGCTCTTGAGATAATCTACACTTTCTTTTTCTTTTTCTGTAACCTGTGGCGTAACTTTTCGAAGCTCATCTACTGCTAGGCTGAGGGAATTAGATAAAAAGTCGTAATCCTTGTCATAATCTAATCCTTTAACCATAGCATTTATAATATTTTGAGTAAACGTTCTTGCATCAATCGCTCTAAAATACCACTCAGCATATCTTTGCTCATGTTTATATTCTATATATGCTGGAAGAATTTTATCTAATCCATCTTTTAATTCAATATAAAAAGCATAATCTTTGGGAGTACTTTCAAATGGTTCTTCTTTAACAGGGCTTTTTACTGGACTTTCCATAGTAGTTATTTTGGCAACATCTCGAGCAAATATGGCTGTTTGATTAACTGCCATTTGAAGAAATTGAATAATTCTTCCCCAATATATTTTCGCATCTGATTGGGAATCTACTTTTGCCGCTTTGCCAGCTTCTATAGTTGCTTCTTCAAGTTTCTTTCCAAGATCTTTCATTTGTGTTTCAAATTTATCAACTTCTTCCCCAGTTGCTGTTAATATTGAGACACAAACCATTAATGCTTCTTCTAACTTTCTTTTTAATTCTGCATGTCTTTGAAACTGATTAAGTAATGCAGTTAAATCTTGTTTTAAATTTGCAATAAATAACCTAACTTCTTTAGTGGCAGCTTTAAAAGGTTTTGATACGGGTCCTTCTGCCTGTCCTAATTTCAATAGGACATTACTAAATATACTTAAAATTCCCTCTACACAATCAAAGCCATCAAGATCTTTAAAATTATCCATTATTTCCTCCAAACAAAACTACATTACCACCAAAAATTGTTTCTTCTGGCCAATTTTTAGGAAAAATATCCTTAAAATTATTGGCCGCAAAACTATCTAAATGCATTTTATATAAATTCATCGCCGCAAATCCACCTTTAATTAAATGATCTTTAATTTCTTGAAAGAACCCATCAAATTGTAAATGAGTCGGCATTCCATCTTTTCCATATGCATCTATAAATATAGCATCATACATATTCTCAGCTCTTTGAATAAATTTTAATGCATCTGCCATATAAATATTTATTCTTTCATTATATGAAAGCCCAAAATATGTATGCGCAACTTTAATTACTACGGGATCTACCTCAACTGCATCAATTGTTAACTTATTATATTTTTTATTTAATTTACTTACCAATTCCCCACCACCTAAACCAAATATTAAAACTCTATTTGGATCTTTATTTATAAGAGAATTAAACATTATCTCAACATATTCCATTATTATTTGATCTGGATTAGTTTTTGAAATTGTACTTTGAGATCCTTCATTATCAAATATTAAAGAACGCAAATCTCCATCATCTATAACTCTGATAAATTCATAGGGAGATTGTTGTTCAAATATAACAGGCATACTTCCTCTTCATTATGTTGTAATATTCGTATAATATTTTCGCATAAAGCAAGAGGTTTAGATATGTCCTGTGATTTCATGCCCCCAATATATATGCCTGGAACTGAAGGCGGAATAAATTTAGTAGTTCCACACGCTGACGGATATACTACTGCTATGAATTGGGATAAAGCATACCCTCCAACTAGTTCATATGTGGTTGCGTATAACATATATTTTTCTACTGAAAAAGAATCTGTTTTTACTGAAGGACCTAAATATGTTTCTACGTCAGCAAATACTTTAAAAGCTGAAATAATAGAATTAACAGTTGGTGATACTTATTATTTTGCAGTAAAAGCCTTTGCATACCAACCATCTTGGATGAATCTTAATAGATTACCAGATGGAATTAATACTTTAAAAACATATCCAGAAGCAATTTTAAGATATAATATTACCGATTTAACTCTTAATATTCCAATTACAGATATTCAAACATTTCCATCATATGGCATAGTTTTAATTGGTGCGGAATTAATTCAATATTCTAATGTAGATCTTGTAGATGGATATTTAATTGCAAGTTCTATAGATGATAGGGGGTTTTTAGGAACTACAGTCTCTCTTCATAATGTAGATGGATATGATGGGACAATAATGAGAAGTCCTATCATTAAATTTTGGGCGGGAGCTGAAGAAGATAATGAAGTAATAATGCAAGCCACTCCTAAATTTGCTTATCCATATAATGCCTTTACAAATATGGATGGATATAAAACTGTTACAACTGATATTTTAACAACTGATTTAACAGAGACGACAGATTCTCAGGGTGATTTTAGAACATATGATTTTAAAGGATGGCACCGAAGAGATCCAAAAGATTTCTTAAATGGTGGGTGTGTTGGTTCCTATATTGGTGGGGAATATTATTGTGCTGATGGATATGGATCAGTTGGAGGCATGTTAAGAAATATTCCAGTTTGGGAAGCTACCATGGCGAGACAAGAAGTTTTATTGGATCAAGTTGGAGAGCCGGTTGTTTTAATGCAGCGACAAAGAACTGGAATTAGATGCAGTTGTTTTATAGCTAATATGGAACATCCAGAGGCAAGATGTCCAAAATGTTATGGAGTTGGATTTGTTGTTGGATATAATCAATTTATTAATTCCAGAAGAAGTGATAGCCGAATTATGATTCGTTTTGAACCAGCAACTGATGATTTAAAACTTATGGATGATGGTCTTGAAAGTGAATTTAATCCAGAATGTTGGACGCTTGCAATTCCCCCAATAAAAGATAGAGATATAATTATTCGATATGATCGTGGTGGAGCAAGAGAATATACCTATGAAGTTATGGAAGTAACAAGAAATGTAACGTTATATGGATATACTGGCGTTCAAAAATTTAAAGTATCAAGAGTTCGTAAGACTGATATATTGTACCAAGTAAAAGCAGTTGATAATACCGCAACTTTACCACAATCAATATCAACTTCAATTGCTTTTATGCGAGGCCCTGGAAATACAATGCTTCCACACACTCATTCCATCATGATTAGTGAGAATATTTTAGCAGTATCTCAAATTAATCAGACAACTTCTATGAGTGAAGGACATTCCCACATTGTCCAAGATGGGGTGGTAATAGGGGCTTTAGGGCATACACACAATATAGTTTTGTAAAGCTACGCATTTTTTCATATATGTTTGATTTTTTGTTTATTTATTAAAGAGGAATTTGTGAACAGATATACAAGTGCAGATGCCAGACTACGTCAAGCAGGATTTATGGCGGTTCACAAGCAGGATTTCAACGCTCATTATAGAGGGGAAGATTTTCAGCATGGTGCGCCAGATATTTTAATGGAGCCGCCTCTTCCAGCATTTCCAACTGCTCCAACAGTTCAAGATACATTAAATATGATGTATCATTTAATAAGTACACAAGGTTCTGGATTTATTTCAATTGGCAATACAGATGGATATGAATTAGGAGATTATAACGCAGGATCTCTTGCATGTCCAACAGTTTATGATGCTTTTAATGCAGCTTTTACAGATTCGCGTCTTGATAATGGCGGTATTATATTAGTTTTAGAAGGAACATATCATTTAACACAAACTGTAACTATTCCGGCAGGCATATGTGTAATGGGCGGTATTTCTGGAACTACTATTATTGGGGAAACAAGTGAAACTCCAATGTTTATTATTTCCAGAGGGGATGAGGATTTGTCAATTGGCGGAGATTCTGGTGGCGGAGCAATTTCTCATGATATGGGGTCTCCTTTAGATCAGGTTAAATTCTTTAATATAATTTTGGCAGATAATTTAGAAGGTGTTGTAAAAAGTGGTGGGGTTATTATTTCTACCATGACAACTTGCCCAATGATTAAATGTAATAGTGGAAGTGATTTTGAATGTGAAAATGTTAGATTTATTGGGCGAGTAGATGATGGCCCTGAAGCTGCAAGAACTAAAACATTAAGAGCAATCGGATATCAAAGTCCTGCTGGTTATGCGTCTCACTTAAAGGTAAAGCATTGTTTCTTTGATGGGGTGAGAACGGCAATAGATTTTGATTCCCAGGAAGGTGTTTCAGACTTTTTAGTAGTTGAAGGATGCAGAGCAAGAACATTTGGAACAGAAGATATTGCTTCTTTAGCGGCTGTTGATAATTGTTTCGTATCATTCAGTTTATGCAATGCTAATTTTGCTAATAATTATCATGTTGGATTTGATGGGACTTGGAGAACTGTTGGCACATGTTTCGCAGTAGCAAGTACTAATGGAACTTTAACTGATATTAAAGTAGTAATAACAGGAAACACTGGTGGGCCAAATCTTGTTTCTCCACTTCCCAGTATTTTAAGAGATGATACAGGAACTTTAACAACTATTAGGGCGATAAAATCAGGAAATTCTTGGGGGCAAAATATACAAAATGATTGGTTTGTTACGGTTGGGTCTAGTACACCTACTGTTAATGAGCCGAGTGGTGATTTTATTGGAATTAATTCTTTAGATACTATTTTTGAAGCTAATAAATCAAATCCATTTACAATTATTCTTAATCCAGGAACATATAATCTTTCTAGTGTTAGAGGCGGAAGATTTAAGTTAATAGGAAATAAAATAAATGGATTATATCCAACCGTTGTTCTTAATGGCGGAACGTGGCACAATGGAGCTGGAATAGCATATTCTTCTGTTGGTCCCGAATGTAAATCAATTAAATTTATGACTAATGATGGAACTGCTAGAAGTATTATTTTTAATAATCCAGAAACTTCGGAAATGTTTGGAACTAATGGAAAAACAGTATTAATTAATGATTGTATTTTTTATGATTGTGGATGCGGAATTGAAAGCGGAACGGTAAGCGCTTCAAATAGAGCAATATTTCATGTACTTAATTGTTTCTTCTACTCTTCTGGTACAAGTCAAAATTATGCAGCATTGATAATGGGCAATCCAGAAAATGCAATAATTGAAAATTGTAATTTTTCAATTATTGGACAGGCAATTCTTACAGGAGTAATGGGTGGGGCAGGAATAACACTATCACAAAGTATAACTATAAAAGATTGTTCTATATATTGTCGCGGATTAACTTCAATTCAAGCAACAGCGAGCACAGTTGCTAATTTTATTTATATTCAAACAAAAACTTGTACTATAGAAAATTGTCAAATTTTTTGTAGTACTACATATGCTCAAACAACACCTATTGGTGCTGGAATTTTAGATGAAGTAATGGATTTTATTGCAATTTATGCTTATTATAATATTTCAATAAATAATTGTTCTTTTAATGGCCCGGATCAAATATATTCTTTTATGGGTGTTGTATTGCCAATAAGAACTTTGGCATTATATATGGCTGGTAAAATTACAATTGATAAAACAAATTTTCAAAATGGAGCACTTGGCCTTTATATTGTTAATAATAATGCTCCAAAAATAAAAATAACAAATTCTAATTTTGTATCTACTTCTGGTCATTATGGATGCTATACAGTTGCGGCAATAGCTCAAGATTTAGATCTTGTTCCAGGAATAAATACTGGAAATGTTAATATAGATAATTGTGTATTTGGAAGTAATGCCTCAAGTGCTGATACTGTAGTTTATCATAGGGCAACAGGCTGGTCAAATGATCTTCCTTGTGTTGGTGTTCTTTTTATTGATACTCCTGGAAGTAATATTTCAGTAACAAATTCCAAAATTTATGGAACAACAACAATTAATAATGTGGCAAATTTTGGTGTCAATACTTTAAGCGCTCTTTATTGTAATAATTTTATTTCAACAAAAGGTACTGGGGTAATAGATGCTCAACCTGTAATTACTAAAGTAACAAATAATGAAATAAATCTTATAAATTATCATGATATTTCTGTTGATGGAGATAGTTTAGCGTCTTTAATGATTGAAGGAACAATTATAAATGTTAAAAATAATAATATAAATATAAATAATCAAAATGTTCCTGCAGGTGCTATTACCAAAGCATTTGGATGTCTTGGACTTTTCCCAAAACTTACAACAGGCGCAACAAAAATACTTGATGTCATGATTTCGGAAAACTATTTCTCAAGAAGAAATTTAGCAACAGCTGCATTAACAACAATTTATAATGGATATATTTTTGTTTATTCAACAGCAACATCTCCAAGAGGAATGATTGTTGATAATAGTTTCTGTAGTCCAACAACTGATGGTGCTGATACTACTCTTTTAACAGATATGACAGATAGAAAATTTATATATGAACGAAATAAGAATCAAACAAAAGAAATAGAAATTAGCCGAGCAACTGGGTTTTATATTTCAAGCACAAATCTTGTACTAGCAGCTGTTCCTTTGGGAGGAGCTGCTTGGCAATTAGATTATGTAAATCCAAACCCATCTAGCTTTCGTTGGGAGATTTCACTTCTTGAAATAATTCCACATGGAACATATGTAGTTTCAGCTGCTGTTTCTGCTTATTTGACAGCTAATGCAGGGGCTACAAGATCTCTCACACTTTATTTACAAGATCTTTCTCCAAAATCAAACAATGATGCAATTAATCCTTTAACTGATGTTTCTCAAACCGCATTAATTACGCCAACAAATACAACAAATGCAAATACATATTATATTGATTCAGATGGGGAAAGTAATATGACGGTAACATTGGCATATGTAGATGCAAATCCAAATACGATTTATATAGATGCTGTAGTTTTACAATATAGATGGTGATATATTTATAATTTAAAAGGAGATTTATGGAATTTGATTTTAGTATGTTTTCATTAGGGATATTATCAGTCCTTTGTCTTGGAATTTATGCGTTAGTTTTTGTTGTTAGAACTGCTGTAGAAACTGTTTTTAAAAATATAAAAGAAAATAAATACTGGAGAGATCTAGTTTTACCTGTTTTAGGTATTGTTTTTGGTATTATTTTCGGATTAATAATGAAGGACTTTCCTTGGCCGGATTCTTTCTCTTCATTATCTGCTAGAACACTTCTAAGTGCTGTCTGCGGTTTGATAAGCAGTTTCGTATATGGCCGCTTTAAGGCTTGGCTAAAATCATCTGCATCTGTTGTTCCCGGAAGTTCAGAAGAAGAAAAAACATTATAATCGATATCGGTCAAACCATAAAATTCAGGATCCAGAATGTCAGTTTACCCCTTCGCAATAGATGACGACACAACCATTATTCGAGTTGATGACAATATCACAGAAATTGGTGAAGAGGCTGTTAACCAATTGCGTGATGCAGTCTTTTCTTTAGAAGAATCGTTGGGAATTAATCCCGCCAGTTCTGCTGGAGATGTTGCAACAAGATTAAATAAATCATTAACAGCTGATGGGGATATAAAAGCATCCGCACTTACTTCTATCGGTTTAGTATCATTACCAATCACTAACTCTCAGGTTGGAGTAACTGCTGGCATCCAAGAATCCAAACTATCTCTAGATTATAGTACAGCTGATCTTTATGCCCAAATTCAATCAAATAAAGTTCTATTAAATACTTTACAAGGATATTCTCTAACAACCCGCTCTGATTTATTAGTTCATATATCTGGCGCCTCAATTCTTTCTGATGGTTCTGCTGCACGCCATGTCGCATCACATATAGATATTAACGCTGTCCCAAATGATCCAAGAGATCTTCCTTTTATTTGGACTGGCCTAATTAATAAAGATGGTTATCAATTAGCTGCTGCAAATGTTGCTGAAGCTTTGGAAGAAATTAATAATACTTTAACTGGTCATCAAAATCAAGTTACAGATGCTCATACAGCATCTGCTATTTCTGTTGATACTGATAATTTTACAGAGCTTTCCCATGATTCTGATAATGTTCAAAAAGCATTAGAAGAATTAGATCAGGCTGAAATTTTAAATATGGGAATGCATCGTGCTACTAAACATGCTAATGCAATTCCCACTATTTCAAGGTCTCAATCACCAATATTGCCAGATGGATATAGAGAGAATGTTGTTGAAATAACTCCGGCAATAGCTTATTTAGTTAGACCAGTTCATACAGAACCAGTAGATAGCGTTGTATTTGGTGATGATGTTATTCGTTTCGTTCCAACAAATACAGATTTTAAATTCGATGCCCAATTTTCACAAGTAAAAGTTGGAGATATTATTCGAATTAATTATGGGAATGGTGTTGAAGCATCTTTCCCAATAGAATCAATTAGATTTTCACCAGGGTCAGAATGGTGTGTGAGAATTAATGGCTACAATCTTTATAATTCAACCGGAGCAACTGCTAGAATTGATCGCGCAAGATATGATGAAAATACTTATGGTGTATTAGCTTTAGCTGCCGTAAATGCAACTCCTATTGGAATTTATAATTATCTTACCAGTATTATTATGTCTTCACCCAGAGGAGCTACTGCTTTAGGCATTGGCTTTGATCCAAATCAACTTGATGCAACACATTATAAGTTGTATCTTGAATTATACCCCTCTGGAAATCCAGAGGATCATATAGTATCTCTTCCATTTATTGATGTAACTGGAAATGCCGGAGCAACTCCTGGTCAATATACATTAGATAGTATCATTCAAACAACAAATGATAAATTGCGAGAAACTGGATACAATTATAGATTAATTGTCTTTGAATATAATGGTGAATTTGGGCTGAAATTAGCTGATGCAATAAACAATTCATCATTTGCTATTATTGCTGGTGTTAACAATGGCGGTATATTTAATACCGGAATTTATACTGAAAATGTA
>Ga0172380_10003153_pt1 | contig 23436 bp, 28 predicted proteins | sample Leawe162metaG_FD_119747 | JGI IMG/M metagenome (GOLD analysis project Ga0172380, IMG submission 119747) | Leachate microbial communities from a municipal landfill in Southern Ontario, Canada - Leachate well 162 metaG | ecosystem: Engineered > Solid waste > Landfill > Unclassified | place...
AAAGGCTACGCCGCCGCCCTGCGCGAATTCGCAGCGACGCGCACCGCGCCGCCAGCGCCACGCGCACCGGCACCAACTGGCGCGGTGTTCCCGAACTACGGCCGGGCGAAGGGTCAGCCTGTCGCCGGTGCCGACCGGTCGACGCTCGAATACTACGCCAGCGGCGCGCGGCGGACGTTGGCCGACGAGTCGAAGGCGCGGTTTCATGCAAAGGAGCGCGCGTTGCTGACGGCGATTGAGGCCGAACTGGGCGCGTCGGAGCCGTCGTTCTAGATGTGTTCCTTCGACGTCGAACCGTGCGAGGTCTATTGTACGAAGCGCCGCAGGGCCAGGAAGCAGCACCGCTGCGGCGCTTGCGGCGGCGTCATCGCCAAGGGCGTGTCGTACGAGTACCACTCGTGGGCTGGGCCTCACGCATCACGCTCGAAGTCACCGGCGTGCGCGTCGAGCGGCTGCAGGCCATATCCGAGACTGACGCGGTGGCGGAGGGCATTGAGCGACTGCCTGACGGCGGCCCAAACCGCTACACGGTCGACTCTGCCGACGACTGGTCGCTGAGCGCCCCGACCGCGCGAGAGGCGTTCGAGGCGCTCTGGGAGTCGATAAACAACCCGGGCTCGTGGGCGGCGAACCCGTGGGTGTGGGTGGTGGAGTTTCGGAGGGTGGCGTCAAAACCGTAACCTGGCACCCACCCCCGCCATCGCCGCAACCGGCCGCCCCCATGTCTGCGACACTTCGCCAAACGCGAACAGGTCGACGTTGGCGCGCGGCCTCCACCCTACCTCGCCGCGCGCCACCCACCCCGTCAGGTCGACGGCCGCGGTGAGTGACGCGTACCCGCGCCCCACCGGCAACGCGGCGACGCGGTTGAGCCCTGACGCAACCTCAGCGCGCGGCACGAGCGCCACCGCACGCGGTGCGTCGCTCAGGGCGTGGGAGGGTTTACGTGGCTGGCGACGGCCTTCTGGTCGAGAACGGAGCGCTCTACGAGGCCACCAAGGAACGGGTCAAGAAAGTCGCCGAAGATGGTCTTCGCGGTGCTGAGCGTCGCCGCGGGGAGGCTCTTTTTGACGGTCTCGATGGCGGTGTTCTTGAGCTGCGTCTTTTCCGCGTCAGTCAGCACGCCGTCAGCCAGCGCGGCCTCGAGTTGCGGCCGAAGCGTGGTGTTGAGCTGGGCCACCATCGAGCGCACCGACTCCGTCAGCACCGCGACGACGCCCAGGAGCTTCGACTCCTTCGCCTTTTCGCGCAGGTAGTTCGCCAGCGCCGTCAGCGCCCAAGCCAGCAAGCCGCCGATGGCCGCGAGGGCTGGGGCGAGGACGTGCTGCAGCAGCAGCGACGAGAACGAGTCGGGCGCTGGGGTGGCGGGCGCGGTGTCGGCGAGTGCGGCAGCGGGGGCGAACAGCACGGCGCCCAGCAGCAGCGCGAGCAGAAGCGGGGCAAGCGACAGGACGATAGAGGTGAAGATGGCGTCCTTTCGTTTCACGCCATCAGGTAGCTGCTCGTACGGCACCAGCGCTGGGTGGGTCTTGGTGACCGGGTTCTTCTCCGGCCCAAACACCCAGCCATTGCTAAGGCGATCCTTCATCCAGTTTTCATGCGATGCCGAGACCGGGGCGTCTCGATTGGCGAGGCGCCACTCCACGCCGCGCACACAGCTTGCCTTCATGTCGGCGTCGGCTTCGTCCCACGACGCCTGCACGGGCACGTCGCCCAGATGCTTCGTCACTGCGCGGTTGGCTTCGTGACACACTTCAGCGATTTGCTCAGGAGTCATGGATTCCTCGACGGGTTGGACTACGGAAAGGCGACGACTGCGCAACCACGGCGCAGCGTCTCGCGGCAGCGTTGGGAGGGGCGGGCCGCATCACGGGTGGGAAAAGAACTCAAGACTGCGGCCTTCGCCGAAGCCGGTTTTGATTGGCGCGAGCCAGAGGTTGGCGGCGCCGGCCTGGGCGATGAGTTCGCCCGGAAGCAGCATCGCGACGTGCCCGGGGCCGGCGTAGTTCTCCCAGGCCACAACGGTAGGCTCGCCCTTCGCGGCCGTCTCCAGGGCCACGGCGCGTTGAATCTTACGCCACCCGTCGACCTCGGCGCGCAACCACACCACCATGTCGTTGGCCAGCATCTCGGAGCCCTGCCCGGGTCGCGTCGCACGCAGCGTCGTGACGCTGTACCAGTGCGGTATTTCGCACCCGAGGGCCGTCGTCACATCCCACACGAAGACGTTGCACCACGTCGTTTTGCCGCGCGGCTGGTAGCGGGGAGTTGACGTCACATCAAACTGCCGGCACGTCTCCACATAGTCGTCAACCCGTCGCGGTGGCGCGCTTTGACGCGGCGCACGCACCGGCAGCCACGGCGGCTTGGCGAGCCAGTCGGGCGTCACGGAGCCTTTCGGACGCCCGACTGGTAGCCGCGCATTCCGGCTACTTCCTCGCGCATCTCGCCGAATTCGCGCTCCATGGCGTCGAGGCGCCCTTCTATGCGGTCGGTGCGTGCCGATTTCTCGCCGAGGGTGTGGGCAATCAAGGCGAGTTCTCGGTCTGACTTCTGCCAGGCGATTTCAAGCTTCGTGACGGCGGCGCCCACCGCGTCAATGGCGGCCTTGAGTTCAGCGCGCTCAACCGCCCGCCTCGCTTCGTCGCGCTCCTCCTTGCGTGCCGCCTCCTCGCGCTCTTCGCGACGGGCGAAGAGGCCGCGAATCCACGCAAAGGCCGCCGCCAGAATCGCCAGCACGCCCGCGGCGCTCTTGGCGAGGTCGGCGAGTGGGTCGCCTGTGTCGTTCACTTGCCAATGTCCTCAACAGCCGGCGCCTTGTCGTCCTCGGCCCCGTCAGCGTCTTCGCCCGCCAGCACCGCGCACGCGACGGGCTCGCACTCGGGGCCGACGGCCTCCGACGCGCGAAACCGATTCAGCACGCCGAAGTCACGCGCCCCGCCGTCCGGCTCACGTCGCCAGCAGTCGGCGTGCTTCGTCGGCCGCCGCACACATGACGGCGCGTCGACAAGAAGCAACGCCTCGCCGCCGTCAATGAGCGTCATCGGGCGCACGTACTTTTTGACGCCCTCGACGTAAAGGAGGCGTTCTTCTTCGGGGCGCTCCTTGGCCTGAGGCGGCTTGGCCTCAAGCACTTCGCCGCCGACGGCTCCGAGCGTGATGCCGAGGGCGAGAATGGCTGCATCGGTTGCGCGACTCATGGCGTGCACCTTGTTGTGTCCGAGTCGAACTGAAATCCCCTACAAACACCGTTCGGCGGCGCGACTGTCGGGAATGCGGAATCACCACACAAAACAACCGTCGTGCGCGTCACTAGGGCTGTGGCGTTGGCGGCAGATACACAGTTTCCCAGCATACAGGCTCGGTCCGTGGTGCCGCTATGTGAGCCAAGTAGCCTGAATGTGCCGGGAGTGGACGCCGTGGAACTGACGGCAGGTGAATAGACTGCTCCGTTATACCAGGTTGCGCGCGATAAAGAGTCGGTCTGGAGTGAAAACGAATATGTGCCGCCGCTCTGAAAAGTCAGAAGAGATGATGTGTTTGGTACGGTTCGCCCGGTCACAACTGTCACGGCCCCACAGAATGCGGGAGCGGGGGTGGCCGTTGTGACGGTATAGAGGTCTCCACTGCGCGTGGCGGAAGCCGAGGTGGTGAGAATTGGACTGGTGGGCTCTGGTGAATTCTCGTCCTGCACAAAATCAACGTCGACCGCATCGCCGCTGGTGACGATTCTGATTCCGATGACAGGATTCAACACGCTCGCCGTCATCGCTGGGACGACGATGCAGTTTCCTCCGGCGCACCCGGCCGTTTCGACGGAGACAACACGACGCCAAACCGTCGAAGACAACGACGCATCAACTGCCGACCATGTGGTGCCGTTGTTTCTCGTGACTTCGACGGTGCCGGTGCCCGTACGGCGCTTGAGGTGAAGGCTGGTGCTCCGGGTGGCCGCCGCGACGGTGAGGGTTTGTAGTGCGGTGCCGTTTGCACCGGTGGCCGTGCATGTGCTGGCGCCGTTGACGTCGTTGCGCATGCCGGTAGCGGTGAGGGTGCACGTCATCGACGTCGGCACCCAGACCCCGGCCACGGATAGGTCGCGACTCCGCAGCGCCAGGTTTGTGACCGGACGTTCCGACCAGATGCCCAGCCACGTACTGGTGATGTCGCCCGACGAGACGCGTGGCAGGTTGCTTGCGATTTGCGTCAGCGTCTGTCCGTCGTTTGAGTAGCACTCGGCGGCGCTACCTCGCGCGACAGTGACCGTCTCTCCGCGACTGCCTGTCACCGCGGTCCCAGCGCACGCGGCGCCCATGCCGGCGCCGCTGGCGGGGGCAAATTCGAAGTAGGCGGCGACCGAAGACGAGGCATCGCACAGGAAACCTCTGCTCGAGCGGCCCTGGTCGCAGCGGGAGTTGAAGCGGCCGAAGCGCCCGCGGTCCGCGGCGACAAGCGCCACGACAAGCACCGCGCAAAGCGCCGCGAGTCGCGTGGTGCGCATGTTTACTCATCTCCCGAGCGCTGCCACAAGTCGCACGTGCCGGCACCGTAAATCGACACCACCGACGTTTGCACCGCCGTGCCCGTCCAGCCGCCGTCAGACAGCAGCGAAAGGCCGGTGGTGGTGATGAATCTCCCCACCGACGTCGGGAAGTTGGTCGACGCCGGAATCGGCAACCCCTTCAACACGCCGCTGTCGGCCGTCGTCAGGTTGTCGACAAGCATCGACACCGGCACCGAGCAGTTTGCGGTGATTTTGACGCCCGCCGGAATCGCGAAGGCGCCCGCGTCGGTGTTGGTGTTGTTGGCGCTCGACGGGCCACCGTCATTCAGACCGGCGCGAATGGTGCCGAGAAAACGATTCTCGCCAGCAAACGAGACAAGCGACACGAGGGCCGCAATACACAGCGAAAGGGCGAGCGTTTTGCGCATGACCTTTTGTACCTCAGAGTGACTCGCACTGAAAGTACGTGCTAGAGATTTTGCATGGCCAAACCCACCCACTCGCAGCAGCCTGTCGGTCTCCCGCCGTTGCCCGTCCAGCTGCCGCCGCCCAGCCGCGTCGTCGTCGTGCGCACGGGCAACAACAAGTACGACGTGTACGAGGAAACGTACGAAGCGCGGCCCGTGGCGCGGCGGCAGATTCTCACCGGCGTGGCCCGCGTCACGGCGGTGGACGAAATCAAACTGTGGCACGCCAACCATATTGGCGAGGACGGGTATGGAGGGGCCGGCCTGTGATGGTTCTCGCCTGCGTCGTCGGTCTCGTCGTCGTGGCCGTCGCGTCGTTGGTGGCGTGGCGGTGGTGGCTGGAGTTCCGCCGCTGGGATGCTGGCCGCGCCGACAAGGCGCGCGATGAGGCCGTTGCCACCCAGGGGTTGCGACTGCAGCAACTCGAGGACCGGGTAAAGGCCCTTGAGTACGGGAGGCCGTCGCGATGAGTGGCCGCGCACACAAACAGAAGCGCCAGCAACAGCGCCGCACCGAAGACGCCGTGCGCGCCAACATGGCCGCTGGCCACACGCCGTTTGACTCACTCTACCTCGCATTGACGGGCGTTGCCGGGCTGCCCCACGAGAGGGCGCACGCCGTCGCTTACCGTCTCGTCGTCGACGAGATGAAGCGCCAGCAGGCCACGCGTGAAGCCGAGGCGACGTACATCGACGAGACGCCGGAGATTCTCCGTGCAGGGCCGGGCGAGTACAAAACGCAGCTTGACGACGACGGCACGTGCCGCGTGCTGTTCTTCCCGGAGGACAAGACGCGCGAGCCGATGGTGCATCTCGTGAAGCCGGGCAAGACGCGGGCCTTCCTTGAGCAGCTAAAGGAAATTCAGGCCGTCCTCGACGACGGGGCGGCCGAGGCTACTGCCTGAGGTAGGCACTGACTGCGTCTTCGTCGTCTTCGGTGAGTTTGCTTTGGTTGACGGGCACGGCGGCGGCGCTGCGCATGACGGCCGGCGCTGCTTTGCTGATTCCGGCCCCGAGATTGGCGCCGGCGTTCATCAGCGCGCCGGTGACGCGGTTGCTCTTCGCGACGTTGCCCAGCATTGCCCGCATGCCTGGAGCGCCCATGATGGCGCCAACTGCGCCACCAGTGCCTGCGATGGTGCCGGTGCGGTTCTCGTTGCCGGTGGCCCAGTCAAACACCCGGCCGCCCCCGTAGGCCGCCGCCGCCATGCCTGCGCGCGGCAAAACCGTATTCGCCAGGCGCGGCTTGATTTCTGCGCCCCAGACTGGGTCAGAGAAGTATTGAGACGTGCGGCGAATTGCCTCACCAGGCGCGGCCGCCACCTTCTCGGCCAACTCACTCTCAAGAGCCTCGACAACTGCGACCTGGGCCGGAGACTCAGCGAGAGAGCGCTCGAGCACCTTCTCTTGCAGTCGCTTGGTGGACGGGTCGGTTAGTTGCATCAAGGCGCGGCGCTGAATGTCTGGCGCCACGGGCGATGCGCCGATGTTTGGTGTGCCGGAGAGTGCGCGCTGGGTGTTTTCGAACTGCCTCGATGCCTTCTGTGACTCAGCGCCAAGTCGGCCGCGAGTCGATGCGATATCATCGGCGACGGAGGCAGCGTCTTTCCCGGCCTGGTCTGCCACCACGTCGCCAAAGCGCGACGCAAAGCCAGAGCCAACAGCCCGCGCCGCCTTGGAGATTCCCTCTCCCACCAATCCACCCGCCAGGCCGTAGCCGGCGTTGGTAGCCGTGTCTGCTGCGAGCTGAGCCGTCTCGCCGCGGGCGACACGCGCCGGGCTATGCGAAAAGCCAGACATGCCGCCCTGGGCGAAAGCCGCAGCGAGACGCGCCGCCATTGACCCGGGCGCGCCGGCAACGGCTGGCGCCATGGCCCCGATTGTCTTGGCCACTGGCAAGCGCACGCCGAATGCCTCGACCTGCGCGCCTCTGTCGTTGATGTCGTCAACGTAGCGCTGCGTCGCGTCGGCCGTGCGTGTGTAGACGTCGGCGGGAGACTCGGCGGGCTTTCCGGTGAACTTCGACGCCACCCACGACGGCAGTGCCTTGGCCGCGCCGACGGCGCCGGCCGCCTCGTCAACCAAGCCAGAGCCGGACGCAAGGCGAAGCAACGTCTCATTCTGCGCCTCGTCGCGCGCGGCAACCTTCCTCCGAAACGACTGCTCGGGCGTGTCGAATGACGAGAGCGGCTGGCCGAGCGGCGCTGTCGTTGCGGGCTGTTTCGAGCGCTCGGCCTCCGCCTCGGCTTCGGCGAGTTCCAACTCTTCTTCTGGAGTCATTGCGCAGCCTCTCCGGTGCCTTCTTTCAGCATCTTCTCGGCCAGAGACTTCGACACGCGAACGATGTTGCCGGTAGCCTTGCTTCGCACTGAAACCTTGCCGTCAGCCGTCTGGTTTCTTGGCGCATCAGGCAAATACCCGTACGGCTGCCCTGCGGCGATGACGGTTTTCTTGGCCAGGTCCTCCATGGCGGTGACTCGCGCCACCATGTCGCGCGCCGCTCCGGCCGGGTCGCCGAAAGCACGCTCGACCATCGCTTGAATACCTGGGAGGTCGCCGACGTTCACGCCGAGCGCCTGGTATTGGGCAGCCTTTTCGTCGCCGCTCATCGCGCCCTGGCCGATGCCTGCGTTGGTGGCACCGGCTGCGCTCAGCGCGGGGCCATACAGCTTCGCCCGATTAGCCGGCGTGGGGCTGCGCACGAATTCAGTCAGCGCAGACTTCAGCGCCCCAAGACCGGCCAGCGCCGTACCCCACTGGGCGGCCTTCTCGCGGACAGCCTTGGCGCCCACAAGTCGAACTTCTTTCGGCGTCGACGGGTCGCCCTGGAAGCTCAGGGTCATGTCCGCGACTGGCACTCTGTCTGGCGCGGGTGTCGGCGCGACTGGCTTCGGCGCCCGCATCTTCCTCAGGCGTTCTTCAATCACCTGGGCTTCGAGCGCGTCTTTCGTCTTGCGTCGCTCCGTCTCCGACTCAAGCACCTCGACGCGCTTGGTCGCCAGCGGGTCTGTCGGCTTCGGCGCCGCACGCACGCCCAACTCCATCGCGCGCAGCATCTCCGTGCGCCGCTGCTTCTGCGTGTCGTCGAAACGCCCGCGGGCCTTGTCCGACGCCGCACGCGCTGCGCCGGCCTCGTTGGTTGACGTCAAAAACGCGTCAGCCGTCGGCGTGCCGGTGATGCCAGCGATGGCTTGCTTCGAGCCCATCTCCAGGCCGCGCAGCAACTCGTTGCGCCTGTCGCGCGCCGTTGCGTGGGCGATGGCCTTCTCGTCGCCCGTCGCATCGTACTCGGCAGGTGGCGGCAGCTCGAACGACTGCGGCGCCGCTGCGGCTGGCGCAGGCGCTGCCACGACAGGCTCGGGCTCGGTGAAGTCGATGCCTTCCTCGAAAACCATGGCCGGCGGCTGAATGCCGTCGACCAGCGCGCCAACATCGGTGTTGCCGTCCTCGAGGCTGCGAAAATACTTCGCGCGCGACGGCATCACCCACCGCCCTTGAGTGCCGCAGAGCCAGCCGTGGTGACTGCGTTGCCGATGCCGCCGGCAGTCTGCCGCGTGCGCTGCGCACGGCCTCGGTAGCCTCGGGCCATCTTGTCGCGCTCGTCATTCTCGCGGTCCGTCACGCTGAGGTCGTTCTGGAACATGTCTTGTGCGCCCTGGCGATTCGCCGCGTCGGCCTGCGTGCGCTTGTCGGCATTGAAGAAGGCGACGCGATCCAGTGCGTTGGCCTTTGTGCCGGCGACGTCGAAATCTTGACTGCGAATGCCTCCCGCGATGCCCGCGCCGGCCTCGATTGCGCGCATGCGTCGCGCCATGGCATCGGCCTGGGCGCGGTAGCGGCTGGTGGCCGTGGCGTTGACGACGTTTTGGTTGACGTTGCCCATGGCCGCAGCCATCAACGCCGGGTTGCCCGACTGGCCACGTGCCGCAAGTTGCTGCTGTAATGACTGGTAGTCGCTGCCGGCCTGTTGCTGTGCGCCCTGGTTGGCCAGCTGAAGCATCGCCTCGTCAGCCTGCGTCATGCCGGCGTTGTCGGCGATTTCCTTCAGCTGTCCGAGGGACGCCGTCTGACTGTCGCGCAGGGCCGCATCTTCGGCGATGGACGCGAAGGCCGATTCGCCCACCTCCTGCGCAATGGCGTTGTCGAGCTTCGGCTTGATAACGTCGCCGTACTCGGCCAGTGCCTGCTGGTAGAGGTCTTGCGCCTTGGCCTCGTCGCCCTCGGCGATGGCTGAGCCGATGGCCGCGATGATGGGTCCGATGGCTGCGGCGGCGATGGCTGCTGCGATTGGTAGCGGCATGGTTCAGCTCCATTTCCCAGGCACGGAATTCAGCGCCCTTTGATTTCCAGCGGCACCGCCGCGCTTGTAGATGGCCGCGACGCTTTCGGGATTGTCCGACCACGTGCGCCGCAGGTCCGCGATTTGCTGCGGCGTCAACTCCCGCTCATTTCCTGCGTCGCCGAACACCTTCTGCTTGTACGCCGAAACGAAGTTCAAGAACTCCTGCTCTTCGGCATTCGCGGCCCGCGCCTCGTCGCCGGCTTTCTTGGACGCATCGGCCGCAGTCTTGGCAGCAGCGCTTGCGGCATCCGCTTCGCCCTTCGCCATGGCTTCGTCGCGCTTCATGCCGGCGTCGTACGACTTCGCCCAGTCGCCCGCGCCGCCCAACTGCTGCTGGCCCGCCGCCTCGCGTCGACGCTGCGAGGGCGCGTACAACTCACGCAACGAGTCTTCGTAGCTGTTGCCGGTCGCCGAAAGATTGCCGGCGTACCGCGACTCATCGCCGCCTTCCGCCTGGTCGGCCTTCGCCATCAACTCGCGGTACCGCTTGAAGGCCGGCGTCTGCTCGAGCGGCATGTCGGGCGTGACGGCCGCCGTCGCCTCGCGCAACGCAGAGTCGGCCTGGTTGCGCAGTTGGTATGTGGCCAGAGCTGCACGGTCGGCGATTGACGCCATGGCGTCGGCATTGAGACCGGCGAAGGCGTCGAAGCCGACGAAGTTGGACGGGCGCGCGACGTCGGCGGCCGCACGGTCGAACTTTGGCCGCTCGGCCTCGTCGCCCGCGTTCTTCACCAGGCCCTTCGCCAACTTGTTGCCCTGTGCCTCGACCTGCAAAGCCTGGGCGGGCTTAGCCATGGGGACGGGCATGTCTTGGATGGTTGGGTTTTCCTGCGTGCCCTGGCCAGCGAAGCCCTTCGGCTGCGGCGCCTGAAGCATCGGCTGCTGCTGCACGGGCGGAAGGGACGGCATCGCCAGTGGCGGCGCTTGCGTCGGCTTCGCCGGTGCCGGCACACCGCCCCGTGACGACGCCACGCCGGCCACGGGAGCCTGCACCGTCGTCGGAGGCGGCTTCGACGCCTCGACAGGCGCAACGGTCTGTGTGGCCTGCGCTGCGGCGCCCTTCTTTTTCATCAGCTCTTCAAGGGTTGGCATTGAAGACTCCAAAGCGAATGCGGTACCGCGAGTTGAGCGTCAGGCCTGAAATGAAGTCGACAAACAGCGTGCCGCCGTCGCTGCGCTGGCTGGTGATAGACACCGCCGCCGTGCCGACACCAGTGACGCCGGGCGACGTGAGATTCTGAACCTGCAGCAGCACGACGCCGAGGGTTGACCCAACGGCCTGCGCAATCCGCAGTGGCCATGGGTCCGTTCCCGGGGTGTTGCTGGTGACGAGTAGATCGACGTCGACCACCGCTATCTGCGTCGCCTTGGCAGTGGCGTCGGCCACCAGGTCCTGCAGAATCACCAGCGCGTTGTTGAGCGGCGATTGTAGGCCCTCGCACCCCACGAAGTTGGCCGCGCGAATCTGAAGCCGCTGAATGCCGCCGCTCATTTCGTCACCCGTGGCGCTGGCGCTGACGAGACGGTCTGGTTCACGGCCACGAGGCCGACGTGCTGCGCGGTGTTGTGCGTCAGTGTCACCTGCTGGCGCGTCGCGCGGCGGTAGTTGAGTGGTGTGCCGATGCGCAAAATCGCCGCGGCGACGGTGTAGAGAACGGCCGTCACTGCTGCCACGACGTCGGTGGCCCACTGCAGAAGTACGCCCGTCGGTCGCGGGTAAAACGATTGCTCGCCGTTCTCAAACTGAAGCTGCAGCTGCTGCCAATGCTGGCGCGAGTCGGTGTCAGGCACTTGCCATTGAAACGTGGCGACGGCCGACACGGGCGTGTCGGTGCCGGCCGCGCTGGTGTCATTGTAGTCGGTGGTGCCGTCGAGCAGGTTGCGCTGCACGAAGACGCGCGCCGGAATCGTCGCCGCGCCAACCTCGGAGTTGGCCACCACCACAAGGCCCGTTGACGCCTGAATGCACGCGGCGCCGCGAATCTGGCCAGCCAAAAGAGAGCCCGTGCTCCATTTGCGCGAACGGGCGTCGAAACACAGCCACCTGTTGGCGTACGGGGACGCCGCGCCGTCTGTTTGATAGAAAAGCCAATAGAGGTGGTTGCGGTTGTCGCCGACTGAGAAAGCCGTTGACCCGTAGTCGTTGAGCGCTAGGCCGGCGTCATATGACTGCAGAATCGCCTGAATCGTCGGTTCTATCGACTCCGAAACATACGACTGCCCGCCGTCGGTGATTTCTACCACGCCCTGACGAGTCAGTGCATACACGGCGTCGTCGACCTGAGAGACGCTGTTTTGCTCGATGAGCCGCAACGTCGAATCAACAAGCGTCACCGTGAAGTTTGAATAGTCGGTGCCGGTGATTTCATAGAGGCCCGTCGTGGAGAAACACAGCATGCGCTCTCGGAACGGCATGAGGCGAAACACAATGCCCCCGGACGGACCCACCTGAAGCGAGTTGCACAGCGGCCAGCTGTCGCCGCGCCCGGGCTTCGTGAAGCGCACTTGGTTGCGCGCACCGAAGTCGACTGTGTTGGCTGTTGCCGTGGTGATGTTGGGCTGAAACAGCGCACCTGCTGCGGCTGATTGCGCGCTGAAGACATTGGTGGTGCCGTGCGCCCTGAAAACGATGTTGCCCGGCGCCTGCGTGCCAAGCGAAACGTAATGAGCCTGCACCGTCGCAATGCCGGCCGTGCGGTTGTAGGCGTCGACGATGTTCCGCGCCGTTGCCTCGATATTGAGCGACAACGTCGCCAGGCCGCCGACGATGGTGAAGTCACCCGGGTTGACCGGCGCGCCAGCTACGGCCGTCAGCGTGACGCCATTGACGACAATGGTGTTTCCGGCAGCGAAGCCGACCGAAAGCAGTTGGAGATTGAGTTGACCGCGGTCGAGGACGCCCGTCATCCACAGGCAGTCCGCGAAGAACGTCACATCTCGAGCGTTGCGTACAGGCGGCTCGTCGGCAAACAGAACGCCATTGGCGAGCCCAGACTCGGGGTAGTTCGTCGCGTTGGTGTGCAGTTTTGCCTGCCCGATGATGAACGTATCCGGCGTCTGGTCGGTGAATGCCGAGTACCCAGCCACGACGTCGCCGGCCGTCACGAAGGCCTCGGCCACTTGATACATTTCGTCATCTGCGGTGTCGGTCGCCGACACACGCGAACGCCACAGGCGCCAAAAATACGTGGTGTCGACCTGGAGCGTCTCGGAGTCTTGCCGGTACGGCAACGGGATGCGCAACGCGACGTTTTTTGTCACCGCCGCCGCGTAACCCGAGGTCCCGGCGATGTTGCGAATCACCAGGCGCCCGGTCGGCGGGCCGCCGACGGTGACGCCATTCTCTGTTTTGTGCCACGTCACGCGGTAGGCGACGTTGCTGCCGTCGGGCACCAGCGTACCAGGCGCGCCGACAAGCACCGTATGCACTGCGGCATTCATCGAGTACGTCAGCGGCGACAGGCCCGGAGGCATGCCGGCTGCGCGGTAGACGCCAAGCGATGACTCGGTGCGAAAGAGGCCGGAGCCGAGCAGGTAGTCGAGGCCGGCAATTGTCGCGAGGCCGCATCGAAAGGTCGACGGGCTGCCAACGGCGTCAGTGTTTGTCACTGCGGCCCATGCGTCATCCGGGCCACCCAGCCACAACAGCGGCGTCGTGTCGGAGTCAGACGTCAACGTGATGCCGTACATGCGCCCGCGCAACGTCGGCAGCGGAAGCAGTCGACGAAACATCGCCGTCGCTCCGGCCGTGTTGGTGCTGCGTCGAAAGCCAACGCGCTTGCGCATGACGCCGGGCGCAGGGAATAGCCAGTTGTCGGCCTGAATGCACGACGCCGGGTTGCGCGCGAGAAGCCCCGGCGCAGTAACCAAGCCGCCAAAATCGTACAGAATGGGGCCACTCACCGAGAGCCACCATTCCAACCACCGCCCCAGCCCTGGCCGATACTGCGCCGAATGCCACCCACCAGCCGGCGCGGGTTGCCCTCGCTGCGCGGCGCGAGAATGGCGCGGCCTTCTTCGAGCGCCTTCTCGGCCAGTGCAAGCTGCTGCGACGACTCCGCGTCAAAAGCCAACGCACGAAGCAGCGTGCCGGCCACCTGGTGAATCAGCGCGGCGGTGAGTTCCTCGGGTACCGGCACGAATGGCGTGAAGCCCGCCAATGCCATGTAGTCGAAGGCCGCGATCGGACCGAGAACGTTGGCGGCTGGAACCAGCTGCGTGGTGCTGCCGGACCCTGCGAGGCCCTCGGCCACCACCGCATGCGACGAGGCCGCCGAAACGACGTCGACGACAGTAGCCAGGCCGACGGCCGGGTTTGTCGTCAGCGAGTACCCGCCCGCCCCATCCTGTGCAGCCACGGTGATTTGCTGAAAAAACGTCGTGTTGGTGTTCAGTGCCATCGCCGACGGGCGCAGGTAGTATCGCACTCGACACGTTGCGTCGGTGCCGCGCGGCAGCAACACTACCGATGCGCCGTCGAAGTACCAGCCGTACGGGGCGCCGCTGGCGTTGGGCCCCGAGTCGTCTTCGAGCTGCATCAGCGGCAGCGTCTGTGCGTAGGCGCCCGTCAGCAGCTGCACATGCCGCACGGTGCCGGCAATGCTGCGCGGAGGCAGAGCCAGTCGGCCGCCGTACGACGTCACCACAGCCTCGGCGACGAAGTACTCTTGGCGCACCAGCCGCACGAGCGGAATCAGGCGCGCGGCCACCTCGATGTCAGCGGCCGCGAGAATGTCCGCATCAGTGACGTCGGCCGTCATCTGGCCTTGGCGTCGCACCGCCGCGATGAAGGCCGCTGTCAGCACTCGTCACCTCAGGCGTAGCGGTTTGGCTTCTCTTCGTCTTCTTCCTCGCCCTCGAGCGAGGCCAGAAGTTCCGCGAGTTCGTCTTCGGGCATCTCTTCGACCGCCGACGCCTCGGCCATCTCGCCGGGCGCGCCCTTGCGGTACTTCTTGGTTGCGCCCTTGCGCACCTCACCCGAAAGCCCAGAGAGGTACTTCAGCGCCATCTCGTTGCACTTTTTCCCGTTCATGTTGGCCTCAGGGGATGAAGACTTGAGCGAACAACGGGCGGTAGGCACCGGTGCCGCTACCGAGCTGTCCTGCCGTGCCATTGGTTGCGTACGTCAACCCGGTGCCGCTGACGGTGACGGTGACGAAGTTGCCGATGACGCCAGGCACGGCGGCGATGACGTAGCAGTACGTCGAGGCCACAAACGTCGCCTGATTGATGGTGATGGTGCTGGCCGACGCGTCGCCGATGGCCTCGACGCCGGAGCGTGCGCTGTCCAGCAACACACACCGCACGACGCCGGCAATCGACAGCGCGCGGATACGGCCAGCGAGTGCTGGATGGCGGTTGATGGCATTCGCCAGCGCCAGTGCGTCGGCGGTGTCGTTGCCGCTGATGCTGAACTGCTCGGCCGTCACGACGTCGCCGGCAGTGGCAACTGCGGTGAAGGTGATGCCGCACACTTTCACGGTGGTGCCAGCCAGCACCGTCGCCAACGTCATGTACGCCTGCAGGTTGGAGGCGGTGGCAAACTGATTGACGGTGGTGTTGGCGCGAATCGCTGCAGCCAGTGCCGTCATTGTCGCCAGGTCGCTCGCCCCCGTAGCCACCGCAACAGCAGTGGCGCCAATGGTGGCCGTGAGTTCGCCTTCGAGCGATGCGCCAATCAACACGCCAATGGCCTGGCCAGAGTACGAAGCGGCATCCAACGCCACGCCGTCGTTCTGCAGCACAAACACGCTTGGCGACTCGACGTCACCAGACGCCGAGCCAGTCAGTTGGTTGAGGTAGTGACGCAAGCCCTCTTGCTTCGTTTGCACGGGCCCGAAAGGCCGCTTGTAGTTGGCGACAACCATCAATGAAGGCATGCGTGACTCCTTGAGAAACGAGAAAGAGGCAGGGCCCAAACCACAGGCCCCGCCTCGAAAGACTTCAGAAGGTGACGCCGGTCATCTTCAGCATGTGTCGCGGCGTCTCGCAGATGGGCGCGAACTGGCCGAAGAGTCGGAGTTCCGACGCCGGCGAGTTGGCCACTTCGAGGACGAAGTCTTCCTTCCGACGCGCGCTGCGGTTGACGAAGTCCAGGTCCTGGCTGCCGATGCGCTTCACCTCGTCAGGCACGTACCCGGTGATGATGCCGTCCTTCTGGAGGTTGTGGCCCAGCACCTCGAGCACGCTGCCTTGAGGCAAGTACATCTCGATGGTGTCGAAGCCGTTCTCGGCCTTGCCAGTCACCGAGGCATACCGGCGAAGCGTCGACTCGTCGTTGGCGAACTGCGCGAACAACTCGGTCGGCACCACGGCGCGGTACTTCAGGCCGGCGCCGCCCGCGTTGATGGGCCGCGCGAAGGCGCGAATCAGCGTCGAAAGTCGCACGTTGCCGACGTTGGGCAGCAGGTTGCCGCGGTACATCGAATACGTCGCCGCGTTGATGTTGAACAGTGTGCCGGTGTTCTGCGCCATCAAGCCGAGGCCGACGAACTCCACAGTCGGAGTGGCAGACTCGAACATGACGTGTTGCGTGTTGTTGGCTGGAATCGGCTGCACCCAGCCGCCCACGTCGCCGGTGCCGGCAGCGCCCGCCGCGCCGTCGGACGAGAACAGCCGAATCACGCGCCCAGTCGCGACGCCGTTGGCGAGCGGCGTGGCTGGGTTGATGGCCGTCAGGATGAGGCCGTTCTGGTTGGTGCCAGCCAGCGCGGTGTTTGGGTTGGTGTTGAGTTTCGCGCCCGCCGGCAGGCCGCTGGTGTTGGCGTAGATGTCGAAGGTGTGGCCCTCCGACATGAGCCAAATTGCCTCACTCCATGTCGCGGCCGACAGCGCCACGTCGACGTGGAACCCAGCCACGCTTTCGTACGTGGTGGCGACGACGTCGCTGCACGTGGCGACGGTGGTGTCGCCCTGCCCGAGGCCTTCGCGGCCGTGCAGCATCTGGGTCTCAATCTTCTTCAGCACGCCCTGGAGGATGCCCTCCATGACGATTTTCGACGCGGCGCGCACGGCTTTCTTGCGGTCGGTCTCGGTGCTGTTGACGTTCTGCGCCGAGCGAGCCAGCACTTCGTACGTCACCTGGCTGCGGCCATGCACCTGCATGCCCTGAATCTGCGCATCGGGCGTGATGCCGGCGCGCGGGCCGACGTACGGCGTCGACAGCTGCCCCGGCTGCGTCTGCGGCGCCGCAAACGTCACGCCGCCTTCGTACGTCAGGCGCGTCGCGACGTGGTACACGCCGCCGACCATGTCGGCCGCCGAGAACTTGGCGTCAGCGGTGAGGGGCGCGAGATTCTTGAATGGCTCGACGAGTTGGTTGTCCCACGCGTCGATGAAGGTACCGACTGACTCTGCGTAACCTGAGATGTTGGGCATGACGAAATCCTGGAGTGACTGCGAGTGGGAGAGAGCGAAACGAACGAGGGAACGCGTCCGCGTCGGTAGCCTCTCGACTCGCCGGCTTCGGTAGGTGCGCCCCACGCGGGGTAAGCACGCCTCGCCACTCGTCTACTCAGGGCCTCAGCCTCAGCAACAATGACTGCAAAAACACCACGTACTTACAGCAAAGTCAACGCATCCATCGCGGCTTCAGTGTCTGGCGCTCTTCGCGCGGCTTTTCTGGCTCGCGCTGTGGCGGCACGACGACGGTGCCGGGCTGCGCGCGTTTCGCATGGACGTACTGCGCCAGCGCCTTGGCGATGCGCTTGGCCGAGTCGATGCCGACGGTGTCGACAATCTGCTGCGGCGTCTGCGCCGTCGGCAGCCACTTGCCGAGGTAGCCGGCGAGGCGCTTCGGTTCGAGCGCAGAGAAGACCTCATCTTCCCAGCCGCCGAGTCGTTCCTTCACGCGCTGCATGACGAGTTCCTCCGTCATGTCTACGCCGATTTCGAGGCCCTCATCCGACAAGTCGGCGATGGCGCCGGCCACCTGGGGCAACATGCGCTCGACCACGCGCTCGTTCTTGTCGAGACCGAGGCCCTGCAGCACGGCGTGGGTGAAATTCACCGCCTGGCGCTTGGTGGCCAGCATCTCCGTCTGCTCGCGGCGCTGCTCTTCGGCCTGCTGGCGTTTCTCGGCCTCGGCCTTGAGTTGCTCCAACTCCGACTTCGCCGCGTTGTGCTCTTCAAGCAGCTGACGCACGGGCTCGGGGATGGCCTCCATCTCCTGCTGCCGCGCCCGAATCTCTTGCGGCGACGCCATGCCCAGTGCTTGTCGCGCCTCGAAGTCGCCAGCCAGCGCACGCTTCACCAGGCCTTCGCGCTTCTCCACCTCGGCCGCGCGCTTCTCCAGTTCTGCCGTGCGCGCCTTTGTCTCTTCGACCAGCTTCGACGCACCGACGCCGCGCTGGGCGTGGTTGCGCAACTCCTTCAAGTCAACTTCGCGCTCCTGGCCGCTGACTTTAATTTTGGCGTACGGGCTGCGCTTGTAGCGCTCGGTGAAGTCTCTCTCGTCATCGTCAGTCCACGCCGACGGCGCAGGCGCTTCGGCCGCAGCCTTCGCAGGCGCGTCGCTTGACGTGTTGGCTGGCGCTGCAGGCGCGGCTGGTGCTGCGGCGGGTGCGGCGTCACTCATCGGTGGTCCTCAGGTAGTTTATTTTCGCGGGGAATGGCGTCGACTCGCTTCGCCATGGCGTCGTGCTCGACTCGCAACGCCTCGGCCACGCGACGCAGCAGGCGGTTACCCACCAGCGCGTCAGCGTGCGTCAGCGAGGCGACGCGGCACACAGCTTCGGCGTCGCGGAGGAAACGAAGACTGTCGAAATTGTCGCTGCAGTTGTCTGCGGCGTCGAAGGTGATTTTCACGCGAGTCCTGTGGCGCCCGCGTCTTGCGTCGCGCCGGTGATGGGGTTCTCTGGCGGTGCCGGCAGCTTCACGTTTTCGTCGGGCTGGCCTTCCAGCGCGGCAGGGGCGCCATCTTCGGCCGTTGGCGCAGGTCCGGGCGGGACGGGCGGCATCATAGCCATGGCCGCCGTCGACGGCAGTGGCGGAATCTGAAACGCCGCACACTCGTCAGGCGTCAGTGTCAACCACAGACGCATCGACTCGGTGACAACATCCAGCGCCGACACCATCAACGCATCGTCGCGCCGCGCCTCGGGCGAGTTGATGACGCTGAGGTACGACGGAATCGCCAGATGGTGTGGGTCTGACTTCGCCAGTACCACGAACTCCTGCTCGCCCTGTGTCTGCTGAAACACGGGGCGCCCTGCGGCCATCGACGCGGCCTGGTCAACAGGCGGGAGGCCGATGCCGCGCAGCAACAGCGCCTTGTTTCGCTCGACCAGTTCGAGCTGCATCGTGCGCGTCTCGGTGACTTTCTTCAGGCTGCCCGTCTGCATGAAGTCGAGCAGCGCGTCGCCCTGAATGCCCAGCATTTCCGCCATCGCCTGCCGGCCTTCGAACGTCGCAGACATCGGGTCGACCTTTTCGACCTGGAACCGCTCCACATCGGCGATGTCTTCGGCCTGCCACTGCTTTACTTCCCACGCGCCGGCTGGCCCTGCGATTTCGGCCACGCGCTGCGTACGCGCGAAGCGCTTCAGTAGTCTAAGCCTGCCGTTGGCGTTCTTCTCGACGAGGCGCATCCATTCATCTTGCGCCACCTGGTGGTACTGCACGGCCTGCGCGCGCTGCAGGGCCTGGGCGGACGCGGGCATGCCCTTCTCGGGGTTACCCATGACGGTCTCATTGAGGGCCGCCATTTGCTGCATGAGCGTCTTCGCCCACTCGGCCGCCTGCACCACCTCGGCCTTCAGCGCCGGGAGGTCGATGAGTTCCGGCCGCACCGGCGTGTCGATGACGCTTGGCCCCGTTGACAACTGGTACACCTGCGGAGCTGCGCCGCCGCCGCTCCAGAGGTGTGGCATGCCCATCAGATTGACGGTGGTGGCAATCGACGCAGTGCACGTGTCGTGGAATTCCTGCAGGCCAAGCATGTCGAACATCGACGAATGCCCCTGCGCACTGCCGACGATGCGCTCGGGGCAGTACTCGTAGGCGTGCAACTCCGTCTTTGAGAATGGGTACGCCACGGCGCCGGGCGGCGGCTCGTCCGACGCGTCGCCCATGTCGGCATCGGCGGCCTGTTGCTGGTCTGCCGGCTCGCCCGCGGCGTACGAGTCAAACAACACCACGTCGGGCTCGACGAAGCGCACGAGGCGCCCCATCGGCAGCGCGGGCGACGGCAGGTGCCGCAACTCCCACACCCACACTTCGTCTTCGCTCCACCACGTCTCGCCCAGCAGCGCGTCAAGGCCCATCCAGCTTTGCGCGTAGCCCGTCAGCAGGCTCTGGTACGGGTTGGCCTGCGCGGAGTTGCTTGACGGCTTCTCGGCGCCGTCTTCGAGCTTCTGCTTGACGTACGGGTCCTTGGCGCGCGCCACGAGGTCCCACCGCGGCAGCTTGCGGCGAAACAGGCACCAACGCCTCTCGGTGTCGACGGTAGCTGTCGGCTCGTAGAAGATGCGCCACGGCGGTACGGTGAAGATTTCGAGGTCGCCTTCGTAGATGAGCCGGTCACCCTCGACGTCGTACTCGATGGGCTGGCCCTGTCCCTGCGCCCACGTCTGCACCAAACTCCAGCTGCCGCAGATGAGCCCGCCGCGCACGGTGTCGATTTCGAGGCCCTTCGCCGAAAGCTTGCGCTCGTAGAAGTCGTTGAGTGCCGCGGCGAGTCGCGTTTGCGACGCCGACTCCGACGACGAGTTGGTGGCAACCGGCTTCACGCCTGGCCGCACACCCGCGATGATTGACATCGCCGTCGTCAGTGTTGGTTTGACGAGGTTGACGTGCATCTCAGTGACTTCGCCTTGTTCGCCCGCGTCCAGTAGCTGCCGCGAGTCGCGCGCGTTGTCGGTGCCGCGGCCGTAGTGCGCCGACATCATGCGAAACATCGTGTCGAGGCGGCCAAGCTGACGCATGGCAGACGTCGCCCACGCAACGCGTTCGAGGCAGCGAGAAATCAGCTTCTTCTGGCTCGTCTCGCCAGCCCAGTATCCGCGCACGCGCAAAACCAAGCACGTACAACCAGTCAAGTCAACGCGATGGCCGCTGAAACGCTGCCGCCCAACCACTCGCCGCGCGCTGCTGGGGTGTCGGTCCCTGCGACGTCTTTGGCCTCACGTCGCGGTGCCACCGGCAGATGCGCGCCAGGTACACCAAGTCGTCGATGAGGTCGCCGTGGTCCTTGTCGGTGCGCCCCCATTGCGTGCGCGTCTTGTTCCACAGCGTCGACAGCAGCTGCTCTCGCAGACGCACACAGCGACGGTGCACGCGAATCTTCGCAGCCACGACGAGTTCGTTGAGTGCGTCGACGGCAAGGTGCTTCTCGTGCTTCGGAACCGGGCACACCGCCAGACCGTGTTCGACGTTGAGGGTATTCAACACAAGATGCTCGTTGTCACCCGCGCGGAGAAACGGCTGACGCGGCGCGCCTGCCGACACGCTGCGACGCAGGTACTCGGGCAACTCCTGCACCATGCGATTCCATTCGTCGGCGCCAAGTAGCGTGCCCTCCCAGCGGTCGACGCCCCACAGCGCAGCCTCTCGCTCCTTGATGGCCTTCGCCCACGCGGCGACGGTGTGTGTTGATGACTTCAGTTCGAGTTCGTCTTCAATGACGAGGTGCCCCGACTCCATGTCGAGGTACGCAAACAGCGCGGCGTGAGGGTCGCCCACCTTGCCCGGGTCGAGAATCGTGTACGCGTCGAAGTACGTCGGCCGCACCCAGTCGCCGACAAGCTGCGGCTCCATGCGCGCCCATGCCGGCACAGCAGCGCGGTTCTCTTCGGTGACGATTTCGGCGAGGTACTCACGCCGCCAGTACGTCGACGCGCGCAGTTGCTCGAGGGTAAGACCCAGCCGCTCCGCCTCGCTGCGCTCGATGGTCGCGACACCCTCGGCGCCCAAGCGCGGGTTGTCGTGAATCGTCTCGCGTACCCACAACCCAGCCGCCCTGGCCGCCGTGTCGCGCTTGGCGAAGGTGTGCGCGGGCGATTCGGGCGGCGACGACAGGTACAGCACCACGCCGTGCGTCGTCGTCAGCTGCGGTAGCAGCGCCGACTCGACGGCTTCAAGGTCCGCATAGAAGGCCGCCTCGTCGAGAAGGATGAGGTGCGCGAATGGGCCGCGGAGTCGCTCGAACTGTTCGTTATCTGTCCCGGCCCATGTCAGCACGGAGCCATTCGCGTCGGTGATAGTGCCGTGCGTCTCGTCGATGTGCGGCCAGTACGCCTCGGGCACCATCGCCAGAATCTGCCGCACCGTCGGAAGCACGATGCCCGCGCACGACTTGGCCGTCAGCGCCGCATAGCGCACGACGATGCCGGGCCGGCGCCGCATCTCGCACAGGGCGAAGAGAATGGCCGCCCACGACTTGCCGCGCTGCCGAGAGATGCGCCACAGCCGCCACGCGCGCGCCTTGCGGTCGACGTCGCCGCGCAGGTCGCCCAGCCAGCGAAACTGCCCGTCGTCAGCGAGTACCTGCCACGCCTCGCCCTGGCGCCAGAGTTCGCCGAACAGCACGCGCACCGACTCGCGTTCGAGCGCCTTCTCGACGCCGCCCAAGTCGGCGATGGCCGCGCGGACGGCGGCGATAGCGTCGCCGAGGGGTGCGGTCACGGGTCTTTGCGCTTCACCGCGACCGCCAGACCCGCCAGCACCTGCGCCACCGTCGGCGCCGGGCCGTCGACCGACGACACGGCCACCTCGGTCGGCAACTCCTCCAGCAGCGCCTTCGCGGCCGCGATGCGATCTTTTGCGTCGGCCGACGTGCGCACAATCTCCAGCAGCGACTCGACGAGTTCTGGCTGACACTGCGCGCGCATCGTCCGCGCGAGTCGTTGCGCGTCAGTCAGCGGAGGCCGGCCGCGCGGCGTATTGCCGGGACCGAATGGCTTCCCTGGCCCGCGTCCTTTGCTGGCGTTCTTGCCAGGCTCCGTCATGGCGCCACCACCATGCGCGCCGAGTACCTAACGCCCGGGAATAGACGCTGTATCGACAGCCCGATGCGGCTGCGACGGTTGCGGCGCTGCCCACGACCTCGACGCAGACCCGTAGTGCGGACGCGCACCCAGCCACTGCGCATGTTGATGGGCGCATGAACCGCGGCGTCAGAAGGCGCGGCGCGCATTCGAGATGCGCTCCATTCGGCAATCCATACTTGCACTGGCGTTCTGTCGTCACTCACCGTCGCCTCCACACGCCCAACTCTACCGCAGCCGGCCCCTTGCGTTGCGCATACAGCCACGTCACGCGCGGGTCTCGGTCGTCGACGCCAAGCACGTCGGCGACACCGTCCCGAAATGCCTTGAATGCACTCGCAAGATTATCGTCATCGAGAGGCCTCGGCGCGACGCGTGTCAGTAGCAACACGAGCGGCCCCGATTTCGCCCTGAGACCCATGGCCACACTGAGAGCCCACCACCCAACCGAGCGCCACTTTTTTACGCGCTTGGCTCTGGCGAGGTGGTGCTCTCGGAGGTTCGCGGCCGATGGCAGTGTCGTGCCCAACTGAATCGACACGCCCAGCGGCTCCGTCTCGTCGACGTCGCGAATAGCCGACGCCAACACCAACAGCGACGCCGGCGCGCTCACGGCGCCACCCCCAACCACCGCCGCGCAGCCTCGCGCCACGCCTCGGCCACCGACACGCCGTCGGCCTCCGCGCGCACGGCCATCGCAGCGTCGAGGCGCAGCGTCTCCTCGTACAGCCCCAGCGGCGGCTTTGCCGGCGACGCGTCGCCGTTACCGCGGCGGCGTTGGCGTTGGTAGCAAGCCTGACAGAGGCTCCGCGCAATCGACGGACGGCCGCAGGTGGCGCAGGGTGGTTTGGGTTTTTTCATCGTCTCCGCGCCCCGAGTCGTCGGAGCGTCGAGACGACGGGCGAGGTGACTCGCCGTCGCTGCCCGTTTTGGATTCCGAGGGCCAACGGAGCCACCGCCTCGCACGGAGGCTTGGCGGCGGAAGTCAGCGAGCTTGCACCGCCTCGACGAGGGTGTAGTTGCCGCGCGCGTCACCGGTCCGAATACGGTCGCCGACATACGTCACGCGAGCCTTGGCGGTGCCGACCTCCAGCAGATCGCCGACCTCGATCTCGTCATCCCACCCATGGATCGCCTCGTC
>Ga0172380_10003154_pt1 | contig 23436 bp, 36 predicted proteins | sample Leawe162metaG_FD_119747 | JGI IMG/M metagenome (GOLD analysis project Ga0172380, IMG submission 119747) | Leachate microbial communities from a municipal landfill in Southern Ontario, Canada - Leachate well 162 metaG | ecosystem: Engineered > Solid waste > Landfill > Unclassified | place...
ACCGTAAGACATAAGGTCTACACCGACAGCCGACAAAGAAACTGGTATAACAGAATTTGATACGCTTGAACTCCAATAAGCTATATTTGTAATGTACAATTCGCTGAAGTTCTGCATTATCACGTCTGCTACTTGTATTTCCAATGTGACTTTATCCGGTGAGACAACAACTACTTTTTTCAATCCTTCTTCTTGCGTTGTGATGTCAATCGTTTCCCCTTCTCTTGAGAATGTTGCTGCCTCATCCGCAGAAGTAAAAATTCTACGCCAAGTATATGCCACAGTTCCGCTTGATGTTGGGACCTTACCAGCATATAAATTGTCTATCATTGTAGAATTAAAAGCACCATTTGAAGTAGTGGAAGAACCGACTCCGGCAAAAATAGCATACGAACCTGTTTTTGGTGTTGATGCCATGGTTCCCTCCTTTATTATTTTTCTCTTGCTTTATCCTAATTCCCTGCGCTTGTCACCCTGCAATGATAAGCAATTAAGATTAATCGCAAGCACTTGCCTGTAATTGCAACTCCTGCATTGTTCCTTGCATAACCAAAAGTTGGTTATTAATATTTGCTATTTGCTGATTTGCTCCAGTTTGGATTTGTCCAGCTTGTTCTTTAAGTAGTTTTATACGATCAAAAACAAAATCCATGCGTTCAAACAAATCAATTCTATGCTGATTCATATCTTTGTCAACGTCTTCAAACCCATACATTGAGAATTTCTTAAGCAGTGAAGATTTTGAAGGTATAATCATTTCAATATCTACCCCAGCCATTCTAAGTCCTTCAACAATTCCAATAACCCATTCGCACGAAGGCCTTTGACTTGCATATTCGTTTTGTAAAGCGTCATCGCCATTTGATCTTTTATACCAACCGACTGCCATGTCAACACCATAAATTGCAATCTTTTTCCATTTAAAATTTTTAAGTTTATCCTGGTTTCCTTTCATGGCTTCATGACATGGTTTTGTCGTATCAATACCACAATCACGAAAGGCTTCTATTAAAGCAAGCCCAAGCATCCAACTAACCGTATTAGTAAAATATTTTCTTCCAAAGAATTTTACAATTTCCTTATACGGAAAAGCTACTGCACTTTTTACATCATTAAACTTTTCTATATCTTCCCCGCGCATGTACACAGGGAAAGGCATTGCGTTTAAATTTGCAATATGATTTTTGCCCTGTGGTGTTTCAATATTTACATCGTCACAATACGCCTTGCCTTCTTTGTCTTTTGCTCTGGAATGAATTTCAATCCAACGAGTAAACTTATTGTTGTCTAATGTTTTACCAACCTTTGCTGCAACTTCAGGAATTCCCAACTGATAGAGTTCATTCATTCCCCAACATTCCCATGATTCATCGCAATCATTCATAAGATATAAAGTAGTTGGTGCAAATCCAACAATAGCTAACTTGTCTTTTTTGACATTACTAGGTTTCTTTTCTTCCATTAACTTTCCTCCTTTCATTCCACTTCCAACCTCTACATTTCCCTTTAGAATTCGCTCATTGTCATTCGGCGCAATGTTTGTAATCTTCGCTTCTCTTGTTTCCATGCTTCTTCTCCTTAAAAATTATTATAAACCACAAAATTAACAGTTATTGCCCGCACTGTCATATCTGATACTGTGTCAATATCTGCTCTTATAACAGCGTTTGCCTCGCATATATAACCACCATCATTAGATTGTTCTTTCCAACCTTGGAGACATCTCATTATTGCCTCTATATAATTTTCACAATCGTTTTTTAGCTTAGTAATATTATTTCCCTTAAGAGTTGCTGTTATTTCAAGATTAAAAGTTTCGTCAAAAGATTCTACACCAGACCCCACAACAGGATTTATTGTAGAGTCTCCTAAATCACAAAACACTAAAGGGTATTGTCCATTATCTGATTCGGCATCAACCTGTAAAGGAACCTCTGTGGTCTCGCTTCTTTCTGTATTTATAGTTGTTATCAAATTTGAGATGCCATAAGTTGAATCTTGTAAGCGAGTAATTATTTTACTTTTTACGTCTCTAGCAAACCACATTTAGATACCTCTAATTTGGTATTCAGCAAAATTAGTAATATAATAATTATCTCCCAAATAATAGCTTACTTCATATTCAATAAAATTATTTTCCCTTGTCATTATACCTGTTATATATCCTTCAATATTTATTGTGTTGATTATTATTTTTTGTCCTATATCAAATTTTTTAATTTCATGTGCCATTTAGAACCCCGTATATTCTTCTTCTATTCTTCTGACCATATAATTTATTACTGCAATTGGTAACTTATTTCCTTTCGCTAAAAAATATCTTCTCGCTGGTATGTTCTTTTTCACGCTTCCGTTTTGGTGTACTGCCGCATATTTAATTCCTTGTATTCCAAATTCTGCCTTCGTTGGTTGAATATTTTGATACCATCCAGGGCCACCAAATACCGCTTTCTTTAAAGTTCCGCCATTAATACCAATCAAGTTAGCTATTCGCCTGCCTTTTGTATGGTACTTTCTCCATGTGTACTTTTTAGATAACAAAGCCCACCTTTGCGGTACTGAGTCCGGTGTCCTTTTCGCATCAAAGTTCGCTTGCATATTCAACTTGAAAACTTCTACTGTGTCTTCAAATATAGGAGACAAATTTATTCCTATATCATGCAAGTAACGTAATTTATTTAATGCTTCTGTATATCCTTTTTCTTTCAGTGCTATTACTTTTCCTTTCTGGATAGTTCTAAGCCCTTGCGCTTTTTTCCATCCTATTTTTTTGCCTTTGAATACTGTACTCCATTTTCCGTCCATTATCTTCCTTCTCTATTTGTATTGACGACTCAATATTTTTTTTAATTTCATTTTCTATATTTAAATTAGGATATTTTAATTCAAAATATTCTTTTAAAGTCATTTAAACCCATCCACACCATATTGAATACTACTTGTTTTTGGAGTTGATTCAAAATGTGTTCCATCAGTAAAGTTACTTCCAACATAAACACCAACTTTATTAGTACCTGCAATTTCCTTTATATTGGCTTGATAATTTTTATCTGTTATAAGTTTATCAATCCAAGCTTCATATTTTCCATAAAACCAGTCTGCTAGTCTAAAGTCATTATCATTTTTCCCATATCGTTGTAATGTAAGTCCAGCTGAGCCCATTGCGGATTGCTTGCGAATATAGTCTATTAATGTTGCATTGGTTGCTGGAACCGTCAGACCTAAACCGGATAAAGTCGTGTCAATCTCGCCTTCAATCTGTTCAATAATATCTGTCACTTGCGCAAGAGTTGGTGTACTAGAACTGCTATAAACAGTTGCAAAACCAGTATAAGCTAAAACCTCTGAATTTGCGCTTGCGTACGACATATTAACCCCTTAAATAATAACATATTCTGCCCTTTGATGCAATCGCCGGGCAGAAAAGAAGCGTGATATATATTAAGTAGAAACTCTAATTGCGCTAAACGGATTGAGCAGGGCTGTTCCCTTTCTAAACTTGTAATAGTACCCAACCCAGTTCTTTTTATTGTCATCTTCCATATACCAAGTAGTATTTTCCCTATCCTGATAAACCGCAAGGTCTTTCCTCTTGGCGTTGATAAGATACCAACGATATTGAGTAGAACCTGCGAGAGAGTAGTTAACGACTACCTTTGCATCCCCTGCATAAATATTGCTGATCGCAGAACCAGTAGAAGACCGCAATGTCATTTCCTGATTAAGCAATTGCTTAGCAATTAATTCAAGCGCCGGTGGAACGAATACAACTAACTCAGGATTCTTGTTATAAGGTCGTCCGTTTCCATCCTTCATATCAAGCAATTGTGTTCTCGCGCCTGCATAGTCTGCCTCAAAAGTTGTCGCCGTAATTCCGGTCTGAGTATATTTATTGTTCATTGCGGTTGAACCTGGAATATTACGAGTCGTTGAAAAGAACGCCTTTCCGTCGAATGCATTGAATTGAGCAATTGAAAGCTGGCTGACCGCTTCGGTAGAACCTGCTAATAATGTATCGCAAATCTTGTCATCCTTAAAGTCATTAACTTCGCTCGAAATACTTTTAAGTTTCAACTCAATAGAGTTATTCATATACTCTTTGCTGTCTTCAATTCTATTCCTATTTTCTTTGATAGAATTAAAATATTCCTGATTCGCAATATTCAACTTGAAGTCGTCAACATCACTGAATGTGACTTCATCAAGAAGCGCCTTAATTCCAGGATTAGCTGCACTAATATAATAGTTTTCTTCGTTGGATTGACTTTGTACCGTGGTAGTGAATATATCCACATTACTGGTTAGGTCTTCTGGTTTAAGAAGGTCAACCCATGTGGCTTTGATGCCTTTTAATACTGCATTACTTGTAGCCATGTTTTACCTCCTTACACAGGCTTAAAGGCTAATTTAATATAGCCTGCAAGCGTACCAACGTCGCCAGCATCACCAATCGCAGAAGAAGAAGATAATGTTAGGTACTTTGTAGCACCCCAATATATTTCTCCAAAGAAATTAGTAGTTTTGGCTGTTCCATAAACACCAGTTGTGCCCATTGCGATAGCTCCGGTTGCTACTACATCAGATGCGGGAGTTGTAGAAGTTGCCGCTATTCCTACGCTAACTGCGTGAGCGGATGAAGCGCCTGCGGTTACTACACACTCAAATTTTTGTAGAATTACATCTACTCCAAGTGGATTTACAATAGCCATCATGATAGAACTTGAAGATGTGGTCAATACGGTTGCTTTTTCAAGCGTTCCATCATTATCTGCGTATCCATTCCACTTTACTTCACCCTTTGCCGATGTGTAATATTTTGTAATCACACCAACGCGCGACATGTTAGTCGATGCTGCCGGATCAGGTGTCAAAGTAAAGTTATCAATTGCGTAAGCTGGTTTTCCTACATCATCGGCGCTAAGGTCGCTGTTAAAAGGTATTGAATCAATCCTACCTTCCGTAACCAATGTTACAAGATTGTTGGCAAGATTAATGCTACCTTGAGTAGTGACTACGTCCCCAGTAGAACCCGCATTTCCTGATACATTGTCAACAACGCCAAGAACTTTTGGTCTTGATGTGCTGGTATAATCTTCTACAAATCCAGAACTATTAACACATGCTATACAACCATGCACTATAACGGTTGCTGGGCCAGTAGAACCAGGGAAAGCATCTATTACAGGATTTCTAAAGCTCACAGGCTGAAAAGTATCTTTAGCCATTATTTGCCTCCCCATCTACTAAGAGCTACAGACACGTCTTCCTTATTTTCAGGGTCGAGACCAGCTTTAAGCATCTTAGTTTTTGTTTCTGGGTTAAGCTCACCTTCTCCGCCATTAGCTGCTTTCTTTCCGGTATATGTTTTTTCTGGAATCAAATCCATTTCTTTTGTTACCGATTCTTTATTAAGTACATACCGATCAATCACGATATCCTGAATAGCGGGATGAACCTTTCCAAGTTCGATACATTTACGAACATATTCAAAAGCTTCTTTCTTGAGTTCTGCGTCTTTTTGGTCTTTTAATTCCTTGCTCAATTTGATAGCCGTATCTTCAGCAGTCTTGCACTTATTTTTTAGTTCTGTGTTTTCTGTCTCATAACCAGACACTTTACTTTTTAGTACAAGTACCTCTGAATAAATTGCGTCAACTGAGGCTTCAGAATTAAGGCCAAGTTCTTTTGCCAATACGTATAATTCCATTTTGGCCTCCTTTTTCTTAGTTGGTTTAATTGTAATGATATCAAATTTTGATGCTGCGTACCGTTCTTCTTTTATCGATCCTAACTCACCCTCTAATGCTGGAAAATTAACTAATGAGAGAGCCATAAGACGATTAGGGTAAATATTTTTCCTAGTGTCTTTTGTCTTTCCCCATGCAGGGCTAATATAGCAATATTCCTCATCAGAAACGAGTTGAGACCCTTTTGGAGTTAACTTTGTCAAAAATTGCATACCATTATTATTTATTCTATATTTTAAAAGTGATCCATAAGAAGATTTAAACTCATGATCTTTATCTATTTTCGGCTTTGATAAATATTGAGAATCAAATGCGTTCGCTATTTGTGAAAAAAATTCATCGTTAAAATCAAAATCTTTCCCGTATTTTTCTACCCAAAAAACACCTCTAGGGAAAGCATTTATCCATTGTTCTTGTTCTCCTGCTAATATTTTTTCATTTGCAAAAAGATATAATCCATCTTCTATTTCATTTCCAGCATTATACCGATCAACACTATTCCACTGTTCCTCTGCTATAGCATACCTTTGTTTTTCATCTGGATATTCCATCATCATTTTTTCATCTGCCATAAAACGCTTTATAAAAGTTTCTTTATCTTCTGTATTTATAGGTATAGGCATTGGCATAATTAATCCTCCACTTCTTCTTCATAGAAATTAATTGAAAACGAAACATCGGCCTCTGTGCTGGTTGCTGTAAATCTTATAGCATAGGTAGAGCTTGGTGTCATTATTATTTCGTTTATCAATCCCCCGGTTCCGCCTCCTGAAGTTTTCCCGCCACTTCCTACAGATTCGATATAAAGTAACGTAGCAGTTGAAGTAGAAGGAACACCACCGCTAAAAGCAACAACTTGTGCTGCATTAGTACTCCATCCGTTTGCGTTTACTGGTGTAATAGATGCCCATTGACTTGTTGCACTTACTGCGCCATTCCAAATATCTAAATATCCGCTATTATCAGCACTGTAATTAAGATAAAGATGACTCTCTAATACAGTCGAAGAACTAACAAGCCATAATACAGCATAACTAGATGCTGCTACAGTTTTAAAATAAGGAACCCTATATAAATATCCGTCATGATTAGCTCTGTGGTTTACATCTATAGTTGATGTTGATCTTTTTGAACCTCTCACGCTTTCTATTTTACCGTTTTTAGTTTCAATTCCTACTATTCCTGTTACTGCCATATATTACCTCACACCAATAGTATATGCGGGTTGCCATGTGCATCTGCATTTATTCCCGCCCAAACACAAGGGGTTAACAGGAGCGCTATCAAAATTAACCCCTATACCATCGGCTTCTTCTCTTGTCATTGTCATATAATTTAAAGGATTACAAACTTCACACACGCTTTCACGACCTTCTAAACTTGTAAGATAAGTCCTTTTTAATTCCGGGTCTATCTTCTCAAGTTCTCCAAGTTGATCGTTACGACCCGCAATATAACCGCCGGAAGAAATGGAAGCGAGATCATTTTTAATTTGCTTTTGCGTTTGTCCAAATCTGTCAACGATATACTTCCGCATCCCTCCGGCGTTATCAATATTCTGCTTGTTGATTAGAAGCAGTTCATCCCGTATGCTATTCTCAATAGCACTGTACAGTGTATCTACTTTAGCCACAAGCCTATCTTTATTTCCTTCTACAATAATCGGTGTGAGATTAGCTAATTGTGTCCCTGCTATTTTTGCGTATTCTTTTCTGACATCAATTTGCCCTGGCTTATATGACTCATTAAATACCTTGCTTAACCTATCAATCATTTCCTTTTTATAGGGTAACTTTATTTCTGCTTTGGGATCACGCTCTAACTTTATCGCAATATCGTCTATGATCTTTTCATATACATCATTAATAACTGATTCTGCTTTTACTTCGGCTGTCTGCATTACCATTTGTGCATTTGCAAGTTCGAATATGTCTTCTTGATTTGATAACTTATTTAATTTGCTTAACTTCGTATCTATTGTTTCTGGTTTTTTTATTTCGGTTTCTTCGGTACTTTTATCTTGACTTTGCAACCCATCTTTATTCTCCTGTGTTGGTTCTGATTGTTCAGGTATGTTTTCTTCTTTTACTTGCTCAAGTTCTTCTTCTGTCTTTTCTGGTAATCCTAGCATGTTTCTGAGATAGACTTCTATGTCCGGTGTCTTAGATATAGACCGAGAAGACAGCATGTTATTAATAAGAGTCCCAACACCGATTACATCCGTTGTTTTCGGTCTCTCGATTACACAATATGGAAGCTCTTCATCTGAAATACTGGCATAAGGACTGTTGTATATAACCTCTTTTATTAGTATATCTTCATTATCTTCAAACGTGCTAATGATTGCGTCTAATGCATCAAAGTATGGGCTTTTATGCTCTCCAGTTGCCGCTCTTGACCCATTCCCGCCTATGCCAGAAGTAACAAACTCTGATAATGTGTTATAAAACATCTCTGTGTTTGCTTGCTGAATTAATTGGATATTCATTTCTTGGTTTTGTAACTGATGTAACTTAAAATCAACAACACCCGGCTGAGACATCACATAAGCGTTATCGCTGTTTCCAACATTGCGTGCCATTGTTTCAATGGTTGATTTCAATGCTGTATCATTTTCTTTATTTCCAGTAGGCGTGAATTGAAACTCAGGTATTCCGGCTCCGCGTGAACTCGCACGCCCGGAAGCCATCCATATCTGACGTTTTATCTTCCAAACTAACCGGGAGGGACGCAACATAGATCGGCCTTGAATATTTTTGAACTCTTCAAAAGGAGTGTAGATATGCAAATATTCAGCATCTATATCAATGTGTTTAAATCCACGTTCCGGTATTCTTTGTTCTTGCTTTATTCCGATAAAGTTTGCTTGCTCATCATATTTCCACCACCAAATAGTATCTTGCTGGATTGGATAAAGATCAACAAGTCTATTGACTATCTTACCGTTATATGTATCGCCTTTCTTCCAAATTTTTTCGAAAATAGAAAACCCATAAAACAAAGCAAGCAATTTGTGCCTTATATAATACTTTAATCCAGATTGTAATTTATTGTAAATGTCCTGAACATATTCAGCCACTTCTACTGCCAGATCACTGGGCTTTTCTCCCTCTTCATACCCGGGCATGATTGTAAATTTTGAATTTAATATTGGATATATAAGTATATCAATTGAAGAGCTTGCAATACTATCATCGTTCCGCATCTCTGTGTAATCTTTCATCAATGTTTTGAAATCTAATTTATCATAATCGGATTGTTCTATTTGTCCTCCGGAAACATACACACCCGGATTAGACTGTCTATCAGATTTTTGCTTTGAATCTTGCTCAGTTATAGAATTGATTTTGTTTTTCTTGGCTGGCAAATAATTCCTCCCATACAGGATAAAGAATTATAGCATATTAAATACATGCCTATCAAACAAGAAATATTAAATAAGAATTACACTTACGATCTCAGAATCTGAGCATCATATACACCAATCAAAGGACTGATTACAATTTTCTTTTCCCTAAGTGGTTCTGTTCCATAGCGAATTGCATCAATTGCATGATTATAATTATCGATCGGTTCGCTTAGAAATTCTCCTGAATTAGATTTTATCCAACAATAGTTTTCTAATTCGAGTATTGTATTCACAGAGTTCTTTGTAACCATTATTTTTTTAGCCTGGAGCCTATCTATACCATTGCGAATAGAATCAGGCCCTTTTTCTGCGGATTTTATTTTATATCCGCCTTCTATGTTTATATCATCTATACTCTTGGGCTCAGAACTATCCGCTATAATTTCGGCATCTGAATAAATGCCATTCCTTTTTAGCTCTGTAATTATATCAACGTTTCTGAGTCCCGCTTGATAAACAAGCTCCTCAATCCATAACTCGTCTGCAATAGCATAGATTCGTATGAATGTAGTTGGGTCTATTGAATATCCAAAATCAAGTCCATATAGTATTCTTGCTTTTTGCTTAACTACTTCAGGGATAACATCGACAACACGCCAGTTGCTGAATACAATTCCTTCTTGGTCTGTAAACTCGCCTTCAAGAAATCTTTTACGCTTTGCTTCCGGTAGGTTTCCTAAAGTATTTTCTATATACCCAGGCGGAAGGTTTTCCCTATTATCATAAGGATTCATTTTAATGTGATTATAATTTTCAGGGTTCTTAAGCGGTTGCCCTGTCTCTGGGTCTTGTTTAAGTATAAACAGTTTATACAACCAATGCCTACGCCCGGGTGGGTTACAATCTGTTATTGTTCTGTTTCTGCATCCCGGAATATTTTGCCTTAACCTTGTTTGGCATATTGTAAACGAATCATAGCTAATCTGAGAAGCCTCATTAAAAAACATAGTGCAGTATTCACGGCCTAGAAACTTTTCCACTCTGTCTTTATCGTCGAGTCCGTCAATCCATATTTCTGATTTATTATTGAATTGTATATAATGATCTGTTTGATTGAATGTCGCTATCTGCTTCACGTCTTCCATTATCTTTGGAAGCGTATCCATCCATAATGATATCTTGGCATGATTGAATCTATATCTTACCGCAGCATGCCTACTACCCGCATACTTCATGGCTCTTATTTTTAGAATATTAAGTATTTCCCATGTCTTGCCACTGCTTGAACCACCATATAACAAACTATTGTTTGCGGGTTCTTTAAGGAGTTCAAGAGCCTCAAGTTGCTTTTGTGTTAGTTTCATACGCCATCGAATGCTTTATCTATTGTTATTTCTATTGCCTTTCCTTCAGGCCCAGATATTTCCCTTCTATCGCTCCATCCCAATTGTTTTAGGCTGAATACAGCCATAGTTGGATTAATTCTACCCAGAAGACCCTCGCGTTCTATATACGTTTCTTTTTTACATATAAGTTTTTTTAATAGTGTAGAAAACTCAGAATAATCGTATAGCTCTTCTCTGATTATATCATTGTAATATGCAAATTCCGCCACAATTGGCATATCTGTATTATCTATATACTTTGTAAGCTTGTCAACAATCTCTTTTACTTGCTCATCATTATATTTTCTCGGTCTTCCGCCCGGGTGTTTTTGTTTGGGATAGTATAGCTCACTACTGCCTCCAACTGTATTTACTTTTGTACTGGTAATTCCATCTCCCATCATAACCTCTTAATATTTTACTAGAGTTTTATTCATTTCGATACCATCTTTTTCAATTTTATCTCTGATAGCATCGAGCATATTTATTATACGTTGATCTCCTTCGTCTGCTGTATCAACCACGTGCACATGAATCTCATTGTTTTTTGTTAATCCTATCGCAATAAATTTTTTTAAGTCTAGTGCTTCAGATAACATTTGACTGGACAATATAAATTTATCACATATTTTTGTCATTGTTCTTTCCTACAAAATAATTCCTTATAAATTGTCTTTGCTTCTTTTTCACATATAACCCTAAGCTCTAAGTTCTGTGCTTTGAACTTCTTAATGTCTTCTGTTAAGTTTGTCGAGTTATATACTCCTACAGACCAGTTCTCTCCATTCTTAAGCAACTTAGCATAGTATTCGTTCTCTCCTGGCTCCTCAAGATCGGTGAACAATTTTTCTTCTTTGTTATCTTCTCTTGTTTGTTCTTTTTCTTTATTTCTTTCCGATAAAACTTTTCTTAACTTTTTAATATCTTCTTCTGAGTATTCCGTTTTCCTTTTTTCTTCTGGAAAAGCTATTTTCTTAATCTCGTAGTATATTGGATAACCTATGTTTAAGAGTTCCATCACTTGATTGCTTTTATACACTTTTAAACCTTCCTTTTAATTAATCTAATTTATATGTAGAAATAATAGAATCTTTTGGTATATAAAATATTTTTTTTGATTTCATCAGATGTTTCTTACATAGAAAATATTCTTCTTCTGTCTTATGCAATGAATAACAAGTATCAAATATAATTTTAAGCTTAGGGCTACAATTTGTTTCAATTATATATACATTATAATTTTCTAATTTTATTTTACATATTCCTCTATCTGTTTTTACATAAGCTATATAATAATCCTTCTCAGATATATTTCCTGAAGCCAAAAATATATTTCCGCTGTAAGATTTCGAAGTTTTTATTGAAACTAAACCGTATTCACAAACCAATTCTTTAGCTAATATAAAACTTGGCAACAATAAAAATAATATCAGAATACTAATATTTTTTAGCATAACCTTTATACCTCCAAAATACTATAAATAATACAAATGGAATATATTTTATATCCTTCCACGATCTTATCATTTTAAATTCTGACATCGGATGTAGAATCGATTTAATCCTTCGCATTATACCCCATTCTTTATAATGTTGCAAGAAATATTCACGATCTGATTTACCATATAATTTGAATCTATTTATAAGCGCTTTTATTCCCATCCAAATATCTAAGCACATTACTTTCTCAGTATATCCAACTTTGAGACCGTCTTTTCGCATTCGTTCACATAGCTCGGTGTCATCGCTTGCTTTTAATTCAGTGTTGAATTTATATTTTTTAAGCAATGTTCTTTTAAATAAAAATGGAGTACCTATTACATTACATTCTCCTGGTTTAATTTTATTTCTCCATCTTAAATCAGACCCTAGTGATAAGTATCTATCAATTGGTTTGTTTATATCATTATATTCCATACTTCTCAATCCAATACCAGCCCATTTGTTTTTTATTAGTTGACTAATAATTAAATTATAATAATCTTTTACCCCGCAAAGATTATTATCAGGTCCTACATATAAAACATAATCTCCACTTGCAGATTTCAACCCAATATTCCTAGCATTACCCAGTCCTTTTCCTTCATCGTATACTATAGCGCATCCGTGGTTTTGAGCAATGAACAAAGTGTCATCCTTTGATCCTCCGTCAACTACAATAATTTCAAATGGGTTTGTATTTTTGATGTATGTCAAAACTTCTCTCAAATGCTTTCCACTATTTAATGTACAAACAATAACACTAACCTTTTTTTCTTTCATATTCCCACCTCATTATAATATTCTATGTCCGGTCTTTTCCAATCTTTTTTACTTCTTCTTTGGATAATACGAGTTTCTTTTTCGTTGTCCTGTATTTTACATTCTCCATTTCCTAATGCCTGTTTTGTCTGTTCGCTTATTTTAACCATATGTTTCCATTCTTCTGGATTAAGTGAGAATAAATCGTCAGGACTGTCATTATCACACAATTTAAAGTGTCGTTCAATATACTCTATACCATATCCAATAGATAAAATAATTGGGATATCACTTTTTGTGTGGTCGCTTAAACCTGAGTATTCTATACTATAACCATATTCATACAGGCCATATCTAAGAATGTTTAAATTCAAATATTTAATATTATCATCATCATTTGATGAATAATTAGTATTACATTTAAATAAAATCAGCGATCCGTTTCCGGTTAATTCTATAATACCCCTTGCCTTATATATTTCATTCTTATTGGAGGCTCCACAACCTAAAAATATAGTTTTATTTTTACTCGCAACTTTTTCAAGCATTGGAATATAATCAATATCACCGCTACCTATTTTCCATGCTTTTACATATTTATCGAACTCGTCAACCTTTTCTATGTCATAACAACTTAATAAAAATTCTATGCCTACTTTTTGACATTCTTCATAAAGTTCTGGAATCCACCAATCAGGTATTTGATATTTTTTATACAAATCAAAAACAGAACTCCAATTTTTTTGATGTCCAAGTTTTAAATGTTCAAACCTTTCTTTTGATATAAACTTTTCAGTATCCCAGTACTGGAATTTTGCATAGTCAGCCCCAGCCTCTTTAGCTGCATAAATTAAGTCTTTTGCCAATTTTAAATCACCACAATGATTACTTGAAATATCAGCAATAAATTTAACTTTCTCCATTCTCTTTATCCTTCAAAACTTTTTTAAGTGTTTCCTTAACCGTTGGAAATTTTAAATTGAATTCCCTTTCAAATTTTGAGCAATTCAACACTGCATTCTCAGGCCTTTTAATAATTTCATTTTGATATCTAGTTTTGTAAGTCAACATTCTTCTATTCTTACCCATTTCTTTTTCTAGCATTTTAGCAAATTTATATTTCGAAACCCAGTCTCTGGATGTTATATGATATACACCTGTCTTTTCTGCTTTAAGTAACATATCTATGTATTTAACAAAATCATTGACGTATATGGCGTTAAGATTAATATTGGTGTATCCACCCAACCGTTCATTATTAATAATCTTTTTATAAACCCAGTCAAAATAACTTCCTTTAGATAATCCAATTATATTAGTCCTAATAACCAAATTTTTATCTGATGTGATAGCCAATACTTCTCCTATTCGTTTCGATACTGCGTAATAATTCAAAGGGTTTGTTATATCATCTTCAAAATATTCTGATTTTGATCCATCAAATACCATTGAAGTAGAAATATAAATCATTTTTATACTATATTTTTTGCATAAAGATACTATATTATCAGTACCTATAATATTAACATCACAAGCATGTTTTATATTGTTTTCGCAATAATCCACATCTATAAGAGCCGCACAATGTAATACTATATCAGGTTTTTCCTTTTTAAATATTTCCTCTAATTTTATTTGATCTATTATATTGCACCCAATTTGTGCTATTGGTAAAGATTTTGATGACAAAAAAATATCATTGCCTTTAATATCGATTCCAACCACTTCGTATTCTTTTAAAAAATATCCCACTGCTGCTTTTCCAAGCATGCCGTTGGAACCGGTAATCAATATCTTTTTCATGAGATTACTCCTAATATAAACCTAACACCAATTATTATTGTGAATAGAATTAATGTATATAAATAACCGTAGGCCCATGTTCTAACTGGGTCTTTATATTTTATTCTTAATAATCTAGCTAAAGGATATGGTATAACTAAAATTCCAAAAATAATTAATAAAATAATCTCCATCATAAACCTCTTATCTTTTCTCTTATTTCTTCTACTGTCATTTTTTCTGTTTCCTTGGATGAATACTCGTCAATATAAATTTTTTCAATATCGTGTTTACTGTCAACTACAAAATAATTTTCTATCATTGCAACATTTCTTTTCTCATCCTCGTTCAACATTTCTTCATGCAACTTTTCTCCTTTTCTAATACCCACAACATCAAAAATTCCTTCTGGATTTATAGCGTTTACCATATCAGTTATTTTATATGATTTCATTTCAGGTATAAATATCTCGCCACCTTTCATTAACCTCAAAGCATCATCAACGACTTTGCAAGCATCAGCAAGAGTCATCCAAAATCTAGTCATCTCTAAATCTGTAATTGGATAAACTCCATTTGTAATGGACTTAAATTTTGGCAATATCGAACCTCGGCTTCCTGTAACATTCCCGTATCGTACACAACTAAATAAAGTATCCTTCCATCCGGTATAATTGTTTGCATCCAAAATAAGTTTCTCGGCACACATCTTTGATGCACCGTAAAGATTAATAGGGTTTACAGCTTTGTCCGTTGATATAAATAATACTTTCTGTACATTATTATGGATTGCGGATTCAATTATATTCATGGTACCTAAAACATTCGTCTTGATCGCTTCAAACGGGTTGTATTCAATAGCCGGAACCTGTTTAAGTGCCGCTGTATGAATTACAATATCAACGTTTTTCATTGCCATTTTTAATCTGGATTGATCTCTGACATCTCCAATAAAATACCTTATCTTATCTTCTTTATCTTCGATTTCTTGTTGCATTACAAACTGTTTAAATTCGCAACGAGAATATATTACTATTCTTTTTATTGATTCATCTTTTAAATATTTTTTTGTAAGAGCATTTCCTAATGAACCTGTACCGCCTGTAATTAAAATATTTTTACTACTTATCATTATTACTCTCCAAAAACTTTAGAACATCACCATAATTAAAGTGTTTATCTTTATTGTAAAGTGCATTGTATATTTTTTCAATCTTATTAAAATCGGCTTGGGTGTCAAGCGATAAATGAATATTAGATCGATCTACAGTATCATAATAAAAATAACTTAATAAATTATGATATTTGTTTTTCCATTTTAATGTAACATGTTCGTCAAAATCAAATTCTTTAAAAGCATCCAGTAAATAATTTGCTTTTATAATTTCAACATCAACCCCATCAATCATATTATTTTGATTTCCAAGAAATGGTCTTCCACCTGCCATATCGATGTTTTCTAGCATCAAATCTATAATTTCAGGGTCTATTAAAGGACAATCCGCAGTAATCCTAATAATATTATCTCTATAATTACATTCCAGTTCTTTTAATAAATCACAATATCTTTTGAGAACATTATCGTTTTCACCCGAGTAACAAAAATATCCTTTCTCTTTTCCAATTTTTCTAATTGGGTCATTGACTTTATCTTCTCCAGTAGCAATAAACAATAAATCAATTTTTTTAGCAGCCATGACACGATCAACGACATGTTCCAATACAGTTTTACCACAAATTTCCATCATTGCTTTTCCTGGAAGCCTTGATGAATTCAACCGGCACTGAATAATTGCAATATTCATTTTGTTCCCTCAATAATTATATCTATTTCCTTGCATGTCATTTCAGGATAATTTCCGCAATAAAAAGAATTTTCGTGTATAAATTGACATCCTTCTAAATTAACTTTTTCAGAAACATATTTTTTATAAAATGGTTGCTCTTGAATATTGCCAGCAATCATTGGTCTAGTTTCAATACCTAGTTTATTAAATTTTTCAAGTGTTTTATTTTTTAGTTTCTTGTTTTTAAATATTAGTGGAATTGCAAATGCCGAAGCAATTTTTAGATTTTCCTCTATAGGTATAACTGATTGTGAATACTTCATCATTTGATTAATCATTCTAAAACTCATTTCTCGATTAATGATTGTGTCACCTAAATACTGAAGTTGATTTAAACCAAGAAATCCTGTTATTTCAGTAGGTCTTAAATTATATCCAAGATCGTAGAATATATATTTTGAATAAAATTCATCCTTTGAATATATTGATCTCAATTTTTTCTGCTCACTAATCCCGAGGTTCCTATCCCATCCATTTGCTCGAACAATTTTAAGCATATTAGCTAATACATAATCGTCAGTACAAACCATTCCGCCCTCAATAGTTGATAAATGATGTGCAATATAAAATGAAAATGTAGAAGCTTTACCAGCATTCCCTGACTTACAATAATTACTTTCAGAACCTAGTGCCTCACAATTATCCTCTAATAGTATAATTTTATTCTCTTTGCAAATTTCTTTTATCTTTTCATAATCCGGCATGAATCCGAGAGCGTTGGTTACAAAAAGAACTTTTATTTTTTTTGTTAATATTGCTTGTATTAAACTTCCTACCGATATATTTAAAGTATAAAATTCTATATCTATCGGAACTGGATTACAACCTACCTGAATAATAGGCATAACGTTTGTTGACCAAGTAAGAGAAGAAAACCCTATATTATCACATTGTTTTATTCTTCCAAGATTTTTTAAAGCTTGAAGCAATGCAATGTTAGCTGATCCTCCGCTATTGAATAAAACTGAATATTTACGCCCCTGGACTTTCGAAAACTCTTCTTCAAACTGTTTACATTTTTCTCCCATTGATAATTGAGCGCCTGAAGAAATAAACTCAGATAATTCTTTTCTGGTTTGCTCTTCATTAACAAAAGCATTTTTTATCAAAGGAACCTTAAACACAAAAACCTCTAAATTTTTATTTCTATTTTAATAATTTGTTGTATCATTCCAATTGCAGAATAAATAGAAGAATATGAAATATTAGAAATAAATGTGCCTGTTTCTTCTTGGTATTTATTTACCAGTTTATTTATTTCGTTTTCTAAAACTTCTTTTTTTATTTTAATATCAATAATGTCCATTAAACTTCTCCATATTTTTCCTTACCTCTTCAACGTTTTCAACACCTATTATATATCCATCAATTAATTCCTTTCGCTTTATTTGAAATTCAGGATTGATACGATAATTTGACCTAACAAATATTTTTGCATGCAAATGCATTATTGGTAAATACGCATCCCATATACTACAATTTGGAATTTCAATAACTTTTGAATCTGGGTTGAGTTCTTCCGGGTAATATATCGATTGTCCAAACAAAATATTTTTATCCTCTCCTGTGCAAATTCTTTTTGTCCTCATCATAAATGCAAATAAATTATTCGTATTCAAATTTTCGCATTTTAATCCTGTTTTATATTCATTCAATGTCCCGTCATGTTTATATATTATTTTTAACTTACTATTTTTATCCTGAATAAATTTATTAATTATTTCAACAGAATTTCCATAATCATTTGCTGTATCAACTAATTCTCCACCAAGTTTTTCAAACTCATCTAATATTTCAAAACATTTTATCCAATCTAATTTTTTACCAAGATATTCATTCCCAAAATTAGCGATTCCTAATATAAATTTATTTACCATTTATAAATCCTTTAAATAAATTATATGGAAATCGCAACTTAAAATAATTGCACTTAGTGGCATGTTTTTTAAATTCAACACAAACACTTTTCCATAATCCTTTTTTGGTATTATTTTTAGAAATTTTACAATATTCATGATATCCTGGGTCCCGTTGAGAGTAGCAATAATTCGAACAAAGTGTATGTGATTTTACTTTTTGAAAAATACATTTTAATCTATGAATGGTATTTACATTAATAACTATGAATAAAAAAAATAGACCTGTAGTTACAAGAACAAAAAAACACAAATTTATTGTAGATATTTTAATCAATAATATTGAAATAATAATGTATACTATATTAATAATACATGTGATTATAAACTGCAAAATAACCCATATTTGAATATTTTTATTTGCCATCATATTCAATCATTACCTCAATAAATTTGTTTATGTCCTCTAACGTGTGAGAAAAAGATAAGTAGATTTGATCGGTTACTAGATAGCCATTTTTCAACATGTATTTAATCCATCTGGTTCTATTCTTTGGATAATAGTGAATCATCCCGTTGAATCCGTCCGATCTTGGCGAGTATAATCTTTTTTGATTTGATTGAAATTTATCAGAAAGAACTATTGATAGTCTAGAATCTATTCTGTCTCTGAGATTATAAGATTTTTTTTCTAGTTGATTAATTGTTTCTAATGCCGCTGCTGTTCCTGTTGAATCAGTCCAATATGTTGACGATATAAAAGTTTTGTTTATTGATTCCATCAATTTTTTCTTTCCACAAATAACAGAAAATGGGAATCCATTAGAAATAGCTTTTCCATAAACTATAATATCCGGGTCAAATCCTTTGAATATTTCTTTTGCCATGCTACCGAGGCAATACCTCCACCCAGTTGTGATTTCATCAACTATAATAGGGACTTTTATAGTTTTTAAAAGTTCAATTATTTCTTTATCTATAGTTTCATATCGACATGGCTCAATAACAATCCCGGCCAAATTATCTTTATGTTCTTTTATCAAATTTTCAAGCGATGCAAGATCATTAAAATAAAAACATGTCCCATGTAATTCTTTTGGAACACCAATTGTTGCGGTGATATTAAGATGATTATGCGCACCTGGATTAAGATTTGCTGCCAAATACCAATCATGCCAACCATGATAACCATTGCATAATATAATGCTTTTACCAGTATAGGCTCTAGCGGTTCTAACGGCTGCTGATATAGCTTCACCGCCCGATCTGAAATATCTAAACATTTTATTGGGTTCATATTTACGAAGTTTTTTTGCTAATAAAATTTCATTCTCTGAATTTATTGATGATATATTTCCACAATCTATTGAATTTTTTACTGAACTATTTACTTCATTATTTGCATAACCTAATATGCAAGCGCCTTGAGACATTGTGCTAAAATCAATATATATTTTATTCCCATGATAAATTTCTATTCCTTTGGCTAAACAATAATTATAAGGATAGTTTTTTGAATAATTGATGGGACGTTTTGAATATAACTGGGTTCCGCCGGGAAAATAACTACACGCTTCTTTGTATGTCATTTTTTCCTCTTTATTAAGTATAACATAATTAACTTGTGGTTGTCAATAATTATTTAATTTTCCTGTAAGTAAAAATACTATAGCGATTAAAGAAACAAAGAATATTGTCATACCTGCATCCATATATTACCTCCTATGTTTATTCATGTCCTCATTTTTAGCTTCCATTACTTCCTCCAATACCGGATCAAATATTGATGCTTTATCTTGTGCGCTCAATGTCTTATATGTTTCCATCATAACTATTGATGTGTATTGAGAGGCCACATTAAACATTTTATCATACTGAGCAATCAATCGGGCCTGGAAGTAGCAAAGCAGCATAAGCGATACAATACTACAAATACAAGCACACTTCAAAAGTTCAGGCCAATTTATTTGAATGTTTTTCCAATCTATTCCTTTTATCTGATTCTCATCCATTTTCCACCTCTCATAATTTATATTTTACAATACCATTAACCCAATCTTTAACTAATTTCCATTTCGGTTTATTCAATGTCTCTTGCCTAACTCCGGCCTGATATGGTGTGATATGTTTCAATGGGAATCTATCACAATTTGTATGACAACAATTTGCTGTATATTCTAAAAAGAAAATACAATCAATCACGTCCGGGTAGTTTTCCCTGTTTCCTTTATCGTCTTTAAGCATGTGATGAAAACCAAATAAAGAAGGATTATTTATAGCCATCAATAAAGGCTGGCAAGTGTTTTCTCTTGCCTTATCACAATGTTTAAATAACTTTTCCCAAAATCGAGGACGAAGTATTTTAATTTTAGACTCTTTATTTTTTACCGGACGCATTAAGCTTCTCCTGGTATAAGGATATGACAGATTCGTAAAGTTGAGAGAGGGTTTCTAGTCTTAAACCGAATTCGATTGAGCTAAATTTATTTTTTTCATTTTTCAAATATTTTCTTGCCTCATCCAACTCTTCTTCAATGAAGTCTTTCTTGATATACTTTTCCCATTCTTTAAATACATTTTGTTTCCAGATATTATATTCTTTTCCAACAGCAACAGTATTAATAAATGCCTGCCATAATATATCTCTTTGTTCTTCTGTCAAAAATGGTTCCTGAATCTTCTCCATTGTCTTTTCCTCCTCTATTGGTTGCCAATCTGGATAACCAGGTCCCGGTCTAAACCAACACATACCTTCTTTTGAACAAATATCTTTTGAAAATCTACAATTTCCACAATTCTTTTCCATGCTTGGTTCTCCTTTGTACATACAGTAATATTATACCACAAATCGAGTTATAATTAAAGTAATTTCATATTTGCCTCCTCAATATCTCCTGCCCCTTGACGTTCGAATTACATTATATTCATCCATAATACTGAAACACCTGTAAACCCATTGACTTGTAAAATTCAATAAGCTTTTCCTTGTCAATACTTTTTTCTTGTGGTTCCGCCACTATCTGTATTTCACCATCATAACCGGATTTCCGTATTTCTTCGATCGCCAATTTTAACAGCTCTCTGGCTTTTCCATTCCTTCTGTATTCCGAAAACACGAATAAATTGTAAATATGGGTGTAGCCTTCCTCAAAAGCATATTCGCAAAAGCCGTAATCTGTCTCTACTAACATTTGGCATCCTGGTTTTCCTCAAGCCATCTTTCAAATTTTTCCGCCTCAATATCCGCCATCTTCCCGCAACTTCCGTGGTGGTCGATATGACAACTATGATGGACCAACTCAAGATTCAAAATGTTGTCGATCAATTTCGGGTATCTTTTCCGGTTTCCTTTTGTGTTCCGCATCTTGTGGTGAAGATCCAGTGGTCCGCCAACATAATCACCAAGAAAACCATTGCAAACCGGGCAAGTATATGTTTGATTTATTGCCAACTGTCGCTTTATGGCTTCATAGTTTTTCATTAAGCTTCTCCTGGCATAAGGATATGACAGATTCGTAAGCCTTTCTTAATTCAAACAAAGAATCTTCTGTAATCCAAACTCCATCATAAGATGATTTCATGCTTGGCTTATATTTTCTCGCCTCTTCCAGCTTTTCTTCAATGATGTCTTTTTTGATAATTTTCATTTTCTTTAAAATTTCTATAGCCTCTATTTCATCTTGAGCATTCATTGTGTATAGATACAACTCTCTAGCTTGCTGCTCGGTTATCCATCTTTTTTCCATTGTCTTTACCTCCTCTATTGGTTGCCATTTGTTATAATCACGACATGCAATAAAGCAATCTTTTGATTTATTACTACAATTATTGCAATTCTTTTCCATGCTTGGTTCTCCTTTGTACATATGGCATTTCATTAATGTTTCGTAATTATATATGCTACAACAACTAGCAAAAGTATTAATGTCTTGGTAATTACACTCTGTATTATAACACTTTGGCATGGTTAGACCCCCTTAAATACACTCGTCCAGTTTGACCAACTCAGGATGATAAATTCCATGGACAAGACGTTTATTATATTTTTTACAAATGTGAGATTCCTTATTTCCATCTTTAATATTATTCTGTTCCATTTCTGTTATGCTCAAAAACTCACAATCAGGGCAACAAAATTTTATTTTCATTCTCTACTCTCCTTTAAACAAATAATTATTCCGAGTAAGATAAAAGGAGTACACATTAACAATGTATTAATGCTATCTTGCATCATCTTTTCCAATTTGTATTTCGTCCAATATACTAATATCTGTTTCATCAATTATATCGCTACATTCATTAAAGCTTTTATACATGTCTTCCCTCCCCACTTACTTGTACATCAATTGGCGTGCAACTAGGAAAATAACTACACATGTCTTTTGCTTCTTTTAATGTATATCTATAAGCATTAAACATATCTTTTACCCATTGATTGGGCTTCCTGTTTTCATACCCATAATACAATCCCTTTGAATTTTTTATTACATAGTCTTGTTTTTTCATATCTTACCATCCTTTAATAATTCTGGATTCTCCAAAATATTTCCAATAACTTCAGTAAAATTTAATTTACCAATATCGTTTATTAACCAATTATAACCCGATGGTTCCCTAACAAATACTATAAATGCACAATGTTCTTGTATCCATTTAACTTCGCCGATTCCTTTTGAGTCCTTTAAAATATCTCCCTCATAAATTTGTTTCAAATTCTTATCGTTCAATCCGGTGTATTGCATAATATGATAATGTTCTGATTCCCAAAAAATAGTTGCTGCATGGAGTTTTTTTAACTCATCCCATTCAATCATTTTACCGCTTGCTCCGAATGCCCTGAATTTTATTTCTCTCATACATCCTCCAATCAATAAAACTTCCCCAATATCTAACTTGCTAACTTATTAACGTTTAATTTGTATATAAAGTTTTAGCCAATTCTAAAACCTGATTCCAAAATCCTGGTTCTTCAATATCTATCCGGTCAATCATATCAATTGTTTTAATGCCATTCCTATTAGCCAATAACTTTACATTCTTTCCAAGATGATAATAAATATCATTGTAAAGTCCATTATAAGCATCTTTATATTCTGTCCCTGTCTTTGCACTGTAATCATTTAATATTTGTCTGAGTGTGTTTCTTGGATTTATTTTTATTGATGGCATTAATTTTTTAGGTTCTTCAGGTTGTTTTATCTGGCTTTGTAGTAGTGCGGTTGTTACGCT
>Ga0172380_10003155_pt1 | contig 23410 bp, 17 predicted proteins | sample Leawe162metaG_FD_119747 | JGI IMG/M metagenome (GOLD analysis project Ga0172380, IMG submission 119747) | Leachate microbial communities from a municipal landfill in Southern Ontario, Canada - Leachate well 162 metaG | ecosystem: Engineered > Solid waste > Landfill > Unclassified | place...
AGGCCGCGCGCATGCCGCGGCAGATTCCCTACATCATCGGCAACGAGGCCTGCGAGCGCTTCAGCTTCTACGGCATGCGCAACATCCTCACGCCGTTCCTGGTCACCACCTTGCTGCTGTACGCGCCGATCGCCGAACGCGCCGGCATCGCCAAGGATGTCTTCCATACCTTCGTCATCGGCGTCTATTTCTTCCCGCTGCTCGGCGGCTGGATCTCGGATCGCTACTTCGGCAAGTACAACACCGTGCTCTGGCTGTCGCTGCTGTATTGCGTCGGCCATGCCTGCCTGGCGATCTTCGAATCCAACCGCAGCGGCTTCTATGCGGGCCTGTTCCTCATCGCCCTCGGTTCCGGCGGCATCAAGCCACTGGTCTCGGCCTTTGTCGGCGACCAGTTCGACCAGAGCAACAAGGCCACCGCCAAAGTCGTCTACGACGCCTTCTACTGGACGATCAACTTCGGCTCGTTCTTCGCATCCCTGCTGATGCCGCGAATCCTGGCGTCGTGGGGGCCGGCCTGGGCATTCGGCATTCCCGGCATCCTCATGTTCATCGCCACGGTGATCTTCTGGATGGGACGCAGGAAATACGTGCATGTGCCGCCGACGGCGCACAATCCCGATTCGCTGATCAACGTCGCACGCAGCGCGCTGCTGGCACCCGGTCGTGGACGCAGCGGACTCGTGCTCGCCGCGTTCGGTGCGCTGGCCGCCGTCGGCATGTTTGCCGCCTGGGCCATCGCGCCGTCCTGGTGGCCAGAGCACTTCAGCTTCGTCATCACCTTCTGCCTCGCGCTCGGCGTGTTCATCCTGTTTGGTGGCCTCGGTACGTCGCTGCAACTGGAACGCGCGCGCGGCCTGCACCCGGATGCCGCCATCGATGGCGTGCGCGCGGTGTTGCGCATCCTCATCATCTTCGCCCTGATCACGCCGTTCTGGTCGCTGTTCGACCAGAAGGCCTCGACCTGGATCCTGCAGGGCAACGCCATGCAGATGCCGCACGATTCGTGGTGGTGGCCGAGCTGGCTGGTGCAGCAGCCGGCGCAGATGCAGGCACTCAATCCCTTGCTGGTGATGCTGTTGATCCCGTTCAACAACATCGTCCTCTATCCCGTGTTGCGACGCCTGGGCTTCCAGGTCACCGCGTTGCGGCGCATGGGCTGGGGCATCGCCTTTTCCGGACTGGCCTGGGTCGCCGCCGGCATCATCCAGCTCAGCATCGACGGTGGCGATCCCACCTCGATCGCCTGGCAGGTGTTGCCCTATGTGTTGCTGACTTTTGGCGAAGTGCTGGTCTCGGCAACCGGCCTCGAGTTCGCCTACAGCCAGGCGCCGCCGTCGATGAAGGGCACGATCATGAGTTTCTGGCTGCTTTCGGTGACTTTCGGCAACCTCTGGGTCCTGCTCACCAATGCCGCCGTGCGCAACGATGCCGTCACCGCGCATATCGCCAACACGGGACTCAGCGAAAACGCCTTCATGATGTTCTTCTTCGCCGGCTTCGCACTGCTGGCGGCGCTGGTCTTCGCGCTGTACGCCAGACGCTATCCGATGGCGGATCATTACCGAACGGCGTGAGGCGGAAGACTGCAGAGTGCAATTTGGTTGTCGCGTTATCGGGTATGGAAGCCAACGATCAGCAAATCCAGCGCCGCAAGAGCTGTCCATCTCCTGTCGCAGCAAGTTCCCGGATCGTGCTGGACACCCCCTGACTCCCCCGGCACCATGGCATCCATGAATCTTTCGTTGGACTTGTTCAATCACTCCGCAAGGGCGCCCGAGATCGTGGCCGCCATATCGCGGATGGCCCGGCATGACGAAACCGATCGCGGCGCCATTTTCACTCGCCCGGAAATCGTCGAAGCGATCCTCGATCTTTCCGGTTATCGGTCGGATCGCCCGTTGCACAGGATGCGACTGCTGGAACCCTCCTTCGGTGCGGGTGATTTTTTGCTCCACGCAGCGCAACGTCTGTGGTCATCCTTCGTGCACGACGGGGGTGGCCCGGCAACTGCAGTAGACGGGCTGCGCAACGCCATAACAGCCGTGGAGTTGCATCCTGAAACTTTCGACCTGACCGCCCGCAAGCTGCATCAGCAACTCACGCGGCAAGGCCTTTGTTTGGCGGATGCTGATGCCTTGTGCGAGGCGTGGCTGATTCGCGATGATTTCCTGTTGACGCGGTTGGAAGGAGGGTTCGATTTTGCCATTGGTAACCCGCCTTACGTCCGTCAAGAGCGCATTCCCACAACGCTACTGAATGAGTATCGGCGACGTTTCCGCACCCTCTACGACCGCGCCGACTTGTATGTCCCATTTTTCGAGCGCGCCCTGGATCTGCTTGGTGATGAGGGCGTGCTTGGCTATATCTGTGCCAATCGCTGGCTCAAGAATCGATATGGTGGGCCGTTAAGGGAAAAGATCACGAATGGCTTCTGGCTGAAATACTTCATCGACATGGAAGCGGCGGATGCCTTCCAAACTGAAGTGACTGCCTATCCTGCCATCACCATCTTCCAGCGCGCCGCCAAGGAACTTGTAGTGAGAGAGCCCACCCGTGCCGTGGGATCAGCTGCTCTCGCCGCGCAGTCCTTGCCAGCACTGGTGGATTTGTTGCTTGATTCCTCGCATGACTCCGATGCCATCGCGGAATTCAAGCTGGATGCAATCGGCTCAGCCCCTTTGCTGCTCGATGATATTCCCCGGCTGGTTTTGCTTCGTCGCCTTGAGAGCACGTTTCCAACCATTGAACAGGCCCAGTGCAAGGTTGGCATTGGTGTAGCCACCGGCTGCGATCGTGTGTTCATCGGTGCGATGGATGAGTTGCCTGTCGAACCGGCGCGCAAGCTTCCCTTGGTGATGGCACGCGATTTGGTGGATGGCGGCATCCGCTGGGGCGGGAAGGGTGTCCTGAATCCGTTCGAAGATTCAGGGCAGCTTGTCCCACTCGACGCTTTCCCCCGCTTCGAACGCTATCTTGTTGAACACAGAGACGCGGTGACAGGCAGGCACGTTGCCCAGCGCAACCCAGATGGTTGGTACCGCACCATTGACCGCATTCAGCCTGGCCTTCTGGAAACTCCCAAGTTGCTCGTGCCCGATATCAAGGGTGAAGGCGTCTTCGTTATTGACGACGGGCGGTATTACCCGCACCACAACCTTTACTACATCACCTCGGACGAGTGGGATCTGCGCGCGCTTCAGACCGTACTGCGCTCGTCACTCACCTTGATGGTAGTGGCGACCTACTGCACCCGCATGGCGGGAGGCTTCCTGCGATTCCAGGCGCAGTATCTGCGCCGGATTCGACTTCCTCATTGGCACCATGTCAGCGAAGACCTTCGCGAACGCCTGGGCGCCGCGGCCACGATGAAGACACAGGACGAAATCGACAGTCCGGTATTCGAACTGTACGGATTGAGCGACGCGGAATCCCGCCGGGTACGACAAATTGCCGACGCTGCGCGTGTTGGCAAAGGAATGCTTCAGTGACTATCAGTCTGCTTCCACCTGCGTTCGATGAACTTGCCCGACAGGCGGTCCACACTTTCTGGCATTCACGCAACAGCGGCATGGTCAACCCTTCAAATGACGGTGGCCGCGCAGCGGTGGTCGGCGGCAAGAACATGGATGGCTTCGTGGAAATCGTTCGGGCAGTAGCAGCGCACTGTGGTCTGGTTCGTGATGCGGTTCATGTACGCAGGTCACAAGTGGTCCTCCCGGGCTTCTTTCGCGCAACCAAGAACTGGGACGTTCTGGTCATCCATGAAAAGCGACTGCTTGGCGTTTTTGAATTCAAGTCGCAGGTCGGATCTTTCGGAAACAATTTCAACAATCGCAGCGAAGAAGTCCTCGGATCGACTGCGGACCTGTGGGTCGCACATCACCATGGTGCCTACGGCGGCGCACCGCGGAGCCGAAGCGAGGTGCGGGAACATGTACCGGCACTCCTCAACCCGTTGATTCAATCCGATCCACGTCCCCCATTTCTCGCGTGGCTGATGCTTCTCGAAGAATGCGATGCGTCCATGCGACCCGTGCGCTGCGATGAGCCTCATTTCCCCGTATTCGAGGAATTTCGCGACGCATCCTATGCGCGCAGGTACCAGATCCTCTGTGAACGCTTGGTCGAGCGTCAGCTTTACAGCGCAGCGGCGCTGGAATTGACTCCGACCGGAAAGGACAGCCACCGAGCGCTTTCACCAGCGACGAGCATGCGCAACATGTTCTCTGAATTTGCCGGGCGCTTGCTTGCGGCTATGCAAGGCAGCTGACGGCGGGAACTCACGGCATGGGCGCGACTGCGCCCATGCGTGCGATGTCAGCGACGATCGCGCATCACAATTCGATGCAATCAAAGCGCCGGTCCGCGTCGACCTCGGCGTCATAGTCGACGTCATCGCGATCGAATCCGAACAGCTTGAGGAACTCGTGCTTGTAGCCGGCGTAGTCGGTGACCTCGCGAAGGTTCCCGGTGGTGACGCCGGGCCAGAGGTTCTTGCAGACATCCTGCACGTCGTCGCGCAGTTCCCAGTCGTCGAGGCGGATGCGGCCTTCCGCGTCGGTCGGCGCCGGTGCGCCGTCGGCGCGGTAGAGGCGTTCGCGGAACAGGCGGTTGGCTTGTTCGATCGGATTCTCGTGGATGCCTTTCTCCTTCATGATCTTGAAGGCAATCGAGACATACAGCGGAATCACCGGAATGGCCGCGCTGGCCTGGGTGACGACGGATTTCATCACGCCGACATGCGCATCCAGGCCGGGGTGCCGCTCGCGCAACTGCCGGGCGGTGTTGTCGAGGTGTTGCTTGGCCTGGCCGAGCGTGCCGTGCCAGTACATCGGCCAGGTGATCTCGGTACCGATGTAGCTGTAGGCGATGGTCTTGGCGTGATCGGCGAGGACACCGGCGGCGCTCAGCGCATCGATCCACAGCGCCCAATCCTCGCCGCCCATGACGGTGACGGTGTCCTTGATTTCCTGTTCCGTGGCCGGCTCGACGCTGGCCTCGATGACGGTGTCCTTGTTGGTGTCGACCGAGGTGTTGTGGAACGGCTCGCCGATGGTCTTGAGCGCCGAGCGCACCACTTCGCCGGTGTCGGGCAGCTTGCGCACGGGCGAGGCCAGCGAATAGACCACCAGGTCGATCGGGCCGCCCATCTCGTTCTTGATGATTTCGATGGCGCGCTCACGGGTTTCGTTGGCGAAGGCGTCGGCGTTGATCGACTTGCTGTACAGGCCTGCCTGCTTGGCTGCCTTGTCGAAGGCGGCGGCGTTGTACCAGCCGGCGGTACCGGGTTTCTCCGCGCTGCTCGGTTTCTCGAAAAACACGCCGAGGGTGGCCGCGCCATAGCCGAACGCGGCGGTGATGCGCGAGGCCAGGCCGTAGCCGGTCGAGGCACCGATCACCAGCACGCGCTGCGGGCCGCGGCCGTCGTGCCCCGCGGCCTGGGTGATGCGGATTTGTTCGAGCACGTTGCGTTCGCAGCCGACCGGATGGGCCGTCGTGCAGATGAATCCACGTACCTTGGGTTTGATGATCACGCGATCACTCCTGAAGCTTTTCGGAAAACCGGCATGGTACCCAAGGCGGGCGGACATGCGCTGCCGTAGGGTTCGAGCCAATCGAGCGCCTTTGCTTGAAATTGCAGGAAAAGCGTCAGCGCACAGCGCCGACCCACAACCCTCGCCCTTGGTGGATTCCGGCTCTTGTGGGTCGGCGCTGTGCGCTGACGCTCTCCTCCATCCCGCCAAAGCCTTCGAGCAGAGCGAAGCGGAATGGGTGCCGACACGTGGTCGGCACCCGACCGCGATCAATGCGCGTGCAGCGTGCCCGACTTCGGGCAATGGCAGGGTGCGCTCGGCCCGTACTCGATGCCGAAGCTGCGGCCTTCGTGATGACGCTGCCAGTAGAACTGCGGTGCCTTGCGGCCCTTGCCGCCGACTTCGGCCATGTCCGCATCGACATCGAAGACGCGGCCGTTGACGGCGACGTAGCGGGTGTCGATGGTGGCGCGGATGTTCTCCAGCGGATTGCTGTTGAGGACGACGAAATCGGCACGCTTGCCGGGCGTCAACGAGCCGATCTGCCGGGACAGGCCAATCATGTCGGCACCGTCGATGGTCGCCGCGCGCAGGGCCTCGAAATTGCTGAAGCCGCCCTGGGTCAGCATCCAGGTTTCCCAGTTCAGCGAGAGGCCCTGCAACTGGCCATGGCCGCCGGTGCTGATCTTGATGCCGGCGTCACGCAGCTTCTTTGCCGCCTTGGCCACTTCAATATGGTAATAGTCCCAGTCCGGCGCGGTTTCGCGGCGGATCGAGCGCGCATCGAGCGTCTCGCGCGGGAAGAAGCGATTGAGTTTCTTGTCCTCCCAGACGTTGTCGCGCGCATACCACCAGTATTCACCGCTGAGGCCGCCGTAGCTGACCACCAGCGTCGGCGTGTTGCGCACGTCGGTTTCCTTCCACAGGTTGATGACATCGGCGTACAGCGGGGCGACCGGGATGTTGTGCTCGATGCTGGTGACGCCATCGAGGATCATCGGCATGTTGTGGTTGAAGGTCGAGCCGCCTTCCTCGACGACCAGCATGCCGAGTTCGCGTGCAGCCTGGTTGATCTGCTGGTGCTGGTCGCGACGGGGCTGGTTGTAGCTCTTCACGCTGAACGCGCCGTTCGCCTGCATGCGGCGCAGGTGCGCACGCGCATCGTCGAGTGAATTGACCACGGCCTTGAAGTCGCCATCGGCACCGTAGAGGATCGTGCCGGTGGAGAAGATGCGCGGCCCGACCATGGCCCCGGCCTCGACCAGTTCGGCTTGCGAGAACACGGTTTCCGTGGTCGCCGAGGGATCGTGGGTGGTGGTCACGCCGAAGGCGAGATTGGTGTAGTACGCCCAGTTCTGCTGCGGCACGACACCCGAGGTGAAGTGGTTCACATGGGCGTGGACATCGACATAGCCCGGCACGATGGTCTTGCCGCTGGCATCAATGACGCGGGCGTTGGCGGGAATCGCGACATCACCGCTCGCACCGATGGCCTTGATCGTGTTGCCGTCGACGACGAGGACGCCGTCCTCGATGACTTCCTGTTTCGATTCGGCATCGTTCATCGTCACCAGGCGCGCGCCGGTAAAGGCAAACACCTCGCCCGGGGCGTCATAACCGACGCTGAGGCCGACATCGATGGCCGCGTCGCTGCCGGGCGTGGGCAGGTCCTTGCGTGCGCCGGGCAGGAAGGCGAAGGAATCGGTCAGGTCGCGCGAGTGGTAGTCACGGCCAACCATCCAGTGCAGCGAGCGCGAATCGGCGGCCCAATGCAGGTAGGAGCCGACATCCTGGCTGACCAGGCTGACCGGGATGGCCTTGGTGTCCTTGGACAGCTCGATGCTGCCGCCGGTGGCCGGCATCGGCGCGACGTAGGCATTGAACAACTCGCTGAAGGCGACCCAGCGGCCATCCGGACTGATGCTGACGAAGTTGACGTACTTGAGATCGAATACATCGCGCGGCTCGCTGCCGTCGATGGCAATGCTCTTGAGTTTCTTCTTCAGGCCGTCACCGGTAAGGAAGGTGATGCGCTTGCCATCGGCGGAGAACGCCGGATCGCCGCCTTCCCTTGCCAGGCGCCGTGCTTCGCCGCCGCTGCTGGCCATCAGGTAGACGCCGGACTCGCCGGAATTGAGGTTGCCGGTCAGCGAACTGCCGGAAGTCTTTGCATAGACAATGCGGCTGCCATCGCTGGAATAGCGCGGGCCGTAGTAGAAACCCGGCTTCGGCGTCAGCACGCGCGAGGTCCTTGCCGCGAAATCATGTTCGATGATGCGACCCTGTTCGGCATCGGACCAGGTTGTGTACAGCAGCTTCCTGCCATCGGCGCTGAAGCTCGGCTGGTATTCGTAATGATCGTCGTCCGTGCCGAGGCGGCTCGGCTTGCCATCCGGCAAGGCCTTCAGCCACAGATGGCCAAGCGCGTGGAAGACCAGGGTCTTGCCATCCGGGCTGGTGGCGACATCGCGGATCATCTTCGGCTTGAACGTGCCCTCGCCAATGTGTTGTTCGAAGCGCAGCGGTTCGGTGACGGTCTGCTCGACATCGGCAGTGAACGGGATTTCCGCGTGCGCCCCGCTGCCCGCATCGACGCGCCAGAGCTTGCCCTTGGCCCAGATCACCAGGGCTTGCGAATCCGGCGTCCAGGCGTAGTTCGGATACGGTCCGAAGATGGCCCAGGCTTCCTGCATGTCGTGGGAGAGGCCATCCCAGATGGTCTTCACCTCGCCGCTGTCGAGATCGACCTTTTCCAGCACGGTCTTCTCGCGCACGCGCTTGACGAAAGCCAGGGACTTGCCGTCCGGCGACGGCTCGGGACGCACTGCGCCGCCGGGCGTGGCGATGACGGTCTCGATTTCACCGTCGCGGCGATCCAGGCGCTTGATCGCGTAGATCAGGCCGTGCGGGTCCTTGTTGTACTGGAAGCTTGGCCCGCGGCTGACATCTTCCGAAAAGTAGACAAAGTTGCCATCCGGGCTGACTGCCGGTTCGCCGAGATCCTGCTGGTCGTTCTTCTGCTTGGTCAATTGCAGGCCGGCGCCGCCAGAGATGTGGTACATCCACAATTCGCCGGCACCCAGCGAGCGTTCGCCGGTGAAGTGCTTGCGTGCAATCAGGTATTGGCCATCCGGCGTCCACGCCGGGTTGTTGAGCAGGCGGAAATCCTCGTTCGAAACCTGGCTGCCTTCGCCGCCAATGAGCGGCATGCGCCAGATGTTGTTGCCGCCGCCACGATCCGAGGTATAGGCGATTTCCTTGCCATCCGGCGAGAAGCGCGGTTGCACGTCCCAGGCCGGACCCTGGCTGATGCGGCGGGCCTTGCCGCCCTCGATCGGCAGCAGGTAGAGATCGCCAAGCAGGCTGAAGGCGATGGTCTTGCCGTTCGGGCTGACATCGAGATCGAGCCAGGTGCCTTCATTGGTGCTGAAGCGGACGCTCTTGGTCTTGCCGTGGGCGGCGTTGACGTCCCACTTGGGCTTTTCGTCCTTCTTGTCGACTGCGGCGTAGCTTGTGCCGGGCAACAGCAACAGGCAGCCGAGCAGGGCGGCGATCGATCGGTAGGTCATGGGTATATTCCCCTGGCAAATACGCATCATCCTAGACGGGATTGCCGATGTCGGCACGGGACAAAAGTCCCGGTCCGGCATGGCCCGGCGTGGACTGCGGTACATTCGGTGCAGACACGGTCAGGCGCGGGCGGGCACAACATGGACGAAGACCCGTTTCGACAAGCGCTGGCAGACCTTCATGCGGGCAGGCAGGGGGTGGCCGCTGCATTCGGCAGGGGCGCAAATCCGCCCTTCGGCTTGCCGGCATGAAGCGCATCGCACGCTGTGGGTTGCTGCTCGCCTTGCTGCTGTCAGCGGCGGCGCAGGCCGACCCGGAAAACGCCACCGCGCAGCGCGAAATTGCCGCCTTGCTGCATGCGCTGGGGGCATCGCAGTGCGCGTTTTTCCGCAATGGAACCTGGCATGACAGCGCCGAGGCCGAGCGCCATCTCAAGCGCAAGCTCGACTATTTCCAGCGCAAGGACCTGCTCTCGACGGCCGATGCCTTCATCGACGATGCGGCCAGTCGCAGCAGCATGAGCGGCAAGGCCTACCAGGTGCGCTGTGCCGGCGAGGCGGCACAGGCCAGCGCCGACTGGTTGCGGCAGAAGCTTGCCGAGTTGCGCCAGCGCGAAGCGGATGCATCACCCTGATGCGGCATCCGCCAGCAAGGTCCGGTGTGCTTGCCGCCAGGCGCGGCCTGCCGGCAAGGGAAAACGCCGGTCATCGCGGCCAATACCGCGATGACGGCGGGGACAAGCGCGCTCAGCGCGCGCGAAACAGGGTCGGTGACCAGTTGCTGCCGGCACCGTAGCCATCGCGGCGGCGGCGGCGCATGTTCTCGTGGGCTTCAAGGCGGCGGGTTTCCAGCCAATCGACGCGCTCGGTCTTGAGGCTGCCGGGATCGACACCACGGCGGCTTGCCTCCTGGTTGCGGTAGCGCACGAAATCGCTGTACGCCTCGATCTCGGGCTTCAGCTCGCGCACGCACAGCTCGATCATGATCGCATCATCGAGGAAGCCAATCACCGGCACGTTGTCCGGGATGATGTCGTCCGGATCGGCAAAGTAGGCCAGGCAGGAAAGCACGCGGTGGCGATCCTCGTCCGGCAAGCCGTATCCCGTGTCGATGACAAGCTGGATCATCTGGTCGAGATTCTGCAGGCGATCCTTGACGAAATTCGGAACCCGGGTTCTCGGCACGTCGACGAGCAACTTCGATGCCGCATCGACAATGGCCTGCGGCGCGAGGTTGCTGACATTGGCTTGCGCGCGCTTCATTGCCTCGATGAAATGATCGAGATCCGCATCATCCAGTTGAATCGTGATGTCCAGGGACATGGGTACCACTCCGCAGGGAAATTCCGAGCGCTGAGACTAGACGGCGCTCACTGGCGCGTCAATCGGCGCGAGGCCGGGATGGCTGCCGGGGCCTCTCCGGCTCAGAGGATGCCGACGGCACTGGCGCCGAATGCGGTGACCATGCGCGTATAGATCGTCTTCATCGGCAGATCCACCTCGGGGAAATCGCCGACTGCGCCATAGCACTGGTAGAAGCCCGGGTCGGTCTGCTTCATCGGCGTGCAACCCTCGTTCAAGTCGTAGCTGGTGGCGTAGCGGAACGGCCAGAAATCGAACAAGGGCAGGGCTGACGAAAAGTCCGCGATGGCATTGTTGATGCGGTGCAGGAAGTTGGTGCGCGGACGCTTGGCGATCGTCCACGAGTTCTGTGGCTCGATGTCGCCAAGGATCGCCTCGCCTACCAGTCCGGCCACCGCCCGGTCATGGATGATCAGGCCGGATTCTGTGTTGTAGTTGTCCGAGCGCGGATCGAAGTTGTGCGAACCGATCAGGGTCACCTGGCCATCGATGATGATCGACTTGGCATGCATGCCGACGCGTACGCCCTGCGTGGTCAGCGGTGCCATGCCGTAGCGCTCATAGCCGCCCGGCTCGCCGTCGCCGCTCAATTCGTTGTAACGCGAGAACAGGCGTTCGGCATCGCCGGGACGCGGTTTGAACTCGTAGATGCGAAAGCCAAGCTTGAGATAACGCTTCTTGTACTTGTGCGAAAGTGCGTAGACATAGAACGCATCCGTCGCGGCGAGGGAATTGGTCGAGACGATGATGTCCGGTGGTTGCTCGCGCTCGCGCAAGTCGCGGAAGACACGGCGCGCCTGCTTGCTGATGACCAGATAAGGCGTCTGCATGATGATTTGCCGCTCGGCGCCGGCAATCATCTGCGCAATCTGCTCGCCCAGCTGCTTGTTGCTTTGCGAGCCGCCATCCTGCTTGTCCGGGGTATCCGAAAAGTAATCCACCTGGCCGACGCGTTGTGCCAGGGCAATGAAGCGGCGTTCGATCTCCGCGTTGAGGCCGGCGTGCGCGCGCAGCGTCTCGACGCGCATCGGATCAATGCCACGCTGGGCGGCAGGCAAGGCCAGGCCCTGGTCGGCCTCGGCAACCAGGCGTTTGTTGACGTCGTTGAGCCGGGTCAGGCGCGCGGCACGCTTGTAGTTCCAGAACTGCTCGAACGATGCCGCCATTTCGCCACCGGCGACCTTGCCGGTGACCAGCACGTCGCGATCGCGATAGTCGAATTCGCGATCCCAGTCGAAGTAGCGGTTCTCGTAGTTGCGCCCGCCGCTGATGCCGAATTCATCGTCGACGAGGAAGAGCTTGTTGTGCATGCGCTGGTTGAAGTGCGTGAAACAGCAAAGGATGCTGGCGGCGAACTCGAGTGGCCGGGTCACCGCCTTGTGGAAGGTCGGGTTGTAGATGCGCACTTCGAAGTTCTCATGGACCAGGGCCAGCCGCGAGAGCAGTTCGGTGTCTTCCAGCGAGAACAGTTGATCGGCCAGCACGCGCACGCGCACGCCGCGCCGGGCGGCGGCGAGCAGTTCGTCGAGTATCAACCTGCCTGCGTCGTCGTTGACCCAGATGAAGGTTTGTATGTCGATGCTGTGCCGCGCCGCGCGGATCAGGTGCACGCGCAAGAGCAGGGAATCCTCGCCCAGCTCCAGCACATTGACGAAATGGACGGGCTGGCCGGGCCGGTCGGCACTCGCTGCGCTGGCGGCCAGCTGGCGAAATGGGGTATCGATCGCGCAATGATCGGCCTGCGTGCAGGTCACCGCCCGCTCTTGTTCCTCGAGCACGATGTGGTCCGCCTGTCGTGCCAGCTGACGGTTGACCCCGCATCCGGCCATGGCGAGCACGCCCAGTGCCAGGGCGATGGCTCGCAGACGCCGCAGCTGACGTCCTGGCGATGCCGCGGCGCTCATGATTCCGCCGCACCCGGTGCAGCTTCGACAATGCGTATGCTGAAGCTCAATTCGACCTTGTCGGCCAGCGTCGCGCGCCGCGTGCTCATGCCGAATTCGCTGCGACTTACCGAACCGGCGGCCTCGATCGGGCAGGCGATTGCCGGTCTGTCGCAACGGGAGGGCATGACCTCGAAGACCACTGGCCGGGTGATGCCGCGCATGGTCAATGCGCCCGGGACCTGCCCGCCGAGGTGCAAGCGCGTCAATGGAAACGCATCCGAGCGGAAGCGGATTTCCGGATAGTGCTCGACATCGAAGAACTCGGCCGATTTCACCCAGGCCTGCACGCTGTCGCGGCGCATCGTCACCGCGGCGGTGTCGATCAAGGCATCGACCGTGGCCTGGCTGCGGAAGCGGTCGACCTGCACCGTGCCGCGAACATTGCCGAAGTGGCCGTCAACGGCAAACATCCACATCACCTTGACGCTGAAGGCAGCGCTGGATTGCGTGCTGTCGAGACTCAGGGTTTCCGTGGCCGGCGCGCGCTCATCGGCCGACGCCGACGCCCATGCCAGCAAGCCGGCGAGGCAGGCAGCCCGATGACCCGCGATTCGCACGGTGTTCGCGCATCGCCTCGGCATTTCCGGCAGGCGTGGTTTCCGCCATGCGCCGCGCCATGTCGCATGCGCAAGGTTGCACCAGCCAGCCGGGATGCCTTCATTGTTGGCGAACTGCCTCACGAGCGGCCACCATCAAGATCACCACGCAATGCTGCGACCGCCGGCGGCGACAGGGGCAAGGCAAACGCGTCGTGATCCTGGACCCGGTCAATCGTCGCGGACATCGGAATCGCGCCGGATCAAGGCCACCAGAAATGGCGCAGGCTGGCTGCACCCGGTTCGAGATTGGCATCGCCATCGACATGCAGCCAGGCAATCGCGCCGGGTGGCATGCCGCGACCCTGGTCCGAGGTGCCGTCGGTGAGCAGGGCAACCAGGGTTTCCAGGCCTGGATTGTGTCCGACCAGGAGGATGCAATCGGCATCGGGATAGTCTTCAAGCACCTGGATCAACACCGCGGGCGTGGCTTCGTATATGCGTGGCTCGACGGTGATGGCAAGTTCGCCACCGAGGCCGGTGACGACATGGGCCGCGGTTTCCTGGGTGCGCATGGCCGGTGAGCAGATGAGGACATTCGGCTCGGCCGCATGCGACTTCAGCCATGCCGCGGCGGCAATCGCCTCGCTGACGCCACCTTCGGTCAGCGGGCGCGATTCGTCCGTCTGATCCTCGATCGGGGGTTCTGCGTGGGCGTGGCGCAACAGGATGATCTGGCGTACGGACATGATGATTCCTTGGCGTGAGCCTGCATCATGCCGCAAGGCTGGCGAAAAGCCCAAGTTGCCTCGCGGCGACGCGGTTCAGACTGCGCTATTGCGCCGGCATCGCTGCAATGACTTGTTGCGCATTGCCGAACCCCCGAACGACTCGCCAGGCAGCCATCGGCAAGGCATTCATCCGCAGCCCTGCTCAGCCGAGCTTGTTCAGCCAGCGCAGCAGTTTTGTCCAGTCTTCCTGGTGGGAGCGGACGATCTCGGAGTGATAGTCGAAGATGCTGCGACCAAGGCCGTTCATCAGCGAATAGGCCTGGGTGTCGCGCAACTGGGCGATCATCGGGAACGGGAACTCGCGGATCTGCTCGATTCCCGCCTGCGTGTTGTTCGTCCATGGCTTGGTGCGGTTGGCGACCAGGCCCACGGCCACCTTGCCCTTGCGGATGCGCGGCAGGCTGGAAAGATCGACGAGAAACGGCAGCGTTGCCTCGAGATCGATCACCGAGGGCAGCACCGGCACGACAATGGCATCGACGTCATCGAGAAACTCGGCAATCTCGCTGGCACGGATGCCGGCACCGGAATCAATGATGACGCGCTCGGCGTCGGCGGGGATGCGTTGCTGCCAGTTCTTGCGCGTGGCGTCGATCGGCAACACGGCGGTATCCAGATCGGCGCGCTTTTCACACCAGCGGCTGCTCGATGCCTGGCGGTCGGCATCGGCGAGCACGGTCGCCTTGCCCTTGAGCGCCGAATGCGCCGCCAGGTTCGTGGCGATCGTGGACTTGCCACAACCGCCCTTGGAACTCGCTACCAGGACTTTCAGCATCACCGCCTCCCGTCAGACAGCACAGCGAGGCAAAGCGTACACCAGGCAAGAGGGAAGTGTGGAATCAGGCAGCCCTGCTGCTTGGCGAGTTTGGCCAGATTGCCGTAGGGACCTTTGTTCCAATTCTCTGGCGGGAGCAGTTGAATACCTGCCCTTTTCATAAGGTTTTTGACGGCCTGGATTTCACTTCCTGTCTGGCGCCACTAATCTTGATAGCCCTCAACTTCGAGTGGATCCAACTGGACAGAACCGGAAAGGTTCAAGGCTTCCTTCATGATGTAGTCGGCATTTCGCATGATAATAACGGCACCCTCCACACGAAACAGAGTTTCACCGAGGCGTATGGATAACAACGTCTTCGATTCCTTCAGCATGAGTCCGCCAGACGCCTTCGTGGCGCAGGCCCATATTGGACCGGGCGGTGTCTCGGTTTGAAATTCCTTCCTCTTGACGTACTCTGTGCGGCTGCCACGTAAGGACGAAGAATATGGACGGATGGATTCGCTTCATGGCGCCGGTTATCGACACGACGGCGGATGCGCTCATCAGGGCAATCGATCAAAAGCTGTCAAAAGGCATTGACCGCCTCCACGTAATGCTGTCTTCTCCGGGTGGAAGCGTATTTCACGGACTTTCTATACACAACCTGCTGAGAGCGTCACCTGTCCCGGTGACCACCTATAATTTCGGATCGGTCGATTCTATCGGCGTGGTCATATTTTGCGCTGGATCAACCCGCATCTGTGTGCCGCATGCTAGATTCCTCGTTCACGGCGTGTCTATGGGTCTGTCGGCAAATTCCTCTTTCAATGAGCAGGAGTTGGAGGAAAAGCTGAAGCTGCTGAGAAGCGATTACAGAAATATCGCCAGGGTCATCGCAGACACCACCGGCAAGCCGGAAGAGAACGTGGTAGAAAAGATGAATGACCGAACGACACTTACGCCCGAAAGTGCTTTGGAATATGGTTTGGTCACCGAGATCAAATCTCAGCTTTTTCCTGAGGGGTCTGACATGACGATGATCTACGAAAACGGCGCCGTTCAGGAACTTACGCTTGCTCCCAAACAGATGACGCTCTCATCAGCGATTTTCCAACAAGCCATCGCTTCGCCGATGAACTCGCCGTCGCCTCAAGCGGTCAGCAGCCCGGCGCCCCAGTCCTGTTCTTCACCAGTGGAAACTGGAACCTTTTTTTCTTGGACAACAGGATCCCTGAGGCTCGGCGGGAGCTAGAGGCTTTTTGTAGTGGGTCATGATCAGACGCAATCAGGCGATCAATAACCCGCCGCCTGCCCATCCTTGCGTCCTTCAGAAGCGCCAATATACACCTTGTTCTTTTCATCCCAGCCAATTGCCTGGTAGCCGCCGTAGGGGCCATTGGCAAATTCCACCTTGTGCCCCAGGCGCATGAGGGCGCGGATGCTCGCGTAATCAAAGCCGGTTTCCAGCTGGATGGCACCGCCATCGGTCATTTCGCTGACCTGGCCTTCGGGCGAAGTCGAACCGTCGTGGAGGATGCGCGGGGCATCGCCGGCTTCCTGCAGGTTCATGCCGAAATCGACCAGGTTGCTGACGATCAGGGCATGTGCCTGCGGCTGCGTGTCGCCGCCCATCACGCCAAAGCTCAGCCACGGCTTGCCATCCCTGGTGATGAAGGCCGGGATGATCGTGTGGAACGGACGCTTGCCCGGGGCGAAGGTATTCGCGTGGCCTTCCTTCAGCACGAACATCTCGCCGCGATCCTGCAGGATGAAGCCCAGCCCCGGCGGCGCCATGCCCGAACCCATGCCGCGATAGTTGGACTGGATCAGCGAAACCATGTTGCCCCACTGGTCGGCCGTGGTCAGGTAGATGGTGTCGCCATCGAGCTTGAAGTCGCCGGGGGCGACGGCGTTCGCCGCCTTGTCCATGGAAATCAGCTTGCGCCGCTCGGCGGCATATTCCTTGGAGATCAGCGTGGCCACGGGCACCTTGACGAAATCCGCATCGGCATAGAACTTGGCGCGATCGGCAAAGGCCAGCTTCTTCGCCTCGACAAACAGGTGGATGTGCTCGGGGCTGCCGAACCCGTACCCCTTGAGGTCGTAGCCTTCGAGGATATTGAGCATCTGCAGCGCGGCGATGCCCTGGCCGTTCGGCGGCAGCTCCCAGACATCGTAGCCGCGATAGTTTGTCGATACCGGTTCGACCCACTCGCCCTTGTGCGCGGCCAGGTCCGCCGCGGAGAGGAAACCGCCCTGGGCCTTGATGTAGTCGGCAATCGTGTGCGCGATCGGGCCTTTGTAGAACGCATCGCGCCCACCCTTGGCGAGGGTTTCAAGCGTGTTGGCCAGGTTCGGGTTCTTCCAGATTTCGCCCTTGGCCGGGGCGCGACCGTTGATGGTGAATTGCTCGCTGAAGCCCGGGAACTTGCCCAGGCGCGGCACCGACAGGTTCCAGTACCAGGCGATCAACTCGCTCACGGGAAAGCCCTCGCGCGCATAGCCGATGGCCGGAGCAAGCACGGCCTTCATCGGCAGTTTGCCGAAGCGGTCGTGCAGGGCAAACCAGCCGTCGACCGTGCCCGGCGTGGTCACCGGCAAGGGACCGTAGGGCGGCACCTTCGTGTAGCCGTTGTCCTTGAACCATTGCAGGCTCAGGCCTTGCGGTGAACGCCCCGAGCCGTTGTAGCCATGCAGTTTGCCGGTCCTCGCATCCCAGACGATGGCGAACAGATCGCCGCCCATGCCGTTGCCGGTCGGCTCCATGAGCCCGAGTGCGGCATTCGCGGCAATCGCCGCATCGATGGCATTGCCGCCGCGCTTGAGGATATCCAGGCCGATCTGCGTGGCCAGCGGTTGCGAGGTGGCGACCATGCCATGCTGGGCAAACACTTCCGAGCGCGTGGCGAACGATTCGCCGGTGATGCGGTCGGCGGCCGTCCCGTCGAGCGCGACGATGAGGATGAAAAGAAACAGACTCGCACGCAACATGATCGACTCCCGGCTGAGGGCATCTGCCAAGCATACGACGCGGCGGTTCCGCATCGGTTCATGCGCCGCACCGGCATGCTTGAACACGTCGCGCCGGCATTGCACCGACGCATTTCGCCTCGATATGGTGATGCTTGCGACGCGCAACGTGCGGCCCCAGCAAACCTTGATCAGGAAACCGATGAGCGCCAGCGTAAAGAGACAGTGGCAGCATTTCGTGTCCATGCCCAGCGGCCGCCGCTTCCAGACGCGTCACCGCCTGCGCCGTCCCCAGGGCAGCAGCCTGTGGCGCAAGGCGCTCATCGTCGGACTCGGTGGCCTGGTCATGCTTGCCGGCGTGGTGATGCTGGTCATGCCCGGCCCCGGCTTGCTGGCCATGATTCTCGGCGCCGCCCTGATCGCCGAGGAATCGCTGATCGCCGCGCGCCTGCTCGATCGCCTCGATCGTTTTTTCACGCGCCAGTACGCAAGGTGGCGCGCATACCGCGCCTCGCGCGGTTGACGCAAGGCCGCGTGGGGGACACGCGCAGCACTGCTCAATCGGCGAAGAGCCCGCCCTGCGCGCCGAATTCGTCGGCTTCCACGAAATTGCTGATGCCGATGCCCACCAGGCGATAACGCGTGGTTGGCGGCAACGGCACGCGCTCGCGCAAGGCCAGGGCGATGGTGGCAAGTTCGTCGGCACCATCGGGCATGGTCGATGGCGTGGTGCTGCGGGTGAGGATGCGGAATTCGCGGGTCTTCAGTTTCAGCACGATCGTGCGCCCGACGCGCTCGACCTTGCGCGTCGCCGTCCAGACCTTGGCGCTCAACTCGCGGATGGTCGGTTCGAGATCGGCCAGCGGCAGATCCTCGGCGAAAGTGTCCTCGGCCGAGATCGACTGCACCGGGCGATCCGGGGTCACCGCGTTCTCGTCGATGCCCCGGCTCAGTTCATGCAGGCGCCGCCCGTAGCGACCAAACAGGCTTTCGAGCTCGCGCACGTCACGCGCGCGCAATTCGCCCATGGTGCGAATGCCGAGCGCGGCGAGCTTGCCATCCATGACCTTGCCGACGCCGTGAATGCGCCCGACCGGCAACGGCGTGAGGAAATCCGTGACCGCCTCGGGCTTGATAACGAACAAGCCATCCGGCTTGTTCCAGTCCGATGCAATCTTCGCCAGGAACTTGTTTGGCGCCACACCGGCCGATGCCGTCAGCCGGGTTTCCTCGCGGATCTGCGCACGGATCCGCTCGGCCACCGCCGTCGCCGATGGCAGGCCGCCATGGTTCTCGGTGACATCGAGATAGGCCTCGTCCAGCGACAGCGGTTCGACGAGATCGGTATGGCGCAGGAAGATCTCGCGCACCTGGCGCGAGACGGCGCGATAGCGAGTGAAATCCGGCGGCACGAACAGCGCATCGGGACACAGTCGCTCGGCGCGTATCGCGGGCATCGCCGAGCGCACGCCGAATGTCCGCGCCTCGTAGGAAGCCGCGAAAACCACCGAGCGCGATCCGCGCCAGGCAACCACCACCGGGCGTCCGCGCAGGCTCGGATCATCGCGCTGCTCGACCGAGGCGTAGAAGGCATCCATGTCGACGTGAATGATCTTGCGCATGCGGGTAGGCGAAGGAATGCGGAGCCGGAAAGCGGAACACACAGCATAGCTGGCGCGCAGGGCAGCACTGCGAATCACGCGGACCAGCTGCCACGAAGCGGACAGCGGGAGTGTCCCCGACGCGCGCCCCGCTGCCGCATCGACACGACCATTGTGCCCATCGAACCCGGGCTGCGGACGCGGACGAGGCCAGTGTGCATGGCAAAAATCCTACACGCCGACGCGAAGAACAATGCTTGTTCTTCTGCCGTGGCGAGGCGACCCTGAGCAGCACCGCAACCCCGGGCATGCAACATGAGCAGACATTTCGCCACCGCATCCGCCGTGCTGCTCGTCCTCATCATCTGCCCGGCACGCCTGGCGCATGCGCAAAGCGTGTACAAATGCACGGATGGCGCGGGCCACATCGCATACCAGGAGATGTCGTGTGGAGCGGGCATGCGCGAGCAGTTGATCGAGATTGAAGCGCCGCCACCGCCTCCGCCACGGACAAGTCATTCAGATACGCGTGCACGCCGCGCCGCACCGCCACGTGCCGCGCGCGCTGCACCACGAGCCGCGCCCGTGCTTTCCTACGAGTGCCGCACGCGCAGTGGTGTCCTGTTCTATCGGCACGACCGCTGTCCACCCTCGATCGACCGCAGCGGCCAGATTGGCGGCCGCCATGGCGGGTCGCGAGAGCAGGTCAGTGCACAACGGATTCCACGCCTGGATGCCTGCCGCGGCATGCGCTCCGTTGCCCGCGACGGGCGCGAATTCGACGATGTGCCTTCCACCTACGAGCGCAATCTTGGCCGCGACCCGTGTCGCAAGTATTGAGCGCACGACTCCTGCCAAGCCGGGTTCGGCGGTATATTCGTCGGCCGTTTGTCTGCCGGAAAAGCTGATGCGCCCATCACCAAACCTCGCTCTCGCCCTGCTGCTGCTCGCCGGCATCAGTGCCTGCTCCAGTTCCGACAAGCCAGCTGCACCCTCGGCGGATGCCGTGGCCGCGGCCACGGCACAGATGGAAGCCAAGGCCGAACAGCACTACGCGATGTACGAGGAAATGCTCAAGGCCGACAACGCCGAACTCGCCCTGCCTCTGGGCGACGAGTTGCTCAAGATGTATCCGCAAAGTGCCGCCGCCGCGCGCCTGCGCCCGACCATCGAGGCGCTGCGCGAAAAGGCGGCTACGGAGGGAGACTCGAGGCGCATGGCGCGCCTGTGGAGTTACCAGATTTCGCCCATGGCCGGCGGCACGCAAAGCACCGCGACCATCTACAGCAACGAGGATCTCGGTGCGGAAAAGGTGCGCCTGGTGTTTCGCCGGCATACCGAATGGGGCCAGAGCGTGTTCCTCTACGGCAGCGAACCGGGTTTCAGCTGCGCGAAGAATTGCCGCGTGTCGATGACCTTCGATGACAACAAGCCGATCACCCTGGAAGGCAGCATTCCGCCCACCGGCGAACCGGCCATCTTCATCGAGGAAGACAAGAAGTTCATCGCACAGGTCGAAAAAGCCAAGTCGGTGGCGATCGAAGTGACGGTCAAGGGCAAGCCGTCAAGCACCCTGCATTTCGATGTCGGCGGCTATGACGCGACCAGGTTCCAGCCGTTGCCGAAGAAATAGCGCGACGCCACAGGTACACGCAAGGAAGCCGCACCCTCGCGGATGCGGCTTCTGCTTGCCGCACACGTCAGTGTGCGGGCTCGGGGGAGGGGCGGGATCAGTGCAGCGTTTTCTCGAAACGCTTGATCTCCTCGTCAGCCTTTTCCTTGGCCCAGCCATAGCGCTCCTGCAACTTGCCGGAAAGATATTGCTGGTTGCCCTCGCGACGATCGAGATCGTCATCGGTGAGCTTGCCCCACTGGGTCTTCAGCGAGCCTTTCAGTTGCTTCCACTTGCCCTGGATGATGTCCTGGTTCATGGTCGTACCTCTTTGCAATTGGGGAGTGTTGCGATGGCGATCATGGATGCCCGGGGAGGCAATCGCCGTCGCCCGATCCACGCTACGCGCCGGCATGGGAATTTTTTCGTAGCTGCGTGTTACCGAGGCGTTAGCGTTGTCGCAGGTTCATTCACATGAATGCGACTGCGTGCATTGATCGTAAACTATAAATATAACAAGAGACATATTGCTGTTATGAAGCGAGCGCCGTGCAGCCACTTCCAGTAAGCGGATTGCCGGGATTGCTGAACCGCTATCCGCGACGGGCGACCATGCGCAAATACGCGCTGACCCGGCTTGCCGAGCCCAGGGATCCCATCAATCGCGCACTTCTGCAATACTCCCGCGACATGAGGTTTCCCTGGCTCTTCCGGCCAGGGCTTCGTGGGGATGATCAGGGCCGACCGCGTTGATCGCCGCGCCGCGGGCGTCGCGGAAGGCTAGGCCGAGGATCTGCACGTGATGGTGTATCGGGGCACAAGCAGTGCCGAATGGATGACCAGCGCTTTCATGCGTCGCCGCAGGAGCCAGGCTTGACTGCATTCAACGAAGATTCCCGGGTGAAGATTCCGGCCCTGCTGCACCTCGCGCGGCTGGGCTATGACTATCTTTCGCTGAAACAGGCGCAACGGGATACGCGCAGCAACATATTTCCGGAAATCTTCGCGGCGGCGTTGTTGCGCATCAACCCGGGGTTGCGCGGTGAACATGTGCCAGCCCTGCTCGATGAAATGTGGCTCGATCTGCAAAACGAAGACCTTGGCAAGGCCTTCCACAAGCGCCTCGTGGCGCGCTCGGGCGTGCGCCTGATCGATTTCGACAACCTCGACAACAACAGCTGGCACACTGTCACCGAACTCCCTTTCGAGAACGGCGAGGACAATTTCCGGCCCGACATCACCCTGCTGGTCAACGGCTTGCCGCTGGCGATCATCGAGGTGAAGAAACCCATGAATGCCGGTGGCGTGCTCGAAGAGCGCCAGCGCATGGACCGACGCCATGCCAACCGCAAGTTCCGGCACTTCTTCAACCTGATCCAGCTGCAGGTGTTTTCCAACAACATGGAGTACGACGAGGCGGCGATCGATCCGGTGCAGGGCGCGTTCTACGCCGCATCCACATACGGCGAGGCGCACTTCAACTACTTCCGCGAGGAGCGCGCCGCCGAACTCGCGCCCGGCATCGGGCCGCTGCGCGAAGACATCGAGGATGCCATCCTCACCGACACCAACCTGGTCAGCATCAAGGGCACGGCGGAGTTCGAGCGCAACAAATCCACCGATACCCCGACCAGCCGCCTGCTCACGTCGCTGTTCAGCCGTCAGCGCTTCGCCTTCATCCTGCAATATGCCTTTGCCTGGTTGGACGCTGAGGAAGGCGTCCAGAAGCACATCATGCGTTACCCGCAGTTGTTCGCGACGCTGGCCATTGCCGAGCGTCTGGCGGCCGGTGTGCGCAAGGGCATCATCTGGCACACCCAAGGCAGCGGCAAGACCGCGCTGGCGTACTACAACGTGCGCTTCCTCACCGACTGGTTCCAGCAGCGCGGGCAGGTGCCGCGGTTCTATTTCATCGTCGATCGGCTCGACCTGCTGAAGCAGGCGCGCGACGAGTTCCGCCTGCGCGGACTTGTCGTGCACGTCATCGACAGCCGCGATGCGTTTGCCCACGACATCAAGCAGAGCGGCGCTGCCCGCAACGACCGCGGCGAACTCGAGATCACCGTGGTCAACATCCAGAGGTTCAAGGATGACCCGGATGTCGCCTCCGCAAAGGACTACAACCTCGCCGTGCAACGCGTCTATTTCCTCGACGAAGTGCATCGCAGCTACAACCCGAGCGGCAGTTTCCTTGCCAATCTCCAACAATCCGACCGCAACGCGATAAAGATCGGCCTCACCGGTACCCCGCTGATCGGCGACCAGCTGCAGTCCAAGGCGCTGTTCGGCGACTACATCCACAAGTACTACTACAACGCCTCCATCGCCGACGGCTATACGCTGCGACTGATCCGCGAGGAGATCGCCACCCGCTACAAGATGCAGTTGCAGCAGGCACTGGCGGATATCGAGGTGCAGCAGGGCGGCATCGAGCGCAAGGCGCTCTACGCGCACGAACGCTTTGTCGGTGCCATGCTCGATTACATCCTGCACGACTTCGTGCAGTCGCGTGTCGCGTTCGGCGATGAAAGCATCGGCGGCATGGTGATCTGCGACAGCGCCGAACAGGCACGCGAGCTGTATGGCCAATTCCTGGCGCTCATGCACGCAGATGCCCGGCCGATTGTTGCCGAGTCGGCCAACGATGCCGAATACCGGCAGGATCGTGTTGCCGAGGAAACCCTGCGATACGGCAAGCGGCCACTCACGGCCGCACTGATCCTGCACGA
>Ga0172380_10003156_pt1 | contig 23409 bp, 19 predicted proteins | sample Leawe162metaG_FD_119747 | JGI IMG/M metagenome (GOLD analysis project Ga0172380, IMG submission 119747) | Leachate microbial communities from a municipal landfill in Southern Ontario, Canada - Leachate well 162 metaG | ecosystem: Engineered > Solid waste > Landfill > Unclassified | place...
ACGCGGGTATCGGATTTGTCGACGATCTCGGCGCCGGCGACGCGGTAGCGCCGTGTTCCGCCGACTGACTTTTGAACTACGATCTCTTCGCCCGGCTGCACGTCGCGCAGGAAGGCGAAGTGGGTGTCGCGGTGGGCGCCGATGACGCTGTTGCCGGTCTCGCCCGGCAGCGGCGTGCCGAAGACGTGGCCGGGGCCGAAGGCAATGGTGCGGCCGTTGGCGCCGGCCAGCACGTAGCGCTCGATGTCGCGGCTGGGCACATTGATGCGCGCCACCGGCCAGGTGTCGGCCCAGGGCCAGGGCTTGGCCTGCGCTTCGCCTTCGAGGGTGCGCGCCCATGCCTGCTTGATGAGCACCTGCGCGAGCCAGGCCTTGGCCTGGATGTACGAGCCCTGGCCGAGCTGCCAGAGGCTGACGGCGAAGGCGACGAGGGCGGCGGCGCGGAGGAGGCGGGATTTCCATCGCGGCGTTGACGCCGCTCCCACAGTCTTCACGGGCCGCATCGCAGACGGCCAGGCGCATTCCACGCCGAGCGGCCAGTCATATTGCAGTTGTTGTGGGAGCGGCCTACCGGCCGCGAAAAGACGGGTCTTCATCTCAGCGGCTCCTCAGGGCAAGCGGCGTCCGCCGCGCGGTGACAGCCAGTCCGATCGCCAGCAGCAGGGTGAGCAAGCCGGCCAGCAGGTTCCACAGCGAGTCGGTGGCGCCTTGCGGCAGCTCGCCGAAGACCTTGCCGTATTCCCAGCCCTCCGGCAGGTTGGTCGGGATGGCGCCGGATTGGAGTTCGTCCCCCTTCGGGCGCACCGGCGTCTTGTCCACCGCGACGAGGCTGGTGTACTTGCTGACGAGGTGGTGGGCGAGGGCGACCGCGACCACCGCGTCGCGCACCTCTTCCTCCTTGGCGCCGTCGCGCAGGCTGTCGATGTGCGAGGCGATCTTCTCGCGTGCCCACAGCACGCCCATGCCCTTGCCCGCGTGCGCCGAGGCGAGCGGCAGCGTGGCGCTCCAGGGGGCGTCGCCGCGCAGGCCGGAGAGCTTGATGTCGCCCGCCGCCTGGTCGAACGCGGCGGAGACGACGATGGGTTCGCCCAGATACAGATCCGGCACGCGTTTAGGCCAAACTTCAGCCAGGCTTCCAGCGGGCCAGGCGATGTCGACGCCCTTCAGCACCGGCGATTCGAGCTTGGCGAAGAGCTGGCCCATCTTCTCCTTCACTTCCTCGACCTTGCCGATGTAGGTGAAGGTGCCGCGGCCGGTCTGCGCGGCCTTGCTCATGAAGTGGCTGTTGGGCGCCGAACCGATGCCGACGGTGAACAGGCGCGAGTCGCCGAGCTTGTCCTTGATCAGCTTGAACAGGCCGTCCTCGTTGCCGACGGCGCCGTCGGTGAGGAAGATCACCTGGCGCACGCGGCCGGGATTCTCGCGGCCGTTCAGCGCGAGGTTCAGTGCCAGCGCCATCTCGGTGCCGCCCTGCGATTGCAGGCGACGCACGAACTGGACGGCATTCGCGCGGTTGGCGGCGCTGGCCGGGCGCGCATCGGGGTAAAGCGCCTTGGCGTAGGAGTTGAATTCGATGATGTTGAAGCTGTCCTGCCCGGCGAGGCGCGAGACGGCGAGTTCCAGGGCCTCTTTCGCCTGGGCGATGGAGCTGCCCGACATGGAGCCGGAGGTGTCGATGACGAAGATCACTTCGCGCGGCAGGCGGGCGGTGGCGACCTCCTTCGCCGGCGGCATGACCATGAGCAGCGCGTAATGCCTGTCACCGCGTTTCTCGGTGAACAACGCTGCCTGGGGGGCATGGCCCGCCGCCGGCGTCCACGTGAGTTCGAAATCCTTGTTGGCCGGCACTTCGCCCGCGGCCAGTTCGACGATGCGGCCGCCGCCTTCCGTCTCACGCACCGTGATGGGGTGATAGGGGCTGTCGACGCGGGCCAGCGGCACGCCGGCATCGAGCACGACTTTCAGGCGCACCGGGTTGCCCGGCGCGTGGTGGGCGGGGTTCAGCACCGGCGGCGTGATGCGCGAGGCGTCCCCCAAGGGGACTTCCTTCGGGGCGTCGGGCACCTGGTTGTTCGGGATGTAGCGCGGGCCGACCACCATCGGGAAGCGCAGGCTGAAGCTGCCGCTCATTTGTGTAACCTCGTAACGCAAAGTCTGCTGGTATTCGATCTCGACGACGATTTCGCCGCGCGGCGGGATGTTGGCGACGCTGGTGGTGAAGATGTTCGGTCGCTCCTGCTCGACCAGCGCGGCGCGCTGGCCCGACGACTTGGCCTGTTCGTACTGCGCGCGCGCGGCCTGGCGCTCCTTGATGTCGCCCTCGACGATGCGCTCGCCGACCTTCATGCGCATGTGGTCGACCGCGGCGTTCTCCGGCAGCGGGAAGACGTAGATGCCTTCGAACCAGGCATCGTAGGGATTGCGGTAGGTCTGCCGGACGACCGCGCGGGTGACGATGCCGGAGACCCTGATCTCGGCCTCGGTGGCCACCGCCGGCACGGCGAGGGTAGTGCCCTCGGATTTGAGCAGCAGCGTGCCCTGCTGCACCTGCGCCGGCTTCATCGGCACGGGTTCCGAAGCCTGCGCGTCGTGGGCCAGCAGGAGGACGACGCCGGCCAGCGCGATCGAGGTGGCCAGCCCGATGGCGAAGGCCAGCGCGATCTTGGCGACGAGTTCGACGACCATCAGCTGTTTCCTGCGGCCGCCGGTAACGAGGGTGTTCATTGTTGTTCTCCTTCCCGTATGAAGACGCTTGCATTGAAGCCGGGAAGACGGGCGGCAGCCGGGAGGAAAACGGGCGGAGCGGCGAAGAATTGTGGCAAAAATATGGCAATTGCCTTTTCGCCGCTCCGGCCGCGGAGGTTTTCGGTATAGTCCGCCGCATGGCCAAACGCATCGCCATCGTCGAGGACGAAGCCGCCATCCGCGCCAACTACGCGGAGGCGCTGGCGCGCCAGGGCTATGAGGTCGCCGCCTACGCGGCCCGACCAGAGGCGCTGGCGGCGTTCCGCACGCGGCTGCCCGACCTGGCGGTGATCGACATCGGCCTCGGCGACGAGCCGGAGGGCGGCTTCGAGCTGTGCCGCGAGCTGCGCGCACTGTCGCCGCGCCTGCCGATCATCTTCCTCTCGGCGCGCGATTCCGACTTCGACATCGTCTCGGGGCTGCGCCTCGGCGCCGACGATTACCTGACCAAGGACATCAGCCTGCCGCACCTCCTGTCGCGCATCGCCGCGCTGTTCCGCCGCGTGGACGTGCTGGGCGAGCCGCAGGCCGGGGAGGAGGTGCTCGAACGCGGGCCGCTCAAGCTGGATGCCAAGCGTCTCGTGGCGACCTGGAACGCCGTACCGGTGGAACTGACTTTGACCGAGTTCTGGATGGTGCACACCCTGGCCAAGTTTCCCGGCCACGTGAAGGACCGCGACCAGCTCATGCACGACGCCAAACTGGTGGTGGACGAGGGCACCATCACCTCCCACATCAAGCGCATCCGCCGCAAGTTCCAGGCCGTCGATGCCGGGTTCGATCGCATCGACACGGTGTACGGCATGGGCTACCGCTGGAAGGCATGAACTTCAGAATCACACTGCGGCTCAAGCTGGCGCTCGTTGCACTGACCCTGCTCGCCCTGCCCTGGGTCGGCTGGCGTTACGTGCAGGAGATGGAGCGCTTCCTGCTCGAGGCGCAGCAGCAGGCGCTGCTGGCGACGGCGCGCGCGGTGGCCACCGCCCTGCACGAACGGCCGCAGCTGATGCGCGTGAAGCCGGCGGAAAACAGTGCGGCGCGCCAGGCGGCGGAGGAGAGCCTGCGCCAGGCGGCGGAACGCGCGGACAAGACCGGCCAGCCGGCGGTGGTCGAGGAGATCGGCCGCGAGTCGGTGATGTCGGAGCAACAGTCGGTGGCGGAGATCACTGCCATTTTGCGCGGGCTGGAGCGTTCGACGGGGCGCATCTGGGTGGTGAACCGCGAGCTGAAACTGCTGGCGCTGGCCGGCAGCCTGAAGCCGAAGACGCCGGCCGACAATGGCGAGGGCGCGGCGCGACTCTGGCGCGACATCCTCGCCCGCATCGTTTCGCGTCCGGACGAGGACTTCGACGAGGCGCTCGACGAGGATGTGCTCGGCACCGGCCGCGAGATCGCCCACGCCCTGCTCGGCGCGCCGGCGACGCGCCTGCGCAACAGCGCCGACGGCCGCGCCGTGATCGTCTCGGCGGCGCACCCGATCTGGAGCCGCGACACCGTGCTGGGCGCGGTGGTGGTGGAGGAGACCACGCATTCCATCCTGTCGGTGCGCAGCCAGGCCATGGAGCGGCTGCTGCTCACCACCATCGTGGTGTTCGCGCTGGCCGCCGCCGTGCTGCTCGGTTTCGCCACGCGCCTGTCGAACCGCATCCGCCGCCTGCGCGACGAGGCGGAGAGCGCGGTCGACGCACACGGCCGGCTCAAGCAGCTCACCTCGGGTTCGCGGGCGGGCGACGAGATCGGCGACCTGTCGCGCAGCTTCTCCGCCGTGCTGGCGAAGCTGGCCCAGCATCACGGCTATCTGGAGAGCCTGGCCGGCCGGCTGTCGCACGAACTGCGCACGCCGATCGCCGTGGTGCGCTCCTCGCTCGAGAACCTGCGCCTGGAGTCGGACCCGGCGCAGGCGCAGGTCTACCTCGGCCGCGCCGAGGAAGGCCTCTCGCGCCTGTCGAAGATCCTCACGCGCATGAGCGAGGCGACGCGCCTCGAGCAGAGCCTGCGCAGCGAGACGCGCGAGCGCTACGATCTCGCCGCAGTGGTGACGGAATGCGTGAGCGGCTACCGGCTCGCCTACCCGCAGCGCAGCTTCGAGCTGCAGCCGCCCGACCAGCTGCTGCGGGTCGACGGTTCGCCCGACCTGCTGGTGCAGCTGCTCGACAAGCTGGTGGCGAACGCGGTCGATTTCGGCCGTGCCGGCACGCCGGTGCGCATCGGGCTGCAGCGGGCGGGGAACGATGCGCAGCTGGTCGTCGCCAACGCCGGTCCGCCGCTGCCGGCGGAGGTGCAGGGCCGGCTGTTCGAGGCGATGATCTCGTCGCGGCCCGATCGCGGCGGCCCACGCAACGATGGGCCGCACCTCGGCCTCGGCCTCTACATCGCGCGGCTCATCGCCGAATTCCACGGCGGCACGATCGCCGCCGCCAACCAGGCGGACGGCAGCGGCGTGTCGGTGAGGCTGACTTTGCCGCTGGCGCCGGGGTAACATGCGCCGGTGATTTCCAGCACGGACTCCGTTTTCGACCTGCTCATCGTCGGCGCCGGCATCAACGGCGCCGGCCTCGCGCGCGACGCCGCCGGCCGCGGCCTGAAGGTGCTGATCGTCGACCAGGGCGACATCGGCGGCGCGACTTCCTCGGCGTCGACCAAGCTCATCCACGGCGGCTTGCGCTACCTCGAACATTACGCATTCGGCCTCGTGCGCGAATCGCTCGCCGAGCGCGAGACCCTGCTCGCCATCGCGCCGCACCTCGCGCACGAGCAGCGCTTCGTCATCCCCCACACTCCGGCGCAGCGCCCGCGCTGGATGATCAGGCTCGGCCTGGCGCTCTACGACGGCTTGGCGCGCGGCTCCAGCCTGAAGCGGGCGGAGGGCGTCGAACTGCGCGGCACGCCCTTCGGCGCGCCGCTGCGGCCGGAGTTCGCGCGCGGCTTCGCCTACTCCGACCTCGCCACCGACGATGCGCGCCTGACGCTGCTCAATGTGATGTCGGCCGCACAGTTCGGCGCGCAGGTGATGACGCGGACCAAGCTGGTCGGCGCGCGGCGCGCGGGCGGCGAGTGGTGCGTCGTGCTGCAAACAGCCGACGGCGCGCAACGGGAATGCGCGGCGCGCATCCTGGTGAACGCGGCCGGGCCGTGGACCGTCGCGGTGCGCAAGGCCATCGCCGGCGATGCCGGACCCGAATCGCTGCGGCTGGTGAAAGGCAGCCATCTGGTGGTGCCGAAGCTGTATGCCGGCGAGCAGGCCTACCTGCTGCAGAACGACGACGGCCGCATCGCCTTCGTCATCCCCTTCGAGGACGACTTCAGCCTGGTCGGCACGACCGAGGTGCCGCTCGATGCGCCGGACGCCGCCCCGCAGATCGACGCGGCGGAGGCGGCCTATCTGTGCGGGCTGGTGAACCGCTTCTTCCAGGCGCCGCTCGATCCGGCTCAGGCGGTATGGTCCTACGCCGGCATCCGCGCCCTCTATGACGACGGCCGGGGCAATGCCTCGGCCGTCAGCCGCGAGTACCGCCTGACGGTGGACGGCGGTGCGGGGGAAGCGCCGCTGCTGTCGATCTTCGGCGGCAAGCTGACCACCTACCGCCATCTTGCCGAACGTGTGCTCGACAAGCTGAAGCCCTGGCTGCCGGGTCTGCGGCCGAACTGGAGTGCGGGCGTGCACCTGCCCGGCGGCGGATTGGGCAAAAGCGGACTGCCCGGCCTGCTGCTGGAACTGGCGCGACGCTATCCGAAGTTGTCGCCCGACCTGCTGCACGCCCTGGCGCGCCGCCACGGCACGCTGGCGGCGCGCGTGTTGGGGCAGGCGCAGACGGAGGAAGAACTGGGCGAACATTTCGGCGGCGGCCTGTACGCCGCGGAGGTCGACTACATGGTCGCCCACGAGTGGGCACGGACCGAAGAGGACATCCTCTGGCGGCGGACGAAGTGCGGCCTGCGCATCGACGCCGCCGGGCGCGAGCGGCTGGCGCAACATCTTGCGAGGGGGTCGGGGCCGGGATGAGCAACCTGCGCACGGGCCGCCGCCGCTACTGGCTGGCGCTGGTCGCGCTGGTCGCCGCGCTGCTGGCCGAGGCGCTGTTCCGCGGCGGCGTGCTCGACCCGGTCGACCTGCGCCTGCAGGACAGCTGGTTCCAGTGGCAGGACCGGCGCGCCGAGGCGCGGCATGTCGTCATCGTCGGCGTCGACGAGGAGACGCTGGCGGCCTATCCGGACGACCCGATGGTGTTCTGGACAGAGCGGCTCGCCGTAGCCGTCGGCCGGCTGCAGGAGGCCGGCGTCCGCGTGGTCGGCCTAGACATGCTGCTCAGCATCAGCCCCGAGCGCTGGCTGGGCAAGCTCGGCGGAGAGCTGCAGCGCGCCGCGCGCGACTACGACCGGCCTTTCCGCGAAGCCTTGAACGGCGGCCGCCTGGTGCTGGTCGCCACCCGCGCGGGAGACGGCGCGCGGGAGTCGGATTACCTGCTGCCGAGCCCGGACTACCTGCTCGCGCTGCCCGGCTTCGACATCCCGCGCCATGTCGGCCTCGCGGATCTGCTCGACGAGGGCGACGGCGTCATCCGCCGCTACCTGGCAGCGCCGGTGGCGGGGACGGGCGTCGCCGTGCCGGAGGGCGTGCCGGCGCTCGGCCTGCCTGTCCTGCTGGCGGTGCACGCGGCATGGCTCGATCCGGCCGCCGCCGAATGGGTGATCGGCGGGCGAAAAGTCAGTCTCCGCGATACGGCGACGCCGATCCCCTACCTCGGCCCGCCGGGCACCGTCCCGCACATTTCGCTGAAGGAACTGCTCGCCCCCGGCCCGCTGCCGGCGGCCCTGGCCGAGCGGTTGCGCGGCAAGGTCGCGCTGATCGGCGCGACGGCGGCGGGGCTCAACGACGTGCACTTCACGCCCTATGCGACGCGCTTCCTGGGCGGGCGCGGGCCGCTGATGACGGGGGTCGAGGTGCATGCCAACGTCGCCGAGGCGCTGCTCGCCGGCGAGCGCCTGGCGCCCCTCGGTGACGGCCTGCGCCTGGCGAGCCTGCTGCTGCTCGCCGGACTGGCGGCGGCAGCCTTTGCCGCCCTGCCGGCCTGGCAGGGCGGACTCGCCTGGCTGGCCGGGGTGCCGCTGCTGGCCGGCGCCAGCTACCTTTCCTTCCGTGCCGGCACGCTGGTGCCGGCGGCGGCTTACGCCGTGGCGGCGGGCCTGGCCCTGCTCGGCGTGCTCGGCTGGCGCCTGACGGGCGAAGAGCGCGAGCGGGCGCGGCTGCGCCAGATGTTCGGCCGCTATGTGTCGGACCAGGTGGTGGATGCCCTGCTGCAGTCGGGCAACCGTCCCGAGTTGGGCGGCCACTCGCAGGCGGTGACGGTGCTCTTCTCCGACATCCGCAACTTCACGACGATCAGCGAGAAGCTCGATGCCAGGGAAGTGGTCGAGATGCTCAACACCTACTTCGAGCGCGCCTGTACGCCGCTGCTGGCCGAGGGCGGCAGCATCGACAAGTTCATCGGCGATGCCGTCATGGTCGAGTTCGGCTCGCCGCTGCCGGTGGCCGACCACGCCCTGCGCGGCGTGCGCGCGGCAGTCGCCCTGCGCGCCGTGGCGGAAGAATTCGCCGGCTGGATGGAACAGCGCTTCCCCGGCCGCGGCCTGCCGAAGTTCGCCGTCGGCATCGGCCTGCACAGCGGCGAGGCGGTGATCGGCAACATCGGTTCGCCGGCGCGCATGGAATTCACCGCCATCGGCGACACGGTCAACCTGGCCTCGCGCCTGGAGGGCATGACCAAGCAGTTCGGGTGCGTTATATTGGCCAGCGAGTCCACGGCGGTCGATGCCGGATCGGCGGTGGCCTGCGGACGCAGCGAGGTGATCACCGTGAAGGGACGCGCGGCCCCGGTCAGGGTCTTCGAAGTGCTCGGCTTGAAAGATGGGGGAAGGAATGATGCATAGAGCGTGGTACGGGTTCGCTTTGCTGTTCATGTCGGCGGCGGCATGGGGCGCCGAGGTCGCCCTGGTGACGTCGCTCGCCGGCAGGGTGCTGCTGCAGGAGGAGAAGGCCGCCAGCGAACTGAAGCCCTTCGTCAAGCTGCGCGCAGGCGACCGCCTGACGCTGGAGGGCGCGGCGCGGCTGCAGGTGGTGTACTTCGACGGCGGCCGCCAGGAGACCTGGCAGGGCGCCGGCCAGCTGGAGATCGGCGCCAGGGCGGGCAATGCGCTGAAGGGCGGACTGCAGCCGGAGGCGAAGGTGCTGCCGGCGATCCTCGTCAGGCAGCTGTCGAAGACCCCGTCCGCCGACAGCGGCGTCAAGGCCGGCATGGTGCGCATGCGCTCGATGCCGACCGGCGGTACGCTGGAATCCCTGGAAAGGAACTACGCGGAGCTGCGCAAGCAGGCCGATGCTGCAGACCACAATCCGGAGCTCTACCTGTCGGCCGGCTACTTCGAGCTGCGCGAGTACGACAAGCTCGACGCACTTCTTCGGGACATGGGAGAAAAGTCGCCCGGCAACCCGGAGATCAAGGCGCTGGCATCCCTCTACAAACGAGCCGTCGGCAATGCGCGGATGGCCGACAAAAAATAAGCCTTCGCGCTTGATGGCGGCATGTTGCCCGTGCCGGGCTTTGGGGGTATAAACCCGGTTTTCGGCCGGGTTTCCGGCCTTCGGCTCCAGGGGGGAACAACATGAAAACGAACCTGATTTTGCGCGCCGGCCTGGTTGCCGGCCTCGGCCTGGTGTCCTCGGGCGCCTGGGCAACGCCTTGCGAAAGCGCGCTGTCGAGTTATGAATTCTATGTCTCGAACGGCTTTGCGAGCAACGCGGCCGATATCGTTTCCAATCATCCGGAGTGCTTCGGCGGCAGCGGGGCCACCTCGCAGGCGCAGATCAACGCCACGGCCTTCACCCAGGTCGGCGCAATATCGAACGCACTGGCCCAGCGGCAGAATGCCGGCGGACCGACCGTCACCGCCGGCGTCGGACTGAAGGGCATGGCGGCCGGCGGCGCGGCCGGCAAGTGGAACTTCTGGGGCAACCTCAACAACAGCGACACCCGCCAGGCCTACACTGCCGCGAACGGCTTCAAGACAAAGAACGAGTCGGACATCATGGCGGTCGTGATCGGCGGCGACTACGCCCTGTCGAACACCCTGACCCTCGGCGTCTCCGCCGCCTTCGACGAGGGCAACGGTTCCGGCAGCAACCGGGCTCCGGGCAGCACCCCCAACGGCAGCCAGACCGACGGCTACCTGATCGCGCCCTATCTCGGCTGGCAGTTCGCCAAGGCGTGGTCGCTCGATGCCAGCGCCGGCTTCGGCCACGGCCGGCTGGAAACCAACACCAACACCGACGTCAGCGCCAGCCGCTGGTTTTCCGCGGCCAACCTCAACTACAACCGCTGGATGGGCAACTGGCAGTTCAGCGGCCGGGCCAGCCTGCTGCATGGAGTCGAGGACTACAACGACATCAAGAACTCCGCCACGGGCGCAAAGTTCGCCGGCACCGATGCGAGGAACACCCTCGACCAGCTGCGCTTCGGCGTCCAGGCCGGCTACTGGATGAACGGGGTGATGCCTTATGCGTCGCTGGCCTACACCAACGACATCCGCCGCAAGACCACGCAGTTCGGGGTGTCCGGCAATCCGATCGGCCGCGATGCCTGGGTATGGGGGTTGGGCATGAACTTCTATTCGGTGAAGGACGGCGTCACCGGCGGCGTCGGCTACAGCCAGGAAACCAGCCGCAACAACCAGACCAACCATGGCCTGACCGCAAACATCAACATCCGCTTCTGAAAACATGGGTTCGCTTCGCAGGGCCGCGCTGGCAGGCGCGGCCTTTTGCTTTCTGACCGGCTGCGCCGGCCATGAATCCATCGGCGGCTCGCGCGAGCGGGTGGAGGCGTGGGCTGCCGCGCAGGGCTTCAGGACCGAGATCATCTCCGCCAACGGGTTTGCCCTTTTCTCCCTGCGGCGGCAACGGTCGGCGGCGGAGGTGCTGACGGTCTATATCGAGGGCGACGGCGCGCCCTGGCCGAACCCCTTTCGGCCGCCGAACGATCCTACGCCGATCCGCCCCGTCGCCCTGCTGCTCGCAGAGCGCGACCCTTCGCCGCAGGTGGCCTACCTTGGCCGGCCCTGCCAGTACCTCGGCGAAACCGCGCGTGCGAATTGCGGCGTCGCCTACTGGAGCAGCCGGCGCTACGTGCAAAATGTGCTGGATGCGATGGACGCTGCCGCGACCCGGCTCAAGGAATCGGCACGCGCCAGTCGTCTGCGTCTGGTCGGCCATTCCGGCGGCGGTGTCATCGCCACCCTGCTGGCCATGCGGCGCAAGGATGTCGACAGCCTGGTCACCGTGGCCGCACCGCTCTCGCTGTCGGACTGGATTGCCCGGCACGGGCTGTCGCCGCTCGAGGATGCGCTCGATCCGATGCGCCTGGCCGCGCCGCGCGGGCTGCCGCCAGCCATGCATTTTGCCGGCGAAGCGGACGATGTCGTGCCGCCGGCCATTGTCGCCGGGTTCGCGAGACGCCATGGCGGGCGGCTGGAAACCATCGCCGGATTCGATCATGATTGCTGCTGGGCGCGCGATTGGCCTGAATTGCTGCTGCGCGCCGGCAAACCGGAGGGACCGCCATGAAATTCAGGATGCTTTTCGCACTGGTTGGCCTGCTGTCCGCAGCGGCGGCACTGGCCCAGGGATTCCGCCCGCCCCCCTTTGCCGCCGGCATTCCCGGACAGGCGCAAATGCGCGCCATCGAGCTGCAGCGCCACCAGGCGCGCACCCTGCTCTACCGCGAGGCGCTGGAAGAGCTGAAGCGCAACCCGAAGGTCGTCGACGTGCGCGAGTGTGCGGAGGGCGACGGCGACCAGTCCCTCTGCCTGCCCAGGGCGACGGCGGGTGGCGTGCCGGAAGCGGTGGCCGCGCAGCCGACGGCGCGCCGGATTGCCCTGCTGATCGGCAACAACCGCTATCAGTCGCCGATCCCTTCGCTGGAAACGCCCTCCCACGACGTCGATCGGGTCGCCGCCTCGCTCCGGCAGAAGCTCGGCTTCGAAGTCCGCGCCATCAAGGATGCGACCAAGGTCGACATGGTCCGGGCGGTTGCCGCCCTGGCGCGCGAGGTCGGCCCGGCCGACAGCGTCTTCGTCTATTACGCCGGCCACGGCTATCTGATGGACGACACCGGGATGGGCTACTGGATTCCGGTCGACGGATCGGTGAAGACGGCGGCGCAGTGGATCTCCAACACGGACATCTCGAAACTGCTGGGCGCCATTCCGGCCCGGCAGCTGATGCTGGTGTCCGACAGCTGTTTTTCCGGCACCCTGGCGCGCGAGCAGCTTGTCGCGGGCGGCGCGAAATCGCGCCAGGACGTGCTGCGCCGGCGCAGCGTGCTCGTACTGTCATCGGGCGGCGAGGAGCCGGTCGCGGACGAGGGCAAGGACGGCCATTCGATCTTCGCCTGGCACTTCCTGCGCTCCATCGAGCGGCTCGGCGGAACGACCATCGGCTTCGACGTCTACCGGGGGGTGAGGAAGGGCGTCAGCGAGGACTATCCCCAGCAGCCGCAGTACGGCGCTGTGGTTTCCGCCGGACATGAAGCGGGTGGGGAGTACCTGTTTGAATTGCTTTCGAGGTAAATGAACGAAACTCGGATATCGTGGCAAGCGTCTATCGGCCTTGACACAGGGCATCGCGGGCCATAGTGTTACTGATCGCTGCGCTGCGACAGGCGGCATTTCCATTTCGCCAAGGCTCAAGCTAGGCAGGCTCAACGCAGGCTGAACCGACACAAAGGAGGTCGGACATGCCGGAGGACGATACCCGCAAGGAGATATTCGGGGCCCGCTCGCCTTCCGGAGAGGGGGACGGGTTCGTGCCGCCGCCGAATTGTGATCCCGGCAGCGAGCCGACCATTTCCAGCGTGCGGGTCGATCCCTCGTACAGCCAGCCCACCCGCGTCGATCCCGATGCGCCGATCCACCGTGGCGCCGCGGCGGCAGCCGAACCCAGCCGGCCGACGACGCGCAACCTGGTAGCGCTTCCGGCCGGCTACAGCCTGCACGAATTCACCATCGAATCCGTCCTCGGCTGCGGCGGCTTCGGCATCACCTATCTTGTCCGCGACAACAACCTGCAATGCCGGGCCGCCATCAAGGAATACTTGCCCAACGACCTGGCGGTGCGCAGCAGCGGCCAGACGGTGTGCGCGAGGACGGAGTCGGACACCCATGGCTATCGGATCGGCCTCGACGGCTTTCTCGCCGAATCGCGCGTGCTGGCCAGTTTCCGCCATCCCAACATCGTGCGGGTAACGCGCTTTTTCGAGGCCAACAACACCGCCTACATGGTGATGGACTACGAAAAGGGCGAACCGCTGCGCGACTGGCTCAAGCAGCACGGCCCGATCCCCGAAGCGCAACTGCTGAAAATGTTCCTGCCCCTGCTGGAAGGCCTGGACGTGGTGCACAGGGCCCGCGTCCTGCACCGCGACATCAAGCCGGCCAATATTTACGTGCGCGAAGAGGACGGCAGCCTCGTGCTGCTGGATTTCGGCGCGGCGCGCTACGCCAGCTCGGGAGACAGCCGCAGCCTGACCAGCATCGTCACGCCCGGCTTCGCGCCCCTCGAGCAATACCACAAGCATGGCGCACAGGGGCCGTGGTCGGATCTGTATGCACTGGGCGGTGTGCTGTACTGGGCGGTCACCGGCGAGAAGCCGCTGGAAGCGCCGTCGCGGGTGAGAAGCGATGCCATGCCCTCGGCGGTTTCGCTGGCGAAAGGGCGCTACAGTGGGCACCTGCTGCGCGCGATCGACTGGGCGCTGACACCCGACGAAGCGGACCGGCCGAAATCCGTGTCGCAGTTCAAGGCGGTGCTGACGGGGGAGGTTGCCGCGCCGCCGCCTCCGATTTCTGCAACCGGGAAAGGCCGGGCCGATTCCGTGAAGGCGGAATCCTCACGCTGGCCCTTGGCGCTCGGGGTCGCCGGCATGGCATTGCTGGCAGCTGCCGGATACGCCTTCTATCCCGGGACGGAACCACCGGCACCGGTGGCGGTTGAAGCGGCACCGGCCACCTCGACCGTTGCCGAACCGAAGGAAACAGCAGCCGGGGAAGAACGGAAGATCGCCGCACCGAAGAAGGCGTCGGGGGCTGCGGGAAAAGCAGCCAAGGAAACGAAACTGGTTGCCGCCATGCCGGCAACCCCTGTACCGGACGAGGCGGAAAAACCGAAGTCAAGGAAGGGAGCAGCCACTGCCGGCCCCGCCGCCACCGTGATTCTCGATGTTTCACCGCAGGGAGAAATCATCCTGGACGGCAGGAAGGCCGGCGTATCGCCGCCGTTGACAAGGCTCGTGGTGTCGGCCGGCGTCAGGCACAAGATCGAGATCCACGGCGCCGGCCCTTCGCACTACTGGACGCTGGATCTCGAGCCGGGGGAAAAGCGCGAAATCCGCGCGAACTTCGAAAACAGGTAGTGGCGGCGGAGCGTCCGCCCGCCGCCGTCCCGCTTACAAGGCCTTCTTGATGGTGATGGCGCCGCGGATTTCTGCGGCGTGATAGCCGACGCCCTTGTCGTTCGGATACAGCTCTTTCAGCTTTGCCTGCACCGCCGGGCTGAGGCGGTCGGGCGTGCCGTGGCACTGCAGGCAGAGATCCTGCGTCGGCAGGGCTTTCATGTAGCGGTACATCTTCTTGTCGCCATCCATCACGACTTCGCCCTTTTCGAGCCCGGTCGGCTTCTCGCCGGCGGCGCTGCGCTTGTCGAAGTCCTTCAGCACGGCCTCTTCCCAGGCATCCGGCACAGCCTTCGGATTGCGGTTCTTCAGGCTGACGCGGCGTATCGCCCAGCCCGACTTTTCAGAGGCGGCCTTGGCCATGGCCGGCGCCTTTTCGCGGCAGACGCCGATGGCGCCTTCCGGGCCGCTCTTCTTGATCTCCTCTTCGAGCACGCTGAGCAGCTTGGGCGGGATGCCGGAGGCGACGCCGCGGGCTTCCGTCAGCAGCTTGTCGTCGTTGGCGAAGCCGGGCGCGGCTGCGATGGCCAGCACCAGGGGCAAGGCAATGCGAATGGGTTTCTTCATGTAATCCTCCCGGGAAAAATGCGCGCCCCATTGTCCATGCGGGACGCGGGGGCTTCTGTAACCAAAGTCACACAGGGCGACGAAGTTCCAGCGCGGCGAGGCGCCGTTCGAGAGCGTCCGTTTCCCGCCGCAACGCGTCGGCTTCCTCGGCGAAGACGGCCAGGGTGCGCTTGTCGACGCCGGCCGGCTGTTCGAAGCGCAGGTATTCACCCACATTTTCGGCCAAGCGCCGGGCGGCATCGGCCTGCGCTGCGGCGAAACCGCCGGCCACCTGCGTGAGCCGTCGTGCGGCGATGTCCCCGACGATTCGGCTCAAGTCTTCCTCGGCATCCCAATCCAGATTGCGCAGGACGAAGCCGAGCGCTTCGGCGAAGTCCGCCGCGCCGGTGATGTGCGCGCCGCGCATCACCGCTTCGCGCCCCTGCAGCAAGGCGAGCGGCGACTGCGTCTGCAGCGCAATCTCGACGTCAGGCTTGCCGGTGCCGAGCGATTCGAACGTGCCGTCCGGCGCAATGCGGAACTCGAGCGGGAACGGCCCCAGCACGAGGCGGGCGCGCTTGCCGGCGAAGGGAACGAGCTTCCCGCGTGCCCAAGGTGCCGTGGCGAGCAGGTGGTTGAAGGCTTGCAAGGTGGCCAGGTCAAGCATGGGGCTGAAACGAAGCGGGGGCCCGCAGGCCCCCGCTTCATTGCGTTGCGTGTCAGTTGGCCTGCTGGATGCCGGCGACTGCCCAGCCGCGACTGCCGTCGGCCGGCTTGCTCAGGTGCCAGATTTCCTCGAAGGCCTCCGGCGCGGCGCCCTCGGTCTCGCGGATGGCGCCGGAGAAGCGCACGCTGGCGACGTACTGCGCGCCTTCATCGACGACCTCGATCAGTTCGGCATTCAGCGTGACGACATCGGTCTGTTGCGGCGCGTCGTCGCGCTCATTCATCTGCAGGCGAATCTCGGCGAAGACTTCCGGGGTGGTGAAGTTGCGGATGTCCTCGATGTTGCCGGTATCGTGGGCCGCCTGCAGGCGCACGAAATTGAGCTTGGCCTGGCGCAGGAAGCCGTCGACGTCGAAGCCGGCCGGGATGCTGCTGGCGCCGGTGGCGGCCGCCGCTCCGCCTGCGGTGGGCTGGGCATCGAAGCGCAGCGGCGCTGGCGGATTGCCGGCGACCGAAGGAAGTGCAGCGCCTCCGGCGTACTGCAGGGGCTGACTTTGCGGCCCGCGGCGGCGCGTCAGCAGCCGGAACAGGAACACCGCCGCCGCGACGAGCAGCAGGATCATGACGAAGGAGGCAAGTTCCTCGCCCAGGCCGAGATGGGAGAACAGGGCGGCCAGGCCGAGGCCGGCGGCGAGGCCGGCGACCGGGCCGAGCCAGCGGCTGCCGCCCGCCGCGGCGGGCTGCGCTGCGCCCGGCTGGGGCGTTGCGGCAGGCGCCGTGCTTTGCTTGGCGGGCGCCGGCGCGCTGCGCTGCATGCCGAAGCTCTTGCTGCCGCCCAGACGCCTGGCTTCGGCGTCGCCCACGGCGAAGCCCAGCCCGACGACGGCGGCAAATACAGCGATCAGGGCGTTTCTCATGTTCGTCTCCTTTAAAACTTGTATCCGCGGTGCAGGGCGACCACGCCGGCCGCCATGTTGAAGTAGTCGACCTTGCCGAGGCCGGCCTGTTCCATCATTGCCTTGAGCGTTTCCTGGTCGGGGTGCATGCGGATCGATTCGGCCAGGTATTCGTAGCTGCCCGGGTCCTTGACGATCTTGCCGCCCAGCCAGGGCAATACCTTGAAAGAGTAGAAATCATACGCCGGTTCGAGCGGCTTCCACACTTTGGAGAATTCCAGGATGAGCAGGCGCCCGCCGGGACGCAGCACGCGCGCCATCTCGGCAAGGGCTTTTTCCTTGTGCGTCATGTTGCGCAGGCCGAAGGCGCAGGTGACGCAATCGAAGGTGCCGGACGCGAAGGGCAGCTTCTCGCCGTCGCATTGCGCCGCCGGCATCATGAAGCCGTGGTCGATGAGGCGGTCGCGGCCGCGTACGAGCATGGCGTTGTTGATGTCGGTGAGCCAGACCTGGCCGCTGCTGCCTACCCGCCTGGCGAAGGCCAGGGAGAGGTCGGCGGTGCCGCCGGCCACGTCGAGCACGCGGTCGCCGGAGCGCACGCCGGAGACCTCGATGGCGAAGGCCTTCCACAGGCGGTGCAGGCCAAGCGACATGAGGTCGTTCATCAGGTCGTACTTGTCGGCGACCGAATCGAAGACGCCGGCGACGCGCCTGGCCTTCTCGCCCTCGGCGACCTCCTTGAAACCGAAATGCGTGGTCTTGTCCGTCATGTTCTCGCCGTCTCGCGCGGACTGACTTTTAGTGATGTCCACAGCCGCCGCTGCCGCAGCCGCCCTGCTTGGGCGCGGCGGGATTGTCGGCCGGATCGCGGCTGGCGCCCGCTTCCTGCATGCGGTCGAGATATTCCTGCCAGAGCCGGTCGCGGCTGGCGCCGAGCCAGTAGAGGTAATCCCAGGAATACAGGCCACTGTCGTGGCCGTCCGAGAAAACCGGCTTGATGGCGTAGGCGCCGACCGGCTCGATCTGCTGGATTTCGATGTCGCGCTTGCCGACCTGCAGGGTTTCCTGGCCGGGGCCGTGGCCGCGCACTTCGGCGGAGGGGCTGTAGACGCGCAGCAGCTCGTAAGGTATCTCGTAGCGGCTGCCGTCGCTGAAGGCAATTTCCATCAGGCGGGATTTCTGGTGCAGCTTGATCTCGGTCGGGGTGGGGGTGTCTTTGTCGAGGCCGCCCATGTCAGTCTCCAGGCGTGATTCGGGACGGCAATCATACCGCAGAAGCGGTGGACAATAACCGCGTTGTCCGAGCGGCTACAGCCGGATGAAGCCGACGCGCTCGAAGTCGGGCCCCTGGCCCAGCAACTCGCCCAGGCGCAGCCTGGTTTGCCGGTCGGTAAATACCTCGACGACGCGCTCCGGCTGGAACCAGCCGCGCGGCAGGACGAGTGAAGCCTCCTCCTTCAGGGCGGGCATGGCGGGCAGCAGGAAGGCTCGCACATAGCGTTCCGAGGGGGAAACCTTGATGCCCGTCGGGCGCACGGCAATGCCCTGCGGCGCTCCCGGCAGGATATGGATGCCGATGTACAACTCGTCCTTCAGCATCAGGTTCCAGCTGACCTGCGCCAGGAGGAACTGCTCGCTGTCGGGCGGCTTCAGGCCGAACAACTGACCGTGCCCGATGCGGGTGCCGGCCTCGCCGCGCTGCAGGCGGAAGCCGGAAACGGATTGATCCGCCACGGTCCATTGTTCCAGCGGATAGCCGAGCTCAAACTGGTTCGAGCGCACGCTCAACCGGGTCGGGTCTACCTGGTCGCGGAAGGTCCAGATGCGCTCCATGTCGCCGCGTGAATAGATGCGTACGTGCTCGGGCTGGTTGAATTCGGCGCCGGTGACATGGTAGTGGATCGCCTCGAAACCGAAGCAGGCCAGGGCAGTGCCGCTGGCGCCGCGGCGCTGGAAACGGCGCGGCGTGGCATTCAGGCACCAGGGTTTGTACAGTTGCAGGAGCAGGCGGCTGGCGATGGACGGGGGGCAGTCGTCGCCAAGGCCGAGCGAGGCGGGGCTTTCGCGCTCCTTGAGCCGGGCCAGGACTTCCTGAATCTTCGGCGAGAGCTGGCGGGTGTCGAAATAGCGCACCGAATCCGTTCGCGGCAATTGATCCAGCGGCCGCGCACTCGCATCGCGCATGAGGTCGATGCCAAAGGCGCGCGTCTCGATCGGCTCGCCCAGGGGCTTGACGACAGTCAGCGGGGCGAAGCGCCTCGCCCAGCGGCATATCCAGGCAAATTCGTGGGTGCTGCGGCTGTAGGGGCTGGCCAGGTCGACCAGCAGCACCGAGGCGTAGGCTTCGGCCGCACACTGGAGTTTGTTGATCTCGTTGATCGGTTCCGGCACGGTGGTCTTGTCGATGCCCCATTCCTCCGCCGTCGCGTAGTAGCCGTGCAGGTCGATCCAGGCACCCGGAGAGGGTTCGCGGCGGGCGCGGAAATATTCGAGGATGACCTTGCCGGCGTAATGCACGCAGCGCTGGCAGATGAGGGCGAGCTTCGACTGCACCTGAGCATCGTTCGAGCCCAATTGCGCCACCTGGGCATAGGCGCGCGCCATGGACTGCCAGAGCGAGAGGACTTGACGGAAGGCTTCCGCCTCGGCCGGGGTCGGCGGCAGGGGTTTGGAGGCGTAGCGCTGGGCGATCTCGTCCTGCAGGAAGGCCATCGGCGCGCGCGCCGTCTCGAGCACGTCGAGGTAGGCGCCGCCGCCGGGCGGCCGGTGATACAGGCCGGTGAGAAGGGTGATCAGCACCTGGTGCGCTTCGCGCGCATTGGTCAGCGGCAGGCCGGCGATCAGCGCTATGCAGGCGCGTGCGTCGGCGGTGTCGATGGGAAAAGGCGGGCCTGTGACGTTCATACGCTGTCGAAAGCGCAGCGTTCGAAATCGCTGCCGCGGTCGAGCTGCTGCGTGAGCCGGATCGGCCGTGCGGATTGCTCGAAGAGCTCGATGACGCGGCCGGCGCGGAACCACCCTGCCGGCACGATGACCGATTCGGGATACTTCAGGGCGGGCACGGCGGGCAGCCTGAAGCCCGGACGGTATTTCTCGTTGATGGCGGTCAGGCCGGTGCCGCGCAGGGCGACCGTCAGCGGGTTGCCCGGCATGATCTGGATGCCGGCCTGCAGCTCGGCACCGCCCGTCAGCCGCGACCAGCGTGCCACGGCGAGCAGAAAGTTGCGGCTGCCTTCGGGCATGATGGCCACCATCTGGCCGCCGCCGATCCGTCCGCCGGCCTGGCTGAGGGGGCGCATCAGGCGGTAGCCCGTGGCGGATTCGTCGAGTACGCGCCACTCCTCGACCATGAAGCCCTGCAATTGGCTGTAATCCTCCTCGTGCCGGGTGGCGACGCGGCCGAAAGTGGCGATCTCGTCGGCCTGGGACTTCGACATGGCCTCGCCCTGGCCGGGCTGGCGGAAGATCTTTCCGGACAAGTAGTAGTGGATGGCGTCGAGGCCGGTGACCAGGCGGCAGGTGCCGCCGCCGGCGCGCCGCGGATGCAGTCGCGCCGCGCCGCCCTTGAACCACTGCTGGTAAAGATGCTTCAGCAGGTTTTCGCAACCGGGCTGTACGGCGTCCTCGCCCAGGCCGAGCGAAGCCGGCGATTCGCCGCGCTGCAGGTGGACGATGCGCCGCTTCACGCTGCGCGAAAGGTCGGACAGGTCCAGCCAGCGCAGTTGGCCGCCGCCCTCCGCGGTTGCCGTCTCCGGTGCGTCCGAGGACAGGTCGACGAGCAGGGGCGGCACCCGCGGCTCGGCGGGGGGCGCATTCAGCACGGCCACCTTGCCGCCCCAGCGGTGCAGCCAGCGCTCGACCTGCATGAGCTGGCGTGCGGACAGCTCAAAGGGGCTGGACCGATGCAGCAGCAGGGTTTGCGCGTAGGCGGCGACGACGCCCGTGGCGGGATGCTCGGCCTGCAGCGTGTCGTTCACCGGATGGGCCAGGGCGCCCAGTTCTTCGGCCGCCGAGAACACGCGGTGCAGCGTTTGCCAGAGCTGTGCGGGCGGATCGGTGGGCGCACGATAGATGTCGAGCAGTTCGGCGCGCAGGGCGCCCATGGCGCGTTGCGCGATCAGCGCGGCATGCGGCCGCAGATTGGCATCGCCCTCCAGGCAGGCCGCCAGGCAGTGCAGGTAGCCGGTCTGCACGGCCTGCCAGAGCGTGCGGTTGGTGTCCATGCCGGCCTGTTCGGGCGGCGCCAGCGGCAGCGGCCGGCCGGCGAACTTGCGCGCCGATTCCGTCTGGGCGAAGGCGATCGGGTCACGCAGCAGTTCGAGGATCTTCAGCCGCTCGGCGGGCACGATGGCAAAGCGGTTGAGCAGGTTGATCTGGCGCAGCAGCAGGGCCTGCGCCTGCGCCGGATTGGCCAGCGGCTGCGCCGACAGCCAGTCGCGGCAGCCGTGTGCAGTGGCAAAGGCCGGCGGTTGCTCCGAGCCGAGTGCGGGCAGGGCGAATGCGGCCATGGTTATTTACCCCCCTGTTCTTCGGCCAGGGCCTCGACGAAGGCGCTGTGCAGCGCATCGTCGCCCGGGCCGCTGCGGATTGTTGTGGGGCGCGCAGCCTGTCCCCAGATCGAGTTGGGGAAGTGGCGGTCGTCGCGCCAGCGCGGGATGACGTGCCAGTGCAGGTGCGGCACCACGTTCCCCAGGCTGGCGAGGTTGATCTTGTCCGGCCTTGCCGCGCGTCGCACGGCGGCTTCGGTGGCGAACACGACCGACATCAGGTGGCGGCGCTCCCTGGTGTCGAGGTCGGTCATCTCGGCCACGTGCCGCTTCCAGATGATGCGGCAGGAGCCGGGATAGTCGGCGTCCGCGACGAGTACCAGCCGGCAGAGCTCGTCCTGCCAGAGAACTTCGCCACCCGGCTCGCGGCACAGCGGGCATGCATCCGCTCGGAACATCGGGAACAGCCTTGTTATGCGTAAAGAATGAGGGGCATTCTACGCCGTGTCGCTGCACCAGGGATAGCGCCGCCTTACCGTCCGATGAGCGTGCGAGCAAGCACGAATCCGACAACCGCGATACGGCTGTCGGATTCGTCCTTTTCCGAGAAGTCGGTATCGGCCAGGGTCTCGTCACCGAAGCGGTTGTTGTCGCAGATGAGGCGGATCGACTGCTTCATGCCACGCTGGGCGCGCCGCACGATGAATTTGCCGCCGACTTTCAGCACGAAAACCCCGTTGGCGTGGATGCGGTTCACCCTGGGGTCGTAGATGACCAGGTCGCCGGTGCGGACATACGGCTCCATGTCGTCAGAGAACACGCGCATGATCTTCACATCCCGCGGCAGTCCGATCGAGCGCAGCGTCTCCGGCAGGGTATACAGCGCGTAGCCCTCGGTATCCTCGTCCCCATGCGTTTCGATGACCGTGTAACGCTCGTCAATGACGTGCGCGCCGCTGCTCTGGTCGCCGATCAGCAGTTGCTCCAGCGTCGTATTGAGTGTCTCGGCGATTTCAGGCAGACGAAAAGTCTCGGGCACTCCCTCGCCCTTCAGCCAGTTTGCCGCCGTGTTCTGGCTGACGCCGAACATCTCCGCTACGGCGACTGCACGGCCATAGCCGGCGGGAATCGTGCCTCGCCGATCGAGCGCCGCATTGAAATTCGCCGCGAACTGACTGCGGAACTCCTTCTGCCGCAGCAGCTTGTCGTCGGACTTGTTGTCGAGATGAATGACCCGGCTCATTTCGGAATTATAGGCAGGCCTCTGCCGGCTTTTCATGCCGGGCGATCCTGATTCTTCGGCCGAATCGACAAGATGCACTTTATTTCCCATTGGTAGCACTGATAACGACTGTGAATCGCATAACTTAAGATATATATATGGTTGGTAATATCAAACCATGATTGTTAATCTTACTGCAAAATATTAAAATACGCTTTGATTTGGCAAGCCAAGGTTGCCATTTCAAAGGCACGGTCTGGTGGGGCATTCTTTCCCAAATAACAATAACCGAACTCGGCGATGGCTCATTCTGCTTTCCTCAAAGCCTGGCCATGCATGGCATTTGCCGTCATGGCGGCGCTCGTCGCGGCACCGGCGCTTGGCCAATCCGTGGCCGATTCGGCGGCGCAGGAACTCTTCCGCCGCGAGGCGCGTGAACGCGAGCTGCGCAGGCAACAGGAGCGCACCCCCGATGTGCGCCTGCCGCGCCCGGACACGCCATCCCTCGGCGAGCGCATTCCCGAAGACGAATCGCCGTGCTTCCCGATCGCACGAATAGTTCTCGCCGGTGAAGCCGCCGAGCGCTTCGGATTCGCCCTGCAAACCACTCCGGAAAGCGCGGAGCCCATTCTTGGCCGTTGCCTGGGTTCGCAGGGCATCAATGCCGTCCTGGTGCGCATTCAGAACGCCATCATCGCCGCCGGATTCGTCACCACCCGCGTCCTGGCCGCGCCGCAGGATCTCAAGACCGGCGAGCTGGTGCTGACCATCATTCCTGGGCGTGTGCGCGCCATCCGTTTTGCGTCAGGCACCGATCCGCGCGTCACCCTGCGCAACGCCCTGCCGATTGTGCCGGGCGACATCCTCAACCTGCGCGACATCGAGCAGGGCCTGGAAAACCTCAAGCGCCCACCCACCGCCGAGGCCGACATCCGCATCGAGCCCGCGCAGGACGATGGCGCCCAGGCCGGAGAAAGCGATCTCGTCATCGACTACCGCCAGACCTTCCCCCTGCGCCTGACGCTTTCCGCCGACGACGGCGGCGCCAGGGCCACCGGCAAGAATCAGGGCGGCATCACGCTCTCGATCGACAACGGCCTCTCGCTCAACGACCTGTTCTATATCAGCGTCAATCGCGATCTCGGCAACGGCGACGCCGACAAGCGCGGCACGCGAGGCCACACCGTTCATTACTCGTTGCCCTTCGGCTACTGGAACGTCGCGCTGACCGCCGGCGCCAACCGCTACCACCAGGCCGTGGCCGGCATCAACCAGACCTATATCTACAGCGGCAAGACCCGCCACGCCGAAATCAGGCTCGCGCGCCTGATCCATCGCGACGCCGC
>Ga0172380_10003157_pt1 | contig 23407 bp, 16 predicted proteins | sample Leawe162metaG_FD_119747 | JGI IMG/M metagenome (GOLD analysis project Ga0172380, IMG submission 119747) | Leachate microbial communities from a municipal landfill in Southern Ontario, Canada - Leachate well 162 metaG | ecosystem: Engineered > Solid waste > Landfill > Unclassified | place...
TACCTTTCGCAGGGTTATTGACTGAGTGACATCGCACAGGCTGTGTGTCACCAAAAAATTCTTTTGTTTCCAGTACCTTATTCCCAGCTAACGATTAGTGCAACACGATTCTTCATTGGCCAACTTGCGTGGCGTTTCCCTGCGGTAGTGGTTCGAGTGAAGCTGCCGTACAGACGCCAGCCTTTCGGATACGTCGAGTTTCTGCTCCTGGCCGCCGGGCATGGCGCAAATCGCGGGACCGCCGCTTAGCGGGAGGCAAAAAAAACGGCAAGCCCCTTCCGTGTGGGCTTGCCGCCGGGGTGACAACGTCTACCCGATGGAAAAAAGTTTCAGGCAGCGTTCAGCGAGTGCATGACGCCGTCCAGTGCCTTGTCGAACACCGAGCCGGTTTCGACAATGCAGGCTGCACCGTCGCGGATCTGGCGGGCGAGGGCTTCGGGCGAGATCGAGATGGCTTTGGCTGCACGATGATTGGAAAACACGAGGATGCCTTTTTGCGGGCTCACCCAGTTCAGGCGCTCGCGGGTGGCATTGCCGCCTTCGTCGATGAAGTCGACCCAGTCGCCGCGTTGCAGCCCCTGTGCCTGTTCCAGTGCATCGCGATCGCGGGCGCGACGCATTGGCGAGGCGCCCACCAGAACAACTTCCTCGATGAGAACGCCCTCTTCAACCCGGCGGGTGACGAGCAGATCGCCTTCGTTGACGGTGTTGGGGGTAAATGCGCCTGCGTCCGCCGCAACCGGTGTTGCGGTAGGCGTTTCTTCGCTATTCAGCGAGCCCTTGAGCGCCGAGGCATGCAGCGTAACCAGTGAATCAAAGAAAGTATTGCGTTCTTCCTGGGAAATGCCGATCCGGTTGAGGCCGGCGTTGATGCGCGCCAGCAGCATGGGAAGGGAACTGATCAGGCGCAGGCGCTCGTCGGCATCTGTCTTGGCGGCGACGCTCCAGATCAGTTGGTCGGCGACATCCAGTGCCTCCTGCCAGGTAGTCGACTCGCTTTCATATTTCAGCGCCGTTTGTTGCAGCAGTGCGGTCCAGTGTTCGCGCAGGAAACTGGCGACGGCTTCGGGAATGGGCTTGTTGAGCACGGGCTGCATGGCTTCGCGTGCGCGTTCCCAGGCGGCGTCTTCGATCTCCCGGCGGCTGACAACTTCTGCCGCCACGTTCAGTGTCGAAGCCTCTTCGGCTTCACAGTCGGTGACGAATGCTTCCAGTTCGGTGATGGCTTCGCCAAAAATCTCGACATTGGTTTCGAATTCGTTCTGGATGCGGCTGACGACGGTTGCCAGCTTGCGCTGGAAGGGGTCGTCCTCGCGGCTGCCTGCGCCCCAATGCAGCGCGATGCCAGTGATGCCGTCAAGAAAGCGCCGGGCCGGATGCTGGCGGTTGGCAAAGAAACTGCTGTCGAGCATTGCGACCTTGAGCACCGGGATCTGCAGTTGCGCAACCAGGGATTTGACCGAGGCCGGGAGTTCGTCGTCGTTGAAGATGAAGTCGAAGAGCATGGCAACGATGTCGATCGTTACCGATTCGAGCGGGGTGACGTGTTGTGCAGCTTCCGAGCTGCGCACCAGCTGCACCTGGTTCATCGCGATGCCTGCGCCTGGTTGCCATGGGGTGTGCTGGGCCTCGTTCAGTGAGGCCAGGAAGGCGTGGCTGATGCTGGCCGCGTTGATCGAAACGTTGATCAAGTCGTTGCTGTTGCCGCTGCTTGCGGCGCCTGGAAGCCCGCCTCCGCCTGAACTGCGTGCGGCAGCAATGCGTTGCATGGCACCGAGCAGGTCGTCTGTGCCTGCCGGGAGCGTCTCGGTGGCCGTCTGCAAGGCGGCGAGAATGGCGTTGCCGGCGGGGGCAGCAGTATTTCCGGTGCTGGCGCCGCTGTTGCGCCGATAGTCGCGCTTGAGGTCGGGCAGGATGCCGCGCTCGATCAGTTCGGCGTTGATTTCGCTATACATGCCGGGCAATGCCTGGTGCAGGTGGCGCTCTACCCGGCGCAGCAGAAGGAGGCGGCTTTCGGCATCGAGTCCGAGTGCTGCCGAGGCGTCGGCGAGTGACTGGCAGAGGTTGCCGGGAGCCAACGGGTTTTCGCCCTCGACAGGCTCATCGTGTCCGAGCAAGGCCGCGACGCGGCGGTCGAGCGGATACAGTTCGTTGTCGCAGGTCTCAGCAAGCTGTGCGGCAAATTCCCTTACGACGATACGCTCGGAAAGTTCCTCGTCGCCAACCAGTTGCAAACCCTCAAAATCAGGCACTTCGAGCGTACTTGCAGCGCTCGTTGCGGGCTTCCGGCGGCTATCCGTGAAGCTGTGGCGGAAGGCTTCGATGACCTGCACCCAGTCGCGCTCGATGACCTGACGCAGATCAAGATATCGGGTCTGCAGCAGCCGCTCGCGCGTTCCATCGGCGAGGAGGAACAATTCCTCGGCAATCGGTGCGCGAATCCCGGCGAGCCAGTGGCAAAGCGCTTCGCCAAGCTGCTCCAGACTGTCATTGACCACGCGCAGGCCAGGGCTGCGGTCGCGGGTCGTGGCGTTGATCGAGACGATCTTGCGGGAAGTGGGTGCGCTCATGATGGTTTCCTAGGCACTGTTCTTGTCGGAGGTCGTTGCTGGTTGATCGAAGATCAGCAGGGCTTTGCTGGTCAGCACCAGATCAGCCAGATCGTCCGGGGCGATCTGGATGGCGCGCTGCCCCTGGTGGTTGGAAAAAACGAGAATCCCGCGTTGCGGGCTGATCCACGTCAGCCGTTCACGCGAGAGCTGGCCGTCGGCCAACTGGAACTCAACCCAGTCGCCGCGCTGCAGGCGGTTCACCTGCTCCATGGCACTCTCCGCTGTTGCCGGCAGCGCCAGAACCTGCGGCAGCGCTGGCGGTGTCAGCTCGGCACGCAGCACGACGGCGTGCACTTCGATCAGCGCATCGAAAAACGGTCGGCGGTCATTGCGGTCGGCGTCGATCAGGTCAAGGCCGCGGTTGAGGCGGGCGAGTAATGCGGGAATCAGACCGATCAGCTGCAGCCGCTCCTCCTGGTCGCTCTTTGGCGTCAGGCTCCAGGCCAGGTCTTCGATGACCGCGACGGTGTCCTGCCACTGCAGGCTGTCTTCCGGGTAGAGCAGGGCTGCGCGCTGGAGCACGTCGACCCAGTAACCGGCGAGAAAGTCTCGTGCCAGATGCGGCAGCGGGCGTTCCAGATAGTCGCGGGCGATGGCTTCGGCGCGTTCCCAGGCGATCGTCTCTGTGCTGCCAGTCCGCATGGCTACATTGCGTGCAATGGCGGCGATGGTCTCGTGAAACGCTGCGAAGGCAGCGCCATTGGGTGCCAGATCGTCGAGCACACGGGCGAGGCCCCGGTTGAATTCGCATGCGAAAACTGCCACATCGCCCCCCCGCTCGACGAGGTGCTTGCACATCGGAGCGATATCGTTGAGCAGTTGCCGGGCCGGGTGCTGCCAGTCAGAAAAGAAGTGTGATTCGCGCATTGCCAGTTGCAGTATCGGCATCTGCGCCCGCAGCAACGAATCCTTGATTGCTGGCGATACGTGCGAATCGTCGAGCACGAAGCTGAACAGCATGTCGATGATGTCGACCGCCACCTTTTCGAGTTGCGTGTCGCGCTGCTGTGGCCAGCACACCGGCTCCAACTGCCTGGAGGGAGTGCGGCAGATCATGTCGTCGAGTGAGTCGATGAAGATGCGGCTCAATGCCGGTGCGTCGAGAGAATGACGCGTCGCCGGGGGAGGTGCCTGCGGAATGGTTGCCGCCTGTCTTGGCAGCTCCGCACTATGTGTCGTCGCCACGATGTCGACGGTGTCCAGCCCCCGGCGCCGCGATAGCGAGATATCTCGCATCGTGCCGGCCGCCTCGGAGTTAGCCCCGTTGCCCTCGCGCGCGCGAGGTGAAAAAGGGATTACCTTGCCGTTCTCTTGTTTGCCCATGGCAGCTTCTCCTCGCGCCGGGTCGCATAGGCGACGCGCGGTGCGGTAGTGCTCAGGGCATTCACATGGGGGATGGAGACGCTTTTCACCAGCAGGGAAAAATACGGGACGAGAGCGCTCGCGACCGACAATAGCGTACTGCGGCCGCGGGCCGAAAGTATAAAAACAGTACGCATGAAGGAGGAGTGATCCACGTCTACCTCTTTTATCTGGTGGTTCCGCTACCGTGGCGAATAATTGAACATTCGCTGTAGGCCGGTGACTTTGCGTCGCCATCTTTCGATGGGTTTGCCCTGTTTCAGAGATCGGATCGTGCGCCCTTTGCGAGCAACCTGAACCGACCGTGGTTTGCCTCACCCAAAAACTGGAAGGAGGCAGTTCACTTTATAGCTGGTGGGGATTGTTTTGCAAGGACTATTTTTTATGCCGGGCGAGCGCCCAGCCAACGTGTTCGCGAACCAGTGGTGACGGGTGTTCGGAGCGGCTGGACAGGGCGGTTAGTACTTCGGGGGTAGCCTCGGCGTTGCCAAGGGCAACGGCAATGTTGCGTAACCAGCGTTCGTGGCCGATGCGGCGGATCGGGCTCCCCTGCAGGCGCGTATCGAATTCGCTTTCCGTCCAGGCGAACAGCGAGATCAGGGTTTCTGAATCCAGTTGGTTGCGCGGTGCGAAGTCCGGGTCGCCTGTCGTCGCAAAGCGGTTCCATGGGCAGCATAGCTGGCAGTCGTCGCAGCCATAGATGCGGTTGCCGATCAGGGGGCGCAGCGGCTCCGGAATGGTGCCCGCCAGTTCGATGGTCAGATAGGAAATGCAGCGCCGGGCATCGACTTCGTAGGGGGCGACGATGGCTTGGGTGGGGCAGATGTCGATGCAGGCGGTGCAGGTGCCGCAGTGCTCCTCGATTGGGGCGTCGGGTGGCAGCGGCAGGCTGGTGTAGAGCTCACCGAGAAAATGGTAGGAGCCGTTGCGCGTCAGCGACAGCGTGTGCTTGCCGCGCCAGGCCGTTCCCGCCTGGCGCGCGAACTCGACTTCCATGACCGGAGCCGAGTCCGAAAAGGCCCGGTAGCTGAATGGAACATCACCGCCCAGCTCGTTGGCGATACGGTCAGCAAGCTTCTGCAGGCGGCTGCGAATGGTCTTGTGATAATCGCGGCCGAGCGCGTAGCGGGAGACGTAGGCCAGTGTGCTGTCGGCGAGAACCTGGTCGGCATCTGCGCATTGCGCGCTATCCGGCCAGTAGGGGAGGCGTGCGGAAATAATGCTCAGGGTGCCCGGGTGCAGGGCGGTCGGCTCGGCACGCAGGGCGGCATGTTTGGCCATATAATCCATCTCCCCGTGGCGGCCGAGTGCCAGCCAGCGCATCAATCCCGGTGTCGCCTCGGTGGTGTCGGGGCAGGTAATGCCCAGTTCGGCAAACCCCAGTTCCTGCCCCCAAACCTTGATTTTTGCGGCCAGGTCCGACCACTGTGTCGCCTCGTTGATGGAGTCCATTTCTTGCATAGCCAAGAGCCTAGCAGCCTGTCGGACTTAAAGGAAATCGGCTGCAAAATGCGGAGGCCGGTCCATCCCTCAGGGACTTCCTGTGGTCGTACTTCCGCAGCTTTCGGCACGAATAGAACGACTATTCCCTTGAAACCCGTGAAAATCTGTCCTCGACCCCCACTTTTTCGCTTCGATTCTTTAAACCCGACAGGCCGCTAGCATGAGTCATCAGATCAGCTGTTTCCTCGCCGATGAACTGGCGACCGGCGATTTCGGCCGCCGCCTCGCTGTTTGCCTGCCTCCGGGAACGGTGGTTTACCTTGAAGGCGACCTCGGTGCGGGCAAGACAACACTGGTGCGCGCCCTGTTGCGGGCGCTTGGCCATCAAGGGCCGGTGAAGAGTCCTACCTATACGCTGGTTGAAGTTTACGTTGTTTCGAGCTTATACTGGTATCACTTTGATTTTTATCGTTTCAATCATCCGGAAGAGTTTGTCGATGCAGGTTTGGGCGAGTACTTTCGCAGCGACTCGGTCTGTCTGGTCGAATGGCCGGACAAGGCGGCTGGTTTTGTGCCGACGGCCGATCTTGTCGTCAAGCTGGAATTCGCCGAAGGGGAAGGCCGTCGTGTCGCACTCTCCGCAGATTCTCCGGTGGGCGAGCAATGTTTGAACAGCTTCCTGAACTCCCCGATGTCACCCGGCGCAAGCTCCTCCGCCTTGCCGGTGGGGCCTCTCTCGTCCTCTTCGTAACGCCGCTGGCACAGGCTGCGCGCGGCAAGCCTGGCAATCCGAGCGTGCTGGCCGTGCGTGTGTGGCCAGCGGCCGACTACACGCGCGTTACCCTGGAGAGCGATGCGTCGGTGAAGTTTTCGCACTTCACGGTAAAGAATCCCGAGCGCTTGGTGGTTGACCTCGAAGGCGTCGAACTCAACGGCGTACTCGACGGTCTCTCTGGCAAGATCGCCAGCGATGATCCGTATATCAAGCTGTTGCGCGCCGGACGCTTCAAGCCGGGCGTCGTGCGACTGGTGATGGAACTCAAAACCGAAGTGGCGCCGCAGGTGTTTGTCCTGGCGCCGGTTGGCGAATACGGTCACCGCCTAGTGCTTGATGTCTATCCCACCGAAGCGCCTGATCCGCTGCTGGCGCTGATCGACAAGAAGGAACTGCAGGCGCTGCCGCTGGACGAGAAAACCGAAACCCAGCAACAGGTTGCTGAGCCGAAGCGCAAGGATGGCAAACCGGTAGTTGACCGGCTGGTAACGATCACGCTTGATCCGGGCCACGGGGGAGAAGACCCGGGCGCAGTTGGCCGGCGGGGGACCTACGAGAAAAATGTGACACTGGCCGTGGCGCGCCGTCTGAAGACGAAGATTGATGCCGAACCGAATATGCGTGCGGTGTTAACGCGTGACTCCGATTTCTTTGTTCCCTTGAACATGCGTGTGCAGAAGGCGCGGCGTGTTCAGTCGGATCTGTTTGTGTCCATTCATGCGGATGCATTCATCAAGCCCGATGCTCGTGGCGCATCGGTGTTCGTGCTTTCGGAAAATGGCGCCAGCAGTACGGCCGCGCGCTGGCTGGCGAACAAGGAAAATGCGGCCGACCTGATCGGCGGTGTCAATTTCGGCGTCAAGGATCCGATGCTGGCGCGTACGCTGCTCGACCTGTCGCAGACGGCGACGATCAACGACAGCCTGAAGCTGGGCAAGGCGGTGCTCGGTGAGCTCGACCGCGTCGGCGATCTGCACAAGCCGCATGTTGAACAGGCCGGTTTTGCCGTACTCAAGGCGCCGGACATTCCTTCCATCCTCGTCGAAACTGCGTTCATCTCCAATCCGGAGGAGGAGCGCCGGCTCAACGACGAGGCCTACCAGGACAGGATCGCGGAAGCGGTGATGTCCGGTATCCGCAAGTATTTCAAACTGAATCCGCCGCTCGCCAAATCCAAACTGGCAAAGCTGGATTGACAGGGGCGTCGGCGCCCTGTCTGTCCGGCAAAATGGGCCGTAAACCTTTATAATTCAGCCCTTTTCCTAGGCTTTCGGCTTCCCTGATGCTCGTCTTTCGCGGCACCTCGCAACCTGCGCCCAGCGCCACCGTGCTCACCATCGGCAATTTCGATGGCGTGCACCTCGGCCATCGCGCGCTGCTGGCGCGCCTGTGCGCCGTTGCCGCCGAGACCGGGCTGCCGCCGGCAGTGCTGACCTTCGAGCCGCACCCGCGCGAATTCTTTGCGCCGGAATCGGCGCCCACCCGGCTTTCCAACCTGCGTGAAAAGCTGGAGTTGATCGCCGACGATGGCGTCGAACTGGCCTTTGTCTGCCGCTTCAACAAGGCGTTCGCCAGCCTGACGGCTGACCAGTTCATCGAAGAGGTGCTGGTCAAGTCGCTGCGCGTGCGGCACCTGATCATCGGCGACGATTTCCGTTTCGGCGCCAAGCGTGCCGGCGATTTCGCGCTGTTGCAGCAGGCTGGCGAGTCCTTCGGCTTCCGTGTTGAGGCGATGAATACCGTCATTTCAAGCGATGTTCGCGTGTCCAGTTCTGCCGTACGCGAAGCCTTGTGGGGCGGCCAGCTTGAACGCGCCGCCGAACTGCTTGGTCGGCCCTATGTGATCGACGGCCGCGTCGTTCACGGCGCCAAGGTCGGGCGGCAGCTCGGCTACGCCACCGCCAACATCCGCATGAAACACGACCGGCCGCCGCTACTTGGCGTGTTCGCTGTAGAGGTCACCGGCTTTGGTGACAAACCCTTGCCCGGTGTTGCCAACCTTGGCTACCGGCCGACAGCGAATGCCGTGCTGCGGCCAATTCTCGAAGTGCATTTGTTCGATTTTGCCGCCGACATTTACGGCGCGCACCTGACCGTCCGCTTCTTGCACAAGCTGCGCGACGAAATGAAGTTTTCCGGCCTCGACGAATTGAAAGCGCAGATTGCGCGTGACGTCGGGGCTGCCCGCCAGTATTTCAAGCTTTGAGTGATGGATTGCAATGGCTGACTACAAGCACACCCTGAACCTTCCCGATACGCCTTTCCCGATGCGCGGTGATCTCGCCAAGCGCGAGCCGCAATGGGTCAAGGAATGGCAGGAGAAGAAGCTCTACGAGAAGATCCGCAAGGCGGCCAAGGGCCGCCCGCGTTTCGTGCTGCACGACGGCCCGCCGTACGCCAACGGCGACATCCACATCGGCCATGCGGTGAACAAGATTCTCAAGGACATCATCGTCCGCTCGCGTACGCTGGCCGGCTTCGACGCGCCCTACGTGCCGGGCTGGGACTGTCACGGCCTGCCGATCGAACACCAGATCGAGAAGCTGCACGGCAAGCACATCGCCGGCGATAAGGTGCGCGAGCTGTGCCGCGCCTTTGCTGGCGAGCAGGTCGAGCGGCAGAAGAAGGATTTCATCCGCTTGGGCGTGCTCGGCGAATGGGACAACCCTTACCTGACGATGGCCTTCAAGACCGAGGCCGACGAGATCCGTGCGGTCGGCAAGATTCTTGAGAAGGGCTATCTGTATCAGGGCCTGAAGCCGGTGAACTGGTGTCTGGACTGCGGTTCGGCACTGGCCGAAGCCGAAGTCGAGCACGAGGACAAGACCTCGCCGGCGATCGACGTTGCCTTTCCGGTGCACGACAACCACGCCGAGAAGCTGGCCAAGGCTTTTGGCCTGACGCATCTGCGCGGCCCGGCATTCGCCGTGATCTGGACGACCACCCCGTGGACGCTGCCGGCCAACGAGGCGGTCAGCGTGCATCCGGAGTTTGATTACGACCTGATCGAGACGCCGAAGGGCGCACTGATTCTCGCGCACGATCTGGCCGAGGCTTGCCTCAAGCGCTACGAGCTGGAAGGCTCGGTCGTCGGTTCGTGCAAGGGCGCGGCGCTTGATCAGATCCTGTTGTGCCATCCATTTCAGGCGCGTGATGTGGCCATCATCTGCGGCACGCATGTCACCGCCGACGCGGGTACCGGCCAGGTACACACTGCGCCGGCGCACGGCGTGGACGACTACGTGGTCGGCAAGCGTTACGGCCTGCCGGTGAACAACCCGGTTGGCGACGACGGCAAGTTCCTCGGCAATACCCCGGCGCTTTCCGTCGGAGAATTGGCCGGGAAAACGGTGTGGGATGCCAACCCGCTGGTACTGCAGGAACTCGAAGCCAAGGGCCTGCTGCTCAAGGGCGAGAAGATTCGCCACAGCTACCCGCACTGCTGGCGTCACAAGTCGCCGATCATCTTCCGCGCGACGACCCAGTGGTTCATCGGCATGGAGCACAAGTCGACCGAACATGCGTCGAACGAAGAAGGCCCGACACTGCGCTGGGTGGCTGAGCGCGCAGTCGATGAAACGCAGTTTTTTCCCTCGTGGGGCCGTGCCCGCCTTGAAGGCATGATGAAGACCCGGCCGGACTGGTGTGTCTCACGCCAGCGCAACTGGGGGGTACCGATTCCGTTCTTCCTGCACAAGGAAACCGGAGCGTTGCATCCGCGCACGCCAGAGTTGATCGAAGCGGTGGCCAGGCGGGTCGAGCAGACGGGTATCGAAGGCTGGTTCTCGCTTGATCCGGCTACGCTGCTTGGTGAGGAGGCCGGCCAGTACCGCAAGATGAGCGACACGCTCGATGTCTGGTTTGATTCCGGTACCACGCACCTGTCGGTGATGCGCGGTTCGCACGCCGAGCAGTGCGACTTCCCGGCTGACCTCTACCTCGAAGGTTCGGACCAGCATCGTGGCTGGTTCCAGAGTTCGCTGCTGACCGGTTGTGCCATTGATGGCCGCGCGCCATACAAGGCGTTGCTGACACACGGCTTCGTCGTCGACGGCAAGGGCCTGAAGATGTCGAAGTCGAAAGGCAATGTCATTGCGCCGCAGAAGGTCTTCGACACGCTCGGTGCCGACATCCTGCGCCTGTGGGTGGCAGCCACCGACTACTCGGGCGAGTTGTCGATTTCCGACGAAATTCTCAAGCGCGTGACCGAGGCCTATCGCCGCATCCGCAACACACTGCGCTTCCTGCTGGCCAACACTGCCGATTTCGACGCTGCCAAAGACATGTTGCCGGTAGCCGAGTGGCTGGAAATCGACCGTTACGCGCTGGCCATGACGCGCCAGATGCAGCAGGATGCCGAGGCCGATTTCGGCCGCTACGAATTCCACCGTGTGGTGCAGGCGCTGCAGACCTTCTGTTCGGAAGACCTCGGCGGCTTCTACCTCGATATCCTCAAGGATCGTCTGTATACAACCAAGGTTGATGCAAAGGCCCGTCGCTCGGCGCAGAGCGCGTTGTGGCACATCACGCAGACTTTCGTGAAGCTGATGGCGCCGATTCTTTCCTTTACCGCAGAGGAAGTGTGGCTGGTGCTGAGTGGCGATGCCGACAAGTCGGTGATGCTGGAAACCTGGCAGCCGCTGCCGGCACAGGCCGACGAATCCGAACTGCTGGCGAAGTGGGCACTGATCCGCAGCGTCCGCGGCGAAGTGACCAAGGTGCTGGAAGACCTGCGCATCGCCGGCCAGATCGGTGCGCCGCTGCAAGCTGAGGTTGCGCTGCAGGCCGCTGGCGAGAAATACGAGGCGCTGGCTTCTCTTGGTGACGATCTCAAGTACGTGTTCATCGTTTCTGCCGCAAGCGTGGTCAAGGCCGCAGAGGAGAAGGTTGTCGCGACGCCGCTGGCGCATGCCAAATGTGAGCGTTGCTGGCATGTGCGCGAGGATGTCGGCGCCAATGCCGAGCATCCGGAATTGTGCGGCCGCTGCGTCAGCAACCTGTTCGGCGAGGGCGATGCGCGTGGCGCAGCCTGATGCACCGGTCTCGCCAGTGCGCTGGTATGCGCTGGCGGCTCTGGTCATCGTGCTCGACCAGATCAGCAAGCAGGTGGTGCTGGCAACGCTGCGGGTGGGCGACAGCATCTACGTTGCCCCGTTCTGGAACTGGGTGCTGACCTACAACCGTGGTGCGGCCTTCAGCTTCCTCGCCAGCGAGGAAGGCTGGCAGCGCTGGTTTTTCACGGTGCTTGCGCTCGGCGTTTCGGGCTGGATCGTGTTCATGCTGCGCCAGCACCCGGCGCAGAAACTGTTATCTCTTGCTCTGGCCCTGATCATGGGCGGCGCGCTGGGCAATGTCATCGACCGCATCCGTTTCGGCGCGGTTGTCGATTTCGTGCAGTGGCACGCGGCCGGCTACTACTGGCCCGCCTTCAATGTCGCCGACTCGGCGATCACCGTTGGCGCGGTGCTGATGGTCTGGGACCAGTTTTTCGGGTCGGGCCGCCACGGGCCCGATAGCCGGGCCTGACTGTCGATAATTGCAATTCTGGAAAGTTCTCGCATGACAAACACTGCAACCGTCCAGCCGGACAGCTTCCTTACGCTGCACTACCGCCTTTCCGGTCTCGATGGCACTGAGCACGTCAGCACCTTCGACATGTCGCCGGCAACGCTGCAGATGGGCGGTGGCCAACTGGCTGCTTCGCTGGAAGCTTGCCTGCTCGGCCTCGGTGCTGGCGAGCACCATGTCTTCCAGCTGGAGGCCGACGATGCCTTTGGCCAGCACAATCCGAGGCTGGTGGAGCGCATCGCCCGCAGTGCGCTACCGCCAGAAATGGAACTCCAGGTCAATTCGCTGATCGAATTCGCTGCTCCGGACGGTGCCGTGCCCGGAGCCTCCGGTGGCGTCGCCGGTTTGTTGCGTGAGCTGACCGATACGGCGGCGGTGTTTGATTTCAACCACCCGTTGGCCGGCCAGCCCGTCCGCTTCGAAGTCAAGATCATCGGCATTCTTTAGGAATTCAAATGGAAGTCATCCTCGCCAACCCCCGCGGCTTCTGTGCCGGCGTCGAACGTGCCATCGCCATTGTCGAGCGCGCGCTGGAGAAATTTGGTGCACCGATTTATGTGCGACATGAAGTGGTGCATAACAAGTTTGTTTGTGATGACTTGCGGGCAAAGGGGGCTGTTTTTGTTGAGGAATTATCTGATGTGCCGGCGGGGGCGACCGTGATCTTCAGTGCTCATGGTGTATCCAAGGCGGTTCGGGAGGAAGCCGATCGGCGTGGGCTGAAAGTGTTCGATGCAACCTGCCCGCTTGTGACCAAAGTACATTCTGAAGTGGAGCGGATGCGTAACCAAGGACGAGAAATTGTCATGATCGGTCACAAGGGACACCCTGAAGTTGAGGGAACCATGGGGCAGAGCCGCGTTGGCATGTATCTTGTTGAAGCTCTGGCGGATGTTGGTGCGCTAGAGGTCAATGATCCAGATCGGTTGTCGTATGTTACCCAGACAACCCTGTCTGTTGATGATGCGGCGCTTATCGTATCGGCACTTCGTTTGCGGTTTCCAGCCATTATTGGGCCGAAAAAAGACGATATTTGTTACGCTACTCAGAATCGACAAGATGCAGTACGACGCTTGGCTGTGAAAAATGAGGTAACTCTGGTGGTCGGTTCGGTGACCAGTTCAAATAGTAATCGACTGCGAGAAGTGGCCGAGAAAAGTGGTGGGCGTGCCTATCTGGTTGACCGGGCTGAGCAAATTGATCTACGCTGGTTCGATGGCGTTGGCCGTGTGACATTGACAGCAGGAGCGTCTGCCCCGGAAGTGCTTGTGGAGGAAGTGACTGAAAAACTCGCAGCGTTCGGGATGGCTGTGGTTGACGATCCTGAGGGTGAGAGGGAGGATGTGGTTTTTGCTCTACCCAAAGAATTGGCGTACTAGAAAGAGGCCGACTCAAGAGGGGCGGAAATAACAAAAGGCTCACGTATGATCGGGAGCCTTTTTGTATGGTGCTGCTGACCGGAATCGAACTGGTGACCTACTGATTACGAATCAGTTGCTCTACCGACTGAGCTACAGCAGCATTCATTTCTGCACGAAGAAGAATCAGGAAAGCCGCGTATTATAGTCATTAGGACTCAATTTGAAAACAATAATCTTGCTGGGGTGTTGGCGGGATTTTGGGAGGACAGATCCGAATTGCCTGCTATCGGCTATTGGCGACCGTTCGTCATTCATAGGCACCACTTAATCAATCCATTCTCTAAAATTATAAACAACAGACCCTGAGAGGGTGCGTCCCGAGTTGACTCAAACTTGATCGCTGGCCTTTCGTTGGTTCCATCGGCAATTGATTGGGGCATTGCAATGCAAGTAATAGCCAAGGGGTTCACGCTGGTCGAAATGATGGTCACCGTAGTTGTGATGGCGATCCTGTTGGCAATCGCTGTTCCAGCATTCCAGGATTTGATCTCCAGCACTCGGCTGTCTTCGCAGGCTAACGAGATGTTGGCAGATATTGCATTAGCCAGATCAGAGTCGGCCAGACGGAACCAGAGAGTTTCTTTTTGTGCTTCTTCCAACGGAACATCATGTTCGACGGCGGCATCCGACTGGAAGATTGGCTGGATCATTTTTTCTGACGCAAATGCGGATGCGCTGGTCACGGCTGGCGATGATGAGGTTATAAAAATCCGCTCTTCCTCTTCCGGAAACACTACGATAGTTTCAAGCGGTCTACCCTCTGCTGGATTGCTCCAGTTTCGCCCTTCTGGTGGCGTGGTGTCTGCCGGAACCTTTGTGTTGTGTGTGTCTGGTCATGCAGGAGCCTACGGTAGGTCAATTGCGATTGGCGCAAGCGGCGCGACAAAGCTGCAGCGGGGGCAATCATGTCTTTGAGAATGGGATCTCGATTTTTTACCTTTTCGAAACAGTCAGGCAGCATGATGATTGAATCTCTGGTCACCATAGCCATTGTTTCCTTTGGGCTTTTGGGCGTGGTTGGTTTGCTTGTTACAGGTATTAGTGCGGCAAATATGAGTCAGATGCGCTCATCGGCGATCAATTTGGCAAATGAAATCGCAGAGAGTATGCGTGCAAACCAGACAGGCGTGACGGACTCTATAAAAAATAGTAGTGGCTATGTTGTGGGTGATAGTGCTGCGAGTCTTCCGTCAAAGATATGTAAGCCGCAGGGAGCTACGGTTCTGCCAGTTTCGTGTGATCCGATGGAAATGGCGGTATTTGATGTGTACGACTGGAAACGGAAAATTGAGGGATCCTTGCCTAATGGTAAAGGTGAAATAGCCCGCTTGGCTTCTTCAAATGCAGCGTTTGAAATTCGCATTACATGGCTGGAGGATAAATCCACGTCAACAAACATGAATTTTAAATTGAGATTTGAGCCATGAGTTCTCACCAGTTTATTCGCCTAAGCCGAAGGTTCAATAATCAGCATGGCTTTACTATTGTTGAATTTCTGGTTGCGGCAGCAATCTCTCTTGTGATGCTGGCTGTAATTGCGCAAGTCTTTATGGGGGCGCGTACCAGTTACATGTATCAGACTGCCATGGCCAGAATGCAGGAGTCTGCGCGGTTTGCCACCGATCTGATCAGCCAGGACGTGAAAAGTGCTGGCTTTCAGGGGTGTGGGACAGTCGGTAAAACAGCCAATGTGATTACCGATTCGTCGCTTTCATGGTGGCTTGATACGCCGAATCCGGTAAGGGGCTATGACCTGAATACCGGTTTTCCGGCTGATTTTACCAATGTAGTGACCAGTAGTGACGGTGTTGTTTTGATTCGTACTGATAGTGTTTCCGAGCGCCTGGTTACGGCACACGACCCGGGAGCATCAACCATTACGGTGTCGTCCGGGCACCAGTTTGAACCAGGTGAAATCCTGTTCATGACTGATTGCCAGAACTCCGCGTTTTTCCAAATGAGTGGCCCCACGGGGGCGCCGCCGCCGGTATTGACGATTGAACATCTGACAACCAATGCAGCGATAGCGCCGAACAATTGTCAGAAAGATCTCGGAGGGAATTGTGGAAGCACGACGGCACATACCTTTTCTCCGGGTAGCCTCGTTTCACGTGTTGTTTCCAATGCCTATTTCATTGCTCCGGCATCGGGTGGAAATGGTAATGCGTTGTGGATGAGAATGCTAAGTCGTTCCGGAACAGTCGCTACGACGATTCTTCAGGAAATGGTCCCTGGTGTGCAGGCTATGAAACTGCTCTATGGCGTGAATGATATTGGCGATGCGGATTCATCTGCTGACCGATATCTGCGTGCGGCTGAAGTCGATAGTCAGAATCAACGTGGCCAAATAGTTAGCATCAAACTTGAATTTCTTCTTCGATCGGAAGATGGCAACCTCGCCTCGACACCCCAGACATATGTATTTGACGATACTTCTGTCACCGCTGCCGATAGAAATTTATATCGCGTCATGTCTACGACCCTAAACCTCAGGAACCGTACAACATGATCATGTACAAAAAAGCGATTCGAGGCGTATCCCCTGCAGGGGAGCATGGGTTCGCTCTTGTATCCTCGCTGATGTTTCTCGTGGTGTTAACCATTTTTGTGATCAGTTCCATGGGAACGAACGCGCTGGAAGAAAAAATGCTTGGCTTCTCGCGTGATCGTCAAGTCGCTCTGCAAGCAGCTGATGCTGCCTTGCGTGATGCGGAAAGATATATGTTATTGGGCAGCCTCCCTGGGGCTACTGGGTTTTCAGCGGGGTGTAGTACTGGTACGGGACTTTATCAAATTCAAACCTCTGGCGCTCCAATCTGGATAGCTTTGGAATCCGATGTGTCTTGCAAAGACGATGCTTGGATTGGGAAGGCTTCGGCTATCAATGCCGCCAATGGGAAATCATTCAAATATGGCACGCTTACCAGTGCCCCGGAATTCAAACTCGACAATTCAAGACCGGTAGCCTCCCAGCCACGCTTTATTATTGAGGTTATTACAATTGCCTCAACAGGTTCAGGTAGTCGAAAAATCGGCTTTGGTGCGACGTCAACCAAATATGTGTATCGCGTTTCGGCAGTTGGCTTTGGGCAACGCTTAAGTACGCGCGTTCTCCTACAAGCGGTTTACCGCATGTAGATCAGGAAAGAGATCACCATGACCAATACATTTAGATTCAATTTCCAAAAACATTTCATTTTGGCCCTGTTTGCTGCCGGATTTTCCCTGATTGTTGGAAATGCCCAAGCGCTAACTTTGGCGGATCAGCCATTATTTTTGACGCAAAATCAGCCGCCATTGGTGATGTTGACGATGGGGCGCGATCACCGATTTTATTATGAAGCCTACAACGATGCTTCGGACCTCAATGGAGATGGCGTACTCGATTATGTATATAAACCGGGACAAATTGATTATTACGGCTATTTCGATTCGTTCAAGTGCTATACCTATGACAGCGGGTCTGGGTTGTTTGCTCCTAGTTCCGTTACAACTATTGCTGCGCTGAAGAAGTGTTCTGGAGCAAGTGAGTGGAGTGGCGACTGGCTAAATTACAACACCATGACGCGTATGGATACCCTGCGCAAGGTGCTGTACGGTGGTAGGCGAATTGCCGATACGGGAACGCAGACTGTACTCGAGCGATCCTTCATTCCACAGGACGCCCATGGCTGGGCTAAGAAATACGAGAGCGTGGTAGCCGATGGCTACAATATCGAGGACTATACACCGCTGCCATTGCCGAACAGTGGGCAGCGCCACCTGTTCGGCAATGTGACATTGACGTCATCAGGTGAGCCTCCGCTTCTCCGTGTTCTATCGAATGTCATTTATCAGCCGTGGGAATGGGCTTCTATCGAGCGCCCTGTCTTGGGCGTTCAGTGTGCGACCGGAAATAATAATCGGCAAAACTGCACGACAGGGGGCGGAGGCGGCGGGTCGGCGTGGACTACGGATCCTGATGCGGGTAATGGTTTGACTTGGGCTGGTTTTACGCGCACGACTTACGATCTCACTTTGCAACATCAGGCCGATCCGACACCGCTTCCGGCCAATCACACCGAGTTTGAGGATCTTGTAACCAATTGGGCTGTCGATAACAAGACTATTGCGACCCCTTATCAGTTGGGGGTGGATCGTCCGGATAGAGATAGTGCCGTTGAATGCACTTCCAACTGCAACCCCGGGGTGGCACCAAACAATCAGCAAAACAATTTCCTGACTATCCTCACGGGAGAGTTTCGGACGCGGAATGATGATGCGGCAACAGGCAATTATCGTTTTTTTGTCAATGGAGACGATGCGGTTGATCTGGAAATTGTAGATGTTGCGGGTGTAACAATTGGTCGCGTCGGGTATTACGGCGGGCATGGGTTTTCCGGCGGAGATCCTGGGGGGGCTTGTGCTGACTCGCTGGTAGCGGTCTCGCCATGCTATATCGTCGTGCCTCTGATCAAGAATACTTGGTACAAGTTTAAGCTTCGTCACGAGGAAAAAAGTGGTGGTGAAGGCTATCGCCTGCGTTGGTATCGCCCGGATTATTCCCGCTGGGAAACAATCGATCGTCCTACTGATGGTATCAGTGTGCGCGGTATAGATTGGTCTGCCGTCGCTGGATCGGGGGCTGGTGATCTCTACAGAACCACCTACAATCTCAATACCCATTTCTCAAGCGGCCCTACCAGTGGGAATTTTGACGGCGGTGGTCACCCGGTAAACCGAACCGGGATGAATACGCTTGAGACAACATACGCAGTTGTTTCTGCCACGGTTCCGATAAAAATCGGGAGCGGAGCAGTAACAACCATCAACTGCAGTTCTTCCTCGACGAGTTGCAACCCATATAGTGGGCAGCAAGACAGATATTTGACGGTCATTTCAGGAACGCTTTCTGTTGTCACAGAAGATGACTACAAATTTGCGGTAGATGGTGATGATGCAGTTGAAGTCATCATTGATGGTGCCTTGGTTGCAGGAAAATATGGTTCTGGTGGGTTTTCTAACAACACCAACAATGCTGGGGTGATCCACCTGGCCGCTGGTTCGCACACCGTTGAATTCCGTCACATAGAAAGTACTGGGGGTGATGGCTATAAGCTGCAATGGCAAAAGAGCAGCGGTAGCGCTAGTTTGGTTGACTATAAAGTTCGTGTAGAAGTCTGCAATAGCACTGTAGGGCTTGAATCCAATTGCAAATCCTATGTTTCTGGGGCCTCTACAATTTACAAGCCGACTGGTCTTCTTCATAAATATGGGGAAGGCAACGGGATGTACTTTGGCCTGCTGTCGGGTAGCTATATCAATAACACTCGCGGGGGCGTCCTGCGCCGCGGTATCGGTTCGATCGAAAGTGAATTGAACACGAATGGTACGTATCTAAATATGGATGGTACGTACAAGATGAACGGCATCATAAAAACTATAGATCGATTTCGTATAGATGGCTTTAACTATAGCTCGAACGCGTACGATGGTTATTCGTCGGCTACGGTAACTGATACGTGCGGCTGGATTACTACAAGCCCGATGACAGCAGGAAAATGTCAGAATTGGGGTAGTCCATTGGGTGAAATGGTCTATGAAGTCGCTCGCTATTTTTCTGGCAAAGGTTCGGCAACCCCTGAATTTTCCTATAGCAGCAGTGACGCCTTGCTACGGGACAATCAGTTGGGGCTGCCGCTCGCTACCTGGACTGATCCGTATGCATCTGGTGGTTTCCCCTATTGTTCAAAACCCTACATGCTGATGATCAATGACGTTTATCCGTCTTTTGATTCCGATTCGGTGCCTGGTAGCAAATTCTGCACGGAGGAAGACAAGACATCCTATGTCTGCAGTGGCGGTACAACTTTTACTGGCGATTTGAGCGGTCTGGACGCCGAGACTGAAGGTAAGCGGATCTGGGATCACGAATTTGGTGCTGGTGTTAGCAAAAACGTGTTCATCGGGCAGGCTGGCAGCCTCTATGACAATGCGCCAACTCCGAAAAGTGCCTCGTCGCTGGGTAATCTGAGAGGGCTTGCGCCATCGGATCCCACACGGCAAGGTAGTTATACAACAGCAGAGGTGGCCCATTGGGCAAAGCGCACTGACTTGAGTGTTGCAGGTGGCGATCAAAATTTGTCGACCTTTGCCGTTGCCTTGGCGGCTCCACTGCCCGAAATCAGGATCCCAGTCGGAAGTAATACGATCACCTTCGTGCCGTTCGCCAAATCAGTTGGAGGCTCAAGTATTGATGCTGCATCCAATAAATTTCAGCCAACTAATCAGATTGTCGATTTTTACATTGAAAACATTAAAAACACCTGGAAAAAAACTATCAGTGGTACTGCATATACTTGCCTGACGGCTTCTGCTGCCGATCTTGCGGCTCATGCCAATGATTGCGATGCCACCGTGAATAGCGGGCGCCCGTACTACAAATTCCGCATCAACTATGAAGATGTTGAGCAGGGGGCTGACCATGACATGGATGCAATTGCAACCTATGAAGCTTTTTTGAATGCCAATGACACCGTAACTGTAAAAATGTCATCCGATTATGCTGCTGGCGGTATTGTCCAGCACATGGGCTATGTGGTTTCGGGGGGCTTGGAGACGGATGTTTCGGGAACGCCAGTGTCCGGTTCAGCAACTGGCATATATCTCAATGTAAGAGACTCCGACACAACGACAGGGAGTGATCCAGACTATTTTCTTGATACGCCAAATACCGCATCTACGGCCCTTCCTCTGGATTCAACTCGCTATTTCAAGGCAGATGCTTCTGTATCCGCAGCCACTGTGTTGAAAGACCCTTTGTGGTTTGCCGCGAAATATGGTGGTTTCGGTGACGATAATGCCAATACTTTGCCGGACTCAACAGAGTGGGATGCGGATTCGGACGGCGTGCCTGATAACTATTTCCTTGTGGTGAATCCCCTGAAACTGGAAACACAGCTGGGTAATGCCTTGGCAAAAATACAGAATGACTCAGGGACGGCCGCTGCGCTTGCAACAAATTCTCAATCTTTCCGTGACGACTTGACCTTGTATCAAGCTCGTTTCTCAAGTGATGGTTGGGGTGGCGAACTGAATGCCTATCCTGTCAATAGCGCAGGGGTCCTTGGTTCGCCCCTCTGGCAGGCGCAGTATGTTCTTTCGGCGCAGACGCCGGGCTCTCGCTTGATTCTTACTTATGACAAAGATTTGACCAGTGTAGATGCCAGTGGTCGGCCGTTGCGTGGAGTTCCATTCAAATGGGGAAGCCTGACAGCATCAGGAACGATACAGAGTTTGCTTGATCAGAACATGAGTGGATCAACTGATAATCTTGGCACTGATCGAGTTTCCTATCTGCGTGGCGGCGTTGTCAGTGGCATGCGAGACCGGCCTTTGATCAAGGGGACGACTATCACTAATCTGCTCGGGGATATCGTGAATTCTGCCATCCAGTTTGTTGGGGCGCCGTTTTTTGGCTATGCCGAAACGAGCTATGGTGGTTTCTATACGACCTATAAATCTCGAGCTCCGGTAGTCTATGCGGGGGGTAATGACGGCATGTTGCACGGGTTTGATGCTGCCACGGGATCAGAAGTGCTGGCTTATGTTCCGTATTCGTTATACCGCAGCAATCGCCTGAGCAAACTTACTTCACCGGATTACGGGAAGACTAGCAATCCGCACGCCTATTACGTGGATGGCACGCCTACGATTGGTGATGTGTGTAGTGGAACCTGCTCGTCAGCCTCAGACTGGAAAACGATATTGGTTGGTGGGCTGAATCGTGGTGGACAGGGTATCTACGCACTGAACATCACAGATCCAACGACTTTTTCTGAGGCCAATTCGACGAGTGTTGTCCTTTGGGAATTCTCTGACGATATGGACGATGCCGTAACGGCAACAGCGGCGCCTTTCAGCTTTATGGATGATGCAAACACCCGTTACGGTCTCGGTTATACCTATAGCAGACCAGCTATTGTCCGTATCTGTACGCAGCGTGATTCGGCTTCGACAAGCGTGCCCAAGTATTGTCCGCCGGCAAATGCGAAATGGGTGGTGCTTTTCGGAAACGGCTACAACAGTGCAGCTGCCGACGGTTTCGCGAGTACATCCGGGCATGCCATCTTGTATGTGCTTGACGCTCATACCGGGAAGCTTCTGACGAAACTCAATACCAAGTCTGGTGATACCAGCGGCGGGGGTAGTAATGGTCTAGCTACGGTTGCCCCGGATGATGCGGATGGTGATTCTGTTGCTGACTTTGTTTATGCAGGAGATATGAACGGCAACATGTGGAAGTTTGACCTCTCAGGTGATCAGCCGGCAAATTGGAGCGTGGCTTTTGGGACGGCAAGCGTACCTGAACCACTATATGTTGCTAAGGATGGGGCTGGAAATCTTCAACCCATAACAACTTCGGCAGAGGTTGCAAGTCATCCGTTGGGTGGGGCGCTTGTTTTCTTCGGGACGGGAAAATATCTCGAGGTGTCGATTGATGCAGCTTCGATTTCGCAACAATCGTTCTATGGCATCCGTGACAATGGTAGTCAGGTGACGTCTGTTAGCCGATCGAATCTTCAGGTACAGACCATAGACACTGTTGACAATTCGACCTCTGCTGGTATTTTGAATTCGGGCAGTTCCACTGTTGTCGATTGGGGTACAAAATCGGGTTGGTATATAGATTTGCCGGAAACCGGAGAGAGAGTTGGCTATGACCCTCGGCTTTATGGCGATATCCTTTATTTCCCATCTCTTGCGCCGAGTGCTGACGTCTGCTCTTACGGTGGCGATTCTTGGGATTACTTTGTCGATTATCTCAATGGCGGAGCTCTTGATTCTTCACCATTCGCTGGAGTAGGAAAGGTGCAGACATCTACTTCAGGTGTTCTCGGCGTCGCTATTCGACGCAAATCCGAAGTGGGTATTTCCCCCACCGGCACTTCCGTGTCGGCTGGACGTGGGCAGGGAGTCTTTTTCAAGGGAGGGTCTACTGGTGGTGTCGAAAGTTTCGGGACAAATTTAGGTAGCACGCAAGGTCGCCGCGTGGCGTGGCGCGAGTTGACTGCTGACTGACGGGGGGCGCATGAGATCAAAGGGTTTTTCATTGATAGAGTTGATGGTCGTGGTTGCGATTATTGGAATTCTGGCTGCGATCGCGATTCCTGCATATAACGACTATCTGATGAAGGCACGCAGGGGTGATGGTAGGGGGGCACTCTTGAATGCTGCCGGCGCACTGGAGAGGTATTACAGTGAGAACGGCCGTTATACAACGGCTCTTGGCAGTGGTCTATGCGCCGCAGGGATTGTTCCTGCCGCTTCCCAGGAAGGGTATTACTCGCTCACAGCGACCGCTGCTGTCTGCGGTGACAGTACTTTTACACTTACGGCGACACCACAGGATCGACAGGCTGGTGATAAGTGCGGTTCCTTGACACTGAATCAGGCGCAGCTCAAAGGAGTGTCAGGCGGCACACTGGCCGCCGCAAGTTGCTGGTGACGATCATATCTGGCGAAAATGATTTTTTGTCGGCGAAGTCAATGTGCGGCTGTCTTTGAGCGTTACCTTGTCGGTTTTGCTGCATTTTGGTTTGGTGATCGCTTGGGGTAATTCTGCCCCTGGTGGCCTTGGCATAAAGGACGAGGTTAATAAGAGGGTAATTTCTGTTCGAATTCTTTCCTTACCCCCCAGTAGTGCCGAAAAAATCGATATTCTTGAAAACTCTGACTCCCAGCCTCAAGCATTGGCTCTTTCAGAGAGCGCAACAGAGCCAAGAGCTGATGCTCATTCTGTTAACTCACCGTTCTCGATTTTGTCCAGTGATCGCTATTACCTACGTAGTGAGTTGACGGAGGGTCCCCATGTTGTGAGCGCAATAGCTATTGGTGCTCCTCCCACAAAATTGGAGACTTCTTGGAAAATTCGGATGCGTATTTACGTGTCCGAAGAAGGCTTTCCTGACAGGTTGATTGTTGAAAACTCAACTGCTCCTTCTTATGTTCAGGAAGAGGCCATTGCGGCATTTGAGAGTGCTAAATATGCTCCCGGGGTGCGTGAAGGGCGTGCAGTTAAAAGCCAACTCCTGATCGAAGTCATCGAAAAGTAGTGGCTGTGATGACCTGCCCGGTGATTTTCGGACCAGTTGAAACTTGAGGAAATGGCTTCCTTGAAGAGAGGAAGTCATGAGAAAGAGCAGATTTACCGAAGCACAAACCGTCGCGATTCTGCGCGAAGCAGA
>Ga0172380_10003159_pt1 | contig 23395 bp, 22 predicted proteins | sample Leawe162metaG_FD_119747 | JGI IMG/M metagenome (GOLD analysis project Ga0172380, IMG submission 119747) | Leachate microbial communities from a municipal landfill in Southern Ontario, Canada - Leachate well 162 metaG | ecosystem: Engineered > Solid waste > Landfill > Unclassified | place...
ATGATGCAAGGCTTTTTATGGAGCTTGTTCCGTCAAATACAATTGAAAAAATTTATGTTCATTTTCCAGTTCCATGGGATAAAAAACCTCATAGAAGAGTTATTTCAACTGCATTTATAGAAGAAGCAAGGCGTATTTTGGGCATCGGCGGAACGTTAGAGCTTAGAACGGACAGCGAGAAATATTACGCGTATTCATACGAGACGTTTATCGCATTTCCAAAAACAACGCTTCATATCAACAAAAACAGAGATATCGCCATAGTCAGCAAATATGAGGACAGATGGAGAAAGATGGAGAAGAATATTTATGATGTGACGATGATAAATGAAGAAGAGTCTCCTGAGCTCTCCCTAGATGGAGATTTTGAATTTTCAGAGGTTAGGCTTAGCGGCGAAGAGATACTGAAACTGAATAAAAAAATAGAGAAGCTTGATGGCGGATTTGTCAATTTTGAGAGAAGCTACATGTTAAAAGACGGAGTGATGCTTCGCCTCTCAATGGGGAACTTTGACAAACCAGAACATCTCTACATGATTGTAAAAAAAGAGAAAGCTTTTTATTACCCTAAAATGCCTCTAAGGTCAAAAAGCAATCTTGCCGCACATAAATTTTTAAACGAGACGCTTCATGGATAAAGTTATAGTTGCAAAAGACCTCTCGCTCTCATACTCAAACAATGAGACAATTATAAACAAGGTGAATTTTTCAGTAAGTACGGGTGATTTCGTCTTTATTACGGGAGCTAGCGGAAGCGGAAAGTCAACACTCCTAAAGTCTCTTTTTGGAGCTCTAAAGCCAAAACAGGGCTCTTTGATAGTCGGCGGTGTAGAGCTAAGCGGCATATCACGCTCAAAACTCAATTTCTTGAGAAGACATCTCGGAATAGTTTTTCAAGACTATAAGCTTGTAAAAGAGTGGACGATTGATAAAAATATTATGCTTCCGCTTCTAATCAACGGTTATGTAAAAAATATCGCTCTAAATCAGGTTGACAAACTTTTAAAACATGTCAGGTTAAATCATCAGAGCGGAAAATATCCTCTTGAACTTAGCGGTGGAGAACAGCAGAGGGTTGCCATGGCAAGAGCGCTTGCGCACAACCCGATTTTAATTTTGGCAGATGAGCCTACGGGCAATCTTGACGAGTACTCTTCACAGCTTATTTGGAATCTTTTAGAGGGAGCCAACACTCAGCTAAAAACTACCGTAATTGTGGTTACGCACCAAATTCCAAAAACATTAAATGTTGATTATAAGCATTTTCACATTGAGTACGGGAGCATTCATGAAATCCGTTAAGAATCATCTCTCGCTTGTAATAGCACTTCTTAGCATACTCTTCTCAATGCAGGTTTTTTTTATTGTTGAGCGCTCAATTGATGCCTATAAGGTTACTCTTGCTAAGAACTACTCAGTTATTGCGGTGAGCAAAAAAGCGTTAAGCAACAGTGATTTTGCCTCAATAAACAAGATAATCTCAGATGCAAAAGAGCTCTCTACGGACTCTGTTATAAAAAGATTGACAAGTGATATGAAGAGTGCAAACGCCGAGCTTTTAAAAATTTCTCTTCCAAGGTTTTATAAGCTTACACTGACACACTATCCGACTCCACAAGAGATAAAGAGCTTAAGAAGTGATTTGTTAAATGAGAGTTCTATAACGAAGGTGGAAGATTTTTCACATACACATGACACGACTTACAAGCTTCTTTTGCTATTTAAAAAGGTTGTTTCACTCTTTGCAGTCGTTGTGCTTGTGGTAACGGTGCTTCTGATATTTAAAGAACTTAGAATATGGCAATACAAACATAATGAGAGAATGACTATCATGGGGCTTTTTGGAGCTGCATTGTGGCTTCGCTCGGCAGTTCTTTTTAGGCTTGCTATTGTAGATGCGCTTGTTGCCAGCTTTATAGCTTTTGGAGTTTTTATCTATCTCTCTTCGCACTCTTGGGTTGCAGAGCAGTTTAACAATATAGGCATAAGCGTAGTCGTATTTAATCCTGTAGATGATTTTTTAGTAATTCTGGGAGTTGCTATGGCTATCTCAATTCTTTTGGCATCTTTGATTGTTATCGGTCATAAAGAAGAGGCATGATTCGTTTATTTGTAATATTTTTTTTAACATCTCTTTTATTGGAAGCAAAGACCAGTGTTGACTCTAAAATAGAAAAAGCAAGCTCTGAAATCGGCTCATATGCTAAAACGGAGGAGGCAATTAGCAAAAAGATGGATGAGACGGCAAATGCTATCATGCTTCATGAAAAAGAGATTGCAACGCAGCAGGAGCGTCTAAAAAAACTCAAAGAGGAGCTTTTGGAGAAAGAGAGTAGCTATGAGGAGAATGTAAAACTAATAAAAGAGCTTAAATCTTCTCAGGACAAGTTAAAAAAAGATGGGAATGCGCTCGAAGAGGAGCTAGTTTTTACGATAGCCCAAAGCGTTTCACTCTCAGTAATACTTGAGGAGGAGTATAGTGCCAGCGAAGAGTCGCTTATGGAGTATGAGGTGCTTGAACTTATGCTTAAAGCGGCCAAAGAGAAGATAAAAGAGCTCAATGAAAAGTTTTATGATAACTCAAAAAATATAGATATTTTAAGCAATCAGGTAAGCTCGCTAGAGACTGCCATCGCGTCTATTGATTCAAAAAGAAAAGAGCTGATTAAGACTCAAGAAGATAACAAAGAGTCACTCGGCAAGCTTAAAATCGCAAGAGAGTCTTATAAAAATGAACTCCAAGAGATTTTAAATAAGCAAGATTCGCTTAAAAAGACATTGGCACAGCTAAATATTATAAAAATAGACGAAATTAAAAAAGCCCAAGAAGAGGCCGAGAGGGCTGAAGCGTTTGATGCAAAAGAGGTTGTCTCGGATGACAATCTGCCTAAAGTAAAAACACACGGAAGCAGCTATCAGGCCGCAAAAACAAAAGAGTATAACGGACAAAAGACCATTCCGCCGTTTGAGCCCTATAAAATCACTAAAAATTACGGAACGTATACTGACCCTATTTACGGCATAAAGGTATTTAACGAATCTATTTCGTTAAAGCCAAGCGAGAATAATGCTAAGGTTAAGACCGTATTTAACGGCAAGGTAATCTATGCCGATAAAACGCCTGTTCTTAACAACATAGTAATCATAGAGCATGATGACGGTCTTCATACTATCTATGCGAATCTCTCTCAAATCGCGCCCGACATACAAAAAGGCAAAAAGATAAAGAAGGGTTACACGATAGGACGCGTAAGTGATGAGCTAATTTTTGAGGTTACGCAAAAATCATTTCATATAAATCCTATAAGATTGTTTCAATAAATGATTATCGATATTTTACACTGATTTAAAATTATTTAAGCTATGATGTGCTGATATAGTAGTTGTCATGATTTTGTCAGTTATTATAATTGAGTATTATGCAGGAGTGTGTCATGGATAGCAAGAGAGATTTGGATAATCATAGAAATAATACAATGTACTACAATCAAATGCTTAAAGAAAACAGAGTAAAAAATAGCACAAATAAAAAAGAAAAAAATAACTATGATTCTTTTGGTTCACAGAAGGTCGATTTCAAAGACTATGTTTTTGCAATGGAGGGGTATGAGGAATTTTTTTATACTCTCTATTTTTTAATGATTCCATATATAGTCGGTGCCGTATTTCTCTTTTTTTTTGTTGCGGGTGGGGATTATGAAAATTTTATGCTTCTTGAAATTAGTGCATTTTTTATAGTTTGGATGATAGGATATGAAATTGTTGCTACTCTGCTGCTGATTACAATTTTTATCTCATTTTTAAGGTATCAGAAAAAACCTAAAAAAAGGCATTAATTTTTTAATAGCTATTAATTTTGATATAATTTCAAAAATTTTTAGGTAGAAAAAAATATGAACTTTATTCAGACTCGCGGATGCGATAAAAACAGACCACAAAGCGTTACATTTTCAGAAGCTATTTTAAATCCGATTGCCTCTTTTGGCGGTTTATATGTGCCGGAGAGTTTGCCGGAACTTGGCGAAGCTTTTTTAAACAAACATCTAAACTCCTCATATAAAGAACTGGCTTCTGACATGCTCGCTCACTTTGAGATTGATATTGAGAAGAGCGTAATAGATAAAGCATTAAAGCTTTATGACAAGTTTGACAATCCATCAAATCCGGTTCCTGTCGTAAAGGTAAAAGAGAATCTTTATGTAAGCGAGCTCTATCATGGTCCTACCCGTGCGTTTAAAGATATGGCACTTCAGCCTTTTGGTGTAGTACTCTCTGCAATCGCGCAAAAAAGAGGCGAGCACTACCTAATCCTTGCTGCTACAAGCGGAGATACCGGTCCTGCAGCATTAGAGACTTTTAAAAATCGCGCAAATGTTCAGGTTGCTTGTCTATACCCAGATGGCGGAACAAGCGATGTTCAAAGACTTCAGATGGTGACGGAAGATGGCAAAAATCTAAAGGTTATAGGAATCAGAGGTGTTTTTGACGATGCCCAAAATGCACTTAAGAGACTTCTTGCTTCTGATGAGTTCAAATCTGCTCTAAAGAAGAAAAACATACTTCTCTCTGCCGCAAATTCCGTAAACTTCGGGCGTATTATTTTTCAAATCATCTATCATATCCATAGCTACCTTGAGCTTGTTCGCCAAAAAGGTATAGCTATGGGCGAGAAGGTTTATCTCAATGTTCCAAGCGGAAACTTTGGAAATGCTCTTGGGGCATATTACGCTTGGAAAATGGGTCTTTTCGTGGAAAAAATCATCATCTCTTCAAACGAAAATAACGTCTTAACAAGATTAATTAAGACCGGAAAATATGATTTGAGAAATTCGCATGTAGTATGTACGACCTCGCCTGCGATGGATATTTTAAAGTCATCAAACGTTGAGAGAATCCTCTATGATATGTTTGGATATGAGAGAACAAAAGAGCTTATGAGTGATTTGGAGACAAAGAATTTTTATGAGCTGAGCGCGGCAGAACTAGCAGAGCTTCAAAAAAGTTTTGATGCAGATTTTTGTAACGGCGAAGAGGGTAAAAAATATATCAACACAACTTTTTACAAAGATAGCTATTTGATGGACCCTCACACTGCTACATGTATGAAATCGTATGAGACATGCTCAAGAAAAGAGGTCAAATCTATAATCTACTCAACCGCAGAGTGGACAAAATTTTCTCCTGTTATTGCAAACGCGCTGACAGGTGAGGTTGACGCAGAGGATATCGTTGCCTTAGAGTCTATCTCAAAAGAGGCAAAACTTGAGATTCCAGCTATGGTAAAGGGCTTATTTAGTAAGCCGATTGTTCAAAAAAGTATCATAGAAAAAGAGGATATCGAAAAAGAGATCTTGAAATTTTTATAACTCAATATCTCTTTTTAGGAGAGCTCAGTAGCTCTTTTGTAAGCTCTCTCTACCGCATTTATGCATGCAGCTCTGACATTCCCGTCTTCCAAAGCTCCATAACCGGCAGCAGTAGTTCCTCCGGGGCTCATAACGGCATCTTTTAGAAGTGCAGGGTGGATATCTTGTATAAGTTTGCCAAATCCTCCGAATAGTCCGCGCATGGTTGTCATTGCATCGCTTCTTTTCATACCCTGTTTAACGGCGCCATCAGCTAAAGCCTCGGCAATTAGTGTCAGGTATGCAGGACCGCTTCCTGCAAGCGCAGTTGCGATGTCCAGCTCTTTTTCGCTTCCAAGCCAAAGTGTCGTGCCTATTGCTCCAAGCAGCTCCTCTGCCTCAGCTCTAAACTCTTCATCGCCAGTGAGCGTAGTCATTGACATCCCGACACTTGCAGCGAGATTTGGCATGGCTCTAACTACCGCAAAAGGATTTAGATTGTGTTTTAGTTTATGAATAGTGGTGCCTGCAAGAACCGAGTAGACAACTCTTGCTCTGCCGCATATTCTCGTGGCAACCTCTTCAACATTTGCGGGCTTTACGCAAAATATTATAGTTTTTCCATCAGCATTAAAGCCATCCATCAGCTCTTTTTCTACCTTGGCACCCAACTCGTTTTCAAATTTCTCCAATTTTTCAAGAGTTCTGCCTACAACCTCGATTTTATAGTTATCTTTTAGCCCTTTGACAATACTTAGAGCCATATTTCCATTTCCGATAAAAGTTATAGTTTTCATAAAAGTGCCTTAATTTTTTTATGGTAGTATAACATCATCACATTAAATATCAAATTATTATAGACAAAGGCAAGTTGTGGAGAAGTTTTTAACAGAGGCAAAGTCGGCAAGCAGGGTATTATCTCTTCTTAGCGGTGCAAAAAAGAACAAAATTTTAAGAGAGATGGCTACGGCGCTAAGAGCAAATACAATGGATCTGTTAGAGGCAAACGCGCTTGACATGTCGGATGGTAAAAAGAACTCTTTATCGTCCGCTTTGATGGACAGGCTTTATCTTGATGAGAAGCGAATTGACGCAATGGCAGTTGCTATAGAGGAGATTTCGGCGCTTAAAGAGCCTGTGGGGAGAGTTCTAGATGGCTGGGTTACGGAAGATGGACTAAAAATAGAGAAAGTCTCCATTCCTATTGGCGTCATAGGCATCATATATGAGTCTCGCCCAAATGTAACAAGCGATACGGCGGCGCTTTGCTTTAAAAGCTCAAATGTTTGTGTTCTTAAGGGCGGAAAAGAGGCTGAAAACTCAAACAAGGCAATTGCAAAAGTGCTTCAGAGCGTTTTGGAAAAAAATGAGCTTCCAAAGTCATTGATTTCACTTATTCCAGACTCTTCAAGAGAGGGTGTCGCAAAACTTATCAAGATGGATAAGTATGTTGATTTGATTATTCCTCGCGGCGGAGAGAGGCTAATAAGATACGTCTGCGACAATGCAACAGTAAGTGTGGTAAAGCATGACAAAGGGCAGTGCCACACCTACATAGACAAAGACGCAAAGCTTGACAATGCCATAAAAATCGCCATTAATGCAAAAGTTCAACGCCCTGGGGTCTGTAATGCGATGGAGACGCTTTTGGTTGATGAGAAAATCGCAAAAGAGGCTCTGCCGCGCTTAAAAGCGGAGTTTGACAAAGTGCATACGGAGTTAAAAGGGTGCAATAAAACTCAGGCGATTATAGATATAAAACATGCTACAGATGAAGATTACGACACCGAGTATCTTGCAAATATACTAAATATAAAAGTTGTTGATGGCGTTGAGGAGGCGATTGAGCATATTGTGAGATTTGGCTCAGGTCACTCCGAGGCAATTATTACGGAAGATATAACGACTGCGGAGCTGTTTTTAAATGCAATAGACGCAGCGGTAGTTTATGTAAATGCTTCAACACGTTTTACGGACGGCGGAGCTTTTGGTTTTGGAGCAGAGGTCGGCATAAGCACAAACAAGCTCCATGCACGTGGACCTATGGGAATAGAGGGCTTGACGACATATAAATTTAAAATCTACGGAAGCGGACAAATTAGATAAATTAATCTCATTGTTGACTAAAATCAACGCTATGTGAGGATATATTAAATACAATTAGGGACAATTTAAATAAAGGGCTTTTAGAAGTGCCCTAAAAGGATTTTTAATGTCTTTAATTCCAAACGAGGCTACAAAGGTAGATGTTGCAGGAGCGACGGTAGATTTTTTTAAACTTGAAAAAGATGGGCAAAGTACATACTATTTCGATACATCAAAATGCGGTCCCCCTGAACCTATGGTAAATGCAGTGAGCGGTCTAAAACTTATCAAGGGAACTAATGATAAGTTGGTCATGATAAACCACAAAACTCCGGGTGGATTGTTTGCTAAGTTGCAAGACGACATTTCACATGAGATAGAAGAGACTCCAAGTGGGTTAGTAAAAGTAATTTTTTCTAGCAACAACTCTTCATCCTCAGATACAAATCTTCAAAATATAAGTCACTAGAAGTTTATATGTTTTCTGTCTCACAAGATTTTGCGCCTCCATTTAAACTAATCTCTCCATTTTTTATATTGGGGAGCTTTTTTTATCTGGCATCGGTTGTATATATATTTTTCATATCCGCTGAAAATATATCAATGTTAGATACGAAAATATTTGGTTTTGTTCATCTCTTTTTGCTCGGATTTGTGATGATGACAATTTTTGGAGCGATGGCACAGCTCGTACCTGTCGTTTTAGAAGTTGGGCATTTTGGAGTTGAACTCTTTTATGCCATATGGCCGCTGCTTTTAATTGGCACCATGATGATGACTTTTGGGTTTGTGAGCTATCCGATGCTCCTTCCATTTGGCGGAGTTGTCGTTTTGATTGCTATGATGATATTTATACTGGAGATATTTTTAACTATTAAAAAGGTTAAAAAATTCAATCTTGTTATGAAAAGTATACTCGCATCAAACACATTTCTATTTTTCGGCGTTATTTTCGGTCTTGTTATGTCTCTTGGATATAGCGGTTTGATGGAAGTCGATATAAATGTGCTTCTTAGAAGCCATGTCTTTTTGGTCGTTGTAGGATATATCGTAGTTACGATTATGGGTTTGTCTGTTGTGTTGCTTCCAATGTTTGGACTCTCACACGGATTTTCTCAAAAACCTTTGCAAAATGCATTAAATATGGTGGGTGTATCAATTTTTCTTGTTGTGTTTTCATCATTTGTAGAGGTCGCTCTTTTTGAATACGCCGGTTATGCATTGTCAATAGTCGGACTCTTTACATACTTTTACTTTGTGCAAAGCATCTATAAAACAAGAGCAAGAAAAGAGATAGATATTTACGCTAAATCGCTTATTTTTGCATACTTCTCTTTGGTGGCTTCTCTGCTTATGGGGGGCGGCTATATGATTTTTGGCTTTGAACCGTTGCTTTTGAGTTCAGGATGGGTTATGCTTTTTGGTTTTTTTGCTTTTGCAATTACGGGTCATGTCTATAAAATCATTCCGTTTCTGGTCTGGTTTGAGAGATTTTCCCCGCTTGTAGGAAAACAAAAAGTTCCGATGTTGGCGGATATGCTTCCGCAAAAAAGCTCATCAGCGCAGTTTATTTTTTGTGCAATCGGTGTGGTTGTTGTTGCGGTGGCAATTTTGCTTCAAAACGATGCTCTTATCAAAGGCGGCGCTTCATTTTTGTTAATGGGCTCAATTGCTTTTGTAAGAAGTGTTTTTTATATGATAAATTATAAATAGTTTATAATTAAATAAAAGGATTTAGGTATGTACTCTAAAGATGAACTGCTTTTAGCAATCTCTACCGTAATTGACCCTGAGGTCGGTTTTAATCTCGTTGAGATGGGACTTATTTACGATGCGACTTGTGATGATGAGGGAAATGCGCATGTAACAATGACACTCTCGACAAAAGCCTGCCCAATGCACCAGCTTATCCAGCAGTGGGTAAAAGAGGCCGTGCAGAAGATGGCAAACATAAAAAGTGTTGAGATAGAGCTAGTCTGGGAGCCTGCATGGAATATAACCATGGCTCAAGAGCATGTAAAAAAGGCTCTGGGCAGAGGCTAATTTTTAAGCTTTATAACCCAAGAGCACTTTCTCAGTTCGCTTGGGTGTACTTTTTTACCGCCTCGCAAACTACTTGAAGGGCTCTTTTATAGTTTTTGAGATTTGTTATATACTCTAAATCAGTAGGATTTGAGATATTGTTTTTTAGGCTAAGAGCAATAGAGTGCAGATCGTCCGCACCGATGTTAGCGGCAACACCTGAAATGTCTAGCAACAATCTGTTCGCGCCCACACTGTCTGATTCGTTTATTAGCTTTTTGATAGTCTCTGCAGAGTCGCAATATTTCGACGCAAAATCGCTTAGTATCTCAAGGTAGAACTCTTTATCGCCGCCGCATATCTCCAACCCTTTGCTCGTATCAAATTCAGAAGAGACGCCCTCAGCCTCTTCTGCACCGTTTTGTGACTCATGCCCGTTGGTATAAACGTAAAGTATATCGTAAAGAGCATCCATCTTTAGAGGCTTTTCAACATGTGCTTCCATCCCAACATTTAACATGTTTCTGATATCATCTGCCGCTGTGTCACCGCTTAGTGCGACTATCGGGATATGATTGTATTTAGGATTTTTTCTGATGTGTCTTGTAGCTTGGAAACCATCCATAACTGGCATATGTGCATCCATAAAGATTATTGAGAAGTTAGTATCGTTTTCAAGTATATTTAGCGCCTCCAATCCGTCATTTGCTATAGTTATATCTATTCCTGAAGTAGAGAGAAGCCCTGCTATAACTTTTTGATTTATAATATTGTCTTCGGCGATTAAGATTCTAGTACCTTTAAATGTCGCAAAATCATCTTTTACGATTTTGTCATGCGGAACCAGCTCGCGCTTCTTTCTATTGACATGTACCACAACTTGAGGTTTTTCCGGCTCTTTAGCAGACTCTTCTGTCTTTGGTTCATCAATCTTTTCTTCTGCAGGCTTTATCTCAGGCTTTTTTTCAGCTTTTATTTCAACGGGTTTTTGTTCAGGAACTGGTTTGGCACTCTCTGGTTTCTTCGGTTTTTTTATAATAACAAACACCGCTAGAAGAGTTAAAACAACAATAGCGCCAATGATTCCGATGAGATTTTCATTTATTATCGTCTGCATATTTCCACTTTTTTTTCTTTATCATACACTAATAAAAATTAAACTTTACAAACTTGATGTATAATATTAATAAAAATAGTATGGGTTTTGAATGCAAATTATTCCACACATTCCAGTTCTGTATCGCGAGGTACTTGAGGTCTTTAGCAATATAGAAGATGGGGTAATAATCGACTGTACAATGGGGTATGGCGGTCACTCTTCAATGATTTTAGAAGCAAATCCACATGTAAAACTTATTGCGATAGACCAAGACCAGACGGCAATCGATTTTTCAACACAAAGACTTCAAAAATACGGAGATAGAGTAGTTATCAAAAAAGGGCGCTTTTCATCCGTGATAAAAGAGATAGTAAAAGAGTATGACATTAAAAAAATAAGAGGTGTTTTGGCGGATATCGGCGTTTCATCGCTTCAGCTTGACCAGAAGGAGAGGGGATTCTCTTTTTCCAGTGATAATCTTGATATGAGAATGGACAAAGATGCTCCGCTTAGTGCCGAGAGTGTTGTAAATGAGTATTCACTTCATGAGCTTGAGAGGATATTTTTGGAATACGGAGAGCTTAGAAACTATAAAAAAATAGCATCTTTTATAGTAAACAACAGACCGTTTTATGCTGCAAAAGAGCTTGGAGATGCACTAAAACATCTTATGCCTGCGGGTAAAAAGATTCATCCATCAACTCTGCTTATGCAGGCTATCCGCATAGAGGTAAACAACGAGCTTGGCGAGCTAGAGTTGCTTTTAGATACCATAGAAGATGCAAAATTTCCAAGTGCAAAGATAGCAATTATCTCTTTTCACTCACTAGAAGACAGAATAGTAAAAAATAGGTTTGGCAAGTGGAGCAAGAGCTGTATATGCCTAAGCGAAGCTATGCGATGTACATGCGGCAACAATCACTCGTTTGGAAAAATTTTAACAAAAAAGCCTATAATTGCAAAAGATGATGAGTTGAAAGAGAACCCGCGAAGCAGAAGTGCCAAGATGAGAGTTTTTGAGATGGATAATAACTGATGAGTGATAAAACAGAGTTACTAGAAGAGGTCAACTTAGTCCTAAACCCAGAAAAAGAGTTGGACGCGAATTATCTTATATATGTAATGCTAAGCATACTTTTTGTAGTCGTTGTGCTGTTTCCTAAAATATATATCCAACAGCAAATATATTTTACGAGCAGAGACATATCAAAGCTAAAAGGCGAATATGACACGCTAAAAGAGGAAAACAGACTTATAAGAAGTTCTGTCGAATCAATACGATTTAAAAATCAGATTCTTGATACACTTTTTTAAAGAGATGAGATGATTCGCCGTTTTTTAGAATTTGCAATAGATAAACCTCTGCTGAATCATATCCTGCTCGCATTTATTTTTGTTCTATCTATATTCGCGTACGTAAATATTCCAAAAGAGATATTTCCGCCCATGAACATGGACAAGGTTACTATCTCTGGAGGATACGCAGGAACTTCCGCAGACGTGCTTGACAAGATGGTGGTTAAGACAATCGAAGACGATTTGCAAAATATCGCCGAATTGGATGAGATAAAAACAACTATCAAAAACGGCTCTTTCTCCATACTCGCAGACATTAAGCCCGGCTCCGATAATGCAAATGTGTTAAATGACGTAAAAGATATTGTTGGAAGTGTTAAAAAAGACCTCCCTGCAGATATGGCTGAACCTATCGCAAAGATAAGGCTGCACACGTTTCCGCTCGCACTTGTCGCACTTGCCGGCGATAAGCCAAAAGAGGAGCTATTGCAAAGAGCAGAGGAGTTAAAGAGTGAACTTAGCAAGTTCAAAGAACTCAGCGAGATAACAATCCGCGGCGATGCGGAAGAGGAGCTTGTTATAAAGATTAATGAGCAGAAGCTTTTGGCATTTGGGCTTCAGCCATCTTTGGCGGTAGATTCGATTAGAAATATAAGTTCTGTTTTTCCAATAGGAACAATAAAAGAGAGAGGTTCTCATCTCTATATTTCCACGTATAACGGAGAGAAAAACAAAGAAGCAATAGAGAGCACGCTTATAAATGTAGGAAGCCAGAGAGTAAGCATAGGCGATATCGCAGATGTCTCTTTTATGCTTAGTGATGAGTCGGAGCTCTCGCACTACAACGGCATTAGAAATATATCTATAAACATTGCAAAATCACAAGACGGAAATGCGATAGAGCTCGTCAAACGCGTTCGTTCACTACTCAAAGAGCAGGAAAAACTCCACCCAGAGCTTCAGTATGAGATATATGCAGATACCTCCGTATGGATTAAAAATCGTCTCAATACGGTCTTTGCAAATATAGTATTTGGATTGATGCTCGTCTTTTTGGCAATGCTGATATTTATAAACCGCGGGATTGCTATTGTAGTTGCCGTTGGAATTCCTGTAAGTTTTATGATTGGACTCATTGCCACCGAAATTATGGGAGACTCTTTAAATATGCTCTCACTGCTGGGCGCTTTGATAGCTCTGGGGATGTTGGTCGATGAGGCGATAGTCGTTGCCGAGAATATCTACAGACACCTAGAAGAGGGGATGGAGAGGCGTGAGGCGGCGATAGTTGGAGCTTTAGAGATGTTTCCGGCGGTTTTAACTGCTACCCTTACAACTGTTTTTGCGTTTTTGCCGATGCTGCTATTAAGCGGCGAGATGGGAATGTTTATAAAAATAATCCCCATCATGATAACAGTTCTTCTTCTCTCATCGCTATTTGAGGCGTTTTACTTTCTACCTCTTCATGCATATGACTTTTTAAAAGTCTCTCAGGAGGAGAGCTTTACGAAAAAAATCTGGAAAAAACTAGCCTCTTGGCACAACAGCGCTCTTCACTTCGTATTTAGACGCAAATGGATATCTCTGCTTGTGATAGTTGTAACAATATTATCCTTAACTGCCGTTATGATTAAAAACTCAAAATTCCAGCTTTTCCCAGACTTTGACACCACTCAGGTTTATGTATATGGGAAAGTAAATGTAAATAATGAGCTTGAAGATACGGAAGCGATTGTAACCGAGCTTGAGCGTGAACTTTTAAAAAATATAAAAGGCGATGAGATATCTTCCATAACTTCGGTTATCGGCTTTAAGCTTGATGCCAAAAACATGGTAGAGACCGGCGAGCATCTTTTTCATATATTTATAGATTTGAGCGAGCGCGCTCCTGATAACGCTTTTGATAGATATATAAGCCCGTATCTCTCTTTGGAGTATGATGAGGATGTTTTAAAAAGACAAAGAGATGCACGTGAGATAGCCAAAGATGTAGAAAAAGTTGTTGAGCCTTTTAGAGATTTACGACAGAGCGGCAATATCGTTTATGAAGAGCTGGTTGTAAAGGTTCCGGGGGCTGGAGTGGTTGCTTCAGATATCGAGATTAGTTTAAGTGCGATTAATGAGCAAAAAGCAGTAGAGGGAATTAAAGAGCTTGAAGATGCTCTTGGCGCAATAGATGGCGTTGGCAATATATCAAACGATGCTACTCTTGGCGAGAAGGAGCTAAAACTTCGCGTAAACGAGTATGGACAACAGTTAGGCTTCAATGAGGAGTTAATATCCAGAGAACTTAGGTCATATTATCTAAAAGGCGAATATGGCAAGATGTTTAATGAGAGCGGTCTTGTACGCATCAAAATAGAGAGTGGAGTAAACGAGCAGATAAACTCAATAGACACGATAGATGTTCAGATACCATCTTCGGATAAATTTGTAAAACTTAGCGAGGTGTGCGATTTTGTAATGGCTCAGGGATTTGTAGCACTTCAAAAAGAGAACGGAGTAAGAATCCGAACCGTTGTTGCTTCGCTTGATAAGAAGATTATCACCTCTGCTGAGGTTATGAAAAAACTAGAGCCCACATTTGCGAAACTAAAAAGTGACGGGATTAGAGTTGATATAAAGGGTGAAGAGAAAGAGAATGCAAAAAATAAAAGAGAGATGCTACAAGCCGGTTTGATTGCAATATTTTTAATCTTTATAACGCTTGTCTGGCTTTTTGATTCTATCAAAAAATCTTTGATTGTCATAAGTACGATACCGCTTGTTTTGCTTGGTGTATTTTTTGGTCATATGGTTATGGGCATTAACCTAACCATGCCGGGAATGATAGGCATAGTTGGACTTGCCGGTGTCGTGGTCAATGATGGACTTCTTGTGGTTAGTTTTATTAAAAATGCAAGAAATACAGAGGAGCTGATGAAGATGGCTCAAACGAGATTAAGACCTATATTTTTGACATCGTTAACAACTGTTTTAGGGCTCTCAACGCTGATATTTTTTGCCTCAGGTCAAGCTATGATACTCCAGCCGATGGCAATATCTCTGGGCTTTGGAATAGCGTGGGCTACGGTGCTTAACTTAATTTTCGTGCCGCTACTCTACGCGGTTGTTTTCAAAATTAAAGATATTGAAAAATCAGAAATATCTAAGGTGAGCTAAAGTATAATTCCGTCCTACAAAGCAATAGCTTCTCTAGAAACAGTGGGTTCTTAACTCAGTTGGTTAGAGCTCCCCGCTCATAACTGAATTGTTAAAAGTTTTAAAAGTGCCTTGCAGAGGGCGATAAACTACTTTTAAATTATTTGGGTGTTCACTTGGGTGTTCACTTTACTAATAGATGGGCTTTTAACTCAGTTGGTTAGAGTCCCCCGCTCATAACGGGGTTGTCGCAGGTTCGAGTCCTGCAAAGCCCACCATCAAAACTTCTAATATCAAGTGTTTTTTTTGCCTAAAAATAACTAGCTGATTACTCTTTAACTACACCTTCCGATTATATTAGAAAATTGCATTTATTTTTAGAATTCACGATGCCTTTATAGAGATTATTTACCATGATTCCATAGTCCTTCTTTTATCTGCTCCATTTGTAATCCTTGGTATTTAATAAAATTTGTTTCACTGTTTTTGCCTTTTCGGTGATTTTTATACTAGAAGTGTATAGGGTTGTATGGCTGTATTTTGACTATATGATTAATATTTTGTTTTGTAGAGTTTGTTTTAAAATATCTATATGTTTACAAATTATTTAAAATATGTTAATATACATTTACATTTAATAGCCTAAGGCATCCATATGAATTTACAAATACTCTTTGAAGAGCAAACAAAACTTCTCCATAAAATCAGCTTAGATAAAAAAAGATATCTTTATAGCAAAATAAACTGGAGTTTAAAATCAATAGGGATTTTAGGACAAAGAGGTCTTGGAAAAACAACTATGATGTTGCAATACATCAAAGAAAATTTTACACAAAAAAATACGGCACTTTATGTAAGTCTTGACAATCCCTACATGCAGTCCGTCTCCCTTTTTGAATTTGCCAAATTTTTTGAGCAGCATGGCGGAGAAGTACTTTTTGTGGATGAAGTGCATAAATATGAAGATTGGTCAACACACATAAAAAATATCTACGATACGCTAGAACTGAAAGTTGTTTTTTCAGGATCTTCCATACTTCAAATCTCACAGCAAAACAGCGACCTCTCAAGAAGAAGCATCATCTACACTTTAGAAAATCTCTCTTTTAGAGAATACCTTGAGCTTCTTGATATTTATAAGTTTGACAGCTTTACACTTGAAAATATTTTAGAAAATCATATAGCTATAGCACAAACTATAGCCGAGCATATTAAACCGCTTATGCACTTTAAAGAGTATCTTGAGTATGGAGCATATCCGTTTATCTTGGAAGACAAAGAGGTATATCATCAAAAAATTATCCAGATGATTAACCTCATACTTGAAACAGATTTGCCACACATAAACCACATAGATATCTCACAAATAGCAAAACTTAAAAAGCTGCTCTATCTGCTTGCTACAAATGTACCGTTTATTCCAAATATCACAGATATCGCAAAAGCTACAAATATATCACGCCCAAAAGTGTATGACTACTTAGAATACCTAGAGCGAGCCAAAGTAATAAACAGTATAAAAAGCAAAGAAAAAGGCTACAACATTATGGCAAAACCCGAAAAACTTTTTATGCAAAACACCAATATCTCTTATGCCATTACTGCCAGTTTAGATACTGGGAGTGCGAGGGAGGCTTATTTTGTAAACCAGATAAAAAATGCTCTATCCTCACAAGCAAGGCTTTTAGATGATAGGATTTTTAGTGCAAAAAAAGGCGACTTTTTGGTGGATAACAAATACACTTTTGAAGTAGGCGGTAAAAATAAAGATTTCTCTCAAATCAAAGATATAAAAAACAGCTATCTTGCTTTGGACGATATAGAAGTAGGATATGGTGCGAAGATTCCGCTTTGGCTTTTTGGCTTTTTGTATTAAAATTTTTAAGTTACACCCAAGACTACAATGACCTTTAGTAGTAGTTGGAGTGTTTAGAACTATCCATCTTTAAGGTGGCACTAGATACCAAGAGTAGATCAATAACTCTTAAATTTACAACCACATAGAATAGACGAAAGTGATGGTGTAAACAAGCTTCTCAATAAATGGCTTGCTCAAGCTATATATGATGTAGATGAGTTTGTATCTAAATTTGGAGCTGTTATACCTTTTTATTGAGTTAACTTAATTATATAGAAAGTCTCTTAAAAAAAGATATTTATATTGCTGCCATTTATTAAAAGAATTATTTAAATAATTACGATACAAAATGCTACAATTGCGTTTATGATTATGGAAAAATTAATAGATATCGTTTTAGATTGCAGAGAGCTTTTTTTAAAGGGCTATAGTGCGGATAAAAATGTGCAATACAAAGGCACGGTTGACCTTGTTACAGAGTATGACGTGGCTATAGAGAAACGTTTGGACAAAAGTTTGCAAGAGGCATTTCCTGACTTTGAGATAATCGGCGAAGAGAGCACAAAAGAGATTACGCATCCTAAAAAAGCGATATACATAGACCCGATTGACGGCACCACAAACTTCATTCATGGATTGCCGTTTTGTGCTATTTCTGTGGGTATCTGGGAAGATGGCAAACCTGTTGCAGGTGTTGTTTATAATCCTGTTTTGGATGAGTGTTTCAGCGCAGAGCGACTCAGGGGCGCATTTTTAAACGGTAAGCAGATATATGTTTCAAAACAGCGTGATTTTCAACAGTCGTTGATTGCTACAGGATTTCCATATACTAAGGTCAAAAAGGGAGAGGATTATGAGTGGGTGCTTCGCACTATGGCAAATCTTCTTCCTATAACTAGAGATATCCGCAGGACAGGTTCCGCTTCGATTGACCTTTGCTATGTTGCATGCGGAAAGTTTGACGCATACTATGAGTGCAATCTTAAACCTTGGGATGTTGCGGCAGGGATATTGATAGTAGAAGAAGCTTTCGGAAAAGTCTCAAACGAGAAGGGCGGAGAGTACACGCTTGACAATCACATCATAGCCAGCAGTAACGCTCTTGTGCATGGCAACTTGCTCTCTCATATCGGGTAAGCGGGCATAATCTCTGCAAATCACTTTTCAAAATGTGGAACTATTCTGTAGCCGATTCCGTAAATACTCTCAATACAGTTTGGAGGCAGCTTCTTTCTCAGTTTTGAGACAAGTTTTCTGACATTGATAATGTCAAGATTTTCGTTAATCGAGTTGTAGTAGTCCGTAATATCCTCATTTGAGTATATTTTGCCTATGTTCTCGCTTAGAAGCTGCAAAAAGATTATCTCATATTTTGTCAGGGTTACCATTGAGCCATGAACATGCAGTATGTTTGTCTCTTTGTTAAAAGTAGCAGCACTGTTTAGTTTTACAACTGCGGAGCTGTTTTGGTTGCCGTTTCCGCCACTTTGGAGTGTCACTTTTTTTGCGGCTCTTAGAAGCACTTTGAGGAGGTCTTGGTAATCAATTGGCTTCTTTATAAACTGCTCAATGCCGAGATTAATCAAAGGAAGCAGATACTTTGCATCGTCGTATGCGGATATGATGATGATAATTTGGCTTGGATTGATGCCGTAGATAGTTTCAACCAGCTCTACACCGCTAATGCGCGGCATCTGAATGTCTGAGAGGATTATGTCATAGTATCTTGACTCTTTTGCGTAGTACTCTTTATATTTTTTAATCGCCTCTTCGCCGTTTTTGGCGCTGTCTACTTGATTGAAAAATGTTTTTAATATTTCTCTCGTGTTTTCTCTGAGATCATCATGATCCTCAACAAAAAGAATAGATAACTTTTTAGTGTGAATTAACAACTCTTTAGAATTCAGCATATCAACTACCTTTTGTGATTATTTTATCAAACGATTATATCCATTATTGATTGTATATTCAAGAAAATAAGATATTATTACAAGAAAAGAGAATATATGAAACTTATAATTAATGGTGAAATAAAAGAGTTCAGCGAAAATATAACTTTAGAGAAGGTGCTTGAGAAACTAGGACTAACTGGCAAAGTAATGGCAGCGGCAGTTAATATGGAAATTGTAAAACAAGATAAATGGGGAGTACATCTGCTCAATGATATGGATAAGTTAGAGTTGCTTGATTTTGTCGGCGGAGGATAAATTTAATTAGTTTCTATCGCAACAACAGCAATTGCATAATTACCATGATGTGCGATGGAAACACTTGTGCTTTTTATATTAAAGTTTTTGATAAGTTTTTCAGAAAGTTTGAGCCTTGGCGCACCCTTGGATGTTTTGATAATTTCTATATCATGGAAGCTACATTCGCTTCCAATCCCAACACCAAGAGCTTTAGAACAAGCTTCTTTTACTGCCCAAAAACCTGAAGCTGTTTTGTTGTTCTTAACAAGTTGAATTTCATTCTCAGAAAGAAATTTTTGCATTGCTTTTCCCTCGAATCGCTGAAGAAAGCGATCCATGCGGGGTATATTTACAAGGTCTACGCCAATCATCTACTGTATAACAAATTCCGTAAAGTAGATGCCCTTGACGCTGCCGTCAGTTATCATAGAGTTTAGCGTATCAACAATTTGCTCTGAGACTTTTTGCTTACCTTTTTTAGAGGATATCTCTTCTAGTGTTTTGGAGGTTAAAATTCTGATAATTCTATCTCTAATAACAGGAGATTTGTTATCAAGTTCCATACTTAACTCTTGACCGTTTAACTCTAGTGAGATAGTGGCCTTTAGATAGCGTCTTCCGGCATCGCTTTTTAGGTTGACGGTAAAAGTATCAAGAGGGTATAAAATGCCTATTTCGCTTAATTTTCTTGAGCCCATGTCATCAGAATCTTCTCTAGATCTGCTAGATGAAGTTCTTTGTTCAGCTTGAGGCGCGCTCTGCTGCACAGCGGTGTTGACCTGTTGCTCCTCATCATTCATCAAAAGTACAGCAACTACGGCAGCAGCAATGACGATAAGCGCTATAACTGCAACGATAATTATTATCAACGTTTTATTGGATTTTTTACTCTCTTTTTCTGTTTCTTCTTTGGTCTCTTTATTAGCAGGCATATTCCCTCCTTGGGTTTAGTTTTGTTAGTATATCAAAATTTGCGCTATTTTATAAAATCAGAACTATTTAGTCGCAAATAGTAATGTTTAATGTTTTTATTATTTCTTCAAAAATTTTGCCGGCCATGCGGTCGACATCGTCTTGGTATTCAAGAACTACAACATCTTTCTTGTTTGATATTTTGCAGGTATATGACTCTGACTTTATCGGGTATTTGGAAGTTATTTTGTCTATTGTAGAGCACACAAGCTCTGATTCTTCTTTTCCTTCGTATGATATAGAAATTTTTGAGAATTTTTCTTCACTTCTTACTTGTGCATCCATAGCGCTTATTCCTCTTAAAATATTAAAATTCGCAAATTATACTATTAATAGCGTAAAGTGGGTTTAAATATTTGTAAAATCAGTACCATTCCAAAAGTTTTGTAACTTCATCTACAATAAATGTTTTTATATTTGTTTTCTCAAGCGGCTTTTTTGAGACTAGAGCTTTTGAGATATCTTGCATATTTGCTTCTCTTAGCCTGGCGTCCATGGCATATACTTCTCTTACGTCGCCAACAAGAGTTACTTCACCTATAAAAACTGTTTTTTTAGAGATGGTGCGGTTGCGAAAACTGCTTATAATTGCGGCTAAAACCGCCAAATCTGCTGATGTTTCGGTTATTTTAATCCCTCCTGTAATGTTTATAAAAACATCATATCCAGAGAGCGGAATTTCTAGTTTTCTCTCCAAGAGAGCAAGTAGCATGTTGAGTCTATTTATATCAAAACCTGTAGCTTGTCGTTTTGAATTTGCCGTGTGCGACTCTGAGACGAGTGCTTGAACCTCTAGGATAATTGGGCGTGAACCCTCCATAATGACGGTAAGTGCAGAGCCTGCTTGTTCCGAGTCACGGTTGAAAAAGCGTGAGCCTATATCCGTAGCGGAAACAAGTCCGTCACTTCGCATCTCAAAAACTCCTATCTCGCTTGTAGGTCCGAAACGGTTTTTAAAACCGCGTAGTATTCTTAGTTCTTGCGATGAGTCACCTTCAAAATATAAAACTGTATCAACCATATGTTCCAAAACCCTCGGCCCTGCGATTGAACCCTCTTTTGTTATATGCCCTATGATGAAAATTGCTATATTTTTATCTTTTGCAATGCGCATCAGCTCAAAAGTTATCTGTCTTACTTGCGTTACAGAGCCCGGAGCAGAGGAGATGTTTTCCGAGTAGAGAGTTTGAATAGAGTCAATAATAATAAAGTCATAATTTCTATGTTCGAGCTCAATCAAAACCTGCTCCAGCCTTATTTCGCTAAGCAGAAAGAGAGAGTCATGATTTGCGCCGAGGCGGTTTGCGCGAAGTTTTATCTGCCCTGCAGATTCTTCTCCCGTTACATAGAGGACATTTTGTCCACTTGAAGCTATGTCCCCGCCTACTTTTAGCAGAAGAGTCGATTTTCCAACACCGGGACTTCCGCCGATAAGCGTTAAAGACCCTGGAACAACGCCTCCGCCAAGCACCATGTCAAGCTCAATGCTTCCGGAGCTAAATCTAAAGACCTCTTCTTCTTTTATTTCATTGATGCTCTGTGCTTTTGTTGATGCGCCGGTAGTTGATTTTGTCTGTTTTACAACCTCCTGCTGATGTTCATTTAGCTCTACAAATGAATCCCAAGCACCGCAGTTTGTGCATTTTCCCATCCATCTTGGAGTTGTGAGTCCGCAGTGTTGGCACTCAAAGAGAATCTTTTTTTTTGACATTAGTTTGCCTTTTATAGATGTTTGGAGAATTATACACTTATAGTTTTTAAGATAGTAAAAATATTGCAATTTGTCATATCGCGTGTAATGTATTTGTAATAATTGGCATATAAAATTGAATAATAAAACTATACAAGGCAACATCTTATATGAAAAAACTCTCCATTAAAATCCAGGTTCTCCTCCTTACGCTCCTTTCACTAACACTACTAGCGGCAATAGCAACATATGTTTCAAGTAAAAAAAGTAAAGATGCTTTAATTGAAAACAGTTATGCAAATTTAACTACAATCAGAGATATGAAAAAAAACCAGATTGAAAATTTATTTAAAAATGCTATCAGAGATATCGATGTTTTGGCAAACAGTGAAAACCTTCAAAATATTGCATGGGATATGCTTAGTCTTTATGATGAACTTGAAGTTAAAGAGAGCAAACCGTTTCCAGTAAATGAGTCCTCTGCAAAAGAGATGAGGCTTCCGCATGAAGTCTATTTTCAAAAATATTTAAAAGAGTATGGATACAGCGACATCTATGTCATTTCGGCAAAGCAGGGACATGTAATGTATAGCGCTGCAAAAAAATCTGATTACGGCACAAATCTTATTTATGGACCTTTAAAAAATAGTGGACTTGGTGAAGTATATAGAAAAACTATGCAAAACAGTCGCCCTACATTTGTAGATATGCAACCATATGAACCGGATGGAAATTTACCTGCTCTGTTTGTTGGAACACCAATTGTTGTAAACGCCCAAATTCAAGGAATTTTGGTATTTAAAATAGAAAATATATCGATTAGAAATGTGATGCAGTATAGAGAAGGCTTTGGAAAAAGCCAAGAGGATTACCTTGTTGGCGCTGATAAACTGATGAGAAGTGACAGTTTTTTAGACCCAAAAAATCACTCTCTTGAAGCCTCTTTTGCAAATCCGGCAGTCGGCTCTGTTGATACAGTAGCATCTCGTGAAGCTTTGTCGGGAAAAACAGAGACTAAAATAGTAATTGATTACAACGGCAATCCAGTGCTCTCATCTTTTACTACAATTAGCATCGGCGAAGATTTCAAATGGGCTATACTCTCTGAGATAAACGAGACAGAGGTTCTTATAGTTCCAAATAGCATTCGTAATATGTTAATCATTAGCTCTTTAATCGTGCTTATTATTATTGTCGTAATATCTTTATATATAGTAAACAGAAGCCTTATTAAACCAATCGAGAGATTCAAAGAGACACTTACAGATATAGGAAACAATAAAAACCTTACTCTTGCTGTAGATGAAAATGCTCCTCTTGAACTCTCTCTGATGGCTAAAAGTTTCAATGATTTAATAAAAGAGCTAAGAGACCTTATAGAAACTTCTAAACAATCCTCAAGCGAAAACGCTTCTATCTCACATGAACTATCAACTACCGCAATGGGAGTTGGAGAGAATGTTGAGAAGTCTGTTGTTGTTATTGATGAAGCTACCAAAAAGGCTCATGAGATTCAAAATGAGATTCAAAATGCTATCTCAGACGCTCAAGAGAGTAAAAAAGAGATTATCAAAGCAAACGACAATCTTAATCTTGCAAGAAATGAGATAGTAAATCTTACGAACAAGGTACAGAGTTCTGCTCAGCTTGAGATTGAACTATCACAAAGAATGCAGACTCTTTCACATGAAGCAAACG
>Ga0172380_10003160_pt1 | contig 23392 bp, 26 predicted proteins | sample Leawe162metaG_FD_119747 | JGI IMG/M metagenome (GOLD analysis project Ga0172380, IMG submission 119747) | Leachate microbial communities from a municipal landfill in Southern Ontario, Canada - Leachate well 162 metaG | ecosystem: Engineered > Solid waste > Landfill > Unclassified | place...
GCTTACGAAGCTGCCATAGAAGCGTTGAAAGACGCTAAAATGAACATCTCGGACATTGATGCAGTCGTTCTTACGAGCATGTCCAGTGCCGCGGGAGGAGAGCATCAGACTCATAAAACTTCTCTTCTCTCCGGGCTCTTTAAGGTAAATATACCCATAATCGAAACTCCGGCAGTTTGCGGAGGCGGAGGGGTGGCTTTTTGGACGGCTCTTCATTTACAAGGATTTAACAATATTCTAGTTTTGGCCGGAGAAAGATTAGTAGACAACAAAAGCGAAGTAGTTACCGATGAAATTCTTTCAGCGGCGGAAAGAGTGATTGAGCAACCAGAAGGAATGCTTTTCCCCGTGCAGAATGCTTTGATTTGGCAAATGTATTCAAAAAAATATGGAGGAAGCATGGAAGATTTATCTCTAATAGCTTTTAAGAATCATCAAAACGCGGCTTTAAATCCTCATGCGTATTTTTATAATCGTCCGATTGATTTAGAAAAAGTTAAAAATTCTCCGGAAGTTGCTTCGCCTCTTCGTTTAATGGACTGTTCTTTGTCTGTTAATGGGGGAGCGGCGGTGATACTTTCAAAAGATGAAACGGATATTGAAGTTATCGGCTCCGGTTTTGCAACCGACTATATTGTAACTTTTGAAAGAGAGGATATGACGCATTTCAATGCGACAAAAATGGCAGCTAAAATGGCGTATGAACAGGCAGGAATTAGCCCTAAAGATATTAATGTAGCCGAAATCCACGATGCTTTTACTTCAGTCGAATTAATTTCTTACGAAGATTTGGGTTTTGCCGAAGAAGGAAAAGGAGGAGAATTGATAAGGTCTGGGAAAATTAATCTAAAAGGAGAGATGCCTATTAATCCTTCGGGAGGACTTAAGGCTAAGGGGCATCCGATTTCCGCTACTGGCTTGGCTCAGATTTACGAAATAGTTAAACAATTAAGGGGTGAGTGTGGAGAAAGACAGGTTCCTAATGCTAAATTAGGGCTGACTCACAATATCGGGGGAGCAGGTGGAAGCGTAACAGTTCATATTTTTAAAAAGAAATAATTATATGGTTTTTCAATGTTCAAAATGCAAAAGGAAGTGGCAGCAACCTATTGGTATCTGTCCTTACTGTCTGATAGAATTAGACAGGATTAAGAGCGAAAAAATGGAAACGGTTGTTTCTTCAAAAGTTTCAATTTCCTCTCTTCCCCACATGAAAGTTCCGTATTTTGCAAATATTATTAAGGATGAACAAGGAAATTTATTTGCTTATAAATCAACGGAAAAGATTGATAAAATTGAACTTAAAAGTAATCCCGAATCTGTGGCTATTTTTAGAATTAAATACGACATCATTGAAGGCCTTGAAAATATTTTCAAGCTTTTGGAAGTTTCTTTAAATGAAAATTTGAAAGTTTTAGTAATTCCAACTCTTATTTCTACCAATTATACATATTTTAAAGAAAATACCTCTCCTGAATTATTGGAGTCGGTTTTGAATTTTCTTTTGGAGAAAAAAATAAGCGTTAAGGTGGGAGCTCAGAGTTTTAATGAAATTCCGATTGAGGGACTAGCTCAGAAATCGGGCCTTTTAGATGTTTGTTTAAAAAAAGGAATCACCCCTTTTGATTTATCCAAGGCAGTTTTTGTTAAGAAGGAAGATTTAGAAATAAGCGAAGAAGTTTTAAGTGCGGATTTAGTTATAAATTTGTCGATGCTTAAAGCGGAGAAGGTTGCTTCGACGGATAATATTTTTTACGTTTTAAAAAAAGAAAATTATTCCGGATTAAAATATTTGCAGTCAGAGAAAGAAATTAGCGAGAAGTTATTGAAAACACTTTCGAATGTTATAACTATTGGAGAAGCCGATACGGTTCAGAGGTCAAATAGTACCACCACATATTTAGGGTTAATTTTCGGAGGAAGGAATTTTTTAAACGTTGATGCGATATTTAATAAGGTGATTATGGCGAGAAAATTACCGGAAATAATTAAAGATATTAATGTGGATTCTATCGCTATAAGCGGAAGAAGTATAATGGAAGTTGAACGGGATATTGAAATGTAAATAATAAAAATATGCAAAATAAAGTTGTTTTAATTACAGGAGCTTCTCAAGGAATCGGCAGGGCTATTGCTTTAAAGTTTGCTTCTTTGGGAGCCAAGATTGCCCTAAACGACATTGCTTCTCAGGAAACAAACCTCAGATCGGTCAAAGAGGAGATTGAAAAGAACGGTGGAGAAGCAAAGTATTTTTTTGCCGATGTTTCTAACTTGGAAGATGTTTCTAAGATGGCTGAATCTATTCAAAAAGAATTCGGCGGTTTAAATGTTTTGGTTAATAATGCCGGTATCAATATGGATAGGACTTTGGCCAAAATGACTGCGGAAGAGTGGCAGAAGGTGATAGATGTTAATTTAACAGGAGGTTTTAATTGTGCTAAGGCCGTTTTACCTTTGCTGATACAAAGCCAGGGGAACATCGTTAGTGTTTCTTCGGTCGTCGGTCAAAGAGGAAATTTTGGCCAGACAAACTATGCCGCTTCAAAGGCGGGAATCATCGGTTTTACAAAGGCTATGTCTAAGGAAGTTGGAAGATTTAACGTCAGAGTTAATGCCATAGCTCCTGGATTTATTGAAACTAAAATGGCCGAAGCTATTCCCGAGGAAATGAAGGTAATGGTTAAGAGGCTTACTTCTCTGGGTAGATTTGGAAAGCCGGAAGAAGTTGCCAATGTTGTTGCTTTTTTAGCTTCAGAGCAAGCAAGCTTTATTACAGGAGCTGTTATTAATATTGATGGAGGATTAGCAATTTAAGTTTTAATTATGTTGTATTCAAAAGAACAGATTAAGGAATTAATTCCGTATCAAGAGCCATTCTTATGGGTTGATGAAGTTGAAGAAATAACCAAAGATACGATTATTGCTTATAAGCAAACATCACCTCAGGATGATTACTTTAAGGGTCATTTTGTCGGTTTTCCCATTATGCCGGGAGTTTTAACTGTTGAAGGAATCGCGCAAACTGGAACTATTTTGCTAAGAGAAAAAATCGGTCCGGAAAATAAAAAGAAACATCTTTTAGCTTACCAAGTGAGAAGCGCTCTTTTTTACGACCCGATTTGGCCAGGCGATAAAGTTAAATATAAGGTTAAGCTTTTAAGTTTTCATAATGGTAAGATTGCCAATTTTGTTGGAGAGGCATATGTCGGAGAAAGCAAGAAGTGTGAAGTTAGATTCAGCGTTGCTGTAATTGATAAGGAAGAGCTTGAAGGAAAGCTTCCTTCAAAATCTTTCAAACTGCCTGCCTTAAAAATAGGAAATTTTACGGCTCGAATTCCTATAATTCAGGGAGGAATGGCCGTAAGAGTTTCTTTACATAATTTAGCGGGAAATGTCGCCAAAGAAGGAGGAGTCGGAATTATCGCCGTTTCCGGAATGACTGACCCCGAAGAGGTCAAACTGGAAATCAGGAAGGCGAGAAAAATTGCTGGAGAAGGCGGAGTTATAGGTATTAATATTATGGGCGTGATTGCCCGTTTTAAAGATTTAGTTTCTGCGGCAATGGAAGAAGGAATCGACTTAATAATCCAGGGAGCTGGTTTCAGAAAAGACGTTTTTGATTTGGCCAACGAGAAGAATGTTCCGGTTATTTCAATTGCATCTTCTATTAAGGTAGCAAAGAAAGCTGAAGACGCGGGAGCATCTGCAGTAATTATCGAAGGAAGCGATGCCGGAGGCCATCTGGGTTTTCCCGAAGGTTATCCTTTTAGGAAAACCGTAGATATTATTAAAGAAGTTGTTAAAGAGGTTAATATTCCCATTATAGCCGCGGGAGGAATTTATACCGGCAAGGATATCGTTGAAATGATTAAGGCTGGAGCTGCGGGAGTTCAGATGGCTACTCGTTTTGTTGCGACCGAGGAATGCGATGCGGATATAAAATTCAAAGAGCTATATCTTAATGCTAAAAAAGAAGATGTTGTTATTATCCATTCTCCAGTAGGCCTACCTGGTCGGGCGATAAAGACGCCTTTGGTCGAGCGTATTTTAAACGGTAATCCTCCTCCAGTCGATTTTAATGAATGCAAGGGATGCATTGGTCCGGTTTGCGATAAGAGTTATTGTATTTTAAAAGTTTTGGATTTGGCAAGAAAGGGCGACGTAGAAAATGGTTTGTTTTTTGCAGGAGCCAATGTTTACAGGGTTGATAAAATTGTAAAGGTTAAGGATTTAATAAAAGAGTTGGTTAATGAAGCTGAACAAATACTATCTAAAGAATAAAAAAATGTTTGAAAAAAATAAATTAACAAAACTTTTGAACATTAAGTATCCCATAATCCAAGGGGGAATGGCCGGAGTTTCCGAAGCAAAACTTGTTTCGGCCGTTTCCAATGCCGGAGGAATCGGAGTCATCGGTTCCGGCTTTGCTTCTCCCGCGTGGCTCAAAGAGCAGATTGAAGAAACAAAAAAATTGACCGATAAACCCTTTGGAGTAAATCTTTTAATGCAAAATCCAAATATAGGAGATTTGGTTAAGGTTATTATTGAAGAAAAAGTTCCAGTTGTTTTTACCGGGGGAGGAAATCCTTTGCCCATAATGCCGTATTTAAAACAGGCAGGAATTAAAATTATTGTAGTTGTGCCGTCAGTTCGTTTGGCTGGAAAAATGGAACAGAGCGGGGCCGATGCGGTTGTGGTTGAAGGTTCTGAATCAGGAGGACATATTGGTGAGAATTCAACTTTTTGTTTGATTCCTCAAGCGAGAATGATTATTAAAAATATTCCTTTGATAGCTGCCGGAGGAATATTTGATGGAAAAACTTTTGCATCTTCTTTAATTATGGGAGCCGATGGAGTTCAAATAGGAACAAGATTTATGGCTTCTACGGAATGCCAGATTCATGATAATTACAAAAAGGCGATACTTGATTCAACAGACGAGGATGTAGTTGTTTTGGCCAGGTTTACCGGACATCCTGTCAGAGCGATTAAGAACAAGCTGGCAGAAACTATTAAAAAAATGGAGGAAAAGAATCCTTTTCCCGAAGAAATTGATGCGGAAAGGTTTGCCGGCAATAAAGGTTCGGCTAATGTCGACATTACGCCGTTGCTTTGCGGAACTTGTGCTGGAGGGATAACTGAAATTAAGAGTTGCGGAGAGATTATAAAGGAAATAATAGGCGATGCGGAAAAAGTTTTGGAAAAAGGAAAAGATTTATTAAATTAACCTTATGAATTCTTTTATTTCTTTTTTGTCAAAATATTCTTTGGCTCCACTAGTTAGATTACTTTTTATTAAAGACATTAAAGGAATAGATAATTTGCCGAAAAAGAATTTTATTCTGGCATCTAATCATCAGAGCTATTTGGATATACCTCTTTGTGGATATGTCTGCGTTCCTCGAAGATTTACTTTTATCGGACAAGTTGACAGAAAGGAAGGTTGGAATTTTATAAGAAATATAATTTATTTGATTACAGAAGTCATACCCGTTAATAGGGGGGATAAAAATTCTAAAGATAGGGCTTTTTTAAAAGCAGTGGAGATGATTAAAAAAGGTTATTGTTTGAATATATATCCTGAAGGAACAAGGTCTAAGACGGGTGAGGTTCAGGAGGGGAAATGGGGCGTAGCCAAATTGTTTTTGGAAACAGAGGTGCCTGTAGTTCCCTTGGGAATAAGTGGAGCTTTTGATATTTTTCCTCCCGGACAAAAACCTAAAGTAAAAAAAGTTGTGAAGTTAAATATCGGCAAGCCAATGTTTTTTAAGGAAGAATTGGAAAAATCAAAGAACATTTCTTCCAGTTCCGAACAATACAAAGATATCTGTATTGAGATTACTAATAAAATAATGGAAGAAATTAAAAGACTGGTCCATGAAAATTAAAAAGATTTTAATTGCCAATAGGGGAGAAATAGCCTTAAGAATTATAAGGACGTGCAAAGAAATGGGCATAAAGACCGTTTCTTTGTGTCCTATGTCTGGGATGGAAAAGAATTTTCTTGAGACCGATATGGCCGATGAATGTTGTTTTTTGGACAAAGAAGGTTCTTCCGGCTATCTTGATGGAAAGAAAATAATAGAAATAGCGAAGAAATGTAAGGTGGACGCAATTCATCCAGGTTACGGATTTTTAGCCGAGAATTGGAAATTCGCTCGATTATGCGAAATTAATAAAATTAAATTTATCGGTCCTCGCTCGTCGACGTTAAAAAGGTTTGAAGATAAGGTTGAGGCTAAAAAGATTGCCAAGAAGCTTAAAATTCCGACTCTTCCGGCCAGCGAGAAGCCAATTAAAACAAAAGGTGATTTATTTTCGTCGGCTAAAAAAATAAAGCCGCCGTTTATTTTGAAAGCTCAAAGAGGAGGGGGAGGAATGGGCATAAGAATAATCGATAATCAGGTTGATGCCGGACAGCTTTTAAGTTTAACTCTTGATATTCAAAAACAGATGGCTTCGGGTTTTTCAGATATAGATTTCTTTTTGGAAAGATATCTTCCTCAGGCCCGGCATATTGAATTTCAAATGCTCGGAGATGGTAAAAAGGTAGTTCACTTAGGAGAAAGAGATTGTACGATTCAAAGAAGATTTCAGAAGCTTTTAGAAGAAGCTCCTTCTCCTTATATCACTGAAAAAGAAAGAGAAGAAATGGGTAAGTTGGCTGTAAAAATATGTCAGAGTATGAAATATGAGGGAGTAGCTACAGTTGAGTTTATAATGGACACTACTTCAAGAGAGTTTTATTTTATGGAGGTTAATCCCAGAATTCAGGTTGAGCATCCTATTACCGAGGCAATAACCGGAATTGATATTGTCGAACAGCAAATAAAGGTGGCTCAGGGAGAGAGATTGGCGTTTTCTCAAGAAGATATTCATTTCAATGGTTGGGCTATTGAAGTGAGAATTAATGCTGAAGATCCACATAAGAATTTCCAGCCTAATCCAGGGAAGATAAGCAAGTATTTTCCTTCAGGCGGTCAGGGAGTGTTTTTACACAGTTTTTTGCATCAAGGACAAGAGATATATCCTTTCTTTGATTCTTTATTGGCCAAGGTCGTTGCTCACGGAAAAGACAGAAAAGATGCTGTTAAAAAAATGAAAAGGGCTTTAGATGAATTAATTATCGAAGGAGTTGAAACGACCGTTTCTTTTTTCAAAATGGTTTTAAAGAATAAAGAATTCTTAAAGGGAGAATTTAACACTAATTTTATAGAAAAAAGCGGGATTATAAAGGAACTCATGCTCGAGCCTTATCTGAAGAAAAAAATTCAGGAAAGTTTGATTGAAGGATTAACCGAGGAAGAACTTGCTGAAATGATTTTTAATATTTATAAAAACATTAAGAAGGAAGCTGGGCAAATCAAAAGGCCAGTTTCTAAATGGGTAAATTATGAAAGGTTTAATATGATACAGCAATGAAATTGAAGGTGAGAATAAAAAATAAAGAATGCGAAATAGATGTCTTGGAAAAAGATGGAAAACTTTTTATAAAAGTAGGAGATAAGGAGTTTGTTTTCGGTATAGGAGAAGAAAAAAAAGAAGAGGAAATTGTTTTAATGGATTCAAAAGTAGAATGTTTCTTGAAAGAAATTAAGTCATCTTTATCTGGCAGTATTTCAGAAGTATTTTTAAAAGAAGGAGATGTTGTTAAAAAAAATCAGAAAATTTTAACTTTGTCGGCAATGAAAATGGAAAATGAGATAGTTTCTGAATCAAAAGGAAAAATTAAAAAAATTATGGTTAAAACCGGAGACAAGGTGAAGGAAGGAGATATTTTAATTATTTTGGAGTAGATATGGAAATAAAGAAATTTAAAAAACTTGCTTCGACGAATATAAAGGCGAAAGAATTAATCGAAGAGGGCGCTCTGCCTTGGACGGTCGTTGTTTCTCAAGAACAGGACTGCGGTTACGGAAGAAAGGGGGAGAAATGGATTTCTCCGAAAGGAGGTTTATATTTTTCAGTTATTTTGCCCAAAAACAATATTGATGATTTACAGCTTTTGACAATATTGACGGCATTCGTAATTGCGAAGATAATAAAAGAGGAATTTAATATTGAGCCATTGATTAAGTTGCCGAACGATATTCTCTTAAACGGAAAAAAGATTTGTGGGATATTAACCGAGAATGTTATAGGAAAAGATGTTAAGTCGTCGGTTATGGGTGTCGGACTGAATACCAATACTGAAAGTTTTCCCGGTTTAGAGAGTATAGCTACTTCATTGTCAAAGGAAATTGGAAGGGAAGTTGATAATGATAAAATATTAGAAAAAATAATTGAAGAAATTAAAAAACAATTAGAAACAATTAGTAAATAAAATTATGAAGTTCGAAAAAGAAATAGGAAAACTAAATAAGAAAATTTCCGAGCTTGATAGTCCGGAGTTAATTAAAAAACAACACGATAAGGGTAAATTAACAGCCAGGGAAAGGGTAGATTTATTATTAGACGAGGGGAGTTTCGTCGAGCTTGATGCTTTTGTTGAAAGTAGGTTTGACGAATTAGGATTAGATAAAAAGAAAGTTCCTGGAGACGCAGTGGTTGCTGGATTTGGAAAAATTAATAATAGGCAGGTCTATGTCTATAGTCAGGATTTTTCAAAAATGGGAGGTTCTTTAGGAGAAATGCATGGAAAAAAGATTGTTAAGGTTATTGAATTAGCACAGAAGACGGGATGTCCGGTTATCGGTATAATTGATTCTGGTGGAGCGAGAATTCAAGAAGGAGCTTCGAGTTTGGACGGATACGCTTCTATTTTCAAAAACATGGTTAAGTCTTCGGGGGTTATCCCTCAAATTAGCGTTATTGTCGGACCTTCTGCAGGGGGTGCTTCATATGCTCCCGGCCTTTCAGATTTTATTTTTATGGCCGAGGGTGTTTCCCAGATGTACATTACCGGTCCCGAAGTTATTAAAAAGGTTAGCGGAGAAGATGTAACCTTTGAAGGATTAGGAGGGGCAAGCGTCCATGGTTCAAAAAGCGGATGCGCCCATTTTGTTTTTTCCGAAGAAAAGGATTGTTTTATGGGGGTTAAAAAACTTCTCTCTTATCTTCCGCAGAATAATTTGGAAGATTCTTTAATCAGCGAATCTTTTTCGGTCGAAGAAAAAAGTTTGCTTAAAATAATTCCAGAGGAACAGGAAAAGGGATACGACATTAAAGAAATTATTGATGCAGTTTTCGACAAGAATTCTTTTTTTGAAGTTCATGCTAAATTTGCCGTTAGTTCGGTTGTTGGGCTGGCTAGATTGTCGGGACATGTCGTCGGAGTCGTTGCCAATCAGCCCAAGTTCATGGCCGGAGTCTTAGATATAGATTGTTCGGATAAAATTGCCAGATTCGTGAGGTTTTGCGATGCTTTTAATATTCCTGTTATTAATCTTGTCGATACCCCGGGATATTTACCGGGTACAACTCAAGAGCACCAAGGAATAATTCGCCATGGAGCCAAAGTTTTATACGCATATGCCGAGGCGAGCGTTCCCAAAGTATCAGTTATTATGCGAAAGGCTTTTGGAGGAGCATACATAGCTCTTGCTTCCAGGAATTTAGGATATGATAAAGTTATTGCCTGGCCTTGCGCTCAGATTGCGGTAATGGGAGCGGAACAGGCCGTAAAGATTATTTTTAAAAAACAATTTTCTGAAAGTTCCAATCCTCAAAAATTAGAAAAGGAAAAGATTGAGGAGATAAATAATTTTTTGGACCCATTTCATGCTGCTAAGCTGGGACAAGTTGATATGATAATTGAGCCAGATGAAACAAGAGAAGTTTTGATTAAATGTATGGATTCTCTTTCGACAAAAAGAGAAAGCAGGGTGCCGAGGAAGCATGGCAACGTGCCGTTATAGCAAAAAAAGCACTTTGTGCTTTTTGAAAAATTATATTTCTAGGATTTTCCTCCAGCGGATAGCGGTAGCCTCTGCTTCTTGTACGGAAAGTCCAATATAGTTTTCTGGTGATTGAATGATTTCCAGTTGGTCTGGGGTCAACCGAGCGAGATAGTCTTTAAATTCGGGATTTTTTCGAACAAGCTCCATTAGGGAGATTTTCTTTTCTTTCGACTCAAGAGAAAGTATCCTTATTTTTTCATGGGCATCAGGGCATCCGTAGAAGGAAAGGAGTAGCTGGATTGGCTCTGCCAGAATGAGTTCTCCCTGCATTTTAAGATTTTCTTTCATTTTTTCCTGGTCAACGATGATTTTCGCCATAGTTTTCGTTAGGCGTTCAGCCATAAGGAAGGTGTAGGCGATTATTTCACTGTCGGTTCTTGACGAAACAGAGTTAGTCAGGTCTCTCTGGTGTTCAGACATCTGATTCATGAGCATCGTGATAATTCTGGGTGCGACTATTTTCCACATCCCTTTAACATTTTCAAAGTTAATAGGATTTTGTTTTTGAGACATGGTCGAAGATCCGACTTGGTTTTTTTCGAATTCTTCTTTGATTTCGGAAATCTCGGTTCTCTGCAGATGTCGCATATCATCGGCAAGGTCTGCCATTATTCCCGCAATCAGCAAAATTTCAAAGAATGTTCTGTTTTTGTCTTCTGGCGGGATGATTTGAGTTGAAGGACTTGATGGATAGACTCCTAATTTTTCCAATAGGTCTTTTTCAAACTGAATAGCAGCTGTTCCGAGAAAAAGGCTGGAAGAATTGTATGCTCCTACGGCGCCCGAGAATTTACCAGACAAACTTTTAGAAAGGTTCTCCAGATAGAGGGTGCCCTCTCCAAGCCGGTTTACATATCCTGACATTGCCCAGCCGAAAGTTATCGGCACTGCGTGCTGTCCGTGCGTTCTGCCAATTTGTACAGTTTTTGCCTCTTCTTCTGTCAGTCTTATTATGACCTTTACGAGATCATTGAGCTGAGGAATGAGTAGTTCGTTAATGGCTCTGAAGTAGACGATATTGTTGGCCGTATCAATTATGTCGTACGATGTTGCACAGAAGTGGACGAATGATCCGGAGTCTGGGCAAAGCAATTTGGCCTTGATACAATTGACCATTGCTCTGGCATCGTGGTGGATTCTTTGTTCTTCTTTGTAGACGTCATTCGGGTTTACCATTTCGCAGGCTGCGGAAATATCGTCGGCAATTTCTTTGCTGCAAAGATTGTATTCGTAAAGAGTTTGAGCTAGAGCAGATTCAACTTCAAGCTGTGTCGCGACGAATATTTTTCCCGATAGATACATTATAATTCTATCGTCTGAATAACGGTAATCTAATGGCGATATTGCGTTTAAATCATTAATCATTAGTTATTCTCCTGTCAAAGAGCTTCGCCTTGAGCAGAGCTTTTGGCGCTTCAATACTATCACAATATTTTTATTTTGCAATAAAAGAAAAATACTGTTTTGAAACAGTATTTTTTGTCGGGCTGCTGGGAGTTGAACCCAGGTCTTACGCACCCCATGCGCAAATACTACCACTATACTACAGCCCGATTTCTCATAACGTCATCTTATCAAAAAAGAGGATAATTGCAATGTCTGAAATAAAAAAAAGAAGAAAAATTATTCTTGGCAAGAAACTTCTTCTAAGAAGAATTCTTGGCCGTGGATATTTATCTTCTGTTTGGCGATTTTTACTCCACTTTCTCCGCGTAGATATGTTATTGGAGGACAGTCACCTTCATCTATTACAGAATTTTCTGTGAAGATTGGACAGACATCGATTTTAACGATCTGGGTATTCATGGACCCACCGCAAAGCGGAATGCCTTCGGTCCAGTCTTTTTTCAAACAGATGCAATGGGGAAAAGCTATGGCGCTTTCTATCTTGATGGGCCAGTTTTGGAAATTGATATCATTAGTATCAAGAGATGGCTTGAGTCCATTTAAGTTTTTATCAATGAAAGTTTTTAAAGCGAAATTATAGCTGTTTATTTTTCGATTATGTCCACAACGGACATAGGACAGCAATATTTTTAAACATTCATTGATATCATTAGCTTCTACTGCTATGGAGGATTTACCCCAGAAGAGGATTTCTTTTTGCGATTCCTTTGTCAGCCCAAGGAGTGCCTCAAAATCTTCTTTTTCTGTACCCAGTACATATGTCCAGGCATTGTTGAGAAAAATTAATTTCCCGTTTTTTGTTTTTTCAAATAGCTGTGCAGTTCCCAAGCAAAAGAACAAAAACTCTATGATAAAGATTTTCTTTTTCACGTTTTCTCCCTCCTTGGGAGTTCTTTTAGAACATATCACAAATGCGACTAAAGTCAATAAAAAAAGCCCTTTTGGGCAACCTTTTTTATTTATTTTTTCCCTAGAGATTTAATGCATTTCGTACAGGCTAATATTCTTTTTCCAGCAAATCCTTTGAAGTTTTTGTTTGTTGTGTTAGCGGGAACTATAACCCATTGGAGATTGGGTTTTATTCTTCTTTTAGTAGAGGGATTGTATCTCGAAATAAGCTTATAGTAGCTTCCTCCCATTGAAGACGTTTTTTTACAAATTGTGCATTCTTTTTCCATATGTATTGTATATTACCAAAAAATTAAATAATTGCAACCCCCCATAGTTTTATGGTATTATTTTAAACATGGATATAACAATGATATTCACACTATTAATTCTTTTGTTCTCAATTATTATTCATGAGATAGCTCACGGTAGTATTGCCTATTACTTAGGCGACCCGACAGCTAAAAATGCCGGCAGATTGGACTTGAATCCTTTGATGCATTTAGATCCGATTGGTTCAGTCCTTTTGCCTTTATTTATGTCTTTTTTAGGAGGACCCATAATCGGTTGGGCTAAGCCGGTTCCGATTAATCCGATGTATTTCAGGGATAAAAGATGGGGAGAGCTTAAGGTATCATTGGCCGGACCGTTATCTAATTTTACAATTGCTTTGATTTTCGGATTAATTGTTAAATTCATTGCTTTGCCTCAGAGTTTTTTAACCATAGCGGCCATAGTCATTTTTTATAACATTGTTTTAGGAATATTTAATTTAATCCCGATTTATCCCTTAGATGGTTCCCACATTTTGTTTTCATTATTGCCGGAAAGTTTTAACGCTTTCAAAATATTCATGACCCAGTACGGTTTTATAATCCTCCTCTTTTTAATTTTTATAATCCCTAATAGCGGCCTTAATTGGATTTTTGCGTTGGCGACAAAAATATTAGCTCTATTTTTTAATCAACCAGCCGTTTTTTAATAATTATAATTTTTTATTGAAATATGAAATTAGAAAATAAAATAGCAATAGTCACAGGAGCTTCTTCGGGAATAGGAAAGGCCATTGCTGAGAAGTTCGTATCGGAAGGGGCTTCGGTTGTTTTTTCGGATGTTAATGATTTTGATGTTAGTCGTTTTGGAGACAAAGCGATTTTTGTTAAGTGTGATGTTAGTAAATCAGTTGAAGTTGAAAATGTTGTTAAGGTTTGTTTAGAGAAGTTTGGCAAAGTTGATGTCATGGTCAACAATGCCGGAATCGGAAGCTTAGGGGACGCATTAACCATGTCTGACGATGTTTGGCACAAGACGATAGAAATTAATCTATCGGGAGTATTTTATGGAATTCGTTCAGCCGGAAAAGCGATGAAAGAAAAGGGAATCAAGGGTTCAATTATTAATATGACTTCTATTTTAGGTTCAGTTGGGTTTAGAGGAGCTTTAGCCTACTGTGCCTCAAAAGGAGGAGTAAGCCAATTAACCAAAGGAAGTTCTTTAGAATTGGCTTCTTTGGGAATAAGGGTCAATGCCATTGCTCCTGGATTTATTAAAACCAATATGACTAAGGGGGTGCAAGAAGACGAGAACTTATCAAAGTTAATTAATGGGATGACACCTTTGGGCTACATGGGCGAACCGGAAGATATCGCTAATGCTGCTGTTTTTTTGGCTTCTGAAGATTCTAAATACGTGACAGGTTCCACCTTATATGTTGACGGGGGATGGACTGCACAGTAAAATATATTTAATGCATAAATTATTAAAACAAGCATTTACATTGATTGAAATATTAGCGGTAGTTGCAATCGTCAGTATTTTGTCTGGCTTAATTATCGTTTCTATGGAAGGAGTAAAAGATAGTGCTACCCTTGCCAAGTCTAAATCTTTTGCAGATTCTTTGATAAATGCTTTAATAGTAAGTACAATCGGCGAATGGGAATTCGATGACATTGTTTTGTCAGTAGATTCAGCATTACCAGACGGGACAGTAATTCCCGACCCTTGGGGAGACAATAATTGCACATCTCAAGGAGGGCCAATATTAAAAGGTGGTAGCAATTGCGTGACCGGAAAATGTTTAAGTTTTACCGGGTCTAATAATGTTGATTGCGGGAATAGTTCTAATTATGATTTAGCTGACACGAACCATACTTTATCGTTCTGGTTTAAGAGCAGTGATCCGGATTACGAATGGTTATGGGGCCGTTTTACCGGAGGGACTCCAGGCGAGGGTTATGTTTTTTATTTATATTACGGAAAAGTAGGTTTTGAGGAAAGAACAACCACTAATGGTTTTGGTTTTGCGTCCGATGGTATGGTGAACGATAATAAATGGCATTTTCTTACAATTACAGTTAGCGTTGCTCCCTATAAGTATTGGACTTCTTATCTTGACGGTAAAGTTTCAGGCCCTGATGGTTTTGATGGAGATATAATTAATCATAGTAGTTCTTTGTATCTAAATGGTCCAGATACCGGCTATTATTCTGTAAGTTATCTTGATGATATTAGAATGTATAGTGCTGTGATTCCTATTTCTCAAATTGAAGAACAATATTACTCAGGACTTAACCAATTACTTGCTAATGGAAGTATAACCGGAGAAGAATATCTGGCAAGAATAAACGAGGCCGTTGATTCAATGGCCGAAGCAATATAAATACCCAAGTTGACTGTACGTTTTTTATAAGTTATTATTGGGGCGCCTAATATCTTTAGGTAAAAGCCCTTTTATGTTAATTAAATTAAGAAGGGAGGTTGATTTTTGTGAATGTTAAAAAACCATTATTGAAGAAACCTTTTGGGGGAAGCAAGTACCTTTGGAACAATTGCAATATGGGAACTTCTTCCGCGTATTGTGAAGTCTGTGGAACAAACTCAAGAGTTGATTCAGAATCGACCAGCTTGACAATCGATAACTTTTTGGGTTACCAGATGGTGGAAGAATGCTGCGGAGGGTTACTCGATTTACTCTACGAAGAATTTGGAAAGGAGTTTGCTACAAGATTCTTTAAAGAGTTTTCAGAAGATCCTTTTGATCCGAGATTTGCAGTGTTTCTCATGGTCATGCAAACCGGTTTTGCACATATAGAGAAGACGGCATCCGAGCTGAGTGAACAAGCTAAGAAAAATCAAAATACTCTAAATCTTCTTAAGAAACATTAATTTTTTTAAAGTCCGACACAAACAAGTCGGCTTTCTCTATTATTAATTTGACATTTCGCCTTTTATTTGATAACTTTATCACAAGCGAATTTTCGCTTGCGATTTATTTATTGTTAAAAAATATGCCAACAATCAGACAGTTAATCAAGAAGAATAGAAAACCGTTAAAAGCCAAGAGCAATACTCCTGGTCTTGGTTTTGGCTTTAATCCTCTAAAAAACAGGCCTAAGGACTACGAAGCCCCTTTTAAAAAGGGAGTTTGTTTGAAAGTTTTTACTACTACTCCCACAAAACCTAACTCGGCCTTGAGAAAAGTTTGCAGAGTTAAGCTAAGTAATGGTATGGAAGTAACAGCATATATTCCCGGAGAAGGGCACAATTTACAAGAACACTCGATAGTCATGATAAGAGGAGGAAGAGTTAAAGATTTGCCCGGCGTCAGATACCATGTTGTCAGGGGGATTTTTGATTGTTCTGGAGTTGAGGGAAGAAAAAACCAGAGAAGCGCTTATGGAGTTAAAAAACCAGTTAAGAAATAAATATGGCAACAGGACTTAAATTTAAAAAGAAAGTTATAATGCCCGATTCAGTCTATAATGACATCATGGTTTCGAAATTTATTAACCAGGTGATGTCTAACGGGAAAAAAACTATAGCTCAAAAAATAGTCTACGGAGCTTTTGATTTAATTAAAAATCAGACCAAGAAAGACCCTTTGGAGGTTTTTAGATTGGCTATTCAAAATGTTTCTCCAATGCTTGAGGTTAAGCCGAAAAGAGTCGGAGGAGCTACTTATCAGGTTCCCATGGAAGTAAAAGGAAACAGGAGATTAAGTTTAGCCATGAAATGGATGATTAATTCAGCCAAGGACAAAAAAGGAAAGGCAATGAAGTTTAAGTTGTCTGAGGAATTAATTGAGGCCTCTGAAAATAAAGGAAATTCAGTCAGGAAGAAAGAGAACGTTCATAAGATGGCAGAAGCCAACAGGGCATTTGCTCACTTTGCTTGGTAATTTAACCACAAACCTATTTTCAAGCCAAATAGGTTTTGTGTTTTAAAATAAATAAAAATATATGAGTCGCCAATATCCAATAGAAAAATACAGGAACATCGGAATCATCGCTCACATTGATGCGGGCAAGACCACAACCAGTGAGAGAGTTTTGTTTTACACAGGAATTTCTCATAAAATAGGTGAAGTTCATGAAGGCGCGGCTATTATGGATTGGATGGAACAGGAGAGAGAAAGAGGTATTACTATCACTTCGGCCGCAACGACTTGTTTCTGGTCTCCCGGAGACTATTTAAAAAAAGACAAATTAAACGAGCACAGAATCAACCTTATCGACACTCCTGGACATATCGACTTTACTGCCGAGGTGCAGAGAAGCTTGAGAGTCTTGGACGGCGCTGTGGTTGTTTTTGACGGAGTAGCTGGAGTTGAGGCTCAGTCGGAAACTGTTTGGAGGCAAGCGGACAGATACCATGTTCCGAGAGTTTGTTTTATTAATAAATTAGACAGAATGGGAGCTTCTTTTGAAAAGAGCTTGCAGTCTATTTGGGATAAATTGACAACCAATGCCGTTGCCGTTCAGTATCCAATAGGACAAGAAGCTGAGTTTGAGGCCATTATTGATTTGATGGAAATGAAAGCGGTTAAGTTTGAAGGAGAAATGGGAAAGGATGTTATTAAATTCGATATTCCCGAGAATATGCTTGAAGAGGCAAAGAAATGGAGAAGCAAAATGATCGAAAAAATCGTTGCCGAAGAAGAAGTTCTCATGGAAAGATATTTGAACGGAGAAGAGATATCAGTAGAAGATTTGAGAAAGGCCTTGAGAAAAGCAACCATTGAGTATAAATTGGTTCCAGTACTAATCGGAACATCTTTGAAAAACAAAGGAATTCAATTAGTTTTGGATGCCGTAGTATATTATTTACCGAGCCCGCTAGATGTTCCCTCTACTAAGGGAATCGACCCTAAAGATGAAGAAATAAAACTTGAAAGGCATCCTGATGATAATGAACCTTTTGCCGGATTGGCATTTAAGGTTGCAACAGACCCCTTTGTGGGAACTTTGACATATGTTAGGGCCTACTCGGGACACTTTACCAAAGGAGGATATTTACTTAACACGGTTTCTGGAGAAAGAGAAAGAATCGGAAGAATACTAAGAATGCACGCCAACGAAAGAGAAGAAGTGGAAGAAGTATATGCAGGAGACATTGTTGCTTTCGTCGGATTAAAAGATACTACAACCGGACATACTCTTTGCGATGAATCCAGTCCCATTGTTTTGGAAAAGATTGTTTTCCCCGAACCTGTTATCTCGATTCAAGTCGAGCCTAAAGTTAAGGCTGACCAAGAAAAGATGGGAGCTTCTTTAAAGAAATTACAGGAAGAAGATCCGACTTTTAGAATGGAAACAAATCAAGAATCTGGAGGAACTATTTTGTCCGGTATGGGAGAATTGCATTTGGAAATCATCGTTGACAGACTAAAAAGAGAATTTAATGTTGAGACGAATGTTGGAAGGCCACAGGTTAGCTACAGAGAAACAATCGACAGGAATGCCGAAGCGGAATGTAAATACATTAAGCAAACCGGAGGTAGAGGACAGTACGGTCACGTTAAAATCAGGATTGAGCCTCTAGAAAGAGGAAAAGGATTTGAATTTGTTAATGAAATCAAGGGAGGTGTTATTCCCAGAGAATATATTCCTGCAACTGAAAAAGGAATTAAAGAGGCGATGGAGAAAGGAGTTGTCGCCGGATACCCCTTAGTCGATATGAAGGTTTCTTTGTATGACGGTTCTTTCCATGAAGTTGATTCTTCAGAAATGGCCTTTAAAATCGCCGGTTCAATGGCTTTGCAAGATGCATCCAGGAAAGGAGGTGCTCATTTGCTCGAGCCTATTATGAAATTAGAAGTTGTTGTTCCTCCTGAATTCTTGGGAGACGTCATCGGAGACGTATCAGCCAGAAGAGGGCAGATTGATGAGACAACAGATAGGCCGGGAGTTAAGGTCGTTTACGCTAAAGTGCCTTTATCTGAAATGTTCAGCTATACAACTTCGTTGAGGTCATTAACTCAAGGAAGAGGAACATCCTCAATGGAATTCGACCATTATGAAAAAGTCCCGGGCAATATCGCTCAAGAGATAGTTGAGGGTAAAAGGAAATAATATGGACTTGAAAGAGATAAAAAAGATAATCGAGGAAGAAGGGGGCAAGATAATCGTAACTTCAGAAGAAGGTCCGACCCTGGTAATTATGAGTTTAGATGATTACAGGGGAAGAAAAGAGGCGAAAATTGAAAGTAAGGTCGAGTCGCCAGCAAAGGTTCCAAAAGAGCTTGAATCGGAATCTTTGAAAATAGATGACCTTCCTTTCTAACAAGTTATTGACTTTTTCCCAAATTTAGTTAAAATAGATTTGTTAATTAAAACATTAATCCTCTTTTTATTGTACGTCGGCACAATACAAAAAAGGGTATATAAATAAAAATAATAATATAAAAATATGGCAGAAGTTTTTACAAGAAACAAACCGCATTTAAACGTCGGAACCATCGGTCACGTTGACCACGGTAAAACCACTTTAAGTGCAGCAATATTGCACTGTTTGGCCTTAAAAGGCGGAAAAGTGTCAGAGAAGTCGGTTGACCAGATTGATTCGGCTCCCGAAGAAAAAGCAAGAGGTGTTACCATTAATATCGCTCACTTGGAGTACGAAACAGACAAGAGGCATTATGCCCACATTGACTGTCCAGGACACGCTGACTACATTAAGAATATGATTACGGGTGCTGCTCAGATGGATGGAGCTATTTTGGTAGTTGCCGCCACTGACGGTCCTATGCCTCAAACAAGAGAGCACATTCTATTAGCTCACCAAGTAGGCTTGCCTTCAGTAATCGTATTTTTAAACAAATGCGACATGGTTGAAGATGCTGAAATGATTGACTTGGTCGAAGATGAAGTCAGGCAGTTGTTAAAGAAATACAGCTTCCCTGGAGACGAGGTTCCTGTAATCAGAGGTTCAGCTTTGAAGGCCCTAGAAGGTACATCTGTTGATGATCCTTGGGTAGCTAAAGTTTTAGAACTAGTAGATAAATTAGATACATATATTCCTGAGCCGGTTAGAGACGTAGCCAAGCCTTTCTTGATGGCTATTGAAGATGTCTTCTCAATCGAAGGAAGAGGCACTGTTGCAACAGGAAGAATTGAAAGAGGTATTGTTAATTCCAATGAAGAAATCGAAGTTATTGGTATCAGACCGACACAGAAAACAACAGCCGTTTCCGTTGAAATGTTCAACAAGTCATTATCAACAGGACAGGCCGGAGATAACGTTGGTATACTTTTAAGAGGTTTGAAAAAGGAAGACATTGAAAGAGGGCAGGTTTTAGCCAAGCCCGGAACAATTACTCCTCATACAGAATTCACAGCTCAAATTTACGTTTTGACAAAGGAAGAAGGCGGAAGACACACTCCTTTCTTCTCAGGATACAAGCCTCAGTTCTTTATTAGAACAGCTGATGTTACCGGAGATGTAATTTTGGCTCAGGGAACAGAAATGGTTATGCCCGGAGACACAGTCGACGTTACGGTTAAATTGATTGCACCTGTAGCTTTGGAAGAGAAGCAGGGATTCGCTATCAGAGAAGGAGGCAAGACTGTCGGTGCAGGAGTTATTACAAAGATTATTAAATAGATAGAATAAGATGTCAGCAGCCCTTAAAAAAACTGAAAGCAAAGAAGTAGCGCCAAAATTAAGAATCAAGCTCCGCGCATATGACCACAAGGTTATTGATAAAAGCGCTAAGCAGATTATTGATATGGCGCTAAGGTGCGGAGTTAAGATCGCCGGACCGATTCCTTTGCCGATTGAGATAAACAAGTTTACCGTTAATAGGTCAACTTTTGTTCACAAGACGGCAAGAGAACAATTTGAAATGAGAATTCACAAGAGGGTTATCGACATTTTAAGTCCTAACCAGAAAGTGGTAGAGTCATTGAAATCATTGACTCTGCCCGCTGGAGTGGATACGGAGATTAAGAGTATTTTGTAAGATAATTAGACAACGCGTTGAATTTAAAGATATAAAAGAAGAATAATCGGAAACACTAGCTTTATTGGGCTGGTCGCCCAGTTTTTTCTTGTTAAAAGTATGAAATTCATATTAGGTAAAAAAATTGAAATGAGCCAGGTATTTAAAGAAGACGGAACAGTCGTTCCGGTTACTTTGATTTCGGCTGGCGAATGCGGTGTTGTCCAGGTTAAAACAAAAGAAAAAGACGGATATGAATCAATTAAAATAGGTTTTGAGAACTTGCCTGAAAGGAAAATTAAGAAGAGTGGAACGCCGTTTAGATATTTGAGAGAGTTTGAAGGAGATATTTCAGCTTTTAAACAGGGAGATAAAATAACGGCAGCAGTTTTCAATTTAGGGGATAAGGTAAAGGTTTCCGGAGTATCCAAAGGAAAGGGATTCCAAGGAGGTGTCAAGAGGTGGGGATTTTCCGGAAAACTTTCTTCAACCCACGGTAATAAGCACGAACACAGAACATTAGGTTCTACCGGTTGCTCTATTCCCGCAAGAGTTATCAAAGGAAGAAAAATGCCCGGAAGAACTGGAAGCGACAGAATTTCGGTTAAGAATTTGGAAGTTGTTAAGATTGATTCGAAGAATAATATTATAGCTTTGAAAGGCGCCGTTCCCGGAAGAAGAGGAACGCTTTTAGAAATTAGAGGATAATCATATGGCAAAGAAAGAGACGAAAATTGAAGAAAAGGCAGAAGTAAAGAATGTTAAGGTTGATTTACCGAAAGCAGTTTTTGAAGTTCCGATGAACGTTGATTTGATACACCAGGTGGTTGTTTCTCAGATGGGCAACAGAAGGAGAGTAATCGCCCACGCCAAAGGAAGGGGAGAAGTAAGGGGAGGTGGTATTAAGCCTTGGAAGCAGAAAGGAACCGGACGCGCCAGACACGGTTCTTCCAGATCTCCTATATGGATTGGCGGAGGAGTAACTCACGGTCCGACAAAAGAAAGAGTATTTAAGAAGATTTTGCCTAAGAATATTAAAAGAAAAGCATTGTTCGTCGCTTTGTCGGACAAAGCCAGAGAAGGATTATTGAGCGTCATTGAAAATTTGTCTGTGAAAGAAGCCAAGACAAAACAGGCTAGAGAATTATTGAAGATTAGTGGAATAAAAGAAAGCTGTCTTATCGTTTTGTCTAAAATCGACAAGAACATTATTTTAGCAATGAGAAATATTCCCAAGATTTCAACTATTCAGGCAAAAGATTTGAACTGTTTAGATGTTGTTTCCAGCAAGTATTTATTAACCGATAAAGAAGGAATCGAAGAAATTAAGAAAACATTTTTAGATTAATATGGCATTAGATATTTTTAAAAAAGAAAAAACAGCGAAAGCAAAGAAAGCTGTCGCGAAGGAAGAAACTGTTAAAAAAGAAAACAAGGAAGTTTTGGGTAGCGGTAAATGGAATATATTAAAATCACCTTGCATCACCGAAAAAGCAGTAAATATGTCATCGCAAGGCAATTTTTATGTCTTCCATGTGTCTTCCGTTGCAAACAAGATTGAAATTAAGAAGGCTATTGAAGAGAAGTACAAAGTTAGCGTTTTAGACGTAAGAACAATTAATATCCCCAGAAAGAGAATGGTAAGAGGAAAGACAGAAGGATTTAAGCCGGGATACAAGAAAGCGGTTATAAGAATCAAGGAAGGACAAAAAATTGAAATTGTAGGACAATAATATGCAGAGAAAAACATTAAAACTTAATAATTTGCTTGTCTTGACCAAAAAGAAACCCGAAAAGAATCTTTTGGTCAGAGTGAAGAGGACCGGAGGAAGAGGCAGCAACGGTAGAATCACTTCAAGACATATTGGAGGAGGCGCAAGAAAGCTTTACCGCTTGGTTGAGTTTGGACAGAAGAGGTTAGATATTCCTGCAGAAGTAATTGCTTTGGAACACGACCCTAACAGAAATGCATTTTTGGCTTTAATCCAATACGAAGACAAGGAAAAGAAATATATTATTGCTCCGGAAGGATTGAAGATTGGAGATAAAATTGTTTTTGCCGAGAAAGCGGAAGCTAAGATCGGAAACAGAATGAAGTTGAAAAATATCCCAGAAGGAACTATAGTTTATAATATCGAACTTCAGTTAAACAAAGGCGGGATACTGGTAAGGTCAGCCGGTGCAGGAGCGATGGTACAAAACCACGAAGGCGCATATTCCAACATCAAGATGCCTTCTTCGGAAATAAGAAAGATTTCGGGAGAGTGTTTTGCTTCAATCGGAAGCGTCAGCAACTCCGAGTACAGATTTATTAATTGGTCAAAAGCAGGAAAGAGCAGAAAGAAAGGAATTCGTCCGCGCGTCAGAGGTTCAGCAATGAATCCTTGTGACCATCCGCACGGAGGAGGTGAATGTAGAACCGGAATCGGTTTGAAGCACCCGAAGACTCCTTGGGGAAAGCCGGCTTTGGGAGTAAAGACCAGAAATAAGAACAAGTGGACAAGCAAGTTAATTATTCAAAGAAGAGTTAAGAAGAAGAGAAAATAAACATTATGGCAAGAAGTCTAAAAAAAGGACCATATATCGACCCGAATGTAACGAAAAAGATTGAGGGTAAGAAGCCAAGCGAAACAGCAGCTATTAAGACCTGGTCGCGAGCTTCGACAATTACTCCCGAAATGATCGGCTTTACTTTCGGTGTGCATAACGGAAAGGACTTCCTTCAGGTTAAGGTTACAGAAGAAATGGTCGGACACAAGTTGGGAGAATTTTCTCCGACAACTAAATTTTTAAGACACGGAGGAAAAGCGCAAAAAGAAACAGAAGGTGGTAAGCCAGCCCCTGCACCAGTAGCAGCACCGGCTAAAGTAAAATAATATGGCATTTGAAGTTAAATTAAAACATTTACATATTGCTCCGAGAAAGGCGAGATTGGTTGCCGACTTGGTAAGAGGAAAGACGGCGGAAGAAGCTCAGACGA